>WNFX01000130.1_pt1 | contig 82088 bp, 89 predicted proteins | sample 5400111 | NCBI WGS metagenome assembly WNFX01 (sample SAMN13153363, study PRJNA577476) | soil metagenome | isolation source: 40 cm soil or saprolite under grassland replicate 1 | place: USA:California | collected 2016-06-15
ATCGACGCCGACGACCCGATGGCCCGCGCGGGCCGCCGGCTTCGCATGCCGACCGTGGCCGCATCCGACGTCGAGGATCGCCGACCTTGCGGGCAGCGTCGCGATGAACTCGAGGACCTCCGGCCAGGGACGCGTCCGAGATGACGCGTAGGACGACGCGATCCGATCGTAGGTGTCGCGCACGGACGCCTTCGAACGGCGCATCGACCGAAAGGGAAAGCCCCGCGAAATAAAGGCTCGCTCAGGATTCGAGCGACGCCCGCTGCGTCTCCCGCACCGCGCGCTCGCGAATTTCGGCGAGGGCCGGCAGCGAGGCCGTCGTGCGCCCGCGGTCCAGGTACTGGACGTACGCCGACGCCATCTTCGAGCCGCAAACGGGGCACGTCTTCGCGGCGACTTCGTACGTGCCGTCTTTCGGACAACGCTGGAGGTCTTTCCGACCGCCGAACTTCCCGCGCTTTGCGCTCGGCGTGCCGTCGACCTGGACGATGTCCATCGCGAAGTCGATCGTCGGCGCGTTGCTCAGGCTCGTGCCCACGCCGAATCCGTCCACGCCTGCCTCGAGCAAGGCAGGAATCGATTTCTCGTCGACCGACCCGGAGACGAAGATCTTGACGTCCTCGTGGCCGCGCAGGTCGAGCTCCCAACGGACCTCGCGGACGATCGCCGCGAAGTTCCCCCGCCGCGACGCCGGCGTGTCGAGCCGCACGCCCGCAAGATCGGGGATCGCCTCGACGGCCATGAGCGCCTCCGTCTTCTCGTCGTAGTACGTGTCGACGAGGGCGATGCGGGGGATTTTCGCCTCGAGGTACTTGTGGACCGCTGCGAACGCCTCCCGCGGACCGCCCATCACGATGACGAGGGCGTGGGGCATCGTTCCCACCGCGGGCGCGCCGAGGAGATCGGCGCCGAGGGGCGTCGTGATCGCATCAAGACCGCCGACCGTCACGGACCGCTCGATCAGCGGCGCGATCCCCGGATGCATGCGGCGCACGCCGAAGGAGAGGACTTGCTTGCCATCCGCGAGCTTTCGGATGCGCGCGGCCTTCGTCGCGATGCCGCTCGCCTGGCAGATCATCCCGAGGACCGGCGTCTCGTACATCGCCCAGTCGCCGTACGCTCCCTCGACGATCATCACCGGGGCCGGAATGCCCCGTGGCGTCTTCGCCGGGAAGACGCTTCCCTCCGGGAGCGCCCAGAGGCTGACCGCCTTGCCTTCGAGGAGATGCACGACCTCCTCGAGGCTGCAGAAGATCCCCCACGGCCATCCGTTCGGCAAGGCGCCCGTCGTCACTTCCGCGACGACGTTCACCCGGTCCCGGCCCGCTTTCTTCAGGATGTCGAGGGTCCGCACGAAGTAGATGTCCGTCGTCCGGCCCGCTCGAATCTCGTCCGCCGTGGCGATGTAGAAGTCACGGCCGGACGCGGGCTTGGGCATCGGTCCCATCGCGGCTACTTTCTGTGCGTATTAGAGCCTTTGGTCGTCGCCCTCATCCTTGCTCCGTAGGCGGCGAGAATCTCCGCGGCGCGCACGACGTCCGCCAGAGCGACGCGTTCGTCGGGGACGTGGATCCGTTCCGTTTCGCCCGGGCCAAAGACGGCGCACCGAGGGTTCTCTTGTCCGTAATAGGCCATCTCCGTGCCGTATGTGACAGCGGCGACCTCCGTCCCGGCGAGATCTCGCAGGAGTCGCACGTGCCCGGCGTCCGTCGGCACCGCGAAGGCGGGAACCTCGTGGAACAACTCGAGGGACACGTCCTCCTTCGCCGTCGCGAAGGCGTCGCGGAGGAGCACCTCGACGTCGTCCTTCGTCATCCCCGGAGGATACCGGCAGTCGAGGTCCGCGCTACACGCGTCCGCGACGACGTTCGCTTTCGTGCCGCCGTGGATCGCGCCCACGCTGACGGTCACCTCGGTGTGAACGTCCTTCGGTCGGCCGTACCGCTCGAGTTGGAGCAGCACCCGGGCCATCCGGTGGATCGCGTTGTCCCCGAGATGCGGCATGCTCCCGTGCGCGCCCCGCCCTCTCGTGGTCGCGCGGAACCAGAGGAGTCCTTTCTCGGACGTGATGACCCGCAACGCCGACGGCTCCGCGACAACGACCGCGGCGGCGGTCTTGACTTCCTCGGACGACGCGAGCTTCATCGCCCCGTTCATTGTCGTCTCCTCGTCGGTCGTGAAGACGAGGGAGAAAGGGACGTTCTCGTCCAACAGGGCGCGGGCGGCGGCCAACGCCGCGGCGCATCCCGCTTTCATGTCTGCGGTCCCCCGGCCGTAGAGGAAATCGCCTTCCCAGCTTCCCGGGGCGTGCGTCCAACCGGATCCCATCGGCACGGTGTCGAGGTGGCCGTTCAGGAGGACCCCGCCCGATCCCGAAGATGCGACGACCGCATGGATGTCCGGATGGACGACCGGGCGGAGGCCGAGGTCCTCGATCGCCGCCTCGGCGGCCTTCAGGATCGGCGACATGTCCGACTCCGGGGTCGAGGGGATCCGCACGAACTCCTCGAGGGTCGAGCGGGCGTACTCGCGGACGTTCATGCGTTCCTCCGGTCGAGCTCGTTGTGGACGATTGCGATCGCCTGGTCCGCGTGGAGGGGGAGGGGCCCTACGTTCACGACGAGGGCTCCTCGCTCCCGGACAATGCGTTTCTCGTCCGCCGAGAGGTCCTGGTTATCCGAGAGGAGGAACGTCGCGTCCGTCGGGAGGTCCGTCTTGCGGATGTCCGTGCCGTCCTCCCGCAACTCGACGAACGTCGGGCCCAGACGGTCGAGGGAATCCTCGAGCGTCGCGCGCGACGCGAGCACGCCGGGTGCCACCTCTCGTTCCACGCGAGACGGGTTCGCGAGCGCCGCGCGGACGAGCGCGGCGTTGCTGCGGATGTCCGGCTGGTAGCTGCGGAGCCGGTGTCCGATCAGCCGGACGAGCCGCGGCGGATCCGGAGGGCCTAGGAGCAGGAGCGCGGCCTCCGCCTCCCGACGGATGCCGTGGGCGAGGAGGAGGGCCGCGTTGGCTGCATGGAGGAGAATGTCCATCCGTCCGGCGGTTCCCGCCAGGTCGTCCAGGGAGAACGTGGGCGAGGTCGACGCTCGATGCCCCACAATCAGGAACCGCCGCACTCCCGAGCGATTATTCCCAAGGGCTTAAGGCCTCCGCGCAGGAAAATCCCGGCCAGGGGTACGGCCCGGCACGAATACTTGACAAAGTCAACTAATTATACGATCGCGCCAATTCCCACCCGAACGAAATGGTCGCGAGAAGCGTCCGTCAGCGGGTGGCCGAAACGCGCGGGTTCAATCGGTTCTACACGAAACAAATCGGCGTCCTGCAGGAAGCGTTCCTGCGGAGCCCGTTCTCCCTTACGGAGGCTCGCGTGGTCTACGAACTCGCGCAGCATGACGAGACGACGGCGACGGAACTCCGATCTGAACTAGGCATCGACGCGGGCTACCTGAGCCGGATCCTGAAACAATTCCAGGCTCGCGGCCTCCTCCGGACCAGGCGGTCCCGGACGGACGGGCGCCAGGTCCGGCTCGCCCTCTCGGAGCAGGGACGGGACGCGTTCACCATGCTGAACGAACGATCCGACGAGGAGATCGGCGCGATGCTGGGCCGGCTGTCGGCCGCCGAGCAAACGCGCCTCCTCCGGGCGATGCGCACGATCACAGGCCTCTTGGACGCGCCGCGGGGACGGAAGCCCGCGCTGCTGCTCCGACGGCCGAGGCCGGGGGACATGGGCTGGGTCGTCCACCGCCACGGCGCGCTGTATTGGGAGGAGTACGGGTGGGACGCACGGTTCGAGGCGCTCGTCGCGAGCATCGTCGCCGAGTTCGTCCAGCGCTTCGACCCGAAGCGGGAACGGTGCTGGATCGCCGAGCTCGGCGGCGAGATCGTCGGCTGCGTGTTCCTCGTCAAGAAGACCGCCACGGTCGCGAAGTTGCGACTCCTCCTCGTCGAGCCGAGGGCGCGCGGCTTCGGCATCGGAAACCGGCTCGTGAACGAATGCATCCGCTTCGCGCGGCGCGCGGGCTACCGGAAAGTTACCTTGTGGACGAACGACGTGCTGGTGGCGGCTCGACACATCTACGAGCGCGCCGGGTTCCGCCTCGTCGACGAGGAGCGCCATCGGAGCTATGGCAAGGACCTCGTCGGCCAAACGAGGGAGCTGACCCTGTGATGGCAGAGCGCGGTCATTCGGATCGCGCCGACTTCACGGCGTCGACGAGCGCCTTCCGGTGGAACGGGACGAGCGGAGTCGCCGGCGCGTCCTCCAAGCGCACCCACCGGGCCTCCACGCCGCGGCGGATCGAACCGATCGCCGCACAGGAGTAGATCGCCCCGCGCCACCTCCGGTGCGAGAACGTGTGCGATACCGGCGCGAACCTCGAATCGACGCGGACCCGGAGTCCGGCCTGGTCCCGGATCAGCGCTCGGAGCGCCCGTCGTTCGTCCATCGCCCCGGGCATCTCCCCGCCCGGCAGCGCCCACAGCCCGGCGAGCAGTCCCTTCTCCGGGCGACGGACGAGGAGGACGCGGTCCCTGCGACGCACGAGGCCGAACACGACCGGAACCGTCCGGGGCGGTCGGGGAGCGCCCGACACGGGGAGCTCCCGCTCCTCGCCCGCAAGCCGCGCGAGGCAGAGGATTTCGACGGGACACCGGTCGCACGCGGGCGACGTGGGCGTGCAGACGGTCGCGCCGAGTTCCATCATCGCCTGGTTGAACGCCCCGGGCCGTTCAGGCGGGACGAGCTGGGATGCGATCTCGGCGATCCTCCGCCGGGCGACCGCCTTCGACACGTCCTCCCGGATCCGGAAGAGCCGGGCGATTACGCGCGTTACGTTCCCGTCGATCGCGGCGACCGGGATCCCGAAGGCGATGCTCGCGATCGCGCCGGCCGTGTACGGTCCGATTCCCGGCAGCGATTCGAGCTCCTCGACCGATCGCGGGATCTGTCCGCGGTGACGCTCCACGATTGAGCGAGCGGCGGCGTGCAGGTTCCGCGCGCGGCCGTAGAAGCCCAGGCCCTCCCACACCCTGAGGACATCGTCGAGGGACGCGGCCGCGAGTTCCTGCACGGTCGGGAAGCGCGCGAGGAACCGCTCGTAGTACGGAGTCCCCGAGACGATGCGCGTCCGCTGCAGGAGGTATTCGGCCACGAGGATCCGATACGGGTCCCGCGTGCGCCGCCACGGGAGGTCCCGCCGGTTCGCGTCATACCACGATAGGAGGCGCCTCCGGACCTCGGGCACGGAGGGCTCACCCATCCGCCGGGCGATGCGGCGGCGGATACATCAGTGATTCGGGCCAAGAGCCGGGTCCACCGGGCGGCGTCGCGTTAACCTTAAACAAGGTTGACTTTGAGCGGACCAGGCGCTCGCCGGGCCGGTCCCCCCGACCCCCTCACTTGAAAATCTCGCCCGTCTCGCGGCTCCAGAACACGAGATCGAGCGCCGCCATCGGGATGCCGACGTCGCGGGCGAACCGCTCCATGCGCGTCTCGATCTCGAGGTAGCGCTTGGCCGTCAGCGTGCGCGGCATGCGTCGGATGACGCCGTGGCGGATGAGGTTCCTCAGGATGTGGCGGTCCAAGATCGCGAGATCCTCGCCGTGCCCCGTGTTCCGCAAGAAGTGACTCGCCTCCTTGAGACCGACACCGTCGACCTCCCGCACGAGCCAGGCGCGGGCGTCTTTCGAGGAGGCGAACGAACCCAACGTTGCCGAGAGGCGGCCATCGCCTTCGACCGAGAAACGTTCGCGCGCGCGGACGATGAAGGCGGCCTTGTGATTGTGGAAGCGCGTTCGGTGGCGGAGGAAGGAGGCGAGGTCCGAGGGCCGACCCGACCATAGCAGATTCGCGTCCCGGAGCCCCGCGACGGCGGCATCGGACCGGCGCGCCCCCGTCTGGACGGCGAGGATGCAGAAACACAGCTCCTCGAACAGGCGCTCTTCTTGGGTGCGGCCGAAGCGGCGGAAGTCCTCGAGGCGCCTCTCGATGTCCGAGCGCTTCGACTCGTACTCGGTCCGTAGGGCATCGACACCGCGGTAGCGGGGCGTCAACGGACCGGAGGAACATGCGTTCGCGCCATAAGTTTGTGGCTGCCCTGGGCCCGGTAGCGAACGGAATGGCGTCGATCCGGAAACGCGAGCGAGGGAGCCGCCACACGTTTAAATAACGGAGCCCGCTACGAGGCGACCATGTCACTCCTGTACTCGTTGGCCCGATGGCTCGACCGCGTTTCCCCGGCCCCGATCGCGTATGCGCATTGCGACATCCCGTGCGGCATCTACGATCCGCACCATGCGCAGCTCGCCGCGCACACCGTCATCCGGATGAACCTGCTGATCAGCGAGCTGCCGAAGCCGTTCCCAGGCGACTCCGCCCAGATGGTGCAGGACTACAACAACAAGATGGCGCGGTACATCGCGACGAAAGAACAGCACGCCGAGATCGCGAAGAGCGAGCTCCGCATCCTGTGGGCGGACTACTTCAAGCCGGAGCACCTGAAGACGTTCCCGGAGCTCCACGACCTCTTCTGGAAGGCGCTGAAGACCGCGTCGAAGGCGCGACAAGAGATCAACCTGCAAGCCGCGGAGGACCTCCTCAAGGCGACGAACGACATCGCGTCGGTTTTCTGGAAGACGAAAGGCGTCGAGACGGTCACGACGAAGGCGCCGTATCCGACCGAACGGATGACGGTTTACCCGAAGTTCAAGTGACGCGTCCGCAATGCTCCCGCTTGGCCGCTTCCGCGTCGAGGACGACAGCATGCGGCCGACGCTCGAGCCCGGGGACTTCGTCCTCGTGAATCGGTGGGCGTATCGATTCCGGAAGCCCGCAGAAGGAGACGTCGTCGTCTTGCGGAGCCCGGAGGGGCCCAATTTCCTCATCAAGCGCATCGCGAACGTCGTGGACGCCACGAAGGTCTTCGTCGTCGGCGACAATCCGCAAGGGAGCCGCGACAGCCGCCACTTCGGCCCCGTCGACCGACGTGCCCTGCTCGGGAAGGTGTGGCTCACAGCGAGGCCCTGACGCAGCGCTTCACGTCGCCTCTCGCGGCGACGGACCCTTGAGGATCCTCGCCGTCCACACGAGCCACGGGATCGAGAGGAGCTGGGCCGCGATCGAGAAGGCGACGAGGGCCGGCAGGGAGACGTCGTAGAGGACGCCCATCACCGCGCTCCCGGCGAACCAGACGATGCCGTATCCCGTGTTGAAGACGCCGAACGCGCTCCCGCGACGTTGCGGGGAGACCATCCCCGCGACCGCCGCACGCATGATCGACTCCTGGGCCCCCAAGCCGACGCCCCAGAGCGCCGAACCGATCAGCGCGAAGGTGAAATCCCCCAGGAAGACGAGGGGCGCGAATCCGAACGACACGACGACGGCGACGAGGAGGACCGCCACGCCCAAGCGGTCGAAGAGGCGCCCGAAGACGAGGGCCGCGAGCGCGTCGACGCCCATCGCGACGGCATAGAAGATCGGGATGAGGACCGGCGCGACGATCCCCGCCTGCCCGAAGTGGAACGAAATCAGGGCGAAGTCGGCGAAGCCGGCCGCGAGGAACGCGACGCCCGCGAGGTAGATCCAATAGGCCCGTGGAAAGCCTTCCGTCTCCAGCGGGGCGGACACGGGTTCCAGCTCCCGCGGCCGCGGATACAGGAAGCGCGCCGTCGCGAGGACCGCGAGGGCGAGGACAGCGGGAAGGAGGAGGATCGCGAAGCCGGTCGGATAGCCTTGTCCGAGGAACAGGACGACCGCGACCACGATCGGGCCGAGCATCGCGCCGATCTGGTCCATCGCTTCGTGGACACCGAACCCCCACCCATGGCCGACCTCCTTCGTCGCGTGGGAGAGCATCGCGTCCCGTGCGGGGGTCCGGACGCCCTTTCCGAACCGCTCCAGGATGATCAGCGTGGCTGCGAGGGGCCAATTCCCCGCCAGGGCGAGCGCGGGGACCGCGAGGAGATTGATCGTATACCCGACGAACGTGATCGGCCAGTACTGCGCGCTCCGATCGCTCAGGTATCCGGAAACGATCCGGACGCCATAGCCGATGAGTTCGCCCGCGCCCGCGACGAGCCCGACGATCGTACCCGTGGCGCCCAGCAGGCCCAGGTAGGGACCGACGATGCTGCGCGATCCCTCGTACGTCGTGTCGGCGAAGAGGCTCACGAGTCCAACGAGGAGGACGAACCGCATCGCGGTCTTCCTCGAAACCCCCAAGGCGCACGTCCCCCGATTTTCCGGGGAATGTGCGAACCCGCAAAAAGGCGTTGGCTTCGACGCTCGTGCCGGACGACGCGCTCAGTCCCACTTCTCGAAGCGCACGTGGGCGAAGCCGAGGCGCACGCAGAGGTTCCTCACGTCCTCGACCATGTCGTGCAGCCCGCAGATGAACACCTGCTTGTTGCCGTGCTCCGTGAGTTCGTTCTCGAGGATCTTCTGCACGTAGCCCACGCGGCCTTTCCAGTCCGGCGTCTCGGGCCGCGAGATCGTCGGGTAGAAGTGGAAGTTCGGGTGCTGCCTCTCCCAGGTCTCGAGCAGGTCGCGGTAGATCAGATCGTGCACGTACCGCACACCGAAGACCAGGTGGAACTCCCGCCCGTCGTCCAGGCCTTGGTCCCAGATGTGGCCAAGCATCGCGATGAACGGCGCCACGCCGGTACCGGTGCAGACGAACACGGTGTCATAGGGGATCGGCTCCGCCATCACGAACCGGCCGAGCGGTCCAATCGACGGGAGCTTCGTCCCGGGGGCGACGTGGTGGAGGTAGTTCGACATGAAGCCGCCCTCGACGACCTTGATGCACAGCTCGAGGTACGCCTTGTTCTCCGGCCACGAGGCGATCGAGTACGGGCGGGAGATCCGCTTGCCCTCTTTCTCGGCGAAGATCGAGATGAACTGGCCCGGCTCGAAGTCGAACAAGGCCTCGTTCTCGAACGTGAAGCGAATGAGGTAGGTCTCCGGATACTTCGGCGCGATGTCGAAAACCTCCTTCACGATCGCGGTGTGTTTGCCGGATCGGAACTTCACGGGGGGCTCGCGGACGATCGGTTTCTGGACCGTCACGACCTTCGGTGGCACGGCCTCCCGAATCATTGTAATGTAGGGACTTCCAAGACCGATTTAAACGTTCCGTCCAGAGTAGCGTCGCGTGCGAACCGCAATTCCGCACATCCAGAAATTCGGCGGCGGTCACGACGAACTGTCGAGGAAGACGTAGCGGTAGAGGAGCGCCGCGACGGCCCCGCCGATCAGCGGCCCGACCCAGTAGACGTACCAATTGTCGAAGAAACCGGAAACGATGGCGGGCCCGAACCAGCGGGCCGGATTCATTGCGGCGCCGGTGAGCGGCCCGCCCATCATGATGTCAATCGAGATCGTCAGGCCGATTGCGAAGCCACCGACGGCGTTGAACGAACCCTTCGGGTCAATGCCCGTCCCGAAGATGACGAAGACGAGGAAGAACGTCAAGACCGCCTCGACGAGGATTCCGGTCCCAACGCCGACATCCCAGCCGAGGGATGCGCCGGTCCCCAGCGCGGGCGTGCCCAGGTGGTACGGCTGCCAGATGTTCTGGGGGAATATCAGAGCGAGCGTAACGGCTCCCCCGACGCCACCAAGGAGCTGCGCGATCCAATAAACGCCTGCGAGACGCGGAGAGATTTGACGACTGACGAGGGCCCCGAACGTCACTGCGGGATTGAAATGGCCACCCGAGACGTGGGCCAGGGCGGACACCATGACTCCGATGGCGAGTCCATGGGCGAGGGCGACGAGCAGGAGGTCCGAGGTGCTCGTGGAGGCGGCGGTGAGGACGGCGCCCGCGCCGATGAAAATCAGCGTGTACGCCCCGACGAACTCCGCCACGGCCTTCCGCCAGGCCGCCACCGCCATCGCCCGCCTCCCCGCGGCCGAACCGGCGCGGCGTACTTCTACTTTCTCGTTCGGCCGAGCCGACGGACGCGTCACGCGAAGTACGACGCGGAGCCGCGATCGAATCCGGGCACGAATTCGAGGTTGAGTTCGGACGGCTGCCACGCGGCGTCCGGGAACACGAGGTTCGGGAAGAAGCGGGCCGTGTCGCCGGAAATCTGCGTGACGATGTGATCCGTGCCGAAGAGCGTCCCGAGGATGCGGTGCGACTGCTCGCGGCACACCCGCTCATCGACGAAGCCGATCGAGTGCATGTACTCGTGCAGGAGGACGTAGAAGGCGTACGGCTTGTAGAGGGCCGGGTTCGTCTCCTGAATCCGGAGGAGCGGGACCTTGTTCATGACGATGACGTTGGACGCGACCGGATAGAACGCGCCGAAGAACCCCTGAGGGTGGTTGCCCAGGTCCGCGAGGGCTAGCATCAGGCCGGCGCGGGTGCGGCCGAGGACCGTCTCGACGGCCCGCTTCACCAGCTCGAAGAGGTCGGAGAGCGTCCGGGACTGATCGAGCTTCCGCGCGAAGTCCATCGACAAAGCCAACGCCTCGGTCGGCCTTAAGGCATTGCCCGCGGAAATCAGGCGGGCGACAGCGGCACGAGGTTCACGCCCTCGAAGCCGACGAACAGGAGGCCCGCGTAGGCGATGCTCAGGACGGCCGCCCCGATGCTGACGGCGCGTCGGACCCGCGCGCTGTCCCACCGCGCCATCGGGTACGACACCCCGATCCCGAACACGATCATCCCCGCCACGACGCCGACGCTGAAGACGCCGACACCGCCGAGGAGGCCCGCGAGGGACGTGACGCTCAGCGACGCCACGAACAGCAGGATCAGCTCGTCGTTGCTCGCGAGCCCGTGCACCACGCCGATCCCGAACATCGCCCGGTGGTGAGGGTCGTCGTGGGAGGAGAGGTGCGTGTGGACGTGCTCCTCTGCCTCGTGGCGGTGCTCGTGGCGGTGAATCAACCCGAACTCAACGAGGAGACTGAACACCCCGATGACGACGAGCATGACCGCCACGGCGAGCTCGAGGTTGTCGAGCACGCCCGTGAGCAGGGTCGTGCGGAACGTGTACAGCAGGACCGTGACGATCGTCGCGGTGATCATGTGCCCGGCCGCCCAGCTCACGCTCATCCACGCCGTCCTCCGGAGGCTCTTGCTCCGGGTCAACAAGTTCGAGACGGCCACGAGATGGTCCGCGTCGTAGCTGTGCTTGAACCCCAAGGCGAGGGCGAGGGCGACGAACAGCAAGGGATCGAGCGGCATCGCGAGACCGTTACGGCCGGGCGGGCGGCGTAACACGCTCGTCCAGAGAGTAACACGCCTTAAACGTTCGCCGGGGATTTGAAGACCCCCGTAACACCTGGGTGGGTCCGGGGTAACACATGACCGTGGACCGCATCGGTGTCTCGCTCCAGGGGAGGCTCCTCGACGATTTCGACCGGCTCGTCCGCTCCGAAGGTTTCCCGAGCCGCTCCGAGGCGCTGCGGGAGCTGATCCGGCGCGCGCTCATCCGGGAACGCCGGGAGGCGGGCGGAAAGGTGGTCGGCACGATCACGTTCGTCTACCGCCACGACGTCGGCATGGTCACCCATCGGATCCTTCATCGACAGCACGACTTCCTCGGGACGATCCGAGCGACGGCCCACACCCACCTGAATGAGGAGACGTGTCTCGAGGTCCTGATTGTGGAAGGGGACGCAGGACGCGTACAGGAACTCTCGGACCGCCTCAAGACGACGAAAGGCGTCTTGTTTGCGGAGACCGTGGTCGCGGCGGCGGACATCGGATAGTCGTGAGTACCACCTGTGGGAACGCCACGGAAGGATTTATCCGGAGGCACGGGGACGCCGTTCCGATAGCCCACCGGCCTCTCAGGATCGAGTCCCGATGTCGTACCCCTACGCCCCGACGCGCCCTCAGCGAGGCCCGCCGTCGTTGCCGTTCGGGTGGGGCGTCGTGACCGTCCTGCTGGTCGGCGCGGTCTTCACGATCGTGGGCATCGTGATTATCCTCTACGCGTTTTTCGGCTTCCTCATGGGCACCATCGGCGCGGCGACGAGCTCTTCCTTTTCCGTGATGGCGTTCTTCCAATCGTTCTTCGGCGCGATCATCCTGTTCGTCATCGGCGGCGTCCTCGCCGGCGTCGGCGGCTGGCTGATTCGGCTCTGGTGGATCTTTCTGCTCGTCGGCGTCGTCACGGGTGTCGGGAGCGCCAATACGGCCCGGGACCGCGAGGTCTCGCGCGGCCCGGCCATCCAGATCCGGTGCACGAAGTGCGGCCGGCTGAACCCGGAGTGGGCCCAATTCTGCATGGGCTGCCGGAATCCCGTCTAGGACCCCGCGAGCTGAAACTCGGTTCTGAAACAAAGAATTGCGGATCGAGTTCCCTCTTCGTACTCATCATCCCCGGTAGACGCGTAATCCGCGACCGTGTCCAGGAAGGAAGAGCCCCTGGTGCAGGGCTACTCGTCGGCACGCGTCGCAATCTGCGATGTATACGGACCTCATTTACTTCGGATTCGGAAGTCGAGTTCCGATCGCCGGCGCGTCTTCACCCGTCCACGGGTGGCAAGTCGGTAGCTGATCCCCGCAACGAGACCAGTAGGAAGCGCCTCGAGGATAACCCGTGACGCCAGCGAGGTTTCCGGCCCAAGCCATACTGAGACGAGAAGGTCAAGGGAAATGAACACGATGGCGGTGATAGCTCCGCTCCACATGAACAATCTCGCACGTCGGTCGAGCAATCCCACGCTATTCGGCCCGGTCACCTCTACACCCAACAATCCCGGGTTGTCACGGATCCTTTCACTCGTTTCCCTGGCGATGGCAATAAAAAAGGCGACCGTCAACACGGCAAGGACGAAGAGGCTCCCATAAATTACCGCCGACGGTGAGGATTTTGAGTTCGGGAATAGGGCGAACGAGGCCGGGACCAACGCCAGCCAAAGAAAAAGAAGGATCGTTATCAGCATGAGCGTCTTTCTTCGCGATTTGAGACGGCCGACGATTGCCGCCACCCTAGAGGTTCTTGGGACGGCCATCTGCACACTGACCAGAAGTGGCCACACGCTCTTTAACGCTGCCGAGCCCTTGGCCATGACCCGCGCCGTCGAGAGGCCCGAAAATCAAAGGATCACAACCATGAGTGACAGGCTGCTCGAATCACGTCAAGGCGGTCATCAGCAGCAACCCAATCCCCAGGAGGAAGAGCTGAATCATGAACCAAAACTCTTCGCGGCGCCGTTGCATGCGGTCGTCGACGACCACTCCACGATACGTACTGGACATCAAATACGCGGGATTCCCGATTAGCCGAAGTTCGCCGAAACCCGAGCCCACGAGGAGAGCGAGCGCCAAGAGGGCGATTCCACTTAGCCGAAAGACAAGCACGAGAACTTCGACAAATGTCACCCGCCAGAAGATTGTGGTCACGGCGGCGACAATCGAGTCGACCAGCACGGCGCCGCCAAAGACCTTCAAGCTGCGAACGAAGGCTCGATAGATGCTCCCCATTCGCGGCTGCGATTCATGACACCGGATTCACCGACGGGCGTTGCCGTCTCGCTTCGACCGGGCTCTTCTTCGGACATATAGAAAGGCAATAATCGAAAGGATTACAGCCCCGGCTCCCGTGAGGGTTATCGTCAGCAGCAAGCTGAAGGGGAGACTCGAAGGCGGATTCGTGACTTGGCCGTATGGGGTCATGAGTGGATAGCGGTCCCGAGGGCCGCCTTCGACGAGCATTGGAGCGTCGCCGATCCCGTCGGGCGAGCTGCAGTCATCCTGAAGCTCACCCCGGCACCGGTCTTGCCCGGAATAGTTCGACCAGTAGTTGCCTCCGCTCGGGTATCCGTCATCCCAGGATGACCCGGTGCCGGACAGATCCCTCGCTTGGGCGGCGTTCGAGACGAAATTGTTGTGATAGACCGAGATTCGTGCCGAGGACACGATGGACAAACCGGATCGGTTGTTCCGAGCGATTGAATTCCGAGCAATGACCAAACCATCAGATTCCCAGATCGCGATTCCGTCGCGTCCATCCGAGATTGTGTTGTCGGTAATTGTGCCGTTCTTCGTCTGACCTATCCACAGCCCAAAGTCATGGCCAACCAGGACGTTCCGCGAAATCACGATGGCTGAGAGTTGATACTGCGCGGAGATTCCTATGCCATTCTGTGAGAACTCGTTATTCTCTAGCGTGATGTTGTCGCTCGCTGTCTCAAGGTCAATCCCCCACACATTCCGTAGGAACCTGTTTTCCGTGGCGACCACCGAAGTGGAAAGCAAGATGTGAACTCCATCGGAATTTTGTTCCGCGAGATTGCCCCTCAGCGTCACGTTCGACACGGAGTCGAGATAGAACCCGTTCCAATCACTCGACACCGTGTTGTTAATGAGGAGAAGCCCCATCGATCGCTCCACATGGATCCCGTGAAAATTGTCAGTCGCCGTCGTTGATTCGATTCGAGCATTCGTGACGTTGCATAGCACGACTCCGTCGTTGCTCGAGTTGACACCCGAATGGACGGTCACGTTTCGGATGACAAAGGAGGCGGTGGTGTTTCGCACGAAAATTCCATCGCCTGACGCGGCGGAAATGTCCCAATGTTCGATGATGAAAGGGTCTGCCGGAGCACCTGTTCCCCTCACGACACCATTCGTAGACGAGAAGTTCCTATCGCCCTCGATGTGGATGGGCAGATGCGGTGGATACGAAGCCGAGACTGGAGGCATTAGCAATGGGAAGGAGGCGAAAGACAGGATCACTCCAAGCAGCGGTATGATCCAGAGGGAAGATCGATTCTCGGTGCCAACGGATCTCCGGAGTCTCGGTTCGCGATTCTGCACCCCATTCACCTGGTAGACGTCACACGTCGCTGGGCCATAGTCACCGCGGGACCGGACGTCCGTAGTTACCGAGATGCACCGTGCCGCAGTCGACAACGCCTGTTTGGTATCGACTAATGGAGCCCAAGCAGTCCAACGCTATGTCGAACAAGTCGTTGTAGGCTGTTGTACGGACCGGTGAATACCCTCTGGGGACTTATTTCCGTCGGCTCGCCGCTCATTTTGGGGCTTGCGGTAAGGGCCGTCTCATCCCGAGGCATGGACCCTGGAGTCTGACATCCCGACACCACCGACCTTCTCGAGGCAGTTTCCGTGTGGGCTCGGGGCGAATCTCTGCGGTTCGGAACTTATTTGAGTCCGCGACGGGGTTCGCGCGAGTCGATGGGGCTCCTCACCCGCTTCGCAAGCCAGTGGGTGGCGGGCGAGACCCTCGACGATGCGCTACGCGTGGCGAAGGACGCGAACCGCCGCGGGAAGAGCACTACCACGACAAGGCGAGTGTCGAGGCGACGACCCGGGAGTATCTCCGGCTGGTGTCCGCGATGCGCGTCCAAGGGATCCGCGGACATCTGAGCCTCAAACCGACCCAGTTCGGCGTGCTGATCGACCGGTCGTACGCCCTCGCGCAGATGGCCCCCGTCCTCGACGCGATGAAGGCGGACGGCCGCGTACTGTGGCTCGACATGGAGGGCTCGAACACGACGGACGACACGATCTGGATCGGCGAGAATCTGCGGACGTGGTACGATCGCGTCGGCATCTGCGTCCAGGCCAACTTGCGGCGGACTCCGGGCGACCTGAACTGGCTCCTCGACCGGGGCATTCGCGTGCGCCTCGTGAAAGGCGCATACAAGGAGAACCCGGACGTCGCCTTCCCGACGCGAACGGAGATCGACCGGGCGTACCTCGCCCTGCTCGAGACGTTGTTCGAACGGGGCCGAGATTTCGAGGTCGCGAGCCACGACGGGCGAATGGTCGACCGGGCCCTCGAGCTCGCGAGGGACCGTCCGACGCCGTTCGAGTTCGCGATGCTCCAGGGGGTGCGGGACCCGCTGAAGGACGAACTCGTGAAGCAGGGCCATCGCGTGGCCGAATACATCCCGTACGGCCCGAACTGGCTGCCGTACTTCACCCGCCGGCTGCGGGAACGGCCTCGGAACATCGTCACCATGGTCCGCTCCTTCGTGAGCGGCTGAAGCCTTTTCCTGTTCCGCGGCCTTCCGACCCTGTGGACGAGCGCGCCTTCCGGCGGACGATGGCGATCCTCGAGAAGGCCTATCCCATGCAGGATTGGTCGCGCGGCATGACGGCCTTCGAGGTCCTCGTCTCGACGGTCCTGTCGCAGAGCACGACCGTGGCGAACGAGCGACGCGGCCTGGAGGGGTTGCGGAGGCGGTTCGGCGAAGTCACGCCGGAGCGCCTTGCGGCCGCGCGGGATGACGACATCGCGGAGGCGATCTGGCACGCCGGCCTGGCGCGGCAGAAAGCCCCGCGGATCCGGAGCCTCTCGAAGTCGATCCTGGAGGCGTGGAACGGCCACGTCGAGCGGATCCTCGACCTTCCCACCGATGCGGCCCGGGCCGCCCTGATGGAGTTGCCCGGCGTCGGCCCGAAGACGGCCGACGTCGTGCTGGCGATGGCGGGCGGCCATCCGACGTTCCCGGTGGACACGCACATCGCTCGGATCGCGAGGCGGTGGAATCTCGGGCGATCCGGGGACTACGAATCGATCCGAGCCGCCCTGGAGCGGCGCACGCCCGCGGACAAGCGGAAGCCCTGGCACCTCGCGATCATCGCCCACGGCCGGACCCTCTGCAAAGCACGCAATCCGCGGTGCGATGAATGTCCGGTACGGCGGGACTGCGACTGGTATCGGCGCGTTCGAGGCCCGCGTCGATCGCGCAGGCGGCCGCGCGACAAAAGGTTAAGAGCGCCAAGGAAATAGTGCGGTTCGCGGTGGGCTGTGGCCGTCGCGGACTATATTCAGTTGATGAAACTGCGGATCGATGCGCTCCTGTTGCTCGTGGCCGCCGCCGGATACGTCGCGACGAGCGGTCCGCAGGTGGACCCGTCCCGGTTCGGCCTGCTCATGGCCTCCGGCCTGCTCGCCGCCGCCGGCGCGAGCGCGACGAACCACTACTTGGATCGCGACCTCGACTCCTTGATGCGGCGCACGCAGTCGCGGCCCCTGCCGCAACACCGAATCGACCCGCCGGCGCATGCGCTCGAATTCGGCGTCGGGTTCTTGGCCCTGGGACTCGGGATCGCGGGGTTCGGGATCAACGTCCTCACGGCCGCGATGATCGGCCTCGGCTACGCGATCTACATCGGCGTGTACACGCTCGGCCTGAAGCGGTCTCACGTGAGCAACATCGTAATCGGAGGATTCGCCGGGTCGTGCCCCGCGCTCGCCGGCTCGGCCGCGGCCGCGAACGCAATCAGCCTGCCGGCCGCTCTCATCGCGCTCCTCGTGTTCCTCTGGACCCCCGGCCACTTCTGGGCGCTCGCATACCGGAGCCGAGACGACTACCGCCGCGCCGGAATCCCGATGTTGCCCGCGGTCCGCGACGAGCGCACGTCGGCGTGGGCGATCGGCGCGTCGACGGCAATCTTAGCGGTTGCGAGCATCGCGTTCATGTTCACGAACGCCTTCGACTTCGTGTATCTCGCCGTGGCGGGCGTCGCGGGCGGCGTCCTCGTCGCGCTGACGGCGAGGTTCCTCCGGACCCCGACAGCCCAGACCGCGTGGGCGGGATACAAGTTCTCGGGCGTGTACCTGACCCTCGTCCTGATCGCCATCATGGTGGACGCGATCGTGCGAATTCCGGTGTGAGGCGTCGTTCGGCGCAAGTTCCGACCCTGCCTTTTAATACGAGCCTCACCTAGTATCCTCGAACCCACGAATCGGTGGACGTCATGCCGGCGTTGGCGTTTGTTGATGGCCATCGGTCTCGCGCCCCACGTCGCCGCGGGAACGCTTCGGACTGAGGCGACGGCGATGGGCAGCCCCGTGAAGACGGATCTTGCGGGCCCGCGGATCGACAAGGGCCTGGATGACGTCTACGTGAAGGAGAGCTCGATCTGCTTCGTCGACGGGCAACGGGGTCGCCTCCTGTATCGGGGATACGACATCCGAGACCTCGCGGCCGGCTCCACGTACGAGGAGACGGTCTTCCTCCTCCTCGAAGGCCACCTCCCGAACCGCGAGGAGCTCGAGCGGGCGAAGGCGGAACTCGCGGCGGGCCGCACGCTCCAGCCGTCCGTCGTGCGGCTCCTCCGATCGATGCCGGAGCACGCGAACCCGATGGACGTCCTGCGCACGGCGGTGTCCTACCTGTACAGCTTCGACCCGGACCGCGACGACACGACCCGCGCCGCGAACCTGCGGAAGGCCCGGAGGCTCGTCGCGCAGCTCGGCACGATCGTCGCGGCGTACGAGCGCATGCGAAAGGGGCAGCGAATCCTCCGGCCGAATCCGAAGCTCGGCCACGCGGAGGACTTCCTGCGGATGATGACGGGGAAGAGGCCGGATGCCGCGCGCGCCCGCATCATGGACGTCGCGATGATCCTGTACGCGGACCACGCGATGAACGCCTCCACGTTCGCCGCGACGGTCGCGGCGTCGACGAAGGCGGACCTGTACAGCACGATCGTCGCGGCGCTCTCGGCGCTCAAGGGGCCGCTCCACGGCGGGGCGATCGAGGCCTCCCTCCGCGGGATGGAGACGGCGGGGACGCCGGAGCGGGCGGAAGAGTACGTCCTCACGACCTTGGCGAACCACCAGGTCGTCTACGGCTTCGGCCACCGCGTCTACAAGACGTACGACCCCCGGGCGATCGTCCAGAAAGAGTTCGCGCGGCAGCTCGCCGAGAAGACGGGGGACGACCGGCTGTACCGGGTCGCGACCGCGATCGAGGAGACCGTCGTGCGGGAGATCGGCTCGAAGGGCATCTATCCGAATGTCGACTACTATTCCGGGCTCGTCTTCCAAGGCCTCGGGATCCCGACGGACCTCTTCACCCCGGTCTTCGCGGTCGCGCGGATCGCCGGTTGGACCGCGCAGGTGATGGAGTACTGGGAAGACAACCGCCTCCTGCGGCCGCTCGACTGGTACGTCGGGCCGAAAGACCTCGTCTACACGCCGATCGACGAGCGATCGTGAGGCGACACGGATGCCCGCGGAGCGCCTCGTCCTGCGGCCTCCGGACGGCGGGCACAAGATTCTGATCACGGAGGCGGGGATCCGCGTCCCGGACGACCCGATCGTCCCGCTCATCGAGGGAGACGGCGTCGGCCCCGACGTCGTGCGCGCCGCGCGCAAGGCCGTGGACGCGACCGTCGCGGACGCGTTCGGCGGCCGCCGGCGGATCGTCTGGTACGGCGTGCCGGCGGGGGAGCGGGCGATGTTTCAGTTTGGCGAGATGCTCCCGGAGGCCACGCTCGGCGCGATCCGGGAGTACGTCGTCGCGTTGAAGGGCCCGCTCACGACGCCGGTCGGCGGGGGGTTCCGCTCGCTGAACGTCACCCTCCGGAAGGCGCTCGACCTCTACGCCAACGTGAGGCCGATCTACTGGATCCCCGGGGTGCCGAGTCCCGTGACGCATCCGGAGCGCCTCGACATCATCATCTTCCGCGAAGGGACGGAGGACGTCTACGCGGGGATCGAGTGGGAGAAAGGGTCCGCGGAGGCGGCGCGGATGATCGACATCCTCGAGAAGGAGTTCCGGACGCACGTGCGGCCGGACAGCGGGCTCGGCGTCAAGCCGGTGAGCGAGACGGGATCGAAGCGGCTCATCCGGAAGGCGATCCGGTACGCGATCCAGAGCGGCCGCCGCTCCGTGACGCTCGTCCACAAAGGGAACATCATGAAGTATACCGAGGGCGCGTTCCGCACTTGGGGATACGAGGTCGCGAGGAACGAATTCGGCGAATCGACGATCGCCTGGGACGACGTCGCCAAGTCGTACGGCGGCCAAGCCCCGAAAGGCAAGGTCGTGATCAAGGACGTGATTGCGGACAACATGTTCCAGCAACTCCTGCTGCGGCCGGAGGAGTACGACGTCCTCGCGACGACGAACCTGAACGGGGATTACCTGAGCGACGCGGCCGCGGCCCAGATCGGCGGGCTGGGCGTCGCGCCGGGCGCGAACATCGGGGACGCCCATGCGCTCTTCGAGCCGGTCCACGGCAGCGCGCCGAAGTACGCCGGATTGGACAAGGTCAACCCGACCGCGGAAATCCTCGCGGGCGTCTTGATGCTCGACTACCTCGGATGGCGGGAAGCGGCCGAGCGGCTCCGGGACGCCGTCAAGGCGGTCATCAAGTCGAAGGTCGTCACGTACGACCTCGCGCGTCAGATGCCCGACGCGAAGGAAGTCGGGACGGCCGCCTTCGCCGACGCCGTCGTGGGCGCGATCCGCGGGGCGGGCCGTTGACGGCCCGAGACGATCACGCGTGCGACTCGGAGCTCGAACGGTCCGTGTGCGCCGAGATGACGCGCCAAAGCCTCCCGCACGAACATCGGTCGCTCCATTTCCGGATCGCGGATGCGTCGGGCGGGACGGAGGAGTACACGCCCGCGATCGTCGCGCGACGCGGCTCGCTCCTGTTCCTCGTGGATTCGGTCGACTCCGCCGCGGACCGAAACGCGATTCGTCGTTTCTCGCGGTTCCTCGAGCAGCACTCGCCGGAGCTCGTGCTCGCCGTGGTCACGGCGGACGATGCGGTCGAGCGAATCCCTCCAGACGCGTACGACGAAATCTATGCCGCTTCCGACGTCGCCAAGCTAACGGCGCGAATCCGGTCGCAAGATCCGAAGGGGATCATCCGACCTTTCGACAAGCCGCGTCCGCGAGACTCCGCCATGTGATTCCGCGAGGACGCCGGCCGATACGCGCTCGCGCGACCCGCGGGTTGAAGAAGGAAGGCCGCTTTCCTTCGGGGGAGCATGGTCCTGAGTCCGACCGAGACGTACGTCGCGACCCTCTTCCTCGCCGTCACGCTGTCGATCTTCGGCCGGAAGATGTACTTCCGCCTGCGGTACCTCTTCGCCGCGAAGGCCGTGGAACGGCGGTGGGATCATATTCCCACGCGCATCAAGAACTTCGTCGTCTACGGGATCTTCCAGAGGAAAGTCGCGCGCGAATGGTACGCCGGCGTGCTCCACTCGTTCATCTTCTGGGCGTTTGTCATCCTCGGAGCCAGCGTCGTCGAGATCACGGCGCAGGCCTACGCGCCGGGCTGGCGGGTGCCCACCCCGACGATCGCGGGCTTCTCGTTGAGCGGGCCGCTCTACCTCGCGCAGGAGGTGATCGCCGTCCTCGCGGCGATCGGGGTGGGGATGGCCCTCTACCGACGGTACGTCATCCGCCCGAAGAAACTCATGCACGAGGGGATGCGCGACGCGACGATCGTCCTCTTCTTCATCCTCGGAATCGTGATCTCGCTCCTCCTCTACAACGCGGCCGACATCGCGGCCGGAACGGCCTCCCTGCCGGAGTGGAAACCGATTTCGTCCGCCCTCGCCGCCGTCCCGGGCCTCGTCCTCGACGCGACATGGTGGCGGGCGTTCTGGTGGACCCACGTCCTCCTGCTGTTCTCGTTCCTCGCGTACGTGCCCCACTCGAAACACATGCACATCATCTTCGCGATCGTCAACACGTTCTTCATGGACCTCACCCCGAAGGGGACGTTGAAGAAAGTCGATCTCGAGAAGACCGAGACGTTCGGGGTGGACCGCGTCGAGCAGCTGTCGTGGCGGCAGCTCCTCGATGGCTACGCATGCACGGAATGCGGCCGGTGCACGGACGCGTGTCCGGCGAACGTGACGGGCAAGCCGCTCAACCCGATGCGCATCATCACGAACATGCGGGACACGCTGGACGAGCAGGGCGCCGCGATCGTGCGCGGGACGGTCGCCGGCCTCCCGGACATGTTCGAGACCGTCCACTCGACGGAGGGCATCTGGGCGTGCACGACGTGCTACGCATGCGTATACGAGTGCCCCGTGATGAACGAGCACGTGCCGAAGATCATCGAGATGCGGCGGAACCTCGTCCTGACGCGGGGGGAGATGCCTCCCGAGACGATGGAGGCGATGCGGAAGATCGAGCAGAACTACAACCCGTGGGGCATCGGGTGGGATCGGCGCGCGAGCTGGGCGGACGGCCTCGGCGTCAAGACGATGTCGGACGCCCTCGCGTCGGGGGACGCGATCGACGTGCTGTACTGGGTCGGCTGCGCCGCATCGTTCGACGACCGCAATCAGAAGGTCGCGAAGGCGTTCGCGCGCATCCTGCAGAAGGCGGGGGTGCGCTTCGCGATCTTGGGGCCGGAGGAAAAGTGCACCGGCGATCCGGCCCGCCGGCTCGGGAACGAGTATCTCGCGCAGGCGATGATCATGGGGAACGTCGAGACGCTGAACCGGTACGGCGTAACGAGGATCGTCGCGACGTGCCCGCACTGCTTCAACACGTTGAAGAACGAATACCCGGACTTCGGAGGGAAGTACGAGGTCGTCCACCATTCGCAGTTCCTCCGGGACCTCATCGACGCCGGTCGCCTCGCGCCGACGAGGGACGTCTTGCAGTTCCTGACGTATCACGATCCGTGCTACCTCGGACGGTACAACGGCCTCTTCGAGGAACCGCGCGAAGTCCTGTACCGGATCCCGGGGGTCCGGGTCGTCGAGATGAGCCGATCCCGCGAACACGGATTCTGCTGCGGGGCCGGCGGCGCCCGGATGTGGATGGAGGAACGCACGGGCGAGAAGGTAAATCACCGCCGCCTGAGCCACGTCGAGGAGACGCAGGCGAACGCCGTCGCGACCGCTTGTCCCTATTGCCTGATCATGCTCGACGACGCGGCAAAGACGAGGAACCGGGAAGACATCCGGCGGTTCGACATCGCGGAGCTCCTCGAACGCTCGCTCTAGGGGTGTGGCCGAAGGCCTATTAGGCGGGGACGCCATGTATTAGCCGCAAGCATCCCTCCACAACGCCGCCCGGGCTTGTGGGCGTGCAAACGTCGCCGGGCGGCCTACTTTTTCTCGGTAGCTCCGCGTACGGATGCTCGCGGGACCCGAAAGCTGAAAGGTTTTTCTATCGCGGCCGACAGTGGGGTGCTGGAGGGGACCAGACTATGCTCTTTCCCGCATTCACGGACGCCGCGGCGCTCCTCGGCCGTATTGCCCTCGCCGCCCTTTTCCTGACCCATGGGTGGCCCAAGATCAAGGACATCCGAAAGCCGATCGGGTTCGTCAAGGGAACCGGGTGGCCCGGAGGCGCGATGTTCGCAATCCTGTTCACCCTCCTAGAATTCTTCGGAGCGATCGCGCTGATCCTTGGCTTCCTGACCCAGATCGTGGCCGTCCTCCTCGTCCTCGAGATGGTTGCAACAACGATCTTCCAGAGGACGAAGCTGAAGGGCAAGTTTAGGGGCGGCTACGAACTCGACGTCGCGTACGCCGCCTTCGCCCTGGTCCTCGCGCTCATGGGCCCGGGTGCGTGGTCCCTCGACCGGATCCTCGGCTTCGCCTAGAGCTCGCTGATCCGCTTCGCGAGATCGAAGTCGAGGCTCGTCAGGCCGTCCTTGTCGTGCGTGGTCAGCGCGAGCCGGACCGTGGCCCAGGAATTGTAGATGTCCGGGTGGTGGTCCATCGATTCCGCGAGCGTTCCGACCTTGTTGATGAATGCGAGCGCCTCTGGGAAATCCCGAAACGTCCAGGTGCGCGCGATCGTCTTCCCCTCGCGAGACCATCCGGGCGTCTCCCGGAGGCGGGCGGCGATGTCCTGCTCCGAGAGGAGAGAGCGGCGGGCCATCGCGGCGGGAAAGACCATCGGGGGCAAAAGGATGATGCTCGCTGGTGCGTGGGACCTCAACCCATCAGGTGCGGGCATTTTGAAAGACCTTTCAAACCGAACCGACGAGGCCTTTCGGCGGGCCTACCGTACGATCACGATCGGCGTCTGCGCGACAATGTCGAATCCCCAGGCGATGTCGAGGCCGATGTGAAGAGCATAGCTGTAATATGAATACGTCCCGCGATAGCTCGAGGCGACGTCCGCAGGGATCGGGATTTCGAACGTGAATGGCACGCCGACCCGGATCCGGTCCATCGGCACGGCCACCTCCGTCTGGTACGTCTCCGTCGTCGCCTCCTGACCGTCCGCCCGAGCCCACTCGCCGCCGATGAGCCGTGTGTACACCCGCCGGATGCGGGCGTTCCCCGTTCGGTTGAGCGTGATGCGGCAGCCGATCAGCTCGCGCGCGAAGAACCGGTCGCCGTCTAGCTCGACGTAGACCTCCGGGCCCTCGCCGCCCGAACGGAACCGCACAGGTTGCGCGAACGTGCGCACGCTCGGGCGGTCGTAGAACACGAAGATCTCGGTGCTCCAGACCGTGTCGACCCAGAGCGGCACGTCGAGGCGCGCCGTGAGGATGTACTTCACGTTCGCGTGGCGCCCCGCGTACGACGGGAGGGCGTGGAGCGGGATCTGGAACCGGAAGGGGAAGCGGTAGGTCCCGGCGGGAAGCGGACCTTCTCCGCGGAGCGGGAGACGCCACTGCACGACCGTCGCGATGGAGCGGTACGTATGCGATTCCTTCCCCGAGCCACGCGTGATGACCGTCTCCTCCGTCCCCGTGAAGTCGACGTAAAGGCCGCGGGCGGAGACCTCGCGGGTCGTGTCGATGACGACCGTCCCTTCGATGACGTCGCCCGTGTAGTACGCGACGCGCGGGAGTTCCACGGCGATCTCGCGCGGCATCGCTCACCCCTCGACGGCCGTGCCGCTCACCGCACCAGGAACCGCGTCCCGCAGTACTGGCACGTCGCGATCCCGAATCGGTCCACGTTCGTCGGAGGCCCGCCGCAGTTCGGGCAGCTGAGCGCGATGGGGCCTTGCTGGCCCGCCGGGACCATCGGCTGCTGAATCGGCGGCGGAGGCGGGATGCTGCGTCGTCCCTGTCCCGAAAGGACCGCCAAGATGATGACCAGGAAGACGAACAGGAACGGGATGCAAAACATAAACGGCAAGAAGCTGGGGAGGAACGTCCCCGTCATGACAATCGAGACCATGGCGACCGCAGCGATTACGACGAACACGACGACTGCGATGAGCTGCGGCGTCGTGCTCCGGCGCGGCGCGACCGGGTACCAGCTCTGCGACGGGGGCGGCGGCGATGGGGGCGGGCCCACGGTTCCGGATGGGCGAGTTCCTTAGATGAACGCTACGGAGGCGTGCCTTCACGCCCGCAGTTCCTTGATCGTCGCGGGCAACAGCTTCAGGACGTCCGCCACGAATCCGAGATGCGCGACCTCGAAGATCGGCGCGGTCGGGTCCGTGTTAATCGCGATGATCAGGCCGGCGTCCTTCATGCCCGCCACGTGCTGCATCGCGCCGCTGATGCCGCACGCCACGTAGAGCTTCGGCCGGACCGTCTTGCCGCTCTGCCCGACCTGGCGGGTCTTCGGGAGCCAGTCCATATCCGTGAGCGGTCGAGACGCGCCCACGACGCCGCCGACGGCCTTCGCGAACTCCTCGATGACGGGAAGGTTCTCCTTCTTCTGGATCCCACGGCCGGCGGATACGATGACGTCCGCCGCGGCGAGGTCGATGTCCTGGACCGTCGGCCGCTCGATCCGCTCGAACCGGGTCCGGATCTTCGTCGCGTCGACCGCGATCGTGGTCGGGGTGACGGCCCCGCCCGCCGCGGGACTCGCCGGCTTCACGGAGCCCGGCCGGAGCGTCACGACGATCGTGCGGTCCGAGCCGATCTCGACCTCCGCCTGGACTTTCTCGTTCAGGAGCCGACGCGTCGCGATGAGCCGGTCGCCTTCGAGACGCATCTCGACCGCGTTCGTCACCAGCGGAAGATCGAGGGCCCCCGCGACCGCCGGCGCGAGATCGTACCCCTGGGACGTGTGGGCCGCGAGCAGGAGTCTCGGCGTCGTCGACTCGAGGAGACCGCGCACCGCCTGCGCGTATCCGTCGCCCGTGTACTCTGCGAGGGCCGCGTCCTCGACCAGCAGGACCTCCGCGCCGAACTTGGCGAGCGCGTCGGCGAGGGCGCGCACGCCTCGGCCGAAGAGGGCGACCCGGGCGGCGCCGCCGGACTGCGCCGCCAAGTCCCGACCTGCAGACACGAGTTCGAACGTCGAAGGCGCGAGCCGTCCTTCGAGATGTTCGGCGACGATCAGGATGTCCTTCGACATCAGTTCACCTCCGCACGAACCCCTTGTCCCGCAAGACCTGCGCGAGCTTCTTCGCCTGCTCCTCGATCGATCCCGTCACCATCTCCGCGTGGCCCTTGGCGACGGGCGGCGAGAGCGCACGGACGGCGAACGTGTACGGCGGCGCGACGGATGCGGGCGCGATCTCCCGGATCGGCTGGCGTGCGGCCTTCATAATCGCCGGCAACGGCGCGTATCGGGGCGTATTCGCGCCGAACTGGATCGTGAGCAAGGCGGGCAGCGGGACGGCGTAGACGCGCTGCAAGCCGCCCTCGAGCTCCGTCGCCACCTCGAGGCCGCCGTCCTTCGGCTCGACGCGCGTGACGACGCTCGCATGGGGCATCCCGAGGAGGCCGGCGAGGAGCCCGCCCGTCGCCGAGTTCACCTGGTCGTCCGACTGGACGCCGGTCAGCACGAGGTCGTGCGGCAGCGTCCGGATCGCGGCCGCGAGGACCCGCGCGACCGTGCCGACATCGTATCCGGCGGGATCTTCCGACGCGACGCGGACCGCCTCGTCGGCCCCTTTCGCCAGCGCTTCGCGCAACATCTGCTCGGTCCGCTTCGGGCCGACCGTGAGGGCGACCACGCGTCCCCCTTGCGTCTCCTTGAGCCGCACCGCTTCCTCGAGGGCGTACTCGTCCGCGCCGTTGATCTTGTAGTTCAGCGCATCGCGGCGGATGTCTTTCCCGTCCGAGGCAATCGCGAACTGTAGGTCCGGGTTCGGAATCTGCTTGAGGCACACGACGACGTTCAGGGGCATGGCACCGTTGGGAAAGTCCGAGGCTTTTTAACGTTGCCGATGCGACGAGCCGGCCGCCGGGCCGCGTGCAAGGCATCTGGCGCCACGTCCGCCGAAACTCCACCGGCGAAGGGCTCATCGCGGGGTCCCGCCTTCGCCGGTTCCGGGATGAACGAAACGATTCGCGCGCGGGAACGGCTCCGGCCGTTCGTCGAGCAGGCCCGGCGATTCCGCGGCTGGCAGCTCGACGCCTTCGGCCCGAACCCGCTCGATCCGCGAGAGCCTTGGGACTATCGGAGCAGGGCGTCGGAGCTGCTCGAGACGGCCGAGTCCGTCGTCGACGTGGGGACCGGGGGTGGCGAGGTGTTCGACGAAGTCTGTGCGTCGTTCCGCAGGCGGGCCGTCGCGACGGAGCCTTGGCCGGTGAACGCCCCGATCGCCGCCGCGCGGCTGAGACCCCGCGGAATCGGCGTGGTCCATTGCGACAGCCTCGTGCTGCCCTTCCGAGACGATGCCTTCGGCCTCGTGCTGAACCGACACGAAGAGCTGGATCCCGCCGAAGTGGCTCGCGTCCTCTCCCCCGGAGGAACCATCCTCACCCAACAGATTGGGAAGACCTGGTGGCAGGAACTCCGGGAATTCTTCCCGCGGATGCGCCACTTCGGGGACCTGTTCCACCGCTACCAAGACGGCTTGCGGATGTCGGGGGCCTGAACATCGTCCAAGCAACGACCCACGACGGGAGGGCAGCCTACCGCGGGCTCGGGGACGTCGTGTTCATCCTGGGTGTGGCCCCGTGGACGATCCGGGACTTCGATCCGCTCGGGCGCGATCTCCGCGCGCTCCAGAGGGCGGAAGCGTCTCTGTCGGCGCCCGGGGGAATCGTCCTCACGGAAAGTCTCTTCCTCATCGAGGCGACGAAGGAAGCCCGACGAGCCCCGTCGCCCGGGCTCCCTTCCCGCGATGCCAAGGCTCGGCGGGGCCGCGGACGACCTATGGGAAGATGCCGCGCCACTTGTACGCTTCGACGACGCGGCTGATCGCGACCATGTACGCCGCCTGGCGCATGTCGATCCTCTTCGACTCCCGCATGGCCCACACGCGGTCGAACGCGCTCACGATGATGCCCTCGAGCTTCTGGTCCACGTCGGACTTCGTCCAGAAGAACTCGGCCAGGTTCTGCACCCACTCGAAGTACGACACGGTGACGCCGCCGCCGTTCGCGAGGATGTCCGGGATCAGGAGGATCCCTCGCGTGTGGAAGATGTCGTCCGCCTCCGGCGTGGTCGGCCCGTTCGCGCCCTCCGCGATGATCTTCGCCTTCACGCGGGGCGCGTTCTCCGACGTCAGGACGCCCTCGAGGGCGCACGGCGCCAGGATGGCGACGTCGAGCTCGAGGAGCGCCTCGTTCGTGATTTCCTTCGTGCCGGGGAATCCGACGACGCTCCCGGTCTTCTCCTTGAACGCGAGGACCTCCTTCGGGTCGAACCCCGCCTCGCTGTGGATGCCGCCTTTCGAGTCGGAGACCGCCACGATCTTGGCGCCTTGCTCGTCGTGCATCAGGCGTGCGAAGTGGTAGCCGACGTTCCCGAAACCTTGGACCGCGACGGTCGCGCCCCTCAAGGTCAGCTTGACCTTCGAGGCGGCCTCGCGCGTCACGTACATGAGCCCGCGGGACGTCGCCTCGTCGCGGCCGAGGGAGCCGCCGATCACGAGCGGTTTGCCCGTGACGACGCCGGGCATCGCGAATCCCTTGTTCATCGAGATCGTGTCCATGATCCACGCCATCGTCTGGCTGTCCGTGTACACGTCGGGCGCGGGGATGTCCTTCTCCGGGCCGATGATGATCGAGATCTCGGACGCGTACCGCCGGGTCATGCGCTCGAGCTCGTCTTTCGACATCTCCTTCGGGTTGCAGATCACCCCGCCTTTCGCGCCGCCGTACGGGATGCCCATGACCGCGCACTTCCACGTCATCCAACAGGACAGGGCGCGGACCTCGTCGAGGGAGACGTTCCAGTGGTACCGGATCCCGCCCTTGAACGGCCCGATCGCGTCGTTGTACTGCACGCGGTATCCGGTGAACACCCGGATGTGGCCGTCGTCCATCTTGACGGGGAAGTGCACCGTGAGTTCGCGGCGGGGACTCTTGAGGACGTCAAGCATGCCGCCGTCCAGGTTCAGCCTCTTGCCGGCCCGGTCGATCTGTTCCTTGGCGATCTCAAAAGGATTGTACGTGTCCTTCGTCTTCACCATGCGAACCGCCTCCCGATATCCGACGGACATCGAAGGTGGCGGCGAGTAGGGCCGACCGCTTTTAAAGATTGCGCCGGAGTTTTCGCGGGCGATTCCCACGCGCGGGCTCACCGGCCGACGTCCGCGTAGTCGCGGGGATCGATGACGTGTCGTGGCGGATCGCCGCGGAGGAACCGCAGGACGTTGTCGAGCGCCGCCTCCATCGCGGCGGCGCGCTGCCCTGGGACCATCGGCGCGACGTGCGGCGTCATCACGACGTTCGGGAGGTCATCGAATGGCCGGTGGAACGGCCGGCCTTCCCTCGTCGCCGGGTACGTCCACCAGGTGTCGAGCGCGGCGCGGAACGCCGGATGGGACTTCAGGTGATCGAACAGGTCGTCCTCGACGATGAGCTTGCCCCGGGCGATGTTCACGAGGATCGCGTCCTCCTTCATCGACGCGAGGAAGCGGCGGTCCACGAGGCCGTGCGTCGCGCGGGTCAGGGGCAAGGCGAGGACCACGACGTCCGCGGAGGGCAGTTCGTTCGACAGGCCTTCGATCGTCACCGTCGCGTCCGCCGCGCCGGCGTCTGAGCGGCGCGTCCGCGTGACCCCGACCACGCGCATGTCGAACGCCTTGCAGCGCCGCGCGATCTCGGTGCCGATCCCGCCCATCCCGACGATCAGGACGGTCGACCCCGCGAGGCCTTTGTTCGTGACGCCCTGACGGAAGACGCCCCGCCGGATCTCGTCCGTCCGCGCCGGGACGTCCTTGGCCGCCGCGAGGAGGAGCGCCATCGCGTGCTCCGCGACCGAGACGTTGTACGCCCCCGCGTTCCCGCAGACGATGGCGCCCGCCGGGAACCGATCGAACGGCAGGTGGTCGACGCCGGCGACGAGCGATTGGATCAAGCGCACCTGGGGCGCCTTCGTCCGGAAGTCCGGCGGGAACTCCCGGGGGAAGCCCATCGTGACGATGACGTCCGCCGTCGCCCAGACCGCGTCCCGCTCGCCTTCGGGGAGATCCTCGAGCATCATGGGCTCGAAGGCACCCAGGGCCTTGCGGCTGGCGACGTCGCGGCGCTCCGCGTCCATCGGGGAGATGAACAGGACCCACGGCATGCCGTCATGCAGGCGTCCGTGGGACTTGGCCCTTTTGGAACGTGAGCGGCACGTTCCCATTCGTTATGAACGCCTTGCTCATTCCGCCCTCGGTGGCCTCTTGCCGTTCCGGTTCTTGTACACGGGCATCCGGGTCAGAGACATGGACGAATCCATCCGGTTCTACACCGGGGTCCTCGGGATGACGCTCGTCGAGCGTCTGGCGACCGCTCCGACGAACGGCGAAGTCGCGACCCTACGAAGTCCGGGTTCGGAGCAGGAACTCGAGCTCAACTTCTACTCGGAAGGCAGCCGGTTCTGGGCCCCGTACGCGAACGGCGAAGATCTCGATCACCTCGCTTTCGAGGTCGAGGACGTTGTGGCGACCGTCGAGGACATCCGAAAGAAGGGCGTGGAGATCGTCGTCGAGCCGTATTCGATCGGAGATTGGAGCGAGGCCTACGTTCGCGACCCGAACGGAATCTGGATCGAGCTGTTGCAGGAATAGTCCCCGCCGAGCCCCGCGTTCAACACTCGGAGTAGCCGCACGAGTGGCACTTCACGCAGCCTTCCTCGAATACGAGGGGCTTGCCGCACTCCGGGCATTCCGGGTTCAAGCCTTTCCGCAGCAACTCGGCCGCGTCGCGCGACTCCTTCTCCAGCTCGACATCGGTCTCGACGGCTCCGCCGAGTTCGTCGAACGTCTCGACGGCCTGCTGCACCCCGACCTTGTGCATTCCCATGTGCCGCTTGATCGCCTTCGCAATCGCGTCGGGGATCGAGTACACGCGCTCGCCGTGGTCGACGGCGATCCGCGGGCTGCGGATGCCTTCGAGCTGGTCGATGATCTCGTCGACCGGCACGCCGGACCGCAGGCACAGGGACACGAGCCGCGCGATCCCTTCCGTGAAGGAAGCGGTGTAGCCGCCCCCACGGCCGATCTGCGCGAAGACCTCGAACAGGCCCTTCTCGTCCTCGTTGACCGTGACGTACAGGGCGCCGTATCCGGTGAGGATCTTCTGCGTGCGGCCCGTGATCACGTCGGGGCGGGCGCGGGGCCGCAGGGCGACGGGCTCCGCCGGGACCTCGACGCGGACCTCTTTCGGCTTCTCCGATTCGGCGACGCCGATGTTCAGGACTTGGTCCTCTCGGGAACCGTCGCGGTACACCGTGATGCCCTTACAGTGCAACTCGTACGCCAGGAGATACGCCTTCTTAACGTCCTCGACGGTCGCCTCCCGCGGCATGTTGATCGTTTTGCTCACCGCGGCATCACAGTAGTCCTGGAACGCGGCCTGCATCCGCACGTGCCACTCCGGCGCGACGTCGTGGGCCACGGCGAAGACCCGCTGCCACTTCTCGGGGACATCCCTGAGGCCTCGCGGGGATCCGTGGTTGTCGAGAATCTTCTTCACGAGATCCTCCCGCCAGAAGCCCTCGCGCTTCGCGACCTCTTCGAAGTAGTCGAGGAAGTACGGGAGCTCCTCGCCGTCCATGACCCGCTTGTACCATATCAGGCTGAACTCGGGCTCACAGCCGCCAGAGGTGTCCGCGATCATCGAGAGGGTACCCGTCGGAGCGACCGTCGTGACGTACGAATTGCGGAGGCGCAGCCCCTTCCCCTCGTGGCGGCTTCCCTCCCACGCCGGGTATACGCCGCGTTCCTCGGCGAGCTTCGCACTCTCATTATATCCTGTTTCCTGAATAGATTGCATGATCTTGCGGCCCCATTCGACTCCCTCTTTGGAGTCGTAAGGGACCTCGAGCATGAACAGCATGCGCGCGAAGCCCATGACGCCAAGGCCGATCTTGCGGGTGGCCTTCGTCATTTCCTCAATCTCCTTGACCGGGTAGGCGTTCATGTCGATGACATCGTCGAGCATGCGGACCGATGTGCGGATTGAGCGCTCAAGCTTCTTCCAGTCGAGCTCCCACTTCCCCCGTGCGTTGTGTTTCATGTGTCGCTGCAGGTCGATGGATCCGAGGTTGCACGATTCGTAGGGCAAGAGCGGCTGTTCGCCGCACTGTCGAACGACGATCCCATTGCAGATCATCGAGTGAGAAGCAGCTTCCGTGAGATCGAAAACCTGGCGATCCCCCACGAGTTGCTTCCCAGATAGAATGTCTTCGAACTTGGTCTCGTAAAACCGCGGGTATCGGACGTGAGAGAGCTGCGCTTGCTTCTCATCGAGAAAGCCAACGGACTGTTCGAAGCGCCGCCTCGACTCCCCGAAAATGAACAGTTCGCACAACACACCATCCGAGCCATACTCTCGGCGCTTCCCGTCTTTCGCTAGATATTCGAACAATGCTACTCGCGGCGCACGACTCCGATCCAGTATCCGGGAGCGGATTCCGAGAGCAAGGAGAAGGAGCTGCACACCTTGCAGGAGTCCGCGGCTCTTCGATGTCAAGGCAATTCCAGAGCTGTTGCAGTTGCGATGATCCCTCACAGTGCCATCTGCGGTAAACAGGGCTTGGAGGAATCCAACCACGGCTTCGCGGGGAGCAGTGAACAAGGATCGGGGGACTTCCTTCTCTGCACCATCAACCGATTTCACTCCCAGTTTCTCGAAGAATTCGACGAAGAACCGCGAGTGGTATGAGAGATGGTAGACTCCATTCTCCCGCTTGACTCCGCGAATCTCGCGACCATACCAGCGGTTCAGGATCGGTCGCAGGGTGGCAAACATCGGCGCGTCGCTGTTCGCGAACGTGAACCCGACGCGGCAGTTCTTGTCGCCGGACCGCAACCATCCGTCTCCCACTAGCCAGCCGAGCACGAGGCCGAGTTCTCGGGACCATTCGGTCGGGAGATTGAGGATTGTCGTCTTTCCGTTCCTGCCGACGTGAACATTCGCTGGCTCGAATGGAAGATGTCGATCCCCGGGGAAGTTCCCTTCACCCGACTGGATCAGCAACTTGTGAACCTCTGGCATGAGGTCTTCGATCGGAATCCATCCTTGCGTCGTGAGGACCTTGTGGTCCGCCGTCGCCGAGAGCTCAAACCCGGACTTCGTCGCAATCCGCCAGACCGGCTTCACGCCGGTCTTCCAAGCGGCCACCATTGGTCCAAGCCGCGTTCCCCGTTCCGCCTCGTCGCGGCTCGCGAGCAACATGCCGTTCGATTCCGTGACGACCTCGGCAGGCACTCGACGATCCGTAACGAGGGAGATCCCACCGTTCGGATAGCGTTCCGCGAGGTCCGCAATCGGAATGAGTCCCCGCTCCGTCGACACGAGCGTGTCGCCCGTCACGCACGGGTTCGTGGCCTCCATGTCTCCGACGTTCGGCGTGGGCTGTCGGCGGTTGTTCTCGTCGATGAAGAAGAGTCCCGGCTCCCCGTTCTTCCATGCTTGGAACGCAATCTTGTCGAGGACCTCGCGGGCATCGAGCTGACCGACGACCGTCTTGTCCCGCGGGTTCACGAGGTCGTACTTCGTGCCGGTCATCAGGGCCTCCATGAACTTGTCCGTGATCGCCACGGAAATGTTAAAATTCGTGATTTCTGTAGTCCGGTCCTTGCAAGTGATGAACCCCAGGATATCGGGGTGGTCGATGCGAAGGATGCCCATGTTGGCCCCCCGCCTCTTGTTGTGAACGAGGATGCCGTTCGCCACGAAACTGGCGGGACCGGGGACCTCGAGGTCGGCAGTCGGCGCGTGATCCCGCCGAATGCCAGTTACGCGAGTGTACACTCGCGAGGGATTCACCATCTGTCGGAGGTGGTCGTTCGCCGCGATCACCGGGAACCGTTTCATCAACGCGAGGAGGCGCTTCCGGGGGAGCGCCCGCGCGTGTCCCTCGCTGATGTAGTGCATGAGGGCCCGGTACAGCCTCCGGTCGGCGCCACGCCGAGAACGGCCGGGTCCGCTCCCTCGTCCAACGAAAGTGTACAACGACCGCAGGACCGCGCCCTGGTTTGGTATGATGTCGGAGGTGTTGACCTTCGGTCTTGGGCCAAGTTCCAAGTGGTCCTGCTTCCGGTCCGAGACGAACCCGATTTCCCCCGCGAATGTCCGCACGCTGTCCTCGTCAACAATCGTGAGCGTGTGCACTGGGCGGTGGCCGAGGGAATTGTGGCGGCTACTCGCGATCGCTCCGCGCCGGGCGACAATCCCCAAGGATAGGAGGAGCTGCTGCGCCTCGATTGCAAGGCGCTCCGACGTGGTCGAGAAACACGGATACCCGCTTCCCGAGTGAATGTGGCCGTCCCCTTCGAATAGACCTCGGAGAAACGCGCGGGCGGTGTCGGCCGACCCACCCAGTACTTCTGCCGGGATGAACGCGTTCGGGGAATACCCCTTCACCCAGCCCAACCGTTCCATCCATCGAAGGAGATCGCGCGACTGAAACTGGATGTCGACATAGCCGCCTCCCTCGCCTTCCTTGATCTGGTTCGGGGCGAGTCCGAAGTTCCTCTCCATGAGGATCCGGATGCGATCCACGACCTCGATATCCACAGTCCCGATGGTGATGATGAAGCGCCCGCCGGAACTGGTGCAACCGTCCGCCATGTACAGCCCAAGGAGCTCCGCAAGATCCTCGTTCATCTCGGAGGGGACGCGGATTCGGGTAGCGTTCGGGTGCTGGGGGCCGAGCGGCGGTAGGGACCGATTGAACCCGAGGTGCCCTCCTTTCACGATGACGAGCCAGTCGCCCTCTCGGAGATCTTGCGCTTCCCGCCATACGACCTCGCCGTTCTCGTCGACGACGGCAAATGCGTGGTTGTAGGTCGCGCCGATCCGGAGACCGAGTTCTGTCTCGACGGAGAAAATCTCCGCCGGACCATTGTCCTGCGCCACGAGCGCGTGCGAGAAGCCGGTTCCATCGAAGACCCGATCGCGAGTGAAGTTCTCGCCGAGGGGTGGGCTGTTCAGGAGTCTCCCGAGCGGCTTGAGTCCCTCTGACGTTCGGAGGAGGCTGTCCACGGAGATGCATCCTCCCTGCTTGACTGTTTGAGTCGCCGAGTCGAAAATCTTCATGAAGGAAACGGGGCCGGAGGCCACCCCCATCGTCGATTTCACGAAGTCGCCCTTCGGCCGAAGCCTGGAGAAGGCAAAACCGGTTCCCCCGCCAGCTTGGTGGATCAGAGCCTGTTGTTTCAACGCCTCGAAGATTCCGACGAGGCTGTCATCCACCGGGAGGACGAAACAGGCCGAGAGCAACTGCAACTCGAGCCCTGCGTTCATCAGCGTGGGGCTGTTCGGGAGGAAGTCGAGATTCGCCATCAGGCGATAGAAACCTTTCGCGGTCTCCCCGACTTTCGCGTCGTCCGCGCCATACAGCCGCTCCGCTTGCGCAAGGTTCCATGCGACCCGCGCGAAGAGCTCTCTCGGCGTCTCAGTGACGCGGCCCTTTTCGTCTTTCTTCAAGTACCGTTTCTGAAGAACGCGGAGCGCGTTCTCGGTCAGCTTCGGATCCGGCTCGCCCGCGACAATCTCGATGGCTTTCGACTCAGAAACCTTGACTTCTTCCATGGGGAAACCCTCCCCTCGCGGGACCGGACGCCGTGTAGTCTACTCGGGGATACCATCCCTGGGGGTGAGCGCGCGCAAGGATGCCACGGGGTATATTACTTTTTGAACCACGTATGTTACCAACAGTAGCGATAGCTGTTACCACATCTGTTACCAACGTTCCTTACAGTCCCGCTCGATATGAAGCTAGCGAGGGGGGCGGTGAAAGAGGCCCCGCCCTAGGCGCGTTCACAGGAAGGGAAGGGGTACGACCCTCGCCGGATGCGGCGTCCCGCGGATGTCGACCTCGAGGCGTGTTTCTGGCGCGGCGTGATCGCGATCGACGGACGCGAGCGCGATCCCCACGCGCAGGCTCGGCGACCTCGTCCCGCTCGTGACCCGGCCGATCGGCGATCCACCGGAAACGACCGCGAAGTCGTGCCGCGGAATCCCGCGATCCTCCATGCGCACCCCGACGAGCCGTGGGTAGTCGTCCCGCGTCCGTTGCGCCTCGAGCGCTTCGCGGCCCACGAAGGGTCGGTCCCATTTGACGAGCCAGGCGCTGTTCACCTCGAGGGGCGTCTGCCGGCCGTCGAAGTCCTGCCCCGAGAGCAGGTACCCTTTCTCGAGCCGCAGCGTGTCCCGCGCGCCCAGCCCGATCGGCTTCAGGCCCACGTCGGCGCCCGCGGACAGGAGGGACGACCAGACCCAGGCACCCTCAGCGGCGGTCGGGAAGAGCTCGAACCCCGCCTCGCCCGTGTAGCCGGTCCGCGTCACCAGGAAGGCGGCCCGTCCAGCGGAAACGGACGGGTCCCCGCGCGCCCCATTGGCGGGGCCGTCCGACGGCCGGGACCCCCACCCCTCGATTTCCGGTGGAACCGCTCGGGGCCGGGACCCCCACGGCGCCGGCGGCACGAAGTCGATCGCTGCGGCGCCAAACGACCGGATCGCCGCGAGGTCGACGGACGTGAAGCGCTGCAGCAACTGCGGCGCACGCGGGCCTTGCAGCGCGAGGCAGAGCATCCGCTCGGTGCTGTCGTCGAGCCTCACGCCGGAGAGGCGCGCGCGCAGCCACTCCACGACGGCCGGGCGAGGCCCCGCGTTGCACACGACGAAGTATCGGTCCGGGGCGAGGCACGTCACGATGACGTCGTCGAGGATCGTGCCGTCGTCCCGCAGCAGATGCGTGTACCGCGCCCGACCCGGCGTCGTCGGGAGGGCGTTCGCGCTGAGCCGATTGAGCGCGGTGTGCGCGGCTTCGCCCTTGACGAACAGCTTGCCCATGTGGCTGACGTCGAAGAGGCCGACGGCCCGGCGGACCGTGAGGTGCTCGTCCACGATGCCGGAGTACTGCAGCGGCATCTCCCATCCGCCGAACTCGATGAGGCGCGCGCCGGCGTCCCGGTGCGCCTCGTATAGCGGCGTCCGCAGCGCCATCCGCCTCCCGATGGCGTGGGACGGATGAAAGCCTTCCCTCCCGGGGCCCTGTCACAACGCGAGCGGTCACCTAGAGCAGAATTCCGCGCGCGGTTGACGACCGCATCGCGGATCCGCGCCCCGGACGTCCCGGCGCGCCAGAGATTAATCGATTGCAACTCCGTCCGTTTATTCACTTTCACCGACCCCCTCCCGATACGTCCATGGATACGGCTAGTCCAGGATAGGCCACCGAAACCTCCGGTGGAAGACCACCGTCGAGTGGCCCGGCCGGCATGACGCGCCCTGCGCAGAACACTGACGGGCCCGGGGTGCGACGATGGCGTCGCATCTCGGAGGAGCGACGGCCCATTCGTGGGCCCACCAATGAACCCGGCCTCCGACGAGGAGGCCAAGGGGTGTACGGTTCCACCCCGGTGCCCTCCGCTGTGATGCGATGAGTCCCCTCCGCGACCGATCTGGCGCTGCCAGAGGCGCACGGGAGGAGCGGATGCGGAGTGGAGTGACGCTGCGGTCGCGGTTGTCCGTAACCCCAACGTTACAGAACCCCTCCCGGCAAAGCTTATGCACGGCCCCCTCATGCCGACGGCCACCATGGGCCTTTTCCGCGAGCTGCGCTACGAGTTGAGCACGCTCGTCTTCGCCCTCGGGGTCCTCGGCGTCGTCCTGTCCTTCACGCAGTACCTCATCCCGACGCAGAGCCCGGACTGGCTGAAGTCGATCCACCAGACCGTCGGCCCGTACGTCGTCTGGGAGGCGTTCTTCGGCCTGCTCGCGATCCTGGGCGGGGGCTTCTACTTCGTCGACACGATCCGGAAGGAGCGGGAGTTCGAACGGCTCGTCACGACGACGTCCAAGGAGGCTTTCGTGAAGAACATGAAGCGCCTCGAGGAGCTGACGTACGATCACCTGCCGTCCGCGTACGAGCGACGGTTTCTCGAGAAGAAGCGAGAGTTCCGAATCCGCGGTTAATCACCCGACGGCGCGGGCGAGCACGACCCGCCCGAGCGACTCCGCGGTCACGCGGTCCCGAGGCCGGCACCGGACGACGACATCGATTCGGTCCCCGCGGTGGTCCGCCGACACGACCTCCGTGTGCTCGTACAGCCAGTGGAGTTTCCCGCCCGCGCCGGCGTCCTGGACCAAGACCAGGTGCAGTTCGATTGGATAGACGAACGCCCGATGGATCGCGGCTCGGAGCTCCGGGAGGCCCTGGCCCGTCCGCACGGAGATCGGGAGCGCGGCCCGGTGGAACTCCGATTCCGCGAGGAGCCGGGCTCTCGCCATCGCCGTCGCCTCCGGCAAGAGGTCCGTCTTCGTCAGGATCGGCACGACGACGTCGGCGGACACGTTCGGGAAGAGGGTCCGGGCCGCGAGGCGCACCTTCCGGCGGATCTCATCGTCCGAGTCGACCGCGTCGATGAGCAGGAGGATCAGGTCCGCCCGGAGGATTTCCTCGAACGTCGCGTTGAACGCCTCGACCATCCAGAACGGAACCCCGTCGACGAAACCGATCGTGTCCGTGAGCAGGATCCGCTTGCGGGTCCCGACGAGGCTCCGGGTCGTCGTCGCGAGCGTCGAGAACATTCGGTCTTCGACGAGGACGTGCTCGTCCGTCAGGGCATTCAGCAGGGACGACTTGCCCGCGTTCGCGTATCCGGCGAGGGCGACGAGGTGGTATCCGCGATCCTTGCGCACGGCCCGCCGCACGTCGCGCTCGCGTCGGATCGTCCCGAGCTCGTCGCGGATCCTCTTGATTCGCCGCTTGACCGTCTCGTAGTACGCGTCGACCCGCTGAGCGCCGCCGGCCATGAAGCCGGGTCGCTCGCCGATGTCCGTTTCGTGAATCCACTCGCGCAGCAGGGGGACCTCATACTGCAGCAGCGCGAGTTCGACCTGCAGCTTGCCTTCCCGGCTCGTGGCGCGCTGCGCGAACAGCTCAAGGAGGACCCGCAGGCGGTCGTAGCACTCGACGCCGAGGTCCCGCTCGAGGATGTGATGCATCGTCGGACGCAGCTCGCCGTTGAACACCACGACGTCGACGCCGCCCGCCTCGACGCGCTGTCGGATTTCGTCGAGCTTCCCCCGACCGACGAAGGTGCGGCCGTCCGGGCGGTCCCGCCGCTGGACGATTGTCTCGACGATGCGGTGACCGGCGGAGGCGAGGAGCGCCGTGATCTCCTCGACCGCAGGGGTGAGGGAGACCAGGAGGACGTCCAACGGCTCTCAGAACACCCCAGGGCCCCAAAAGGGTTTCCAGCGGAAATCGTGGGGTGGGGGGGCCACTCGCCTCCCGATCGTCCGGGCGGTCCTGTTAACCCTAAGTAAGGTTAAGCCATCCCGGTGGGCGTGCAGCTCGGCTGTGGCCTGACGACGAAGGAGATTCGCGGTCGGCCCTACCTCTACTTCTGGCACTACGAGGACCGGGGCGGCCGACGGGTCCAGGTGTTCCGATACCTCGGCTCCGCCCGGTCCGAGGCGGCGCGGCAGCGGCTCGTCGAGGCCCTCGACGCCTACCTTGATCGGCTCGGCGCGGAGGTGCGGCGCCGGCGGGCGGAGATCCTCGCGCGGCTCCCTCCGCCGTAGACGAGGGCCTTATACGCGCGGCGGTCATCGCATCGGGCGGTGCGCGTGCGGGTCCGGCTCTTCGCGACGTACCGCGAGATCGCCGGCGAAGGCGCGCTCCCCTGGACCCTCCCGGAAGGCGCGCGGCTCCGGGACCTCGTCGACGCCCTCGTGGGGACGTACCCGCGGCTCGCCGGCCACACGGAGGCGATGCTCCTCGCGGTGAACCTGAGCTACGCCTCCCCGGACGTCGTCTTGCACGACGGCGACGAGGTCGCCGTCATGCCGCCCGTCAGCGGGGGCGGGACGTGATCGCGGTCCAACGGTCTCGCATCGACGTGGCGTCGGTCGTGGACCGCGTCCGCCGGGCCGACGCCGGCGCCGTCGTCGTGTTCCTCGGGACCGTGCGGGCCGACGCCGGCGTCCGCGCGCTGGACTACGAGGTCTATGAGCCGATGGCCGAGAAAGCACTCGCAGCCCTCGCCGATCGAGCGAAGTCGAAGTTCGGCGTCCTCGAGATGTCGATTGTCCATCGGGTCGGCCGCGTGCCGGTCGGCGACGACTCCGTGGTCATCGCGTGCTCCGCCGCCCATCGGGGCGCGGCGTTCGCCGCCTGCGCGTGGGCGATGGACGAGGTCAAGCGGATCGTCCCGATCTGGAAGACCGAATCGTCCGCGGCTCCGGGGCGGCCGCCGTCCCGCCGGAAGCGCCGGACCTAGGGTGGCCTGGGAAATTCGGCCGGGGTCGCGTCGACCCCGCGCCACGATCCCCCGTGAGGGGGAAAGAGGTTTCCGCCCTGCGTTCGGCCTAGAAGGAGATCAGGCTCGCGAGCGCGTTGGTCGCGCTGCACGCCGCCTGGTCGTAGAACCGATACCAGTTCGCGCCGCGGGTCCGGGCCTGCTCCGGGATGTGGTCGTTCATGTGGACGCACATCGCGTGCTTCGGCCCTTCGCTCGCCCTCGTAGGAGGCGGTGTCGGCGGAGTACTCGGCGTCGTGCCGTCGCCCGTTCCCGTGTTCCCGGTGTCCGAGTTCGGCTCGTTCACCGCGACGTTCGTCGACGTCGCGGTCGGCCGCAAGGCGTAGGCCGCGAAGGCCCCCACCACGGTCACAGCCAGGATCACGGCCACTGCTAGCTTTCGCCGTGTCATGTGTTCACCTCTTTGTTCTCCTTGGGGTTTCGTGTCGCGCAGGTCGCGATGCCGGGCTGAAAGGACTCGCTGTCCGAAGACCGCGTAGCGATCATCCGTCCCATCCCTTCGTGCACGTGCATCCCATTCCGCACGCGGCCGTCGAAAGGCCCGGCCATGGTACATAACGGTTTTCGCGTCCGACGCCGCGACTTGACAACGTCCTCGCGCGCGCGTGTGACGCACCTCAGAATCTGCGTCAGACGGGCGCGGTCCGGTTGACAAAGGAGCTGTGCCGAATCATCATGTGGGGAGGCTGATGCTTATCCGGACAACGGACGTTCACGGAAGGACCGAAGTGACCGTCCCTGGCGCAAGGTTTGGGATGTCGAGGTGGCGGTACAACAATCCGATGGCCGCTCGACGCATGTCCCTAGCGGCGATTCTGATTACGGGATTTCTTCTCCTCGCGACAGCGGTGAGTTACGAGCTTGGAGGCCGGTTGTGGCTGGTCCCGCTCCTTGTTCTAGCTCTCGCTGGAATCCCTCTCGGCCTATTGCTGTACTTCACAGGTCCTAACTCGGGATGGCGGGGTGCATGGTGGATTCGCCTCCCGCGGCGTCTCGAGGAGCTCCTTCCACAAATCCAGACCGCGGTGCGTGAAGCGGGCCTTGGCGTACGACCCACCCGCTCGCACCCTAAGTCCCGTTGGCTCCGAAACACGCAGGTTTCAGTCGAACTCGATCGCGGCATCCGCATTTGGCTGATGCCGGGAGTTCCCGGCTCTCGTGCGGGTCTGAACCCTCGCCTTCAGCCTCTCACGACGCTCGTGATTACCGGGCTCGAAGGCCCGTCTAGCGATCAATCCGACCACCTTCGAGAGGTTCTCCAACGAGCTGGGGAAAACCCTACCTGAGTTCCGTAACGTCGGCCGGGTTCGCAAACCTAGGACGCGGCCGACGCGAATAGGGCCCGGGGCCTCGACGGCCCCGCGCCGCGCCCCCTGGCGGGGTAAGGATCCCGAGAGCCCGGCGCTCAGAGGCGCACGAGCTCCGCGATGACGGAGGCCGCGCAAGCCGCGTGGGCGTGGTGCCGATGCCCGTGCGCCCCATGGGCCCGCGCGTGGTCCGGGGTGTGATGGCTCGCCTTCAGGCAGTGCGCATCGTGCGCATGGTGCCCGTGACCCGGCCGCTCCGTCGGCGTCGGTGTCGTCGGGTTCGGTTGGTCCACGACGGCGGTCGTCGCCGGTCCGTTCGTTGGTCGGAGCAGGACCGCCACGACGACGGCGACCATCGCGACGGCTACGGTCACTCCCACGATTCGCAACAGCTTCCGCATGTTTCCCATCCCGTGCGGCGCCCTTGCGGGCGCGCGACGGTCGGGAGCCGGCGGGATCGTAGTTAATCCTTGCCACGTCCGACGTGCGGCGGTTGACAAAGGCTCACGCACGCGTGGCCGGCCCGAACGCGCGGGGCCAGCGGAGCGGCACGTTGACAAACGCCGCGGACCGCAAGAGGCCCGGATCTCGAACTCGCCAACGTTTATGGTCCATCGCCCCCGTCGCGCCGCGCAATGGCGAAGATGGTCGACATCGGGGGAAAGCCGGATGTGCGCCGGCGGGCCGTGGCCTCCGGTTCGATTCGACTCAAGCCCGCGACGATCCGCGCGGTCCGGGCTCGCCGTGTCGAGAAGGGCGATCCGATCGCGGCCGCGGAGATTGCCGCGATCCAGGCGATGAAGACCGTATGGCAGGTCCTCCCTCACACCCATCCAATTCCAATCACCGCGGCGGGCGTGACGTTCGACGTGCGAGGCGATCGGATCACCGCGACGACGACCGTCGAGGCGACGTACAAAACCGGCGTGGAGATGGAAGCCCTTTACGGCGTCGCGGTCGCGCTGCTGACCGTATGGGACATGGTGAAGTCACTCGAGAAGGACCGCGGCGGGCAGTATCCGACGGCACGGATCGAGGACGTCCGCGTCGTGTCGAAGGAGAAGGGCGATCGGAAGGCGAGACCGTAGGCCTTAGATTCCCCCCACCAATCCGGGGCCGGGGATCCACCATGGCGGAGGAACGAAAAGTCTCAATGTCGGAAGTGCGAAAGACGATTTCGACCTCGTTGGCGGCCGCCTTCGGGTTCGTGATCGCACTGTTGTGGAACAACGTGGTAACGGGCGGGCTCAAGGTGGCGGGAGTCGACACGACGTTTCAGACGATCACACCGATCGGATGGGTTGGCTATCTTGTGACTGCGCTCGTTCTGACGCTTGTGATGATTGGCCTCATCATCGTCATCGGCCGGTGGGGCAGCAAGTAGTCCGGGACGCGAACCGAACGGACCCGAGGGCCGTCCGCGTCCAAGACGCGTCCCGTCGAAGCCCTCGACGACTGGACACGCCGGGTTCAAAAGGGGAAAGAGGGCGCGCGTCGCGCGCCCTTTCGTTTCGGACTCAGTCCGCCTGTACGGTGAAGGAGATCGTCGCGGGGACCCCGGACGGCACCCGGACCACCGTCGTGTCGGGCGGCGTCGTGTACGACGCGGACAGGCTCGCGGAAACTACGGCGCCGTCGGCCATGTCGCTGTACACGAGCGTCAGGCTGAACGTCGCCTCCGCTCCCGGGGCCAAGGAGACCCCGGAGAACGTCAGCGTGCAGCCGGACACCCCGCTCCCGGAACAGCTGAAGGTCCCGCCTCCCGCATTCGACACGGTCACGGTCAGCGTGCCGGACACGAGCCCGGTCGCGCCACCGAAGTTCTTCAGCGTGACCGTGTACACGGTCGTCCCGGAGACAACGCCCCCGGTCGGCGTTCCCGTCGGCGTGTTCGTGTACCCGAACTCCGTCAGCTTCAGGATCGGTCGCTCGTCCACGAACGCCTCCCCGACGTCGACGTGCAGGGCCGTGCCGATGAAGTCGACCGTCACGGTGTCCGGATCGAGGCCGTAGCCGGGCGGCGCGACCGTCTCGCGGAGCGTGTATCTCCCGAGGACGGTGACGCTGACCTGGAACTCTCCCGGCGCGCCGTCCATGTCCACGTCGCCGGCGTCCAAGTCGCCGTCGGTGTTGTCGACGACGGTCACGCAGACGTCCCGGATGTCGACGAACTGGCCGTTGACGTAGTCGTGGGTCCGGCACAGCTCAAACGTGGCCCCGCCGAACGGCTGGGCCTTGTTGTCGACCTTGTGCCAGGTGAGGCTGCAGACGGGGAACGCGGTCGGCGGCGCGAAGTCCTTCAGCTCGGCGGTGAACGACTGCGAGCTCCGCGTCTTCCCCATCACGACGGAGATGCACGGGGTTTCCCGGGCCACCGCGGTGATGTCGATCCCGAACTCCGTGAAGGCGTTCTTCGGCAGGTTCGTGATTTCGTTCCCGTGCCGGTCGTAGTTCGGCCATGGGCCGCCGTTGATGTCGCCGCCATTGTTGAATCCGCAGATCGTGTCCGCGGCGTTGCATCCCTCGGCGCCCAGCGAGCCGATCTCGACGTACGTGGAGCCATCCCACTCCCGGATCGACAAGGATCCGAAATCGCCGCCGATCGTGAAGTCCATCGAGACGATGATGTCTCCGACCGTCCGAGTCCCGACGAAATTGCACGGGGTCGGGTCCGCGCCGGGATCGTCGCACGGGAGTGCTTCATCCAACGCGACCCTCGCCTGGAAGAACTCGATGTCGACGTGGCTGTCGCCGGACGCGTCGATCCGCTCGAAGCCTGAATAGACGATGAGGTGCCCGTCCGCGTTCACGGTCGCCCACGCGTAGGCGTTCGAGAAGTCGTCCTTCGCGGGCACATTGCCGGCGTCCCAGTGCCATTTCTTGATGGGATCGTTGTTCTTGTTCGAACCGCCCGCGCCGGAGAACGTCGTTCGGTCCGAGGCCCCGCTTTGGGACTGATCGTCCTTCAAGAAGGCGGCGACGTCGCCCCCGAACAGGTTCACGGCGTTCCCGTTCGCGTCGAAGATACATCCCCAGTCCGGCGGTGGATCCGGGGCCGCGCACACGATGTCCGCGCCCTGCACGGGACCGAGTTCGAACAGGCTCGAGTCGACGGCCGGCGACGGTGGCGGCGTGGCGAGGGCGGCCACCACAAGGGCCACCGCAATGAGGCCCGCCATTCCTGCGATCGGTATGCCCTTGCCCACGCTTCGATTGCCGAATCGTAGTTTCTCTCGTAGAGACGTGAAGCTCCCCTCCTCTCCCACAGCGAACGCGAGAAGTCACTGCCGGCGAGGACGTGATAGGTGGGTCGGTGGGTACTTCGTCATATTGGAACAGTTTTTGCGGGGGTTCCAAGCGGTACGATGGCGGCGACGGGCGTCCGCCTCTGCTTCGCCGGGAGACGGGCCCGGAAGGCCGAGTTCAGCCTTAAGTACGCCAACGGGAATGGCAAAGCCTCCATGAAGGTCGTGATCCTCGACGGCTACGTCGACGAGCCCTCGAACTTCGGCGTGCCGCCGTACATCTCGCCGTACCCGAGATACGTCGCAGGCGCCGTCCACGACGCCGGGCACGACTGGGAATACGTCACGATCGATCGGGTCCGCGCGGGCGCCTCGCCGAGAGGCGATTTGCTCGTCGTCCTCTCGGGGCCGATCGTGCCGGGCAAATACCTCCGCAGCTTGCCCATCAGCGAGCGGGAGATCGTCCGACACGCGAGAGCGTTCGAAGGACCGCGCGTCTTCGGCGGCCCGCTCGCACGGTTTCGCTACTACGATGAGGCGCTCGTCGAGCCGTTCGACTGGGTGGCGTTGCGCGACATCGACACGGCGGTCTTCGATTGGCTGCGGACCGGCGAGTGGACCCACCGCGACCGCACCGTGGAGGAATGGGACCGCTGGGCGCTCCTCGGGGCGGACGTGATCCGAGCCCACCCGGACTTCCCGGAGCCGCTGACGGTCGAGCTCGATACGTCCAAAGGGTGCGTCCGGTACGTCAACAAGGGCTGCTCGTTCTGCATCGAGCCGATGTACGGCAAGCCGAAGTTCCGTCCCGTCGATGGCGTCGTCGCGGAGGTCCGCCGCCTCGCCGAACTCGGCGCGGTGAACTTCCGCCTCGGAGGCCAGGCGGATTTCTTCAGCTATCAGGCGATCGGACTCGGATCCTCGCCGACACCGCAGATCAACGTGGGTGCGATTCGACGGCTGCTCGAGGGAATTCGCGCCGCCGCGCCGGACCTGAAGGTGCTGCACACGGACAACGGCGATCCCGCGATGATGATCGCGCATCCGGAGGAGGCGATCGAGTCGATGCGAGACCTCGTGCGCCTTTCAACCCCCGGCACGCTTCTGTCGTTCGGCCTCGAGTCGGCCGATCCCCGCGTCACGGAGGCGAACAACCTGAACATCGATGCGGACGGATGCCTCGAGGCGATCCGCATGGTGAACGCGGTGGGCCGGGAGCGCGGCGAGAACGGCATGCCGCGTCTCCTGCCCGGCCTGAACTTCGTCGCGGGCCTCGACGGCGAGACGAAGAAGACGTTCGAGCTGAACCTCGCCTTCCTGAAGCGGCTCCTCGAGGAGGACCTCTGGGTTCGACGGATCAACATCCGCCAGGTGCGGCCCGTGCGCCGGGAGTTCGAGCCGACGGGACTGTATCGCGAATTCCGGCGATTCAAGGAGGCCGTGCGGACCGGAATCGATCACGAGATGCTGCAACGGGTCGTCCCGGAAGGGACGGTCCTTCGGGACATCTTCCTGGAGTTGCAAGATGGCCACGTGGCCTACGGCCGGCAGATCGGGACGTATCCGATCCTCGTCGGGCTGCCCTACGACGCGCCGCTCAACCGGTTCGTCGACGTACGCGTCACGAGCCACGGCCAACGCTCGCTGACGGCCGTCGAGTACCCACTCGACGTGAACCGCGCGCCCCTCGCGGCGATCTCCGCCCTCCCGGGCATCGGGGCGAAGCGCGCCGCGCGCATCGTTCGAGCGAGGCCGTTTGCCTCGTTGCCGGCCTTCGCCGCCTCCCTCGACGATCCCGCGGTGGCCGACCGCGTCGCGCCGTTCCTCCGGCTCGCGGCCTAGTCCGGGCGGGCCGTGCCGTCCTCCCCGCCGCTCCGAAGAGTTAACCTTGTTCAAGGTTAATTTGGAAGGCCAACCTTTAGACCGTCGCCGGTCTTCTCAGCGCATCCTGTCCATGGCGGTCCCCGCGAAGCACAAAGAACACGCGCCGGCCTCCGTGAAGTGCGGCATCGTGACGGTGTCCGACAGCCGGACCACGGAGACGGACGAGTCCGGGAGACTCATCCGAGACCTCCTGCTCCGCGCCGGTCACTCGGTCCTCTTCTACGTCGTCGTCAGGGACGAAGCGAAGCCGATCCTCGATGCGGTCGAGCAAGCGTCGTGGACTTGCGATGCCATCCTGACGAACGGCGGGACGGGGCTCGGGAAGCGCGACGTGACGATCCCCACTCTCCTCTCGACGTTCGACAAGACGTTGCCCGGATTCGGCGAGCTGTTCCGCTCGCTGTCATACCAGGCAATCGGAAGCGCCGCGATGCTCTCCGGTGCCGTCGCCGGCGTCTACCACGGCCGGCTCGTGTTCTGTCTCCCCGGTTCCCCGGACGCGTGTCGTCTCGCAATCGAGAAGCTCATCCTCCCGGAGCTCGGGCATGCGGTCGGGGTGATGGAGCGTTGAAGCGAGCTCACGATCACGAAAGCCACGCGGGCCATGCCGCGCGACCGCTGAAGGCGTTGATTTCCCTGGACGAAGCGATTCGGATTGCGGTGGATCTCGTGCGGCCGATCGAGCGCACCGAGACGCCGCCACTCGCTGACGCGTTGCGGCGAGTCGTCGCGGAGGATGTGCGCTCGGCGATTGACGTGCCCCTTGCCGATCGCGCGGCGATGGATGGATACGCGGTCCGGGCGCAGGATTCGGTCCGTGCCGGGACGGCCCACCCCGTTGCGCTCCGGTGCATCGAGACCCACCATGCGGATGGCGTGCCCCGCGCCGTCGTGAGCGCGGGCCGATGCACGAAGGTGGCCACGGGTACGACGATGCCAGGGGGTGCGGACGCCGTCGTGATGATCGAGGACACGGAGCGAGATGGGGATCGCGTGACCGTGCGCGAATCGGTCGAACCGGGGGAGAACGTCTCGCGCCGGGGAAGCGACGTCGAACGCGGATCCACCGTCGTCCACGCCGGAGAGGTCCTCACCCCCGCGAAAATCGGCGCACTGGCGGCGATCGGCCATGCGAGGGTCCGCCTGTACGCGAAGCCACGCGTCTCGATCCTCGTCACGGGCGACGAGGTCGTCCCGCTCGGTCGGTCGCTTCGAGCGGGCCAGGTGTACGACGTCAACTCGCACACAATCGCCGGCGTCGTTCGGGAAAATGGCGGGGAACCGAAGCTGGAGGGGCGCGCGCCCGACCGGCTGGCGACGCTTCGGACCGCGCTGAAGAAAGCGGCCGGAAACGACCTCGTCGTCGTCTCGGGCGGCTCGTCCGTGGGCGAGAAAGACCTCGTTGCCGAGGCCCTCGAATCGATGGGCGATCTGGTGTTCCATGGGATCGCGGTGAAGCCCGGGCGGCCGACCGCCCTCGGCCTCGTGGATGGGACGGCGGTCCTGGGGCTCCCCGGGAACCCGACCTCGTGCTTGTCGAACGGCTACGTGCTCCTCGCCCCGATGCTCCGTCGCATCGCGCGATTGCCGCCCGCGCGGGAAACCGTGATCGAGGTGCCGTTGGCAATGCGACTCGCCTCGAAGATCGGTCGCCTCGAGTTCCACACCGTCCGCATCGTCGACGGACAGGCGGTGCCGGCGTACAAGGAGAGCGGCGCGATCACATCGATGGCCCATGCGGACGGCTACGTCGAGATTCCCGCGGATGTCGACCGGATCGAGAAGGGTGAGATTGTCCGAGTCGTCCTCTTCTGAGGGATGCAACTGGACGAGGCCAGAGAAGAGCCGACACGACGGGGCGGAGGTCTCTCATCCGTCGGTCGGAAGAAGGCGGACTGTCCGATCTGTCGGCGAGGTCGGCCCCTCGATGTCGTCGCCGTCCTGTCTTCGGCCTGGGTCAGCGCCCCGCCAAGGGCCGCGTTGCCCGGGTACGTCGCCGTCGTCTCTAAGCGTCACGTCGTCGAACCGTTCGAATTGCCGGTCGCGGCCGGGTTCGCATTCTGGCAGGATGTCCTGCTCGTCTCGAAGGCCCTCGCGGACCTCCTCGCGCCCGTCAAGATGAACTACGAGATTCACGGGAACACGATTCCGCATCTCCACGTCCACCTGTATCCGCGGTTCCAGGCGGATCCCTTCGTGGGTCGACCGATCGATTCACGAGAGGCATCCTTCGTGCGGTCGAAGGCGGAGAGGACCCGGATCGGCCGCGCGATTCGGCGAGCCGCTATCGGATCCCACTCAGCGCGGACGGCCCATCGCTAGCGGCTCTCCGGATGCGAGCGCCCAAACGCTTATGTCCCGCGCGGCTGTGCCCGGCGCGCGATGGTCCTCATCGAGCGCGCGAATCCGACGGACCGCGCGGACGTCGAGCGCCTGATCGCGGCCTACATCACCTCCGAGGGCGTGAAGCCGCGTCCGGAGCGGATCACGTGGGGCGTCGAGCAGGTCCTGCGAAACCGCGTTGGCGGGGTGCTGCTCGTCGCCCGGGAGAAGCGGGCGGTCGTGGGGGTCGCCTTGGCGGTCTACTCTCCGTCTGCGGAGCACGGACGTCTCCTGGTGGTCAACGACTTTTTCGTCGACCCGGCGATGCGGCGGAAAGGCGTCGGCCGAGCCCTCGCGACCCGACTCCTGGATGAAGCGAAGGCGATGCGCGTCGAGCGGATCGATCTCGAGGTCACGCCGACGAACGCGGCCGCGGCGGCCTTCTGGAAGTCGTTGGGCTTTCGGACGGCTGGCCGCACGGTGTACGGGAAGGACATCGTCTAGCGGCCGTGGATGATCGTCCGGTGCGCACGGAACGCCTCTTGGCCGAACTCCTTCCCGCACTCCGGACAGCGGACCCTCGGCTTCGCGCGCTCCGGGTCCTGTTCCTTCAAGGCGCCGAGGAGTTCCGCCATCTCGACCGCGATCTCCTCCGACTCCGCCTCGGAGCCGTGGTGTCTCTTCAGCTCGCGCATGAAGTCGACGTGCAAGTCGATTTCGGAGCCTTTCGGGACCCGCTCGAGGCCGTGCGTCTCGAGGCGCATGTGGAACCGCTTTCCGTTGTACAGCGCCTTGAACGCGACGAGGTCGAACGTCTCCCGTTTCGGCCGGTAGCCGCGCGTCAGGACGGCCGCCTCGATCGCGTGCAGCGTCATGCGGCGGGGAAGGGATGCTTTCACGGGACTCGCCTCAATCCGCGTACGCGACCTTCGCGGGGACAATCGAATATCCGAGGGGGCAATCAAGTTCCCGTCCCGCCTCGAGGATGCGGATCCGAGTTCCCGGCTCGATGCCGATCGGATGGCACGTCCGGAAGTTCGGGCACGCGGCGTTGGCGCACACGATTTTCTTGTAGGCGAGGACGGCGCCCTCGACCGCGGTCCGTGCGGCCACGCTGCACTCCGGGGAGGTGGGCTCGACCTCGACGACTCGAGCGAGCTCCTCGTTCAGGAGGCACGGATGCGCGACGTCGCGAACCTGCGTGATGCGATAGCGGCGTCCGACGTCCTGGTTCAGGCACGCCGCACGGACCTTGCACGGCCTGCACGCCGGCTGCGGTCCGCGGTACACGAATTCGTGGCCCACAACCGCCTGCCTCTCGCCGACAAGCGTGATCTGGACCACGACGGCGGCCTCCGAGGAGACAACGGCTGCCCTCGGCTTAAGGGTCCCGTCGACGAACCGGACGTTCGACGCCGGACTTCCATTCCGATAGGTTGATGCGGCGGAGCTCCATGGACGGCGCCGGTCCGTGCGACCAGGAGGTTCCCGGCGATGATGTCCGATTCCGTTTTCCCGAATGCGCCGGGAGCCGCGTGATCCCCGTCACGGCGACCGGCGTTCGTGTGCGCGCCTTGCGAATGCCACCATGACCAACGAAATAGAAACGAATGTCGAACGATCCGCTCGACGCGAGCGTCCAATGGCGAATCGATCACGGGACGATCGAGTTGCGCGAGCGCGGCTACCGCGGGACCGCCGACGCCATCCTCGACGCGGGCCTTGCGACGGACGTCCTCCGCATGATCAGCGCGGGCAAGGAGGCGGACGTGTACCTGTGCGCGTACAACGGCGCGCCGCTTGCGGTGAAGGCGTATCGGCTCTACCGAACGTCCCACCGCGGCGGCCGTCCGATCAAAGTCGACACGATGTCGTGGCTCGCGGCGCACGAGTTCGAGATGATGCGGCAGGCCTGGAAAGGAGGCGCCCCGGTCCCCGCCCCGGCCCGGCGCGTCGAGAACCTCCTGTCAATGCGGTATCTTGGTGACGACGACGGCCCGGCCCCCCGCCTGCACGATGTAGAGCTCGATTCGCCCGAGCCGTTCTTGACGGCGGTCCTCGAAGGCGTCGCCGCGCTCGGCCGCGCGGGGATTGTGCATTCGGACCTGAGCGCGTACAACATCCTCGTGCACGCCGGACGTTCATGGTTCATTGATTTTTCGGCTGCGATCCGAGTGGATCGGACGGGGGAGGCGCCCTGGGTTCGACTCACGAGGGCGCGAGACGCCCTCATCCACGGACTGAGCGCGCTGCAGGCGTACTTCCGGAGGTACGATCTCTCGATTGACGTCGAGCGCATCGCGGCCGGCATCGTCGCATCGCTCGACCGGTTCAAGGTCCTCGAGGGCGATTCGAGCGAGAGGTAGCGGACTTCACTCAGATGACCTTCGTAATCTTCGCGAGGCGTTCCGCCGCTTCGGCGGTGAGGCCCTCGTCCCCGAGGATCGTGTACCGTTCCTTGTTGACCTCGTGCGCGTGCACGAGCGCCTGGAGGACCTCGTCGTCCGTCACCCCGAGCGACCGCGCGGTCGTCGGAGCGCCGATCGCCAAGAGCGCTTCGCGGACCTCCTCCCACTTCCCTCCGTGGAGGTACATCATCATGATCGTGCCGACGCCGCACTGCTCGCCGTGCAGCGCGGGCTTCTTCGCGAGCTGGTCGAGGGCATGGGAGAACTTGTGCTCGCTCCCGCTGGCCGGGCGGGAGGAACCGGCGATCGACATCGCGACCCCGCTCGACACGAGGGCCTTGCAGACGAACCACGCGCTCTCCTCGAGCCGCGGCTTGATCGTCGACGCGTTCTCGATGATGAGGCGTGCGGCGAGCTCGCTCAGCGCGGCCGCGTACGACGAGTAGTACTCGTTCCGCAGGTTCCGCGCGAGCGCCCAATCCTTCACCGCGACGAGGTTCGAGATGATGTCCCCGCACCCCGCTGCCATGAGGCGGAACGGGGATTCCGCGATGATCGCGGTGTCCATGATCACGGCGATCGGCGTCTGCGCCGCGAGGCTCACCTTCTCCCCGTCCTTCAGGATCGAGGCGCGCGACGACACGACGCCGTCGTGGCTCGCGGCCGTCGGCACGCTGACGAACGGCACGCCCGCGTTGTAGGACGCGCACTTCGCCACGTCGATCGACCGGCCGCCGCCGACGCCGAGGGCGAAGTCGAACGTCCCCTTGCGGATCTTCTCCTCCGCCTCGCGGACCTCCGCCGTCGTCGCGTCGGGGATCAGAAACACCGCCGTCTTGATTTTGCGCGCCCCGAGTTCTTTCTCGACGATCGCGCCGGCGATCTTCATCGTCGTCTCGTCCGCGACGATCAGCGCGCGCTTCCCGAGCTTGAGGGACTGGCACACCTCGCCGACTTGATGGACCGCGTCGTGTCCGACGACGACGTTCCGGGGCAGCTCCATCGCCTTCGTCTTGGAGAAGGATTCCACGTCTATCGTCGACACGCGGTCGCCCCGAACGCTCTCCAAGGAGGCGTCTCTACTTAAAGCCGACGACCCGGGTCCACGGATGCTCTCATCCCTGACCGTAACCGCGGAACGCTTAAATCGGCCCGGGGGCTGATGCGTCGCCGATGGCCCTCCCCCTGGCCTTCGCGCTGGCCGCCCTCTCCCCGACACAAGACGTGGCCCGGGGCGAGGCGGAGTTCCTCCGAGGCAACGCACACGCGGACGCGCGCGAATTCGCGGTCGCCCTCGAGTGCTACGATCGCGCGGTCGCCCTCGGGTACGAAGACCAAGTCCTGTGGAACAACCGAGGCGTCGCGCTCGACGGCCTTGGCCGGCACGGGGACGCGATCCATGCGTACACGCGTGCGTTGCGCGTCGACCCGGCGTACGAGATCGCGGCGTACAACCTCGGGAACGCACATGCCCAGCTCGGCGGGTTCGAGGAGGCGCTCTCGGCATACGACCGCGCGCTCGCCATCAAGGCGGACTATCCGGACGCGATGTACGACAAGGCGCTCGTGCTCGCCCGCCTCGGCCGGACGAAAGAAGCGCTGCTCGCCTACGACGCGCTCGTGCGCACCGACACCGCGAACGCGGTCGCATGGGCGCGGAAGGGGCAGCTCCTCGCGGAGCTCAACAAGCTCGACGACGCGATCGAGGCGTACAAGGCCGCGACCTCCCTGAATCCGGACGACGGCGCGGCATGGACGGGGCTCGGGGACTCCCTGTACGCACTCGAGCGGTACGAGGAGGCCGTCGAGGCGTACGATCGTGCGATCGCCGTCGATCCGACGAACGAAGCGGCGTGGAACAACAAGGGCTTCACGTTCTTCATGCTCGGGATCCACGAGGAGGCGCTCTCATGCTACGACCGCGCGCTCGCCATCAACCCGGCGTACAAGCAGGCGTGGTACAACAAGGGCTACACGTTCCACGGGATCAACCGCCTCGAGGAGGCCGTCGCGGCGTACGAGAAGGCGCTCGCCCTCGACGCGGGGGACGAGGTCCTGTGGAACAACTTGGGGAACGCGCTGTACAACCTCGGGCGGTACGAGGCATCGGTCCCGTACTTCGAGAAGGCGCTCGACGTGAACCCGAAGTACGAGATCGCGTGGAACAACATCGGGAACGCGCTGAACAAGATGGGCCGCCATGCGGAATCGCTGACGTACCACGACAAGAGCCTCGAGATCAAGCCGGACTTCGACTACGCGCTCTACGCGAAAGGCCACGCGCTGGACTCGCTCGGTCGCCACGAGGAGGGGCTCGAGCTGATCGGCCAGAGCCTCGAGCTGAACCCGAACTACGACCACGCGTGGATGGCGAAGGCGGAGGCGCTCCACCATCTCGGCCGCCTCGAGGAGGCACGGGACGCGCTGAACAACGCCCTCATCTTGAGCGGCGAGTACGACGAGGCGTGGGTCTTCCGAGGGGCGATCCTCGAAGAGATGGGGAACGCGCTCGAGGCGGAACGGTGCTACGACGAGGCGCTTCGGTGCTTCCGAGGGTCCCTCGACCTCGAGCCGGATAACGCCGAGCTGTGGTACGGCGAAGGCCGGCTGCTCGAAGACCTCGAGCGGACCGAGGAGGCGATCGAGGCGTATTCCGCGGCCGCGGCGCGAGGCGCCGGCGTCGACGCCCTCGCGCGGTTGGCGGGCCTCCTCCTTTCGACGGGGCGGGCGGCGGACGCGCTCGTGCCGGCGGACGAGGCGCGCGCGAAGCATCCGCAGGATCCGCGCGGGTGGTTGGCGGCAGGCCGCGCGACCCGCGCCCTTGGCCGCACGTCGGACGCGGTCGACCTCTTGCGGCGCGCCGTCGAACTGGGCGGGGGACCGGACGCCTCCATCGAGCGGGCTCGCGCCTTGCAGTCGCTCGGCCGTCTCGATGAGGCCCTGGCGGCGCTGGCGGCGGTCGGAGGGTCCGAGGCGGAGCCGCACCTGCTCCGGGCGGACCTGCACGCGGCGCTCGGCCGGACGGAGGAAGCGCTCGCCGATTGCGACACTGTGATCCGCACCGCGACGGACGGCCGCGACGTCGCGTATCGCCGGAAGGGGCGCCAGCTCTTGGAGCTCGGTCGACCAAAGGAGGCGATCGCGGCGTACGACGCCGCGTTGGGCCTCAATCCGGCGGACGCCGACGCTTGGTGCGACGCGGCGATCGCGTGGCGCGCGCAAGGGCAGGGGGTCCGCGCGTCGAGGATGCTCGACCACGCCTTGCGGCTCGATCCCTCCCACACCCGAGCGATCCGCCTTCAATCCGAAGCCGTCGCGATGGACTGATTTTGATTCACGTACATGGATAGATATCACCGGAGAAGGGTTATCTGCCTCCCGGGCTTCCCGGAGATCCGATGGTCGCGCTGAAGATTCGGCGGCGTTCTCGGCTCCGCCGAAAGGAGGCGACCGACTGGACCGCGCGGCTCGCCTCGGAGTTCGGGATGGCGGTGCCCGCGGACGACGCTCCGATCGACGAGGCGGAAGCGGGCCCGCACCGGCTCCTGCTGCGGGACAACGAGGCGTTTGCACTTCTGCTCGACAAGGGCATCGTGCCGACGGTCCGGGGCCTCCTCGCGTTCCCCGGCACGAAACGCGCCGTGACGGTCGACATGGGCGCCGTCCGGTTCATCTACAACGGCGCCGACGTGATGGCGCCCGGGATCGTCGACGCGGATCCGTCGATCCGGGAGGGCGACATTGTCTGGGTGCAGGACGAGAAGAACCGCCGGCCCCTCGCCGTCGGCCGGGCTCGGATGGATGGGCCGACGATGGCGCGGGAGGAGAAAGGCAAGGCGATTGAGACCATCCACCACGTCGGGGACGAGATCTGGCGGCTCGGGGAGGAGGAGGCCTGACGTGCGCCCGGTGCGCGCCGTTCTGTTCGACATCGACGGGACGCTCCTCGACACGCGGGACGCGTGGGTGGCGGCGTTCGACGGCGGCCTCGCCGCGATCCGGAAGACCGGCCTCCCCGGTGCGGTGGCGGCCCAATGGATCGGTACCCCGATCGAGACGATCTACGCGGAGCGGTGCGCCTTGGCCGGCGAGGAGCTCGCGGGCGCGGTCCGAGCGTTCCAGCGGATCGAGGCCGCGTCGGTGCGGCAGGGCATGCGGCCGTACCCACGGATCGCGGAGATGCTGGCGTCCTTGACATTGTGGCGTCTTGGCATCGTCACGAACAAGCGCACCGACACGGCGGTCGAAGCGTTGCGCGTCACGGGCTTGTTCGCGTCCTTCGGCGTCGTCCTCGGCGGAGATTCCGTCGCCCGGAAGAAGCCCGCGCCGGATTCTGTCCTCCGGGCCGCCGCGAGGCTCGGGGTGACGTCGGAGGAGTGCGTCGTCGTCGGCGACACGGAGGCCGACGTGCGCGCGGGGAAGGCGGCCGGCGCCCGGACGGTCGGCGTGACCTGGGGTTACGGGACGCGGGCGAGCCTCGAGGCCGCGGGCGTGGACCACCTCATCGAGACGCCGGACTCGCTCCCGCCGCTCTTGCGGGCCCTCACGCCCAGTACGGCTGCTTGAGGTACTTGTACACGGACATCACGGCGGTCACGGCCTCGCCGCATCCCGTGACGATCCGCTTGTCTTTGCCCGGATATGAGACGATGTCCCCGCACGCGTAGATGCCGGGCACCGAGGTCGACATGTCTGCGCGGACCTTGATCAGCCGCTCGCCCTCCAAGGCGATCCCCCATTTCGGGAGCGGCGTTATCTTGGGCTCGAAGCCGATGTTCACGATCACCGCGTCGACGTCGAGGACTTTCTTCTTCAGGGTGCGGTTGTCGTACACGACCGCGCGTTCGACCTTGTCGCGTCCCTCGATGCTCGTCACCTCGGAGTCGATGAGCACTTGGACCGGGCTCGCCAAGACGGCCTCGACGTTCTTCTCCATCGCCCGGAACTCCGCGCGGCGGTGGACCAGCAGCACCTCCTTCGCGGTCGCGACGATCTCCAACGCGATCTCGAGCGCGCTGTCGCCGCCGCCGACGACGAGCACCCGCTTGTCCTTGTACTCGCGCCAGTCCCGGACGCGCGACGCGACGCCGGCCCCCTCGAGTTCGGCCTCGCCGGGGACGCCGAGCCGTTTCGGCTCGAAGAGCCCCATCCCCATCGCGAGGATGATCGTGCGGGCCTCGTAGGTGTTCCCCTGGCGGGTCACGACCCTGAAACCGGACGGCTGGCGTTGGATGTCCACGACTTCTTCCGCCCGCATCTCCGCCCCGCTCTCCCGCGAATGCAGCACGAACAGCTGCCCGAGTTCGCCCCCCTCGATTGCGATGTAGCTCGGATAGTCGTAGACGGACTTCGTCGGATAGAGCCATTCGAGCTGGCCCCCCGTCGCCTGCGCCTCCAAGATGAGCGTCGAGAGCTTCCGGGTCCGGGCGTACACGCCGGCCGTGAGCCCGGAGGGACCGCCGCCGACCACGATGACGTCGTAGGCCATGGGCGGGAAGTCGACAGAGGCATTTCCTTCTTAAACGTTATGACCCCGGACCTCTCCGTGGCAGGGAAGGTCATGGTTATCTTATGATTATATCGATAATTCCTGCCTCCCGTTGTCACATCGAAGACGTCCCCGCGATACATTTAAATTCGTGGGCACGACTATGGGGCGGCGCAGAAGGGATGTAGGATGGCCTTTATCAAAAAGCCATTTAGACGACTGGCCGAAGGCGGTGCCGCGGAGGCGGATACATACATCGACTTGGCCGAGCTGAGCTTCGAAGGCGAGGGCGGAGCGCTGGGTGAGCCCGTCGAACACCTGGTCAAGGTCGCGGAGGTCTACCGCTACGAGGACGTCGGCGACCTGACGACGCACGTGTACAACGGGAACATCCTGCTCATCGACTACACGAGCCTCGCGAGCGACGAGCTCGCGCTGAAGCGGATAACGGCGGAGCTGAAGAGCGCCGTCCGCGACTGCGGCGGCGACGTCGCCGTCGTGGGGAAGAACATCCTCATGGCGACGCCCGCCGGGATCAAGATCGACCGCGCGAAGATCAAGGGCGCGTTCTGATCTTCATCCGCGCCCGCGGCCCCACCGCGACGGCTTCGCCGTCTCGAACGGCCGAGCCGCGAAGCCTTTGTCGTACCGGAGCACGAAGTAGTCCCGGGAGTGGTTCGTGTGGCGCATCTTCACGCAGCGGAAGAGGAGCTGGACCTTCCCTTCGCCCGCGCCGCTGAACCGCAACTCGAACACCCCGTCGGCGAGGAAGATCACGTCGTGCGCGACGCCGGGCCGCACCGGGTCCACCTCCGCGACGACGTAGGTCGTGACGCTCATCGACCGGAGGAAGTGGAAGAAGTGGAACAGTTCGTTCCGAACGTCCGTCAGATGGGCCATCGACGCGAGAACGTCGAGCGTGTCGATGACGACGAGGGAAATCGGCTCCCGCTGGTTCCGGCGCACGAGGAAGTCCCGGAGGACGCGGAGCCAGTCGCGGATCTCTTCCGCGCCCTCGCGTTCGACGCGGAGGCGGGAGATGTCGACGATGAAGTCTTCGTCCGTCTCGAGGCCGAGGTGGCGCATCGTCCGCAAGATCGACTCCCGGCTCTCCTCGACGGTCACGTAGACCCCGCGGCGACCCGCGGCGCGGTTCCGGGCGAGGATGTACAGGGCGAGCGACGTCTTCATCGAGCCGCCCGGGCCGGTGATCGCGATCACGGCGCCTTTCGGGACCCCGCCCTCCAAGGATGCGTCGACGCGCCCGACGAACGTCGGCAGGCGCTCGTCCCCCCGGGCAAGTCCTTTCGTCGCGGACGCGAACGCGGCGACCTGCTCGCGGAGCCGGCGAACCTCGTCCCGGAGTTCTTTCAGCTCCCCCTCGAGTTCCTCCGGTTGTTTCGAAACGCCCCCGCCCTGCCCCGTCTGCACCCACTCCACGTCCACACCGTGCACCATCCCGCATACGATATGAGGGCCGCGCGCGTTAATCTTTTGGCGGCTCCGGCCCGTCGACGTCCCGTTCTCAGATTCGATACCGTGCGTGAGAATCAATGGGCAGCGGCGGCGCAGAATCCTTAAATAGGGTGGACTTCCCATAAGCGCGGTCGAGGCGACCCATGGCCATCAAGACGAAGTCGGAAAGAGGCCCTGCGGGCACACTGACCGTCGACGACCTCACGCGGGCGATCAAGAACTCGATCGACCGGACCGGCATGAAGGAGGAGGAGGCCCGCGCGATGGCCCAGCACGTCCTCAACTTCTTCGGGTACTCGGAGCGGATCATCGACAACGTCCTCGAGCCGGAAGACCGGGACGCGTTCTACATGCTCGAGGATTCCGGCATCCTGACGACGGAGCGGGAGGAGACGACCCTCTACGACGGCCGGGAGTGGCGGATCCACTACTGGATGTTCCGGAAGGACCGGATCGCCGAGCTCGTCGAGGCGCAGAAGGCGAAGGAAGAGGCCGAGAAGATGGGGTCCATCTACGACGACGTGCCCGAGGACTTCTGGGCATCCCGCAAGGAGAAGCCGGGGCCTCCGAAAGGGCCTTAGCCGAACGCGAGCTGCACCGTCCCGCCGTGGCGGCGCACGACGTCCAGGGCGAGCGAATGGGGCACGATCATCCGCCCCTCGCGGAACGGGAAGGCCCGTTCGAACGTCTCGACCGCCCGCAGCGCTTTCGCGGCGAGCGCGTCCGTCAGGATCGCGCTATCGTCCAAGTCGCCGGAAACGAGGAACGTGATCGGGAGGCGCAACGCGTTTGCCTCGTCCCGCGTGAGGACGGCCGCGAGGCGGTCGAGCGCCGCGCGGTCGAACGGGTGCTCATCCCCCTCCCGGGTGCGGCACGCGGGATTCGCTTCGCCGAGGAGCCGGGCGAGGCTCTTCTTCTCGACGACGAGACCGGCGTTCAGCCGGCCCAGCTCGAAGGCGATCCACCGATCGACCCTCCCCGGACTCTCCATGACGCCATCCGAGGCCGGTCCGCGTTGAAAACCTTTCCCTGCGCACGAAAGGGTTTTGCGGGAGCCGGGCCATCCGTCCCGCGCGGCGGGAGCGGTGTCGGCGTCGATTCCCTGTCCGATATGCGGGTTCGAGAACGAGCCCGGCTGGACGTACTGCGAGAACTGCGGCGCGATCGCGCCATCCGCAGTCGGCCCCCCGCCATGGGAGGCCGCACGTCGAACGCAGATTGACCGGACGAAGTCCGGCGTCCTCGTGCTCCTGGCCGGCGTGCTGCTGTCGTGGATCCCGGTCACGCTCCTCGGGGCGATCGGAGGGATTCTCACGCTGATCGGCGCGATCCTCGTCATCGTCGGCCGGAAGGCGTTCGGGACGGCGCATCGCCGCAAAGTGGTCGTGTCGGTCGTCCTCTTTTGCGTCGGGCTCGCGACCGCTGTCATCGGCGCGGTCGTCATCCTCGTCGTCGCCGTGGGGGAGGTGCGGCCCGGGATGACCGAGGCGCAGCTTACACTTCTCCTGGGCAACGCGTTCACGAACCTCCTGATCGTGGCGGCCGCCGGCTCGTTCGTCAGCGGGCTCGCGTCCGTGTTCTTCACGTACGCGTTGCAGAAGACGGAGGGTCGCGTCGTCCTCTGGGCCGCTTACGGGGCGACCGTCGGCGTGCAGATCGCGGTCCTCGCGGCGACCCTCCCGCTCGTCCCGACCCTCGCCTCGCAGGTCGCGCACGAGATCGTCACGACGGGCACGGTCGACTCGGCGGAACTCGGGGACGCGGTGGGCGGGGCGGGAATGGGGCTGTCCCTCCTGAGCGTCGTCCCGGCGGTCCTGTACGCCGCGGCGTACTACCTCGCGTGGAGGCGGATCGACCGAGGCGAGGTCCCGGCGCCGCCGACCGTTCCAACTTCCGCTCCCCCCGCGCCGCCGACGGCGCCGCCCATCAACCCGGTCTGACGCCGGCTACTTCTTCTTCGAGATCACGTGGGTGACGAAGAATTTCTGCCCGTCGTGGTTCAGCGCGAGCGCGTCGTGGTCGTGGTTCATCCACCGCATTTTGACGCACCGCAGGCGCAACTGGACCTCCGTCTCCCCGACCTCGACCTGCCGCAGGTTGAGGATGCCGTCCGCGAGGAAGTCTTCCCCCCACTGCGCGAGCCGCCCCGAGCCGAACGGCGTCTCGGAGATCAGGAACGTCGTCAAGCCGAGTTCCTTCAGGGATCCGAGGAAGTGGAACATCTCCCTCCGGGGCGTCTTGATCTCCGAGAGGGCGTAGAGCGCCTCGAGGCTGTCGAGCGCGAGGACCTGGTATCCGCTCGAGTTGACCGCCTCCTTGATGATCTCGAGGAGGATCGTGAACCAGTCTTTCGACGACTCGGCGCGGTGCAGGCCCCGCCGCAGCTGGCCCATGTCCAGGATGTAGACCGTCGACTCGTGGAGGCCCTTCATCCCCATCCGGTGCGCCCCGGCCCGCAGGCTGTCCATGTCTTGTTCCAGGCTGACGTAGAGCGACTTGGTGCCCTTCAGCCGGGCGTTCTCGTGCATCATCCACAGGATGAGCGACGTCTTCATCGTGCCCGGCGTGCCGGCCACGAGGATCGTGCTCCCAATCGGGATGCCGCCGCCGAGTGCACGGTCCAACCCGTCGACATACGTCTCGAGAATAGGGACCTCTACGTCCATTGCATCCGCACGACGAGATACACGTTATAAAGCCCTGGCGTCCTCGTTATCGAGGGAGATATTCAATTGTGACAAACATGGAATCTCCCGCCTGCGCGGAAGGAATGCTTTTGTAGCCCGGGGGCGTTGCAGACCGCGCGTGAAGGGATGGCCAAGCGGGACGAGGCGGCCCTCAAGCTGCTCCGCTGGGAGTTGAAGGGTCACGGCAAGATCGTCACGGAGGCGATGCTCCGCCATCCCGACAAGAGCTTGGCCGATGCGGTCGAGCTGATCGAACAGGAGATCCCTGCCTTGTCCGCCGATGATGGGTCCCCCGAGATCCCGATGCCGGAGGCCCCGCGGCCGCGCGCCTCGACCGAGCTCGACGCACTGAGCCAGGAGTTCCAGACGTTCCGGCACCTGCTGCATCCGAGGGAGGCGAAGGAGTTCGAGGCGGCGCTCCGGGAGCTGGCGCGGACCCAAGACCGGGAGGCGATGGCCGCCCTCCGTCGGCGTCTGCGGTCGCTGTCCCTCCAGGCGGCGTTCTGGTCCGATCTCGCGCGGGACCAGGAGTCGAACGCGCTCGCCCTCGTCATCTTGCGGCGGGGCCGCGACGTCTTGGCGAAGGCCGGCGCGACCGCCTATCTCGACCAACCGGAAGTCGCCGACATGGTCCGGCGGGAGTCGGGGCGGCGCTCGAAAGGAACGTACGTCTTGCACCTGCCGGTCGGCCGGCTCGTCGTGATGGTCGGCGCGGAAGCATCGATTGCCGCGCTGTTCCGGCGCGCCCCCGGGAAGGACGTCGTGGCGGTCCTCGAGAAGACGGTCGAGGCGATCGAGGAGAACAAGGCCGCGGCGACGAAGACGTTCGGCAACGAGACGCTCGCGGGCAAGTACGCCGAGGCGCTCCTCCGGCTCCTCCAGAAGACGTCACTGTGACGTCGCCCGGGCGACCCGGAAGCGGCCGTCGTCCCGCGTCAGCGCGTAGTAGCCGTGCTCGTGCCGCGCCCGCCGCATCTTGACGCACCGCAGGCGCAGCTGCACGTCCGCCTCGCCCCTCTCGACGTGGCGCAGAGACAGGATGCCGTCGGCGAGGAACTCCTCCTCGAACGCCGTGAGCTTGCCGTTCGACCCGGACGGGACGTCGGAGATCAGGAAGCACGTGGCCTTGAGGGCCTTGAGGAACCCGAAGAAGTGGAACAAGTCGCGCCGCGGGTTCGCGAGGTGGCTCAGGCTGTACAAAGCCGCAAGGCTGTCGACGGCGACGAGGTCGAACCCGTTGACGCGGACGCGCTGGTCGATGTACTTCTGCAGCACGTCGAGCCAGTTCTTCGACAGCTCCTCGTCCTTGTGCTCGAGCCGGATCCGGCCGATGTCGAGGACGTACAGCTCCATGTCGTCCAGGCCGGTCATCCCGAGGTCCGTCATCGCCGCCCGGAGGTCCTCCTGGCTCTCCTCGAGGGAGATGTACAGCGCCTTCGAGCCCGCCCTGACGTTCTCGTAAAGGATCGAGAAGGTCAGCGCGGTCTTCATCGTGCCCGGGGTGCCGGCGACGAGCACGACGGACCCGCGGGGGATGCCGCCGCCGAGGGCGTCGTCGAACCCTTCGACGTACGTCTTGAGACGGTCCATGGACGGCCCGCGAGCGAGCCGGCTCTCGCTATAAAGGGGTGTTGCGGAGATTATCACTCCCGAAAAGAGGCGTTCGCGCACCCCACCGGAAGGTTCATCCCTCCCGTCCACATCTACCTCTGAACAGAGGTAGAACGGAGGTCCCGGATGCGGGTCGGCTGTGGTCTCCGCGTGCGACGGATCGATGGGAACGAGTACCTGTATTTCTGGCACTACGAGCGGCGCGACGGCCGAAGCGAGAGGCGCGAGGAGTACGTCGGACCGGCGCGCGGAGCCGGGTCGCGTCGGGAGGCCGCGAAGAAGCTCATCGCCTACCACCGGAAGGTGCAGTCCGACCTCGCCGCTCGGATCGCGCGGCTCGAACGGACCGCGTGAGACCACTGCACGATGCGCCGCTCCGCGGATTTCTACCTCTAAACAGAGGTAGGTGGAGGAAAGGCCACCCGCGGCGCGCCATGGGATTACCTATATCTGGTGTCGTCCCTTCCGCGCCCCGATGGCGCTCGAGGCGATCGCGCAGGCGCTCTGGTTCTTCCTCCCCGCGTACGTCGCGAACCCCATGGCCGTGGTCTTCGGCGGCGGCACGCCAATCGACTTCGGGCGGACGCTGCGCGACGGCGAGAGACTCTTCGGCGACGGGAAGACATGGCGCGGCCTCCTCGGCGGGACCTCGTCAGGCGCGCTGCTCGGCCTCGTGCTGGCGGTTCCATTCAACGCCCTTGCGCCGGAATCGCGTTGGTCGTTCGGACCGTACGCCGATGCGTTCGTCGCATCCGCGCTCCTCGCATTCGGCGCGCTGCTCGGCGACCTCGTTGGTGCGTTCATCAAGCGACGCAGGCACCTGCCGCGCGGCGCGAAGGCCCCGGGCCTCGACCAGTACGACTTCGTCGTCGGCGGTCTCCTGCTGAGCCTCGCGATTCCCACATGGTCGGTGCCGAGGTTCTTCTCCGGCGACGCGCTCCTCGGCCTCCTCGCCATCATCGTCATTACGCCGGCGCTTCATCGGGCCGTGAACGTCGTCGGATACCGGATCGGGAAGAAACATGAACCCTGGTGAGATCGACCGCGTGGCACTCGTCGCGGCGCTGAAGGCGTCCGGCGCGCTGCAGCTCGGGACCTTCACCCTGGCGTCCGGCAAGACGTCCTCATACTACGTCGACATCAAGAAGGCGATCACGCGTCCGGACCTCCTGCGCGCAATCGCGGACGCCATGGCGCCGTATGCCCGCACGGCGGATCGGATCGCGGGCGTCGAGCTCGGCGCGGTGCCGATTGCCGCCGCCGTCAGCCTGGCGAGCGGCAAGCCGTACCTCATGGTGCGCAAGGCGCCGAAGGAGCACGGGACGAAGCACGACGTCGAAGGGGACCTCGGGAAGGGCGAGCGCGTCCTGTTCGTCGAAGACGTCGTCACGACGGGTGGCACGCTGCGGGCCGCGATCGAGCGGGTGCGCGGGCACGGCGCGGCCGTCGAGGATTGTGTGTGCGTCGTCGACCGGGAGGAGGGAGGCCGGATCCTGCTCGCGGAGATCGGCGTGCGACTCCACGCGCTCCTCGGCGCGAAGGATCTCCTCGCGGCGCGCTAGGCCTCGTCCGGTGGACGGGACAAAGGTCCTTACGCGATTCCGCCGATGCATGTGTGTGAACTGTCCGCAATGCGGACGCCCGATGGAGTCCGGCTATCTTCGCACGGAGAGCTTCATCGACGGCGCGAAATGGACGACGAAGAAGACCGTCCTGGGCCTCGGCGGAGAGCGGATCAAGGGCACGAACGCGGGCGGGAACGTGTACCTGGACGGGTTCCGCTGCGCCTCCTGTCGGATCCTCTCGCTCCGGCATTGATGGCGGAACGGCGCACTTTCGGCCACCTCTCCCCCTTTCGACTTGATATGCCTTTCCGGCCGTAATCGGCCGGGGGATCATGGATCCGATCGCCGTCACGTACGAGACGCGTCCGGGGCTGCCGCCCGCCCTCACGGTCACGCAGCTCGCTCGCCTGATTCGCGAGACGGTCCACGCGAACCCGATCCTCTCGCGGATCCTGGTGCGCGGCGAGGTCAGCAATTTCCAGCGCGCGCCCGCGGGCCACGTCTTCTTCAGCCTGAAAGACGCGACGTCGCAGCTCGCGTGCGTCCTCTTCCGGGACGACGCCGCAGGGCTCGGCTTCGACCTCGAGGACGGCATGGACCTCGTCGTGTCGGGCGACGTGGACGTCTTCCCGCGCCGCGGGACCGTCCAGCTGCTCGTCCACGCCGCGACCCCGGCCGGCGTCGGAGCGTTCTGGGCCGCCTACCAGCGGACGCGCAAGAAGCTCGCGGCCGAAGGGCTGTTCGACTCGGCCCGGAAGCGTCCCCTCCCGGCGTTCCCGCAACGGATCGGCGTCGTCACGTCGGAGATTGGCGCGGTCGTGCACGACATCGTGACGATCCTCCGCCGGCGTTATCCCCTGGCGCACGTCATCGTGGCGCCCGCGCTCGTCCAAGGCCCGGAGGCGCCGGCGAGCCTACGACGGGCGCTCGCGTTCGTCGCGGACCGCGTCGACGTCGTTATCGTCGCGCGCGGCGGCGGATCCCTCGAGGACCTGTGGTGCTTCAACGACGAAGGCCTCGCCCGGGCCGTCGCGACGTGCCGCGTGCCCGTCGTCAGCGCGATCGGCCACGAGACCGACGTCACAATCGTGGACTTCGTCGCGGACGTGCGCGCGCCGACGCCGAGCGCGGCCGCGGAGATCGTCTCTCCAGATTCGGTCGAACTGACGGCGCGGGTGAACGACGCGGGCCACCGTCTCCTCCAGGAGATCCGGGAGATCCTCGGCGCGGCCCGCGGACGCGTTACCGGATTCGGAGAGCGGATGTCGCCCCGCGCCCTGCGCCGCGGCGTCGAGGCGAACCGTGTCCTGCTCGAACGTTCGCATGCCGCGTTGTCGGCCGTCGCCCCGCGCGAGCTCTCCCGGCATCGGGACCGGCTCGACGCCCTCGGCCGCCGACTCGACGTGCTCAGTCCCCTCGCGACGTTGCAGCGCGGCTACGCGATCGCGGAGCGGGAAGACGGGCACGTCGTCGCGCGCGCCGCCGAGGTCGATTCGGGAGACGCCCTTGCGGTGCGCTTCCAGGACGGCCGGATTCATGTTCGCGTCAATCCGGAGGAGGCACCATGACCGATGGACCGACGTTCGAGGAATCCCTCGCGGCCCTCGAGGCCACGGTGGACGCGCTGTCCCGCGGCGATCTGCCGCTCGACCGGGCGCTCGCCGTCTTCGAGGAAGGGCTCGCCTTGTACCGACGCTGCCACGCGATCCTCGTGGATTCCGAGCAGCGCGTGACGAAGCTCGTCGCCGCGGCGGAGGGCCTGACGGAAGAGCCGTTCCCCGTCGAGTGAGCAGGGACGCAGGATCACAACTCGTCCGGAATTTCACCGGGCTTCGCTTCGTCCATTTCGATCCGCCACGGCTTCTTGTATCCGACCCCGCCGCGGGCGCGGCTGCGGCTCTCCCCCTGAGACTTGTAGTCCTCCTGGATCGCGATCGCTCGTTCGGGAATGTTTGTAATCGAGACCTCGGAGAGATCCTTGCACATCGCGGCCAGCCTTTCCTCCGTGTACCCGAACGGCGCGAGGAGCGTCTGTCCGGATCGGCACAGGAGGCGGATGTACTCCCATGCGTCCGGCTCCTCGTCCCCCTGGAGGAACTCCGCGACGCGCACCTTTCGCTCGGAGTCGCGGGCGCGGGCGTTCAGGAGGACGTACCGGATCGACTCGCCCGGCTCGACCGTGAAGCCGCGCTTCTCCATCTGCTTCAGGGCCGCCGCGGTGGCGGTGAGGACGACGTACTCTGGGAGGGCGCGCGAGATGTTCTTCGTGAGGATGAACTGGTGCACGGGGATCGCGCGGTCGAGGACGCATTTCGCGGTCCACCGGAGGATGTCGACGGCCTTCGGGATGCGCTCGCGGAACTCCGCGGCGTTCGACGCGAGGCTCAGCTCTCCGAGCATGGCCTCCTGGCAGATGTTGATGAACTCCGGGGTGTCGTGCTTGCGCAGCTCGATGCCGCGAAGCTTGAACTCATCGTGGTCAAGAAGTCCATAGTAGCGGTTCAGGGCACCGACGCCCGTCGTCTTGCACGGCAGGAAGACGACCCACTTGTAGCGGCCCTCGAGTTCGATCGGGAGGCCCGTGGACCCCGCGATGAGGTCCTGCACCTTGCGGATGTCCTCCGCGTCGGGCTTGGCCCGCAGCCAGACCGAATCGACGATGCCGTGGACGACCTCGTAGCGGTGTGACTCCGCGATCTCCATCGTGCGAACGAGGATGTCGCGCGCGTAAGCGTTGATGGCCTCGTGGCACTCGATGCGGCCGAAGCGGGCGTTCTTGTATCCGGTATAACCGAAATGTTGTGACTAGGAGCCACTTGAGAATCGTGTCCCTGCCACGGTAAACCTCCTCCAAGGGTCCCGGTTCCTTCTTCATCTTCTTGTAATACCGGCGCCGCTCCAGCACGGGCTTCAGGACCCTTGGAATCAGCCCGACGCGGCGTGTGCAGAGGTGGTACTTCAGTTCCGGTACCGTTCGCCCGTCTAGCTCACAGCATGCGCAACCCAGCGTCTCCGGCGAGATGTTGAACTTCATCATGATGTTTGGATATAGCGCGTAGAAATCGAGTTCGTAGAGCCCTTCGTGCAATCCGACCTCGGGTTCGAAGATGAACCCGCCGCGATCCCCGCGCACGAGATCCTCTGCGGTCTTGAACTCCTCGGGTCTGTTTTTCTTCCAGAGGACCAAGCAGTCGTCCTTGTACGCCTGTGTGACTTGCATGGCGGTGATGGCGGTTCCCGGAGTGAGTCGTGCCTGCTCCTGTGGCGTCAACGTGGACAACCGCGACAATTCCGCGAGGCCCGCGAAGTCGCTCTCCCGATACGCGAAGTGCCCGCGATCCAGATGCAGACGACCACGCAAGATGTACTGGCCCGGCTTGTAGACAATCTTCCCATACGTGAAGTACGATTTCCCCTTGCGCTCCGCGAACTTGTCCGCATCCCGTCCGAGTTGCATCGACACGCCGAGTTCCGCCGACTTTCGCGCTAAGTACGGCATCGTGAATGCGTCGCCACCATCCGTCATGAGGATGTCCGGATCCTTCGAACGCACGGTCTCATCGATGCCGCGCAGGATCGACTCCTCGGATCCGTCGATGTCCGCATCGTCGAGGCGCGCCCCGAGGAGTTTGTCTTGCATCCGCGGGATGCCCGCCGGATTGTCCACGTGAACGTCGAGCAGCGATTTCTTCAGCGGCGGCAGCGGGTAGTCGAGGGCGAAGTGCTCCTCTTCCGCGGTCCACGTGCCGTTCGCGTAGCGCACGAGCCCCATCGGGAAGATGTCGTGCTCCATCGCATACCGCTGGCTGAACCGCAGGTCCACGTTGAACAGCCGATGGTCCACGTACCCGCCGTTCGAGTCGAAGATGTGCGCGAGATTGCGGATGTCGCGGTAGTGCCGCGGCACGATCTCCAGGACGGGCTTCGGCTCGTCGTCCTCGAGGGCGATCCGCCGCGAGACCTCGCGGACCTCCCGCACGCCGTCGAGGATCTCGATCCGTCGTCGGATCGCGGGCAGCTCGCCCGGCGGCGCGTGCAGGAAGAACGTCGGCCATGACCGCGCGTCCTCGATCCGGTGCGCCCCGTGCTCGTTCCAGAGCCAGAGGACCATCGAATCGCGGTCGTAGTCCCCATAGGCGTCGATGATCCACCCGTGCGTCGCGTCTCCCCCGGAGGTCCACGACAGGCGTCTCAGGCGCCTTGAGCCGATGCGGGGGAGGGGTCGGTGAAAGTGCGCACGAGGAAGACCTCGTGGGGCGCGAGGATCATCCGCAGGCGGATCCGGAACGCACGCCACCGGTACAGGCGCCACAGGGCCTCGCGGGGCGCCTCGCGGAATCCCGACGCCGCGAACAGGGACCGGGAGGGCTCGTGGTCCCGAGGCACCGACGCGACGATGCGCTTGGCGCCTCCCGCATCGAAGCGCCGCAGCGCCTCGCCGACGAGCCGGCGCCCGATGCCGCGTCGCCTCATGCGAGGGTCGACGGCGACGGCGTACACGTGCCCGATCCGCGTCCGGCCGCGCAGCAGCCGTCCCTCGAGGAAGCCGACCAAGGTCCCGCCCTCCTCCGCGACGACGAGGGGCCGCGCGCGCCGCAAACCCCGCACCGCCAGGAGGGCGCGGACGCCGTCGAACGACTCCCGCGCGATGCGCTCGAGGGCGACCCGGTCTGCCGGCGTCGCATCACGGATCCGCATGAGGCCGCGATTCGCCCATCCCTGAAGAAGATTCCCACTTTCGAAGGGCCTCGATCTCCCGCTCCATCTCGAGGAGGATCGACAGGATCGCGAGGATCGACGGATCGATGTGGGCGCAGTAGCTCGCGGCGCTCGCGTGCTGCCTCGATTTGTTCAGCAGGCGGTCGAACGCCTCGCGGTCTTTCTCGCGCAGCGCGCGGCGGTAGTCCATCCAGTCGTTCAGGATTGACTCGAGGTGCAGCCGGTACGTCGGGATCGTGCGGCCCATGCGTCCCCGGCGTGCCAGGACGGCCGCCCCTAAGAACGAGCGGGGAGGGGATGACCGAAACTACTCGCCGCCCCATGGCATGGTTGCACGGCTGATAGTCACGGCCGAATCCTTAAGCGGGTCCGGACCGCCTCGAAGGAACCCACGGGTTCCCATGCCATCGAAGGCGGCGGAAGCTCCGGCCCCGTCCTCGCGCGGACGGGCGAGCGCCACGCTCGTCATCCTGACGCTGGCCGCCGTCCTGCTCTCCGCTCCGCCCGCGAGGGCGGCCGCGTTCTCGGTCTCGGGGGAACAGGTCCTCGCCGGGACCACGGACGGACCGGCGGGCGTGCAGGCCGAGGATGGCCTGCGCGAGACGATGCGCGAAGCCGACGTCGCCCCGGATCCCCTCGCCTATCCTTCGATCGAAAACCTGAGCCAGGGGTCCCGGATCGCGGGGACTTTCCCGGCGGACGTGCAAAGCTCCGACGGCGTCTACGTCCAGTATCGCGAGGCGACGGCCCTCCCGGTCGTCGTCGAGAGCAACCCGACCGCAACGGACCCCAGCTGCACGTGGACGGCCTGTGCCAACGGCATGGCGTCCGACGGCGCCTACGCGTCTTCGTCAGCGGGCGGCGACGCCGGCGTCTTCCAGGGCTTCGGCTTCAGCGTCCCGGCGGCTTCCTCGATCACCCGCGTCGAGGTCGGATACGAAGCCTTCGATCCGGGGAACGACCGTCTCACGATCACGATCTCCTGGGATGGCGGCGTGGGCTGGTGTCCCGCGCAGACGACGGGCAGCCTGCCCGGCACGGATCCAAACGCCTACACATTCCTGGATTTCACGACCTGCGCGGGTCACCCGTGGACCCCGTCGGATTTCGGGGCAAACATCGCCACGAGCATCACGCACAGCCCGCAAGGCTCGCCCGAGACGATCGACCTCGATGCGAACGCCGTCCGGGCGACGTACCAGCCGCTCGTCTACGAATTGGCGCTGCGGTACGACTGGACCGGGGTCGCCACGGGCCCGCAGCACAATCTCCGGTTGAGGGGTCACGTCTCCGACGAGAGCGTCTCGGTCCAGGTCTTGACGCCGCCGTCCGTCTGGACGCCGCGGCTGACCCTGACCGGCACGGTGGACCAGGTCCTGACGTACGCCCTGGCGGCCAGCGAGTTCGACGCCGGGAACGTGTCCATCCGGTTCGTCGACGCGCTCGGGTCCGACGTCGCCCCGTCCGATTTGTGGCTCGACTACGTGGACGTCGTGACGACGGTGGTCGCCTACCACCTCGACGTCGTCCAAACCGTGACCGGCGTCGGCGGTGGGAGTCCGGCGCTGGACGTCGAGGGGAACGTCACCGCGGGCGGCGAGAACTTCGACGTGTTCGTCTGGAACTTCACCGCAGGTGCGTGGGGCCTGAAGATGACTTCCGTCTTCACGGCGATCAACGAGATGCACAGCGCGGCCTTGCTCCCCGACGAGATCCTCAACGGGACGGTCCGCATCGAGTTCCGGGACCGAGATCCCGCCAGCCCGGTGGCGGCGACCCTCACCCTCGAGGTCGTTCGGGTCTCGACGACCGACGCCGCCGTGGTCCTGCCGACGGTCCTCGTCGTCGGAGGCGCCGTCGCGGGGATCGCGGCCGTCGCCCTGTTCCTGTTCTTCGTCGTCCGACGGCGAAAGACCTCGTCCGACGCCGGCCCGGCCGCCGCCGAGGCCCCGCGCGCCGGCCGGCTTCCCTCCCTCGGAGGCCTGCTCGCGAAAGGCGGGACGCCTCCGCCGGATCCCGCGATCTCGGTGCGCGATCTCCGGCCGGGAGGCGCGTACCTCGTGGACGAGCAGAAACCCGCCGCGGGGATGCGGGCACTCGAGCACGTGACCCGGATGGGCCGGTCGGGCCTGGTCCTCACCCGCCGGAACCCGATGGACGTCCAACGGGCCTTCAAGCTGCCGCACACGAAGACCGTCTGGCTCGGAGACAATCGGGGCACGAGGAGCGGCTTGGTCCTCGCGACCTCCTTGGACGCCATGGCTTCGGACGTCCGGGACTTCCTCCGGTCGAACCCCGTCGGGGTCGTCCTCATCGATTGCCTGAAGGACTTGGTCGAGGGCAACGATTTCCCGTCCGTCTTGGCGTTCCTCCGGGAAGTCGTCGAACAGGTTGCCAAGGGGCAACAGATCCTCCTGGTCGCGATGCCGCCGGAGGTCCTGCAGGGTCGGGAGCTCAAGCAGCTCGCGCAGCAGATCGAGGTTGTCCGGATCACCTGAGCCGGGGCCGCCTCACGCAGGTTCGCCCTACTCCCTCGTCCACCGGCGCATCTTCCGGAGGCACGCCCGTCGGTCGTCCGGCGTCCCCTTGAAGATCTCGAGGGTCGCGGGCCCATCGTACCCGCGCGCCTTCAGCGCCTTGACGTCCCGCTCCACGTCGATTCCTCCCTGGCCGAACGGCAGGTGCTCGTCCCCCACCTCGCCGTGGCCGCCGTGGTTGTCGTGGATGTGGGCCAGCGCTAGGCGGTCGCCGAGCGCCGCGAGGTACGTCCGACCGCCGTCGGCCCGCTTGTCGAGGTGCGCATGCCCGACGTCGAGGCAGTACCGCAAGTCGGGGATCGCGTCGAGGGCCTTGCGAAGGACGTCGGGGGGCTCGTCGACGTTCTCGAGAGTCACCGCGACGCCGCGGTCCGCCGCCGCCTTCACGAGGTCCGCGAACCACGAGGTCTTCGCCTCCGGGGACGTCCTCGGGGCGGACCGGGCCTCCATGAAGTGCGCGTTGAAGATGCGCGTGCCGATCGGCGCGAGGGCGTCGATGAACCCGACGAACCGAGCGAGGTCGGCTTGGTGGAAGCGGGACGGCGGCAGGTGCGCCGTCTCCAGCGGAATCTTCTCCGCGAGGTCCTCCGCCGCATCTTGAAGCGCCGCCGGATCCAGGGAGACCCACGTCAGGTCGAGCTCCGCATAGTCGAATCCCGACTCCCGCAGTTCCGCGACCTGTTTCGGGAACGGCTCGCGGCTGTACGTCGAGCCGCCGATTCGCACGCGCCGACGAAAGTGGCGGCCGGTATAAGGCTTGCCCGAAGCAGGCCGTCCGTCCTTCGGAGGCGTTCGGAGTCCGCGGTTTCAAAGGGGAAGCTGCCATGCGTCCGCGTGGTCCTCGACGTCCTCGTCGCGATCGGCGCCGGCGTCGCGATAGGCCTCTCCCTCGCCGCGCCCCCGGGTCCCGTGAACGCGATTATCGCCTCCTGCACGGTCACGCGCTCGTGGCGCGCCGGCTTCCTCGTCGGTCTCGGCGCGACGACCGCGGACACGGTCTTCCTGACGTTGGCGGTCCTTGCCCGCTCCGCCGTCTCCGTCTTGGAACCGTACGTGCCGTTCGTCGCGCTGATCGGCGCCGCCGTGATGGCGTACTTCGCCTGGATGGCCGGCCGCGCGTGGCGCCGGACGGAGGCGATCCTCGAGCCGCGACCGGAGGAACGCGCGAGATCCTACGTGCCCGGGCTCTCCGTGAACATCACGAGCCCCTACCCGATCCTCTGGTGGCTGACCGCCGGCCTCGTCCTGATCAATCAGCTCGGTCCCCCCGTGCTGGTGGGCTTCTACGGCGGCCTCGTCCTCTGGATCACGGCGTTCCCCCTCGCGGTGCGGGAGGCGCAGCGTCGGTTCGCGCGGGCCTACCACCGCGTCCTAGTCTTCTCGATCGTCAGCCTCGTCGCCTTCGCTGCGTGGCTCGTCTGGTCCGCGGTGACCCAGATCGTGTGAGCTTTCACTCGGGATCCTTGCTCCGCGACTCGCGCACCCGCCCGAGCAGTTCGATCCAGATTCCGTCGGGGTCGCTCACGAAGGCGAAGGCGTACCTCGACTCCCGGAACGGCGGGACCTCCGGCCGGGCTCCGTTCGCGGTGACTTCCCGGAACGTGCGTTCCACATTCGTGACCCGAAACGCGAGATGGTCGAGTTCCTCCCCTTTCCGATACCGCGTGTGGAACCGCGAACCCGGGGGATACCAGTTCAGTTCGAGCCGCTGGGGCGATCCCGGGCTCTTGAGTTCGACCCAGATGCCGCCGTGGCTCATCGTCCCTCTCCGCGACACCCGCATGCCCAAGACCTGCCGGTAGAACCGAACGGATCGTTCGAGGTCTCGGACTCGAATTCCCGCGTAGAGGAGCCGCATCATGCCCGCGGCACCGGGCGGCCGGTATTTACCTGCGCGCCGGACGTCCCGGACGAGCGCGAGGTCACCATCCGAAGCGCAGGTAGCCGCCTTCGCGAATCCCTCGCCAGCCTCCGGTCTCCCGGAAGCCGAGGATCCGTGGCTGCGCGGAATCGAAGTCGTCCAGGGTCGTCTGGTCCGGCGGCACGGACGCGTACCATTCCGACGTCCCCGTGTCGAGGACGACGTCCCGTTCCGCGACGGTGCGCCGGATCGCCCGCACGGACCGCTGGAACAGCTGGTGGGCCTCGCCCACCTCGACGTCCTCGTCGAGGTACATCTCCGGCAGGCACGCGAGGACCGCCATCCCCGCCCGGGTCTCTCCCATTTTTTTATCCAGCATATCCAATATTAACGTCGTCATCTGATGGCACGTGAACGCCCGGGCCACGTGCACGCGGGGCAGGACTTCCTCCCGCGTCAGCCCGACGCGTTTCCCGAGGGCCACCATCCCGTGCGGGTCCACGGAGTTCCCGCCGTCGAGGAAGACGACTTCGTGGCCCTCCATGACCGCGCGGACGCAGAGGAGGGTCGTGAGGTGGAACACGAAGTTGGAGCCGCTGTCGACCAGGGTAATCTTGCCCCGCTCGAACGGACCGAGGATCCGGTCCAGGGTGGGAACGAGGGTCGTGACGAGGATCCGGTCCAGGGTGGGAACGAGGGTCGTGAGGGCCGGACGCGCCGCGACGCGAGCCTCCGGCACGACGATGGTCTGTGCGGCGAGCGCGATCGCGAATCCTCCCCGGGGATTCGATGGGGATGGCGATATAAAGTCCGGGGCGGCGGGGAGGTGGGTGAAAGTGCTACGGGGAACTCCGCGTGGCGGAGTTACTCTCAAGCCGCCCGGGGACGATGGTCTCGAAGGATGCCACGGCATTGATCGATCCGGTCTTTTTCCTGATCTTTGGCGGCCCGATCCTCTTCCTCGGGGTGCTCGTCGTCTTGTTCCTTCGGAAACCGCTCCTCGCCACGGTCCCCGCACCCCCGCATGCGGTGCGGCGAGACCTCGCATATCGGATTCGTGCCACCGGCTATCCGGTCGAATTTGCGAAGGACGTCCTCCGCGTGAAATTCGATTCCCTCGCCGCCCTCAAGCTCCACATCCGCGAAACCTGGGAGGGGGGCTCGGAAATTCGGTACGAAGTGGACGCGACGACCAAGGGATGGGCTCTGGTCCTCATCCTCGCGCTGATCGGCTACGTCGCGATCGCCTCGATCGTCGTCGCGCTGCTCATTCACTTCCGGGCGCGCCGGTTCGCTCGATCCCGAGTGGCGCCGCTCCTCTCGGCCCTACCCCCCTTGGGAATGCTCCCTCCGGCGGACGTGCGATCGCTCCTCATCGAAGGACTCAGCGAGGCCCAGCGCCTCTCCTCGGAGGCGCTCGAGTACGAGAGGGAGGCCGGTCAGAACGCAATCGGGCTCGTGCTCCTCGCCGCCGTCGTCCTCTGGGCGATCCTGTTCGTGACTTTCGCGCTCTACGTGCCCCTGTCGTCAGATGCGATGGCGTCCGCCGCGATCATCGCCACCGCGGTATCCGGTGCAGGCGCGGCGCTCGGTTTGTGGCTCGTGCACGAGGGGACCTCGGGGCGCGCGGCGGAGCTCGAGCAAGATGCGTCGTTCTACCGGGCCCTTTGGGCCGCGGAGGCGATTAGCGCCCCCCCGTCGGGAGAGCCGCGAGGCGGCCTCGAACTTCTCCTCCGGGCGGCTCTTCGTTCGCCGTACTGGAGGGAGATTCGTCGGCGCCGTCGGTTCTGGCACGATCCCGTCGCGGGCCTCGCGATGTTCGTCTTCGCGTACGGCGCGGTGATGCTTTCCATGTTGGCGATCGTTACGCCGCTACCCCTGGAGTGGCGGGCGTTCCTCGGGGGCTTCGGTGCCCTCCTCGGCCTCGGCGGTCTATGGTTCGTGCGTTCATGGATCCGCGAGGTTCGGGGGCAGGACGAGCGAGACCGACGGGATTGGGAGAAGCGCCGCGAGACGATTGAAGCGGAGCTGTGGCGGATCCTTTCGGGGTGAGGGATGCCGGCCATGGACCGCCCCGACCTCTACGTCGTCGCTCGAATCCTCGATCGGCTGTGGGGGTCGAACGGTCCGATGCTCCGCACGCACTTGCAAGTCGCCTCGAACGTCAACTACGACATCTTCTCTCGGTACCTGGGTTGGATGCAGGATCGGGAGCTCGTGTATCTCGAGGACTCCGCCGACGGCCACGTCCGCGTCGGCCTAACAGAAAAAGGGCAGGACGCCTACCGCAAGATCGTGCAGTGGATTTCCGAGGTCGTCCAAGGGCGAATGCCGGGGACCTGAGTCGTCGGACGGCTCACGGAGGAGGAGGCGGGGAAGCCGTGGCCGCCGCCCGCGCGCGCTTCCGGCGACGGATCGTCGCCGTCTGCGTGGCCGCCCCGAGGACGAACACCCCGAGCCCGGCGAGGGCCGACGTCGTACCGCTTCCGGGGCCCTGGAGGAAGTATAGGCCGCCCGCGAGGAGCAGCCCTCCGAGTGCCGCCGTGATGATGCCGATCAAGTCGTCGATGAAGTAATACGAGATCCCGAACACGACGACCAGGACGAGCAGGGCGGCGATGAGCGGCGGGTCCATTTGGCCTGGGGTGAATGTGGCCTGGCCACGGAGGAGTGCGTACACCGCCGCGCCCGCGAGGAGTCCGACGACGAAGGCGAGCGCCACCTTCACGAGCTTCGTGAATAAGATCGACCCGATGATCGCGCCGACGAGCGCGAGGAGCAGCGCGGCGACCACGCCGAACCCCGTCCCGAATAGGAATCCCACGGCGCTCCCTAACAGGGCGCCGATCAGGGACATGACGCTCGACCAGATCCCATGGCCCCAGAACGCGAGCGCGAGGCCGACGATCACGAGGATGATGCCGATGATCACAGCGGCTTCGCCGGAGACGAGAGGCACGTCGAAGGCAGCCACGTCGAAACGATTCGGATCGCCCTATAAAAAGACACCGCGGGCGTTCTCTCGGCCGATGTCTACCCGCGGCCGAAGACGTCGTCGGCGCGCTTCGCGATCTTCCGTAGCTTGCCGGCGTCGATGACGCTGGGCCCCAGGAGATGCTCCCGCACGCTGAGGTCGTCGTACGGCAGCACGTCGATCACGGTCGGGATGCGGATCGCGTCCCCGATCACCGCGACGGTCCGCAACGGCAGCTTCGCGATGATGTTCTCCCACATCTTCTTGTCCGGCACGCCGGCGAGGGCCGCCTCGACGTCGGACGGCTCCTTGAGCGACATGACGAGGCGGTTCGCGAGCTGACTCCGGACCTCGTCGGAGATGCGCACCGGCCTCTGGTCCACGAGGGCGAGGATGAGGTTGAACTTCCGCGTCTCCCGCGCGAGCCGGCTGAACGTCGGCGCGAACGGCGCGATGTTCGGATCGAGGAACTTGTGCGCCTCTTCTAGGAACAGGACGAGACGCGGGTATTCCTCGTTGCGCTCCGTGTACAGGTCGAACAGCCGGCGCGACAGGACGTTCGCGACGAACAGGTAGACCATCTGCTCCGTCCCGTAGTCCCCGAAGTCGAGGACGACGCTCTTGCCATCGCGGATGGCGGCGAGGATGTGGTGGAACGCGTCGCGCTGGCCCTCCTTCGTGTCGCGGAGGAACGGCAGGCGGTCGAGCCGTCCGATGCGGCGCTTGAGCCCCTGGAGGGACATCTCGTGCGTCCGCTCCTGGCCGAGCATCTCCATCGTCGCCTCGCGGATCGCGGAGATCAGGTCCGCGCCGCCGCGCGTCTTGTTGATCTCGTACAGCGTGTCGACCATGGCCGGCGTGAAGTCCTGCAACGCGACGATCAGGTCTTCCGGCGTGATCTCCCGCGGATCGAGGACGAACGGCTTCGCCTCCTTGTTCTTCGGGTCGAGGGAGAAGATCTCGACCTTCCCCGGGAAGAAGAACTTCAGGCCTTCCGTGTTGTCCGTCGCGCTGAACATGCCGTACTCCGAGTGCATGTCGAAGATGAGCACGGACGCCGGCGTCTTCCCGAGGATGCCGAGGCACACGAGCTTGTTGAGGATCGACTTGCCCGTGCCCGTGCGGCCGAAGATCGCGAAGGGCTTCTCGACGAGCTTCGCCATGTCCATCTGCACGTAGAAGGGCTCGACGCCCGTGATCGTTCCGAGCGTCGAGGACGTCTCGGAGAACTCGTAGATCCGCTCGACGTCCTCGCGGGCGGCGTGGCGGCACGCCGAGAAGTACGGCGGGATCGTCTGCGGCTCGCTCAGTTTCTTCGTCTCCCGCTCGATGAGCTGGATCATCCGGAGCTTCGCCTTGCTGTAGAAGATCGGGCCGCCGTACCCTTCGTGGGTCTCCGGCCGCGGCACGACGACGTCGCCGATCGCGGAGCCGGCGAGCTGGTCCGCGATGTCGCTCGGCTCGTTGATCACGTCCTCGACGAGGCAGTAGAAGTCGTACCGCGCGCCCTCGACGATCACGGGATAGGCGATCCGCAGCTCCTCCGGGTTGTGCAGCTCGAGCTTCGCGATCAGCCCGTCGATCACGGACGCGGCGACGATCTCCCCGATCTTCATCGCAGGTCCCTCGCAACCTTGTCGAGGTATTCGTGGAACGCGCTCCGCCGGCGGCCCTCCACCTCTGTGAGGCCGTCGAGCACCGTGCGGGCGTCGAGCCCCATCCGCAAGGCTGCCTTGAGGACGGCCTCTTCGTACAGGGGCTTGAGCTGCCGCACGGTCACGGCCATCCGATGCGCCTCGATGAGCGGGAGCGGGTACCCGACGGACAGGAGGCTCCGGGCGTACGGGGCCAGATGCCCGAACACGAAGTTCGGATCGTCGCGGAACGTGCCGACGTCCACGCGGAACCACTTCCTCGCCTGGGGATGGAGCCTGGCGTAATAGATGTCGCCGTAGAGGAGGCCCTCCTTCGCGGCCTCGGAGGCTTTCGGTGCGCGGGCGTATGCGAGGGCGCCCGGCGGGAGGCGGTCCTGGCATCGGGCCATGAGGTCCTCATCCGTCAGGACGTGTCCGAAGGAATGGAGCTGGCTGTCCTTCGAGATTCCGACGAGCACGTGGCCACGCTTTTCGCACAGGGCCACGAGACGCTCCATGAAGGTGAACTGCTTCGGGAACTCCGACAATGTGCCGTCCACGGCGACGATGCACCCTTCCACGTCGTCCGCGAACGTGATCGCCGTCTGCCCTTCGATGAGCCGTCGGTATTCGTTCACCATGTCCCGGGGCTGCTCCTCCCGCCGTTCCTTCGTGAATTCGAAGAGCGAGCGATGCAAGTCGTCCTGCTTCGCGACGAAATCCTCGAAGGTCGAGACGCCGACCATCCGCTGCACGAGCCGCCAGTCGGTCCGTCGGAACGCCCGTCCGTCGAAGGCGTACCGCAACAGGCCGACGGAGATGAGGGCGAGCCACCAGCTCGAGAGATTCAGGAGGAACGAGTACGAGCCGTCGACGGCGATCATGTCGCGGGCTGTGTCGGCCGGGCGGAAAACCTGGAAGCCTGGCCCTTCCTCCGGCGGGAGCGGCACGTCCCGGTGGTGCTTCACGAGTAGTTCGAGCTCCCGGCGCATGTCGTCCACGTAGCTCATACGAGCATTGCCCCGGTGCCATGGCGGCTCATGAAGCCGCATGGGGCCCCGCCATCCTGCCGCAAGCACCGCGACCTCCATATGGTATGGGGTCGCATGCGGTATTTTAGCCTGCCTAGCAGGAGGGTGAACGCGCACACACCGCCATGGTGTGCAGGTTGGGCTGTTCTCGCGGGAAGAATGGGCCAGATGGCGCGATGGGAGCGGTATCATGATCCTTGCTAGTCCTGAACTCCAGATGGCGCATCTACGATTCCGCGGAAAGGAATGAATCGAACAAGCGAGAGGAAGGCCTAAGTATGACCATTCTAGATATATTTCGGAGGTTGGAATATGGGGGAATCCTCCGACCGCCGCCGATTAAAGGTTGAGATCATCGCCGAAGTGCTGAGGAAGCTCCACTACACTTGGAAAGACGGGAAGCCCGCGACGCCGTACGGGCTCGAGAAGCACCTCGGCCTTCAGGGCAAACGATTGCGAACCGCGAGGTGGGGCGATATGACCGGAATTCCCAGAGGAACGAATGAGGGTTCGTAGATGAAGAAACGAGGGAGGTCGCTCGTTGAGCAGCTCCTTTTGGCAATTATCCTGTTGTGGATCCCGTTCGTCGCTTGGGTCCTCTACATCCCCGGGTCGGTAGAACCCTCTAACATCTGGTCCGGAATCGGTCCGATCCTGTTCTTGATTGAATTTGCCTTGACGAACCTCGCGGGTCTTATTTCGTGGGGCGTTTTGGACAAGATATTCGGCACAACCGAGAGTAGTTACGGGATTGAGGCTGTCGGGCCAGAGTCTCGGGCGGAGAAGTCTTACCGCGAAAAGCTCTCGGCGCTGACTTTGCTTATGTACGGCCTCTTGACCGGCATGTATGTGTCCACAATGAATGTCCTCCACCTTAGTGTTGGGTTAGTGTGGATTGCAAATGCCAGTATCGTACTTTCATTCGTGATTCTGGGCCTCAGGCTTACACGACGACAGCGATTGCGCGACCAGCAGGAGGGGACATGAAGTCGTCAAGCGGATGCGGCGCCTCGAACACGTACGGCTTCACGTCGCGGGAAAACGAAGCCGCCCTGATGTACTACCGCACCCGGTACTACGATCCTTCGGCGGGTCGGTTCACGTCGTCCGATTCGGCAGGGCTCTGCGGCGGCTACAACCGCTACGCGTACGTCGGCAACAACCCGGCCAATCGGATCGACCCGAGCGGACGGCTGCCGAGTCGCCTCTTCGACGGGGGAGGGAGCGACAGCTACGTGAGCGGCGGAGTGGGTTTCGATCCGGTTTGGTACTCCCCAATCTACACGACGAACTGGGACTGCGTCAGGAGCAAATTTGGCCAGAACTGTGCGTGCCTGCTATTTGTACTGGGCATCGCTGTTCCAGCAGCTTCAGAACTCTTCCTCGGCTTGACCCTTCTATGCCTTGAGAGGACTCCCCCGGGACTCTGCAACTTGTGCACGGCGGCATGCGCGGGGGCTGTTTCCACCAAAGACAAGCGTCTTTTGGCAGGTTGCGGATTGTGTTTGCTTGCGGAACTCGCGATTGACATCAAGCTGTGCTCCACACGCGTTCGCTAGGATGCTCACCGAGGAATCATGGCGCGGGAATGCGAACAGGTATGGAAGTCCAATCAATGATAGGCCAGGTCGAGCACCGGCACCGAAGAGATACCACGAAGGGAGCCGGGCCAACTCTTGAACGTCCGCCCGTCCGAGAGCGCCGGGCCTTGTCTGAGTTCGCCGGGGGTGTTCTGGGAGCGGGTCTGGTCTCTCTCGGCTTCTGGATTCTCATTGTCGTACGGCTCTCACATTGGACGTTCGGTTTCGTTGGCTCGGTGTCCGTTCTGTCGACCTCGGTGCTTGGCGCCGGTCTTTTCGCCTACTTTAACGCCGCACAGATCGAAGTCCGGTGTCGCTCCGCCGGAGTCTTTCAACTGAAACCGAGCATGGGCGTGCGGCTGGTAATAATGGTCCTCGGCACTGGGATTGCAGTCCGATTCGCTGCTGAAGGATACGCCTTGACGTCGGAAGAGGAGTTATTTTGGTTGATGTGGGGGCAGATAGGAGGGTTGATACTCGGCACGTTCGCGCTCGAACGCACGCGCAAGATCACGCTGTGGGTCCAAGTCGGGGCCAGGAGATCCCTTCGTGGTCGCTGGCTCGCGTTCTCCGTCCAACGCGGTCCTTCCCCCACGCTTCAAATACCGTCAACGCAAGCCGATTATGCCGGGGGCGAAAAAGGTCATCCGTTTGTCGAAGAGCAGGTGTGGAGCGAAACTGCCGTGCTGGTCAAGAGACTCTTGGTGGTCAGCGTCGTTCTCGGGATTGCCTTCGTGGGTTGGGTGCTCGTCGCTCCCCAGGCAGGGCGTGGCCCGGACCTCACCAGTGCAGTGAAGACGACGCTCTTCCTCAGCTGGTTCGTGGCGATCAGCTGTGCCCAGCTTATTCAAGCAGGCTTCGTTCTCTTCTCACGGGAGAATGGAAAGGACATCGGTAGCTCTCACGTGGCCAGTCCCCGAGGCGTTGAAGAAGAAATCAGGCGAAAACGCCTGTCGGCGTTAGTGCTCGTTGGTTACGCGTTCTTCCTAGTTGCAGGGGTCGCCACTTACGACAGTCTCAGTCTCACTCCGTTTTCCATCATGGCCGCAGTTTCGGTTGTCGTTGTCCTGGTGGCCCTCGCTGAGCTACGCGGCGCGCATCTTTGACATCCTCATGGCACACCCGTGCGTTGAGAGTGGGGCGAGAGTAGATTGTGGCCTATGAAGGCAAGCCAGGCAGGGGATTGAATCGACTCTGGTCGAGCGCGGATCTTCTCCCTGGATTGTGACGCCGCTTCGAGTGAACCTGTCTTTAGCCTCTGTCCCACTCCTAGTGCTTCCGGTCTCCACCTGCCTGATCAAAGGGCTCATGCGAGGACTTCCACCCGCGACTCCTGGCTGGGGGACATCGTCACGCGGATCCGGCCCGGGAACTTGTCGGCGACTTCGGCGAGATGGGTGATCAGGATGACTTTGTCGAAGAACTCCCCCATCCGGAAGAGCTT
>WNFX01000179.1_pt1 | contig 81907 bp, 69 predicted proteins | sample 5400111 | NCBI WGS metagenome assembly WNFX01 (sample SAMN13153363, study PRJNA577476) | soil metagenome | isolation source: 40 cm soil or saprolite under grassland replicate 1 | place: USA:California | collected 2016-06-15
GCCTGGTGAAAAAGAACACCGGTCGGACAAAATTTGTCCTCGGCGCCGAAGCGGTGGACGCGCCGGACCGATGTTTGAGCGAACTGGTGATGCAGTCGTATTACCCGGTCGCGGCGAAGGAGACTCCGGCCGCCGCGAGTGCGAAGTGCTGATTTCTTTTCATGAAACGTCCGCTTCTAGCCACCTTGATTATTGGGATCTTCGTCGTGGTCGCGGTCAGTGCGATGCATCTTAGCCCGCAAGTGTTGCAGTTCGAAGCGCGGGCCGCGGATTATATTTCTCCTTACAGCGCGGCCACGCACGTTGTGCCCAAGCAATGGCAATACGTGTTCATGTCGATCTTATCGGTCGGCGTCGCGGCGCTAACGGTGACAAGTTTGCGACGCGGCCGGATCGGTTTGCTCTCGGTCGGATTGTTGATCGAGCTCGCGGCCGTTTCCTGGATTTGTTCGCTTTACCGCGTCTTTTTTCAACCGCTGCCGTCGATGTTCGCCGTCGCGATCGCTTTTATCGTGGCCGACCGTTATACCGCCATCACACAACGCGGTCGTGCCATGAATGCGCGCGCGTTTTTCAGCGATCGCCTGTCGAAAGAACAAGTGCAACGCGTGATCGCAGGCGACATTCCGTTTGACCCGGAAGCGAAGACTTATGAAACGACGGTCGTGGTTTGCGACGTAGCCAACAAATACAATCTCGCGGAAGATTGTGAGCCGCCGGTGTTCGCCAAAATTACCGAAGAGTTTATTTGCAGAGCGACGGATGTTTTCATGCAAGCGGGCGCTTACATTCAAACCGCCGATGCCGAGGGCGTGGTCGCGCTTTTTGGCTTTCCCGAAACAGACGCGCATCATGGGGACAAAGGGGTGCGCGTGGCGTTGGACCTGGTCGAACAATTTCGGCAAGCGCGTTTCGCCAACGGCGAAGCGAAATGCGATGTGCATCTCGGCGTGAGCTCCGGGACTATGATTGTCGCGCCGTTTCAAGATGGTCAGCGTCCGGGATTGATCACCAGCGGTGAGCCGGTCGAATTGGCGCGGCGTTTTTGTGTGGCGAACCGTTTTTATGGTTCGCGGGTTTTGATCGGACCACGCACGTTTGAGCTGGCGAGCAGATACATTGTCGCACGTCCGATTGATTTTCTCAGCGGCGTGAATTCGCGCGAGCGCCACGAAATTTACGAACCGCTCTGGCCGGCGGCGGAAGCGAAACCGGAACAATTAGCGCGGCGCGATTGTTTCTGGAACGGCGTTGTGTTTTACCGGGAGAAACGTTGGGCTGAAGCGTATTCCGAATTTCAAAAGGCGCGCGGGCCTAACGAGGAAGAAGACGCGCCGCTGCAATTGTATCTCCGCCGTCTTGAGCCGCTCGCGCTGAATCTGGCCGAAATGCCGATGAGGCAGGCGTAAGCAGGGCGCGTCTTGAGAAAGACAGAATATCCACCCGCGCTGCGGGATTTGGTGGCGCAGCTTCGACAAATGCCGGGAGTTGGCCCTCGTTCGGCCGAACGAATTGCGCTCTGGATGGTGCAAGCGCGCGGCGATCAGCCCGAACAAATCGCGCTGGCGATTTCCGAAACACGGCGCGGAATTCATCCATGCAAACTTTGCGGCTACTTCACGACGAACGAACTCTGCGACATCTGTTCGGATTCGTCGCGCGCGATCGATCTGCTGTGCGTGGTCGAACAACCGACCGATATTTTGCCGCTGGAAAAAACCGGCGCGTTCCGTGGGCGCTATCATTCGCTAAGCGGACGGATCTCTCCACTTGATCACATCGGCCCGGAAGATTTGCGGATCAAAGAACTGCTGGAGAGGATCGAGAAAGAAAAATTTAACGAAGTTATTTTCGCGCTCGCCGCCGATGTCGAAGGCGAGGCGACCACGAACTATCTTGTCGATCTTTTGAAAGACAAACCGATCGCGCTCACGCGCATCGCGCGCGGTTTGCCCGTGGGCGCAGGTTTGGAATCGGCCGATGAGTTAACTTTGCAGCAAGCGCTCTCGGGCCGAACAAAACTCGCGCGATGACGCAGATGTCGCCGAACCCGCCTCCCGGGGGTAGCCCCTTCAATCGCCGCAACGCGATTAGAGAAGCAACACGAATCGAAGGGACTGGGCGATCCAGCCGGTTCGGCGAACCGGCTGCCCTTCGGGAGCTGAGCGGATCGATCTTAACGACTATCGCCTTTGGGGAACATAACCCTTTCCGGAGCGGCGTTGAGAGCGGTGAGTAGTTTTGGAATCAAGCGGCTCTTAATCGGGCCGGCTTCACGCGGCGGCACGAGATAACGCACGATCGCGTCGATCCAGGTATTATCGTCGACGCGAAAAATCACGCGCGGCCGTTCGCGCACCTCCAACTCGTCCACCGGTGTCCGCGCGAGCACCTGGCGATAGACGCCCACGCGCTCCATCATTTCTTCGCCGATCTCTTCTTCGACAACGCGCTGCATTGTTTCGGCGATGAATTTAAGATCGCTTTGGTAAGCGACGTTGAATTTGATCTCGTTCCAAATGTAAGGGAAAAGCGGCCACGAGTAATTCCACACGATTTCATCGAGCACCTTTTCGTTGGGGAACCGGATGACGCGGCCGCTGGGATGATCTCCGGAAATGTAATGACCGCCAAATTCCCAAAGCGTGGTATCGAGGTAGCCAACGTCGATCACGTCGCCAGTGGCATCGCCGATTTTGATGCGATCGCCAACGCGAAACGGTTGCCGGATGAGAATAAAAATCCAGGCGATGAAACTTTTCATCGGCGCCTGCACCGCCAGACCGACGATGATGGACCCGATGCCGAGCGCGGTGAGCGCGCCGTACCAATTCACAAAGATAACCGAAACGACAATGATGCCGATCAGCAGTCCCGCGACGAGAAGCAGAATACGCCGAAGCGTGAAACGCGTGACGGTATCTTCAATTCGCCCGATCGCGTAAACCCGAACCGCTTTCGCGGTCGCGAGTACGATAACGACGAGCGCGATGCCGCGGAGAAACCGCCGGCCCAGATCCACTTCCGATTGGATGAGCGGAAGCAGCTTGGTGCCGATGAGATAGTAAAGAACGGCGCAACCAAGCAACAGCAACGCGTGGGTGACAAACCAGAATTTGTCTGTCGTTGCTGCTTTGACTTTCTTGGCCGGCTTTTTCTCTCCAGCGCGCTCGAGCTCCTTGCGGACCTCCGGCTTCTTCGAAATTTCTTCCGCAGTTTCGGTTTCGGGCATCAACCATAAATCGCAGGCGCGAACCCATTTGCGCGCCGAGCAAATGTCGATTTTGCAAAGCGGTGGCCGATTAACGCCGCGCTTCAGCGCGGTGTTTGGCAAGCGGCAGTTCAGAAAACTGTTTAAACGCTTTAGTCTCGTGCTCGTGCGATCACCGGGCTGAATCCCGATGTTGAGAAACGAGATTCGTTAGGCCGTTTCCAACCAGGCGCGCAACACTTCCGCTACGCTCCAGGCTTGCGCGATGCAACCGCCGGCCAGATGCGGCTCGCCCGCGTCAAAGACTTCGCTGATCGAGCCAACGCCGTTGTCGCTTAGATGGACGGGGAAAGTTTCAAGAAATTTGCGCGCCGCCGCCCGATCGTGCGGGTGAACTTTCAGCCAAGAGTCGATGAATGGCCCGATCAGCCAGGCCCAAACCGTGCCTTGATGATACGCGCCATCGCGCGACCGCAGATCGCCGGCATAAATCGGTTTGTAGTCGGGACTATTGGGCGAAAGCGTACGCAAGCCGACCGGCGTGACCAACTCCTTTTCCACTATCTCCAGAACTGATTTCCAATGTTTTGCATCAAGCACCGGGTGATCGAGCGAGATGGCGAACAATTGGTTGGGCCGGCATGACGAATCATTTTTGTCGCCGCCATCCGCGTCGACAACGTCGTAAAGATAACCGCCTTCGGCGAACCAAAACCGATGGTTGAACGATGCTCGTGCTTTCTCTGCCCATTCGTCGTAGCGTTTTGCGGAAATCTCTTCGTCATTTTCGCGCAACCAATTCGCGAGCAGGCAGAGCGCGTTGTACCAAAGGGCGTTGATCTCCACCGCTTTGCCACGTCGCGGAGTGACGACCCAGTCCCCCATCTTCGCGTCCATCCAGGTAAGCTGATAACCTTCCTCGCCTTGTACGAGCAGGCCGTCGTTTGGATCGACATGGATGTTGAATCGCGTTCCGCGCAAATGGTGTTCGGCGATGTCAATCAACGTCGGCAGAAGAAGTTTCAATGTTGTGCGGTCGGCGCTTCGCTCGAAATAGCGGCTCAATGCGTGAAAGAACCAAAGCGTGGCGTCGGCGGTATTGTATCTGCCTTCCTTGGCCCCATCGAGAAACATGTTTGGAATCAGACCGTCGCGAACATAATGCGCGAACGTTCGCAGGATGTAGCCGGCCTCGAGCAATCGTCCCGTGATCAAGGTCAGGCCTTCGAGACTGATCATCGTGTCGCGTCCCCAATCGGTGAACCAATGATATCCGGCAATAACGGTCCGGACTTCGTCGCCGGCGGCATGTGCGCGGGCGGCTTCTTCGAACCGTCCCGCGGGCGTAATGACAAATTGGTCGGCGGCAAAGACCAGCTCTGCGGGAAAGCTTTGCCGCGCTTTTGGAATCGCATCATGAAGCAACCGGGCGCGGCGTTCGCGCTCGGCGGCAAGAACATCTTCGGGACCCAAAACGTCGATGATGTCCCACGGCTCGGTTGAGCCGACTAACGTCGCCGTGCTTTGCTCGGTCAGGTCGACGCGAAAGAAGCCCGGGCTCCACAGTTCGCCTTCGTAGGAATAACCACGTTGCCGCTCAATTCGATAAACAACTTGAGGAATTTTAGATGGAGCGATGGTGAACGCAGCTTCCCGGCCGTGCAGTTGCATGCGAAGCGGCGGTAGCTTGCGGCGCGCCGCGGAGATTTCGTAACGACCATCAACGGCCGTGAGTTTGTAAGGCGCGGCTAGATCCGAATCGACCGGCGCTTCATGATGCCGAAAATGGAAAGCGGGACGCAACTCGAGTCGCGGCGGCTTTCCTTTCGAGATCACTTGATAGCTGACATGAACCGTGTTCTGCAAGTGAGGCAATAACACGCGCTTTTCGACCACGACTTCGCGAACGTGATAAGTCCAGACAGGAAGTCCGTCCTCGAGGCGGAACTCAGTTAAATAATCGGCGCTTTTCAAATCGAGCTGCCCGCCGGCACGCTCTTCCGCGCCGAGCGAAACTACATCGTCGTCACTGAAGCGGAGAAATTCAGATACGTGATTCCACATCACGATCCGTCCGAGCGGTCCCGGCAGGGCCGCGATGAGCAATCCATGATAACGACGGGTGACTGCGCCGGAAACGGTGCCGCAGGCGTAACCGCCGAGACCGTTTGTGACCAGCCATTCGCGCGTCAGCAAAATTTCGCGGGACATCTGGGTGCTGTCCCACGACATCGCGCGAATGATCGTCCGATCTTTTTCCAATTGCCTGTTCATTGATCCTCGCTCCGACGGGGAAATGGATCAGTCCGCAACGGCTCCGGAGCAGGATTGAGCTCGCGGAGTTCGCCAAAATTCACCACCAGCAATCGATCGTCCCTGCCGTTATCGCTGAAATAACGCAGGACGAAACTGGCTGGTCCAAGCACCGCCCCATCCACGCCATTCGGTTTCTGTTCGCGAAAGCGCGAGTCTTCGCGACGCAGCCGCAAAAGATCGACATGCAAATCGTAAAGCTCTTTGTTTTTTTGGCGCTCGGAAAAATCGAGTTTGCAACTAACAAAGACGGTCGGATCCGATGGGACCGGCAAGCGTTCCTGCACTTCTGCTGTAGCAAATGACGGAAACTGGGCAAGAAACGCGAACCGCCCTTTGCGAATGGCTTCGCGCATTGGACCGTCCCCCACATCGGTGAAAAATATGAACGGGGTGGAAGCGCCAAATTCTTCGCCTTGAAAGAGCAGCGGTGTCCATGGCCCGAGCAGAAGCAACGCGGTCATCGCGCGATAGCGGCCGGGTGAGCTTTGGAACCGCAGCCGTTCGCCCGCCGCAGTATTTGAAACCTGATCGTGGTTCTCGATGAACGCGACAAAAGATTCCGGCTTGGCGCCAAATGCCGTACTGCCTCGCGGCGCCTCCTGCCAAAAATACGGTTGCCCTTGAAACAGGTAGCCGTACTTGGCCGCGGAAATAAATTCCTGCGGAGAGCCCAGATAATCAGAGTAGTAAGCTTCGCGTTTTCCAGTCAGGGCGACGACCGCGGCGTGGTGGAAGTCGTCATTCCAAACCGCATCGAGATCGTCGCCGCCCTTTTCGTGCGGCACGATTAGCTTGGCTTCCTGCCGCTCGTTTTCCGCGATTAAAATAATCTCGCGTGACTTTGCAGTTTCACGCGCCGCCCGCCCAATTGCGCCAATGATGTATTCGTCCGAACTATCTTTTACTTCGTGCGTCGCATCAAAACGGAAACCGTCGAAATGAAATTCGTCGATCCAATAGCGGCCGTTAGTGATGAAGAACTCGCGGACCGGACCGGAGTAGGGACCGTCAAAATTAATGGACTCGCCCCAATCGTTCTCATAGCGCTCGGTGAAATAATGATCGGAGAAGATGCGGATGTAATTTCCGTCCGGACCGAAATGGTTGTAGACGACGTCGAGAATCACAGCCAAGCCTAACGAGTGCGCGCAATCAACAAATTGGCGCAGATCGTCCGGCGTTCCGTACAAGTGGAAGGGTGCGAAAAGATCGACTCCATCGTAGCCCCATCCGAAATTCCCGGGGAAATCGGCGATCGGCATCATCTCCACCACAGTGATTCCGATGCGTGCCAGTTCGGCCAGCTGTTCGGCTGCGGCCTGCCAGGTTCCTTCTTTGGTAAATGTGCCTACGTGCATTTCATAGATGACGTGGCCATCCATTTTCACGCCGCGCCATTTTGAATCGGTCCACTTGAACTGCGTCGGATCGACAATACATGAAGATCCGTGCGGGCCGTGCGGCTGAAATCGTGACGCGGGATCGGGATGAAAATGCTCGGCCTTGTTTACACGAAAACGGTAGAGCGCTTCGGCGCCAACATTGGCAACGCCTGAAAAATAACCATCATCTTCGCGCTCCAGTGAGTGAAACGTCCGCTTCGCGTCTTTTTTCGCACTTTCTTCCAATACAAGATCGACATCCTGGGCTCTCGGAGCCCAGATACGGAAATGTGTCTGGTTTGGGCCGATCAATTCGGCGCCGATGGGATATCGGCGAGAAATTCCGCGCTCCATGCTGAACCCTACACAAAATGGCCGGACGCGCAGTGAGAGCTTGATCAATATTTCCTGAGTCGCTCAAATCGGCGCATGAACGACAGCAGTGCAAAGATCGAGGTCGTCAAACCATTCGGCGAAGCGTTTGAGCTAATGAAGAAAATTCTTTTTCAGCCGTTCGATTTGAAAAAATGGTTTGTGATCGGCTTTGCGGCGTGGCTCTCGAATCTGGGCAGTGGTAATTACAACTTCGGATACAATCAAGGCGATTGGAAAGATGTTCCTTTTTTTCAAGACCTCGACAACACGCTCAATCAAATTCCGCACTGGATCCTGTTCACGGGCCTGGCGGTGGTCATTGCGTTCGTGCTCGCTCTCATGATTTTATTTGCGTGGTTAAGATCACGCGGCCGTTTCGTGTTTGTTGATTGTATCGTCAAAAATCGTGGCGCGATCGTTGAGTCATGGCGAGAATTTCGCGAGCAAGGCAACAGTTATTTTCTTTTAGGGCTCCTGGTTGCTGTTGTCATCGCCGTGATTGTGTCGGTGGCGTCGCTGCCGTTTATGCTACCGATGATAAGAGGAGTAACGTTCGTGCAGCCCGACGTGTACCTCATCTGCATCATTGCGGCGTGGGGTGTTCTTTTAGTCCTCCTGATTCTGGCGTGGTCACTCATCTCGCATTTTATGGTCGCGGTGATGTACCGTCGCCGTTGCCTTGCAGTCGAAGCTTTTTGCGTCACGCTTTCCTTGATCGCCAATTATCCGGGTGAGATCACGTTCTATTGTTTATTCTGGATTGTGCTGGGAATTGCGGCGGTAATTAGTGCCTGCGTGACGATCCTGGCGACGTGCTGCATCGGGCTTATTCCCTACATTGGGACGGTGATCTTGTTGCCGTTGTTTGTTTGTCTGCGCGCTTTCGGGCTTCGTTTCATTCGGCAGTTCGGCCCAGATTACGATGTGTGGGCTGGGATGCCTGAGGCTTCGCCGACGCCGCCCTCAATTCCGCCGCCGCTGCCGAGTTGAATTATCCTTCGGTCGCTGCCCAGAATTTCCGAAACGCGCTCGGCCAGGTGCGATCAATGACGCTTTCGCGCGCGAGGTCGCCCATTCTTTTTCGCCGCTCGGGATCGGCAGCCAGCTCGCGAATCGCGCGAGTGAGATCTTCAACATCGTGCGATTTCGTAATCAGACCGTTGCGATTGTTTTCGACGAGTTCCTTTGGTCCGCCTGAATCCGAAACGATCACCGGAACCCCGGACGCCTGCGCTTCAATGATCACGTTGCCGAATGTGTCGGTCGTGCTTGGAAAAACGAAAATGTCGGCCGACGCGTAAGCGGCCGCTAGTTCTTTGCCGGTTAGATATCCGGTGAACAGAGCTTCCGGCAGCGATTCGGAAAATTCGTGCGAATACGGTCCTTGGCCGACCACACAGAGTTGGATCGACAATCCTTCGTCGCGCAGGCGCCGGTAAGCTTCCGCTAAAAGATCGAGATCTTTCTCGCGGGAAACGCGACCCACATAAAGCAATCGGATCTGGCCGTTCTTGGCGCCGAACTTTTCGAAGAAGCTTGGATCGCGCCGAGTGGGATGGAAGAGCTGCGTATCGAGTCCGCGCGGGAAAATTTTCAGTTTTTCAGGTTCAAAACCGCGTTTGATCCAGCTCTCCCGATATTCCTCCGAGTTCACAAACACGGTATCGAGCTGGCCGTAGAACCAGTGCATGTAGTGCCAGGTCACGCTTTCGAGAAAGCTGTCTTCGGTCAGGATGCGAACGTATTGCGGAAAATCGGTGTGATAAATGCCGCTGGTTTGCAGGTTGAGCATCTTGGCCGCGAGCAGTGCCGTGAGACCGATTGGTCCGGGCGTGCTGATGATGACTTCCGTGAATCGTTCTCGCTGGATGTAGTCGAGCATTTGCAAAATCGGCGGGAAACTCAACTTTTGTAGCTCGTACTCAGGCAATTCAAACTCGCCGATTGGTTTGAAATTTTCGATCGGGATTTCGTCAATCGTCAATTCGTTGCGCGAGGTGATGACGATCAATTCCTTTCCGGCGGCCGCGCCGGCAGCGGTCATTTTCCGAATCGTCGTCGCCACGCCGTTGACGTCTTCGAGCGTGTCCGTGAACCAGGCGCGTTTGTTGTTTTGCAAAGCTTTCGGAATTTTTCCGGTGAGCTCCTGGAAAATTTTTTGCAGCCATTTGCGTGACGGGGCCTGGCTGTGAAATCCATAGATGTATGGCGTGAGAATAATCAGGATCGGTGCGATTGCAGTCAGCGCCTGCACACTTTCGAGCATGTTCCCGGTGCTGATTTGCTGAACGAACTTTTGGAAGAAGCGAAACGTCAGTTGCTCCGCCACCATGTTCGCCATCATGAATGTGCGCCGCTCGGCTTCCGGCACCGCGTTCAATTGCTGAGCGAGTTTCGCCTTTACTTCGGGGCGAGCGAAATAACCGGAAAGCTCTTTCCAGAGAGAAACATTCGCCGGCTTGAAGAGTTCGAAGATTTTTCCAGACATCACGGCTTGCCCGGCCAAGGTCGCTTTTTCCGCGAGCGTGAACTCGGTCGGGTCGCGGCCTTCCATGAACCGCGAGAACATCTGCTCAATCAGTGCCGCACTCGGTCCGAGCTTTTCGTGGAAATGGTCCTGAATGAAACAGGCAACGGTGTTGTAGAAGCCGTGCGACAGCGCGAGGGGCGTGCCTCCCTCGCCGCGAGCTTCGCAATTGCCGGTCCTGACATGAGCGAGAAATTTAGCGGCCGAGTCAGCGGGCGGTGTTTCGGTGAAAGCTGATCCGAGGAATTTTCCGCCATGGTCATCCGAGCCGCCGACGAGAATTTTCTTCCACGGTTCGCGATGAGTTGGCTCCAGATTGTGCCGCTCCGCGAACTTCTCGATCTTCTCCGGCGTCAACGACGCGAAGAGCTGTTGCGCCAACTCGCTTAGAAGCGCGTCGCGCAAACCGTTGATGGCCTCGAAATGTTTGAAGAGCAAAATCAGTCGTTCGAGATGCGATGCCTCGAGCTTGCCGTTGATGCTGTAAAGCGGATGCGCGACAGCGTGTGCGATTTTGCCGCTCTGCAAGTACCGCTGCAGCGCAAAAATGTTGTCCCGGATGATGACGATGTCGTCGTGCTGCTTTTCGGTAACGCCCCAGACGAGAATGTGAATCTTGCAAGGATCCGGTGGAAAATACGTCGTGACCTGCTCGCTAATGAAGGTGTTGGGGAGGTCGCGAATTTCCAAACAGCCGTCGATCGTGTCATGGTCGGTGATCGTGACGAAATCCATTCCGTGCTCAAGCAGTTGTCGATGCAGCTCGCGCGGGTCGGAATAGGAATCCGGAAAATCAAATCGCCGGAAGAGCCATTCTTCCGAGCGGGCGCTGAAACGTGAATGAATGTGAAGATCACATTTGCTCATATATAACTAGAGGCCGCGCTTGAGACGCTGCTCAGCAATCCAATCCTGATAGGTCGTCGGCGTCCTGTGGTCATTCATCTCACTGATAAGATCGACAATCTGCCGCCAAATGGTCGGATGGGAAAAGTCCGGCGGATGAATACTGAGACGCACCAGTGGTTTGCTTTTGAGCGCCTGGCTGAGCGCGGCGTTCCAAGCCAGGCTCGTCACCCTTCGCCAACCATTTCGTACGCTGTAGACCAGCGATCTTGCTGAAAACGTTTCGCCGGACCGCAAATCGCGCACCGTCCGGAGCCGTGTGGTGTATTCCATTTTTGCATCGCGGGCTGCTCGCTCTGCTTCGCTGCTGAGCAACCACGCCGGCGCGACGAAACCGCGTGGCTTCAACCCGCTGGCGAGGAATTCGTCGCGCGCGGCTTTAATTCGTCGGAAAGCCTCGTCGTATCCGAGATCGTAAAACTCGCCTTCGCATTGGGTGTAAAATTGCGTGATGAATTTCTCGAGAAAAGTTTCATGCGCTTGCGTCCTCCGTTCATGAAAATATCCGTGGATCACGATCTCGTGCCCGGCTGCTTCCAAGCTGCGCAGCCATGAAAGGAATTGTCGGTCTTTCATCGCTGCGCCCTGATGATGGTAATCGGGCACGACCAGGAGCGAGCAATGGCGAATTCCTTTTTGGGTCAGCTCGGAAATAATTTTGTCGGCTGTCGGCCGTGTGGACGGCGCTACGTCGTGCAGGGAAACAATTAGAAAATCTTTGGTCGCATTCGCCGACGCGACAACCGGCAGAAACTGCGTGGCCACAGCCGATGTCATTTTGCCAAATTTTCGACCCCGCTACCCGGCGGAACAAGCGGAAATGTAGCCGTTCAGGATCTCGACGTTACGCTGTCATCCTGAGCATAGCGAAGGATCTTCCACAAACATGTGCGTCACACAATGTAATGAGCGTGATCACCTCCGACTGTGAGATTCCTCGCTCTGCTCGGAATGACAAATCAACCGCCCATGCGAAGAATCTCTCGAAATTCATCAGCACCCAGCGGCGTGACCGACAGGCGCGATTGTCGAACGAGCACGATCTTCTTCAGCTCTCGCTTTGCTTTAATTTCACGCAACGCGACCGGTCGTCGCAATGGCTTCACCGGAACAAGGTCGACAGCGCTCCAATCGCCTTCTTTGGCGGTCGAGTCGCGGTAAGCCGTGCGCGCGACTTTGGCGATGCCAACGACCGCTTTGTCTTCGCCGCTATGATAAAAAAGCACTTCATCTCCCTTGGACATGCGGCGAAGATTATTCCGCGCAGCGTAATTGCGGACTCCGGTCCAACTCGTCCCGCCGTCGGCAACAAAATCGGACCAGGAGTAACCCGAAGGTTCCTGTTTTACGAGCCAGAAATTTTTCATCGCTTCAACTTAACGCGGTTCGACATTTGTCGATCTTTGTTTGAAGATCGAAATCATGGGGCGCTTGCCATTTATCACCTTTGAAGGCTCTGAGGGGTGCGGAAAATCGACCCAGGTGCGACTGCTGGCGACGCGGCTCGAGATATTAGGAGTTCCTTTTCTTGTTACCCGTGAACCCGGCGGGACTGCGATTGGCGAATCGATTCGCGAACTTTTGCAATTCGCGCCGCAGAGCGCGGGCATGACTCCGGAAACCGAGTTGCTTCTTTTTGAGGCAAGTCGAAGTCAGCTCGTTCGCGAAGTGATCAAGCCCGCGCTGGAAAGCGGCAATTGCGTGATCGCAGACCGGTTTTTCGATTCAACAACCGTTTATCAAGGCGCGGCGCGCAAACTGGACCGAAAAGTCGTGCGACAATTGAACGCCTTCGCCATCGGCGATTGTGTGCCCGACATTACATTCTTGCTCGATATCGATCTAGAAACGGCGCGATCGCGCATGCAGCAGCCGCGGCGGCCGGACCGGATGGAGCAGCAGGCGAACGAATTTTACGAGCGCGTCCGCGACGGTTATCAAGAACTCGCGCGAGAGCACCGAGATCGAATTGCGCTCATCGAGGGCTGGCAATCGCTACAAGATATCGAGAAGCAGATTTGGGAAACGCTCGTGAAACGGTTCCCGGAGCTTGCTGCGAAATCGGAAATCGAAAATCCGAAATCTAAAATGTAACGATGGCTTTTACTCGCAACGCCGCGATCGGATTTCTACGGCGCGCGCATGATCAGAAACGTTTGGCGCACGCCTATTTGATTTCGGGGCCGGCCGGGAGCGGCAAGCGCGAAGTGGCAGCGAAACTTGCCAGCGCCGTCAACGGCACCGAGGCCGATGATGTTTTTTCGTCAAAGGCGCGCGAAATTTTTGTGGCCGAGCCGGAGTCGAAATCGAGAAGAATTCTGATCGAGCAGATTCGCGAGTTAGAGCACGGGCTTCAGATGCGCGCCAGCGATGGCCGGCGAAAGGTGGCAATCATTGCCGAAGCGGATCGTTTGCAACCGCAAGCAGCGAATGCGTTTTTAAAAACGCTGGAAGAACCGCCAAGCAATTCGTTGTTGCTTCTTTTGAGTGCGTTACCGGAAGCTTTGCCGGATACGATCGTGTCGCGTTGCATCGCGATTCCCCTGGCCGCGAAGGGCGAGGAAATCGAAATTCCGGAGCGTGCCGAACTGGTGGAATTGCTTCGCGACGCCGCGCGCGAGAAAAGTTGGAGCGTCCAGCAAGCATATGGTGTCGGGCAGGGCATGCAGTTGTTGCTTGGCAAAGTTCGCGAACAGATCAAAGCGCAAACTGCTGAGGCATTAAAAAATGAGGAAGCGCGTTATCGGAACTCGACCGACGGCGCCTGGTTGGACGATCGCGAAGATTACTACAAGGCGTTGACCGAGAGTCTCTACATTCAGCGTCGCGCGACACTGGTGGAGGTGTTGCTTGAATTTTGGTCGGATGTTTTGCGAGCGTCTAGCAAAGTCACCCGGCGCGATTTGCCTGCGGCAAAAAAGGAAACCGCCGCGCTTGCGGAACGCTTCACCGCGCCGGAACTGCTGCGACGAATCCAGCGTCTGGAAGAATTGCGAGATCATCTTGGCCGCAATATTCAGGAAGCGCTCGCATTCGAAGTCGCGTTTCTCGAAGTCTTCGGTTCCTGACGGGTCCCCGGATTTTCTCGGAAGAGAAGATTTCCGAGAACTTTCCGTGATAAAAATCGTAATACGCTGGTGAAGGGAGATCTAGTCGAGATTACTCAAGCGTGAAAGCCCACCACCGGACTGAAACGAGTTTGAAGAGTGGCTTAGGTGCGGCAATCAGACGCGAGAGATTCGTTCTTAGGATTTCCCAAGGAGAACTCGCGTCTCGTGCCGGCTTGCATCGGACTTACGTCTCGGACGTCGAACGCGGAACGCGCAATCCTTCTATTCAAAGCATCGAGAAACTTGCCCGCGCATTGCACATTTCTGTGGCAAAACTTTTCGAACGAGCCGGTAACGGTGATGGTACGAGTCGGACTGGAGCGGGGGGCTCGAAATCCTTCCATCGAAAGCATTGAGAAACTTGCGAGTGCATTACAAATTCCAGTCGCAAAACTTTTCGAACAAGCTGGCGCCGGCAAAGCCTAACGCCAGATGACCGGCGAACTCTCTCCGTCATGATGCATTGTTGACAGTTCCAGAGGAGCGCGCAGCATTGCGGCCGGATGATGCGATTTGAGAATCAGGTGGCCATCGTTACTGGCGCGGGGCGGGGGATCGGACATGCGATCGCTGTCCGTCTGGCGAGTGAAGGCGCGCGCGTCGCGTGTGTGAGTCGCAGCGAAGACAACGCTAAGCGCACAGCGGATGAGATAAACATTTTGCGCGCGGATTCGGCCAAGCCTTACGCGGTTGACGTTGCCGATCATGCCGCGGTGCAAAAAATCGGTGCGCAGATTTTCCAGGACTTCACCAAGATCGACATTCTCGTGAATAACGCCGGTGTGACGCGTGATGGACTTGCCATGCGGATGTCGATCGAAGATTGGGATGCGGTCATCAACACCAATTTGGGCGGCGCCTTCAATTTCACTCAAGCGATCATTCGCGCGATGATCAAACAGCGTAGCGGCCGCATCATCAACATTACTTCGGTGATCGGTTTGATCGGCAATGCAGGCCAAACCAATTACGCTGCCAGCAAAGCCGGACTGATTGGTTTTACGAAATCGCTCGCGCGCGAGCTGGCCAGTCGCAGCATCACCGTCAACGCAATTGCGCCGGGATTCATCACTACTGACATGACCGCGGGATTGTCCGATGAGATTAAGAAAACGATCCAGTCACAGATTGCACTCGGCAAGACCGGCACGCCCGAAGATGTCGCGAGTGCCGTTGCGTTTCTCGCGTCAGGCGAGGCGAGTTACATCACCGGACAAGTCTTGTGTGTTGATGGCGGAACGGTGATGTGATCCTCGGCGCACCATAGCTTTGGCGAAGGCGGCTGCGAGGACGGTGGAATGGCGATGTGATTTGTCATCCCGGGTGCAAGCGATGGATCTCAGTCGAAGCCCGGCCCACCCAGACTACATTGTGTGATCAATTAGTCTTTGAGAGATCCTTCTCCCGCGACTGCGGGATCAGGATGACACGGTCGAGGACCGCGGAATAGTGATGTAACGAATCAAGCAACGGCCTCTTCGGGCTCGCTTTGGCTCCCCTCCGAAGATGAAATCCCGAATCGCTCACAGTACTCCGCGAACCCGTCCATTCCCTCCAATCGGAAGTAGGCTGCGTCGTAGCGATGCACGCTGTTCGTTTGCGAGCTTTGTTGCGCAAGGACGGCATTCATTCGCTTTTTGACTTCTGGTGAAAACGGCCAGCCGAAATGTTCGTAAACGTGCCCCGCTGCCGCAATCGGATCGCGTCGAACGTCGTCATAACGGAGATCGCAAACGCGCTGAGGTGACAACTCATCGCGCGTGTGCATGAAAGTTTTTAGCGCTTGCGCCCAATAAGTCAGCGCATCGCGACCGATCTGCACCGGATCAACTGCGTCGCTGAAGACGCGCCGTAAAATTGTAACGAGACTTGAAACCGAAGCGACCGCTTCAATCGGGTCGCGATGAATCTGGACAAATCGCGCGTCCGGATAGATCGACAACAACGCGGGCGCGGCGAACATGTGCGCCGGCGCTTTCAAGACCCATCGTTCCGCCGAATGCCGGAATTGTAAATGTTGCAGAGAACGGCGATGAAATTCGTACGCCGGCCGTAAGTCCTGGTTGAAAAACCATGCGCGATACGACGGCACGTTATACATCGTGTCGAATTGATCGCTCATGAAGGTCGGACTAATCAGCGATACGCATTCCTGTGGCAACTCGGCGCCGGTCGCGTGCACGCTTTCGAAAGTTGGCGCCAGCCAGCGCAAGACAGCGAGATTTCGGGACGCCTGCTGAATTCGCTGTTGTCGATCTTCCGAACTCGGCGGTGATGGCGACATCACTTCCCAGGTTAGCGGCGCTCGGTGCGCAGGATCGGCGGCGAGGAGAATGTGTAACAGAGTCGTTCCGCTTCGTGGCAAGCCAACAATGAATAATGGCTCGCGGATTTTTTGATGCGCGATCTCAGAATAAATTCGGCGATCGCGCACGAGCAGAAGGCGATTGCACAAAATGCGCACGGCATCGCTCCGCAGCGCCATTTTCCCAATCACGTTCAACCGCGCCTCGCGATGGCAGGATCCCAGCAAACGCGAGAGCGGTTCGAAAAAGTCGCCGCTGCCAAAGTCCTCCAGATCACAGCGGCGCTTTGCTCTCTCAATCAATTCGCCGGCAGAGGGCGATGTCGATCTTATACCAATTTTTTCCAGCGCGGCGCCGCATCGGTTGAGCAACCGAATCGGGATCGGCGCGCGAGTTTGGTCCACTGTGGTCGGTGCGGCCATGACATAAACATCGTTGTTGCGCATTGGTTAGAATTCAAGTGCCAACTCGACCATCTCGTCATTCCGAACGGAGTGAGGAATCTCCCAATCGAAGTCAGGATCACGCTGTTGGACCTTGTGTGACGCGAGAGCTTATGGGAGATCCTTCTCCCGCGGCTACGGGATCAGGATGACAACCATTGATGCTGTTGCGGCGCAGGGTTATTCATTCGATCATTCGGGATGGGGACGGAGAAAGCGACGTTCGGGGCGGGGTGTTTTTGGGGCGTGGAAGAAACCTTCCGCAATCTGAACGGCGTGACCTCCACTGCCGTTGGCTATGCCGGTGGCACGAAAGAGAACCCTACCTACGAAGATGTTTGCAGCGACGAGACTGGACACGCAGAGGTCGTCCAATTGGAATTCGACCGTTCTCAAATCAGTTACGATCAGCTTCTGGATGTTTTTTGGTCGAACCACAATCCGACTACGGTGAATCGGCAGGGGCCCGACGTTGGAACACAATATCGCTCAGTGATCTTTTATCATTCGCCGGAACAAAAAGCCGCGGCCGAAGCCTCGAAGCAAAAGATTAGCGGAAGTGGAAAATTCAATCGTCCGGTCGTCACCCAGATCGAGACCGCTCCGAAATTCTGGCGCGCTGAAGAATATCACCAGCGCTATTTGGAAAAGCGCGGCCAATCGCACTGTGCAATCTGACAAACGTGGAAGGGGCCTCAGTGCCCCGACTCTGAAACGATCGCGGCGCTGAGGCGGTTCCGACATTCATTCTGATGGGTCGCGAAATTGTTCGGACTAAAAAATTCGTATCGGACGCGGCCAACTTGATTGTCGATCTTGCACACAAAGCGCTGGCAGAGCGGCATGAGTTCCGGATCGCGTTGTCGGGAGGAAATACGCCGCGGCCGGTTTATTCCGAAGTCGCACGCATTGGCCGCGATTTGCCGTGGGAGCGCATTTTGATCACGTTCGGGGATGAGCGGTGTGTCCTTCCGGACGATGCGCAAAGCAATTTTCGAATGGCGCGCGAAGCTCTGTTTGTTCCGGCAAGCGTTCCTGAAAAATCAATCATGCGAATGCGCGGCGAAATCGATCCGCAAATCGCGGCGCAGCAATATCAGGACGATCTCGATCTTTTGGCCACGCAGCGCGGCGAACAAATGTACCGGCACGATCTGATTTTGCTCGGACTTGGCGATGACGGTCACACGGCTTCATTGTTTCCCGAAAGCGCCGCCCTGGACGAAACAACCCAGCGCGTGGTCGCGAACTTCGTTTCAAAACTGAACGCCTGGCGTCTGACCTTTACCTTTCCGCTCATCAATCACGCGCGACACGTTTGCTTTTTAGTGAACGCGACAAAGCAGGCCAAGCTGGTCGAGCGCGTGATTACTCGCGATCCGCAGTTTCCAGTTTCACGCGTGAATCCGAGTGCCGGCACCTTGACGTGGATGCTCGGTGAGTAAAGCGCGAGGTGAAATCAATACTGTTCGCCTTCGTCCGGTGTCGGAGTGATGCGATCTTCGATGGCCCAGGCGTGGATCATGACGCCGATCCAATAGAACACGAGCAGGCCGATGCCAAATCCGGCGGAGGCAAACGCCGCCAAAAACCCAAATACGATAGCGATCGGGGTGACTAGAAAAAGCAACACCGCGCCAACGATGCGATGGCCTTTGTAAATGTGGCCGAGTCCGGGAATCATGCTGAGCAAAATCGCCATCGCATCGCTCGCTTTCGGTTCCGCCGGTTTAGTGGCTTCGCGCGTCCAATCGCAGTTCGGACATGATTCCGCATTCTTCGTTAGCATCGTGCCGCAATAAGGACACGGCATCATCTCGGTGCTGACCCATTCTGGCTGCGTTGGCGCGTCGGTGTATTCCATGTCCGAATTGAATCGCAATTGAACGTCACAAGAGCCGCCGAATTCGTCAAGCAAACATCGTCGTAGGGGCGCGCGCTCGCCGTGGCGAGCGCCTGTTTTTAATTCCGGCGTGTGACATAAACGCCGCTACAATTGCTGCCAGATGGCCTCGCTGTCCGACATCGTTAAATACACCGATAAATATCTCCGCGTTCGAAAAATCGAAGATTGGCCCAACGCGCTCAACGGTCTCCAAATCGAAAACTCCGGCAACGTCATGAAAATTGGCGTGGCAGTGGACGTATCCACGCGCGTTCTAACCAAAGCCGCTAAGCAACATGTCGATCTTCTGATCGTGCATCACGGATTATTCTGGTCCGGTTTACAACCGATCGCCGGCGGTTTGCGTCGGCAATTAAGACTCGCGTTTGAAAACAATGTCGCGCTCTACAGCGCGCATCTGCCGCTCGACGTTCATCCCGATGTCGGCAATAACGCCCAGCTTGCGGCAGCGCTTGGATTCAAATCGACGAAACCGTTCCTGGAAGAAAAAGGGGAGCTGGTTGGATTGCGAGTCAAAGACGCGTTACCGCGAGCCGAAGTCATCCGCAAACTCAGAAGAGTGTTGTGCGGCCCGATCAAGGCATTCAATTTCGGGCCAAAAGAAACAGCCCGGATCGGTATCGTAACAGGCGGCGCTGGCTCGGAGATTTACCGGGTCGCGCAAGAGAAGATCGACATGTTCATCACCGGCGAAGCACCGCATTGGGCGGCGGTCGCGGCGGAAGAGCTCGGAATCAATCTTGTCCTCGGCGGTCATTACGCGACCGAAACGTTCGGCGTCAAAGCCCTGGCCGCGCATCTATCCGCGCGTTTCCAATTGCCCTGGGAATTTCTGAATTTCCCGACTGGACTTTAATCGCGACCGGGATTGGTGGATATGATCGTGAAGTTTTTCCTTTCGTAAATTCGCAGACGTTGTTCTTTGTTCGCCGATGGCTCTGGCGCCAACTCAGCGAATAAGCACGCGCGCGACCGGAATTGTTGGCGTGGCCATTCTGTGCAGCCGCGTTCTCGGTCTCATTCGCGAAGTTGTTTTCGCCGCGCTCTTCGGCGCGTCGCGAAACATGGACGCGTTTCTAACTGCGTTCCGCGCGCCGAACATGTTGCGCGATCTTTTTGCTGAGGGCGCTCTCTCGACCGCGTTCGTCACGACTTTTTCACAGCGAATCGCAACCGAAGGCGACAAGTCCGCGTGGAATCTTGCGAGCAAGGTCGCCACCCTCACGCTCGTTTTCATGAGCGCGGTCTCGCTGCTCGGCGTCGTCTTCGCCCCGGTTCTGATCAACATTCTTGCGCCCGGTTTTCCGATCGAAAAAGCGGAGCTCACCGTTTTGCTCACGCGCATCATGTTCCCATTCATCTTTCTGGTGTCGTTGGCCGCGCTGGTAATGGGAATGCTCAACGCGAAACACGTTTTTGGGATGCCAGCGATGGCGTCGAGCTTTTTTAATCTCGGGTCGATTATCGGTGGCGTCGCGCTTTGTTACTGGCTCGATCCGCAACCCGATTGGCGACACCCGCATTTCGGCGAACGCGGTTTGGTGGGTTTGTCGATCGCAACATTGATCGGTGGATTTTTGCAATTGATCGTGCAGTTCCCATCGCTTCGCCGAGTCGGGTTTCGATTTTGTCTGGACTTCAACTGGCGCGATCCGGGCGTGCGAACCATTCTCGGAATGATGGGGCCGGCAACCATCGCTGCCAGCGCAGTGCAAGTGAACGTGGCCGTAAACAGCATCTTCGCATCCGGACTAGGCGACGGGCCGATTGCATGGCTGAACATTGCGTTTCGTCTCATGCAATTGCCGCTGGGAATTTTTGGCGTGGCGGTGGCAACCGTTACCTTACCGTTGGTTTCGCGCAGTGCGGCCGTTGGCAATACCGGCGAGTTTCGCTCTGCGCTCGCGCATTCCATCCGGCTTGTTTTGTTGCTGACGATTCCTGCCGCCATCGGTCTCATCATTTTGGCGGAGCCGATCATTCATTTGATCTACGAACATGGCCGATTCACGCCCTACGCGACTGTGCAAACGGCGGCGGCGCTGCGCTTTTACGCCATCGGCCTCGCGGGATATTCCGCGGACAAAGTGCTTGCGCCCGCGTTTTACGCTCTGAACAAGCGTTATGTACCGATGTTCGTGACCCTCACCTCAATCGCCATAAATTTTTCTCTCAACTGGCTCTTTACCTTTTATCTCCATTGGGGACATCGCGGCCTCGCCTTCTCTACCAGCATGGTCGCGATCACGAATTTTATATTTCTTTACTCGATGATGCGTCATTACACCGGCCGGCTTGAGACTGGCGCGATGTTTCAGACAATTGCCAAACTTTTGTTCGCGGGAATCGGACTGGCTGCCATCTGCTGGCTGGCGTCCACATTTTTCTTTTCTGTCCAGGTACATCATGCGGCGTGGAAGAATTTCCTGGCGCTGATGATTACGATTGCCGTCGGTGCCGGAGTGTTTTTCGGCGCGGCCTACGTGCTCGGCATCGCCGAAGTGCACGACGTTGTTGAATTAGTTCGCCGCCGTTTTCGTCGCGCTTAACACCGGCTTTTAAGCCGGTAAGCCGCGGATGAATGTGAGGCGAAGGCTGTTTAAACGGCTTTCTCGAGTGCACGCTCTGAGCACCGGCCTGAAGGCCGGTGTTACTGGAAACACAGCCAGGCATCCACTGGCTCAAGGAGTCATCCGAGCGCTTGATCGAGATCTTCGATCAGGTCATCGGCGTTCTCGAGGCCGATCGACAGTCGGATTAAACCTTCCGGTGAAGTTGTCCCCGGGCCTTCGATCGATGCACGATGTTCGATCAAGCTTTCCACACCGCCCAAACTGGTCGCGCGGGTAAAAATTCTCGTGTTATTCGTGACTTTCATCGCGGGCTCGCGGCCGCCTTTCACTTCGAACGAGAGCATCCCGCCAAACATCGACATTTGCTTCTGTGCGATTGTGTGGCCCGGATGCGAGCGCAAGCCCGGATAATGGACGCGCTCAATCTTGCCGTGGCTGGCGAGGAACTCTGCAACCTTCGCTGCGTTTTCCGAATGCGCGCGCATCCGCCAGGGCAGGGTTCGCATTCCCCGCAGAATCAACCAGCAATCGAAAGGCGATGGGACCGCGCCGCCTTCATATTGAATATTGCGAATCCGCTGAAACAGATCGTTGTCACTTTTCGCGATCACGATTCCGCCGAGAACGTCGCAATGGCCACCGAAATATTTTGTGGTGGAGTGAAGAATAAAATCGGTGCCGAGGCCGAACGGCCGCTGAAGAATGGGCGCCCAGGTATTGTCGCAAATGCAAAGGGCGCCGGCGTCATGCGCAACTTTCGAGATCTCGGCGAGATCGGCAATTTTGAGTAGCGGATTGGAAGGCGTTTCCATCCAGGCCAGTTTCGTTTTCGGGCGCAGCGCTTTTTTCACTGCGGCTAGATCGCTCATGTCGATGAAATCAGCTTCAAGTCCCCATCGCAGAAAAATTTCGCGTAGTAATCGCGACGTTCCGTAGTACGCATCGACGTGCGCGACAACATGATCCCCCGGTGCGAGCGCTTGAAAAATTGCGCCGGTCGCCCCCGTTCCGGAGGCGAACGCGGCCGCGCCCGCGCCCCCTTCGAGCGCGCTGATTCCTTCCTCGAGTGCCTGCCGATTCGGATTGTTGTTGCGCGTATACATGAATCCGCGCGAGTAAGTTCCTTCCACGTCGCGTTCGAAGGTGGTGGAAAGGTGGATGGGCGCTGAAACGGCGCCGGTGGCGGGATCGATCCGCTGACCGGCGTGCACGGCGAGAGTTTCAATTTTCATGTGTCGGCGGAGACGTTACGGATTCGTTAGCGATTGTCGATCTATTCGACTTCGCTAGCTCCTTCGCCAAAAGTACGGCGGCGCGAGCAGGACAAGCCTTGTGCCGCTTAGCATTTGACGCGACGATTATCCAAGGCAAATAGCATCTGCACTTTTCCGGCGGATACACCGCCTCTCGTTTCATGACGATTTACCACGACGAAGTTTTCAAAATGGCCTGCGACCAGTTCCAGGTCATTGCCGATTACCTCAGCATCGACAAGAACGATCGCGAGCGGTTGATGTACCCGAAGCGTGCAATCGCGGTCACGCTGCCGGTCCACATGGACGATGGCAGCACGAAAACGTTTCAAGGTTATCGCGTTCAACATCACCTCACCCTCGGGCCAACCAAAGGCGGGACACGCTTCGCCCCGTCACTGTCGATGGGTGAGACGGCCGCGCTCGCGATGTGGATGAGTTGGAAATGCGCGCTGGCAAATTTACCTTATGGCGGTGCGAAGGGCGGGGTAGCTTGCGATCCGGCCAAATTATCGCGCACCGAGCTCGAAGCGGTTTCGCGCCGTTACATGCAGGAGATGATTTCGTTTGTCGGACCGCACACCGATATCATGGGCCCGGACATGGGGACGAACGAGCAAATCATGGCCTGGTTCATGGATACTTACTCGGTCTACATGGGTTATGCTGTGAACGAAATCGTCACCGGCAAGCCGGTTGCCATCGGCGGGACCGAAGGCCGACGCGAAGCGACCGGACGTGGCGTCGTTTATTTGATCGAGCGCGCGCTGAACATGTTGAAGATCGATCCCGAAAAGTGTACCGCGATCATTCAGGGTTTTGGAAACGTCGGCGCAGTTGCGGCCCTTTCGCTTGCTTACAAGAGCGGCGTCAAAGTCATCGGCATCAGCGACGCCTACGCCGCGATCTATAATCCAAAAGGAATCGATGTCCAGGCGGCCGAGCAACATGTTTTGAAAAAAGGAAACTTGCGCGCATTTCACGAGGACGAGCATGTCGATCCCAAAAATCTTCTCACCATGCCGTGCGATGTCCTCGTGCCCGCGGCAGTCGACCGCGTGATTAACGGAACAAACGCTGACAAACTAAAGTGCCGCATCCTCGCCGAAGCCGCGAACGGCCCGACTACACCCGAGGCCGATTTAATTTTGGAGAAACGCTGGGACGAAATCTTCGTGATCCCGGACATTTTGTGTAATGCCGGCGGCGTGATTGTTTCTTATTTCGAGTGGGTGCAAGGTTTGCAAGCGTTTCTCTGGAGCGAGACGGAAGTAACCGACAAACTTTTCCGCATTCTCGAACATTCTTTTACCCAGGTGATTCGTCGTGCCAAAGAACACAAGATTTCTCACCGTACCGCCGCTATGGCGATCGGCGTTGAACGGGTAATGAAGGCGAAAAAAATGCGCGGCCTCTTCCCGTAAGGAGCGATTATCTAGCGAGTTGACGCCAAAGAAAATTCTGCGCTGAATTGTTTTCATGGCTGCGGCATCTCTGCGAACCCTGCTGACGCGGTCGATTGATTACGCGGGAATGTTTCCGCCCTGCAATCTGGGATTGGAAGAGGCGCTAAAAAATCATGCGCAGTACATTCGTTCAAACGATTCCTGGGTGCTCTCGGCATTTGTTTTGCCGGTTGCGAAATTCTCGGACGCGAAAGCGCTGGTGTCGCAGTTCGACAAACATCATCAGTTGCGCGTTTCCGCTTTGGGCGCCAAGGCCGAGAACGCGGCAGATTTTCTAGCGGAGCTTACGAATGCCGCCGAAACAATCCGGTCGTTTCAAAGGCAGCACGTCGATCTCATCTCGGTGATTCAGCTGGAAATGTTTCTTCCCCAGGATGTCGATCTTGCGCGACTGAATGAGGCGGCCGCCCCGCTCGCCGATTTGAAATTGCAAACTTTCTGGGAGACGCCGGCCGAATCGGCAGAGCAGACGATCGGTTTACTCGCGCGCGCGAAGCAACCAGCGTTTGGCTACAAACTACGCGTCGGCGGAGTCACTGCGGATGCGTTCCCGAGCTCAGTGCAGATCGCGCGCGCCTTGATCTCTTCCACGAAACATCATGTCCCGATCAAGTTCACGGCGGGATTGCATCATCCTGTCCGGAAATTTCACGATGAAGTGAAAACCGAGATGCATGGATTTTTGAACGTGCTCGGCGCGGGGGTGCTTTCGGCTGAGCATCATTGGGACGAGGCGCAAACGATTGAAATGCTCGAAGACCAGCGCGCCGATTCATTCGAATTTCACGACACAGTGTTTGCCTGGCGCGACTGGGAGGTCACCATCGATCGCATCAAGGCGCGCCGGAAATTCGTAACCTCATTCGGGAGCTGTAGTTTTGATGAACCGCGCGAAGATTTGCGCGCGTTGGCACTTCTTTAGTCTCCACGAAGAAGGGAACTTTGAGGAAAAATAACTTTTCGTGTCCTTTGTGATCTTGGTGGTTAAATCATAAGCATGGCTCTTCGTTCGTTCATCGAGATCGCAAAAGACTCGCATTTTCCGCTGGAGAATCTGCCGTTCGGCGTTTTCAAGCCGCGGGACAAGCCGGCTCGAATCGGCGTCGCGCTGGGCGAGTACGTTGTCGATCTTTCCGCGCTGGAACGCTGCGGACTGTTCAAAGATTTGCCGCCCGAGACCTCGGCAGCTATGTCGCGCGATTGGTTGAATGAATTTCTTGCGCTCGGGAGACCGGCGTGGCGCAAAGTTCGCGAGCTTTTGCAAAAGCTTCTTTCGGCCGAAGCGCCGACGCTGCGCGAGGATGAGAAACTGCGTGAGCGCGTGTTGCATCGGCAATCCGATGTTGTGATGCAGCTGCCCGTGAAAATCGGCAACTACACGGATTTTTATTCGTCCTATCATCACGCCCACAATGTCGGAACGATGTTGCGCGGTCCGGAGAACGCGCTCATGCCGAATTGGAAGTGGCTGCCGGTCGCGTATCACGGTCGAGCGAGTTCGGTGGTTGTGAGCGGGACAGACGTGCGGCGGCCGCAGGGGCAAATTAAACCACCGGATGCAACGGCGCCCCTGTTCGGTCCGACGAAAAGTTTGGATTACGAACTTGAAATGGCGTTTTTAATTGGCCCGGGGAATTCGTTAGGCCAACCGGTGCCAATCGATCGTGCGCTCGATCACATTTTTGGTTTCGTGTTAATGAATGATTGGAGCGCGCGCGATATCCAGGCGTGGGAATATCAACCGCTCGGTCCGTTTCTGGCGAAAAACTTTTGCACGAGCATTTCCCCGTGGGTTGTGATGTTGGAAGCGTTGGAACCATTTCGGCAACCGCTGCCGCGACAGGATCCGGAACCGTTACCGTATCTTCGCGCGAAGAATGATTTCACTTTCGACATCCAACTCGAAGCGAAACTGCGAACGGCGAAGATGAAATCGCCGCACTCGATTACGCGAACGAATTTTCAAAACCTTTACTGGAGTGTTTCGCAGCAGCTCGCGCATCACGCCATTGGCGGATGCAATCTTCAGCCGGGTGATTTGCTCGCGAGTGGAACGATCAGCGGCGAGACCGAAGAATCGCGCGGCTGCTTGCTCGAGCTGACATGGCGCGGTGCGAATCCATTGAAATTGCCGAACGGCGAGACGCGCAAATGGCTCGAAGACGGGGACACTGTTGCTCTCACGGGCTGGTGTCAGGGCGATGGCTACCGCGTTGGCTTCGGTGAAGTCAGCGGAAAAATTTTGCCAGCGCAGTGAGGAATAAGATGTCGTTCTAACGATGCAGGCGTACGCACCGCGCGCTTTTCGTTTCATCGAACTGCTGACTATTGGTCCGAGCCACTGGCATTACTTGGCGAATGAAACTATATGGAATTGCCTGTCGCGGGGAATTGCCGCGATTATCGCTGTTACTTGCGGCAAAACAGATCGCGCGCCACCAATTGTCGAAAGAAAAAGTAAACAATTACGGAGTTGGATTTATCGGTGTTCATGACGGTCGCGACGCCGCCTTCGTGTTCGTGGATTTTTGGGGAAACGAGAACGAATTGTTTCACCGCATATTTCTTTCCCGAGACAACGATCCGGAGAAGTTGGCAGCGGCGAAACCGGCGGACTCGTCAGTTTGCGTTTGGGATCTGCATTTGCAATCCTTTGAGCGCGCGGCTTGGATTAAACATGTGCTGCGCATGCCGGACGCTCCTGACTTTGATGGTTATCTTGCCGAACGTTTGCGTGAGGACGCATGACTTCTGATCGAAATGTCTGCTGAGAAAGAGAGCACCGCGAAACCCCACGTTCTTCATGTCGATGATGATCCGGATATTCGGCTGATGATCTCGGCGTCGCTGCGCGACTTTGGCTACGTCGTGGCGACAGCCGGAACAAGCGCGGAAGCGTTGGAGCTCGCCAAACAATTCAAGTTCGACCTCTGCATTTTGGACGTGCGGCTGCCCGATGGCAGCGGGATCAAATTGTGCCAAGAGATCCATCAACTGCAGCCGAAGGTTCCCGTGTTTTATTATTCCGCCTACGCCAGCGACCAGGAACAAGAAGCCGCGCTCTCGGTTTGCGGCGATGCCTATCTCAAAAAACCGGTCTCGGCTACTAAACTGGAAGAAAAGATCGCCGAATTGTTGAAGTCAAAGCGCTGACTTGGCAGGTGAGTAGGGCATTGCCTTCCGAAGGATCGCTTTCGGGATTGGTCACGACTCATTCGCTGTGTTAATTCGAAGAGGCGGAGGGCCTGTAGCTCAGCGGTAGAGCAGGGGACTCATAATCCCTTGGTCCCTGGTTCGAATCCAGGCGGGCCCAATTTCATTTTCGATTTTCGATTTTGGATTTGCGATTATCGGTCTTGTGCAGCGATTGATCCGCGTTCTCTTGGCCGTTCTCGAGATCTTGATTCTGAGCGCACTCGTTGTGGCAACGCGGTGCGCGAATTATCGGGACGTTTTCGTCGACGGAAATATTTATTTCACCGACGCTGATTGCTACGCGCGGATGACGCGCGTGCGAATGTGCGTCGAACATCCCGGGCGGATCCTGCGGCATCACGACTTCGAGAATTTTCCGCAAGGAACAACACCACACACGACTGCGCCGCTCGATTATTTAATTTTCTCATTGTCGATCTTGCTCAAGCCATTCACAGCGCAGCCAATTGATTTCGCTGGCGCAATTGTCGCGCCATTTCTCGCGCTGTTCGCCGGCTGGTTTCTTTGGTGGTGGTCGCGGGGAATGAAACTCCGTTATCGCTGGGCCATGCTGATTCTTTATGGAATTAGCCCGATTCTCGTTCACGGGACGGAGCTGGGCCGGCCGGATCACCAATCCTTGCTCATCTTGCTCGTGACAGTTGGCGTCTGCGCTGAGTGGAGTTTGCCAGCCAACGAATCGCAGCCTTGGAGGGTTGTCAGCGGGATCGCGTGGAGTCTGGCGTTTTGGGTTTCGTTTTACGAGCCGCTTATCTTGCTCTCAGTGGTTGTCTTGATTGGCCTAACGAAAGATCGACATCGTCTCGTCGCTTGGAACCGGCAAATCGGTTGGATTGTTTTTGCCGGAATTGTCGCGATTGCGTTGCTCGTTGAACGGCGTGTTCCGACATTCGCGATCTTTCAATCAAGTTCGCTATTCGCAAATTGGGCGCGCACGATTGGTGAGCTGGCGCACGTCTCACCGGTGAATCGAATTTGGTTCGCTTGGGCGGGTTACATCATCGCCATCGCACCAATTCTGATTTGGTATTCGATTCGCAAGCGAGTCCCGCTGCCAAGGTTTATTCTTGCTCTACTTGTCGCGACGTTTCTGCTGACGGTTTGGCAGGCGCGTTGGAGTTACTTTTTTATGGCTGTTTTCGTCATCGCGCTGCCGGCTCTGCTGGCGCCGGTCAAATCCCGCGTGGCGGTGTGGATTGCGTTTGCGTTGTCGATGCTGCCGGTTCTTCAGTTCTGGGACGCGCGAATTTCGCCTAACGAAGCGGAGCTTGCCGCTCAAATCGAGCGTCGAAACGAATCAATCCAGCTCCGCGAACTTGCGATGTCTATTCGTTCCGCGCAAACGCACGCGTGTCTCGCGCCGTGGTGGTTGTCCCCGGCGATTTCATATTGGTCGAACCAACCCGACGTTGCTGGCAGTTCGCATGAAGCTTTGGATGGCATCGCCGACAGCGCGCGCTTTTTTCTGGCGACAGATCTCCTCAGCGCACGTGAAATCCTTCGTAATCGGCGAGTGGACTGGATCTTAGCCTACGACTGGGGGCGGGTCGCCCAAAATTCCAGCGATCTGCTCGGTGCGACCGTCCCCGACCACGCGATCGGTCGCATTCTCGACCGGACACCCGGGCAGGCCCCGCCGTATTTGGTTCTTTCGGGCCAGAACCAAACCGCCAAATTGTTCCGTTTTGCGGATAAATTGTAGAAAAGTTGGCTTTTCTCTCTCGAACTCGTTGACAAGGTGAATAACCATTACAATAATAGCGCGTGTTGAAAAAATTCATCCCGCAGAAGACGATCTCGTCGATCGGAGAAGGATCGCTGAGTTCAGGGGGTGATGATTCCAACCGACCCGCCTACGGCGACCAACTAAAATCCTCAACAAACGATTACAAAAAGTTTATGGCTGAACATTCCGGCAAAGACGTCCTTTCCAGCGACGTCGAAATCAAAGGCACGATCAAGTTCCAAAAGGAGCTTTTGATCGATGGCAAAGTCGAAGGCGAAATTAATTCCGACGGGGCGTTGACGGTCGGCGAGAACGCAGACATCCGCGCGGAAATCAAAACCAAGTCGATCACAATTTACGGCAAGGTGCAGGGGAACATTACCGTGAGCGAGCGTTGCGAATTGAAATCGAAATGCACGCTCCAGGGAGATTTGAAGGCGGCCCGCCTCATCATCGAAGAAGGCGCCACCTTTATTGGGAAGTCGGAGGTTTCCAGCGGGATGAGCGTTAAAGCGACATCCGGCAGCCGGCCAGAAGTTGTTCGCCACGAAGATTCAGCCAAGCCTGCCTTCGCGGCTCGCGGTTAAGATTTTGACCTTCGCCTGTTGAACTAGTGACAAAATCGTCGCCTGCCAAGGCCAGTGTGGAATGCCCGCACTGTGGCTTTAAGCAGATGGAATATGTGGCGGCGAAGACGACGATTTGCCGGCAGTGCGGACGTTCCTTTTCCCCGTCTGCGCCCAAGCCTGGTCTGAAGCTCAAGGACGACTCGGCTGCGCCCGCGGAGTTGCCGCTCCATCGAAGGCTCGAGGCGATGTGGAGTCGGCAACGTAATCGGCTCGTCTCTTGTTTCGAATGCAAACGCAAACACGAAGTTAGCGATGCGGCGACCTCGACCAATTGCCCCGGCTGCAGCGCGCACATCGATCTGCGCGATTACAAAATCACCACCAGCTTCAGCCGATCGATTCGCACTCGCGGCGACCTCCATTTGACCACCAAGGGCGATCTCAGCAGCACCAGCGTGATTTGCAGCTCGGCGATCGTTGAAGGGAAACTCCGCGGCAATCTTGAGTGCGCGGAATCGATGACGATTAGCCTGGTCGGAAAAATTCCCGGCCGTATCGGCGCGCAACACATGACGGTTGAGCGAAAATCCGACATCCAATGCTTTCGACGCGTGAGGGTGACGAACATCGACATCAAGGGGCGAATGTCGGGTGAGATTGTGGCCACTGGGTCCGTGACAATCTACAAAACCGGCACCTTGGACGGCAACGTGACTGCGAAATCAATCGCGATCGAGAAGGGCGGAATGTTTTCCGGGCAGCTTGTCATCGGTCAGGCCAATCTCACTCAGGGCGAGTTGTTGCCCGAAACAAAAACAGCCGAGAAGAAGTCTGAGTCAGAGGTGCCATTGACCGCGGCCCAGCCGTTGCACGCAACGTAATTGTTCTCCCATGCGAAGACTGCATCCGCGCAGTCCGTACGAAAAGCTCGGCGGCTACGTTCACCTTCCGCGCTTGATCGACAAGGCAAAGCTTCATCGCAAAGGACTGCTCGATGGTTACAACTACAAGACGGTCGGCTTCGACAAACATCTCCTCAGCTTTCTCAAGCTCGACGGCGACGCTTTCGAAGAGGCGGTGCATCGCTTGGAAAACGATGACGCGATCTTGGGCTGGATCGAAAAGAACGGCTTAAAACATTCCGCCGGCGATATTGAACATTGGAACCAGGCGATGATTTCACGCCATCCCGACACCGCCGCCAAAAAGGCGCGATTCAGTCATTTTCTAAAACAATCTGGCGGTGCGGGACGCAAAGATATCCGCACCTACTTCGATCTGATCGAGTTCGACGAAGGCCGATTGAAATGACGAAGCACGAATGACGAACGTCGAAAGAGTGCCGAAATCCAAATAACGGAACTGAAGTGGGCTTATGTACCTTCGTCATTTGTTCATTCGAGCCTCCTTCGTCAGTCGTCATTTAGGATGCCGTAAAATTGACAATCACGTTTTGATCTTGGCAAAAATCTTGTCTGCGTTCTCGAGTGTCTCTTTGCTCCCGATATCGAGCCAGCGACCTTTGATTTCGAAAGTGTTGACCGGTTTGCGGGTGTAGAGCCATTGCAAGAACAGTCCCGGCTGGTCCGGATTATTGCCGGCGGCGAGATAAGTCGTGAATAACGGCAGTACTTCGCGCGAGTAAAAATAGAGCGCGACCGCGGCCAGGGTGCTTTTCGGTTTGTCCGGTTTCTCTTCGAAGTTTGTGATCACACCATGTCTGTCGAGTGTCACGGTGCCATATTTTTTCATGGCTTGGAGATCACCGACATCGTAAACGGCAACTGTGGCTTGCGAACGTTTGGCCGCGTTCACGAATTCTGTGAGTGATTGTTGGAACAAATTGTCCCCGGCGATGACCAGCAAATCGTCGTTGGTTAAATTCTCTCGGGTTAAAACGAGGTTTATGTCACCGATCGCGCCTAACTTATCATCATCGCTTTTTGATCCATCATTGATAATTTTGATCCGCATCCCACGATGTCGATCTTGGTAAGCGTTGGCCCAGTCCTGGAAATCGGTGGCGAACTTGTCATTCGTCACAATGTAAGTCGCGCCAAAGCCGGGAACAGAGGTGAGGTTGTCCAAAACCCATTCAATGATCGGTTTTCCGCCGACTTCTAATAGCGGCTTCGCCTTATTCAGCGTGAGCGGATAGAGTCGTGTCGCATACCCGGCGGCGAGAATGAGCGCGTTCATTCGAATTTCGGGACGATAAGCAGACGACTTGTCTACGCCAGCTCATTCCGCGCAAATCAGTGCGCGGGTCCGCCCAGAATCGCCGAACGCAAACGGCGCTGCAGTGCGGTGATTCGATGTGAATCAGTAATTTTAGTGCGACTGCTGCTGTCGGTGATATAAAATGTGTCGATGGCAGCGCCTTTTTGGGTGCTGATACGCGAGAGAACGATGTTGGTTCCTTCCTGTCCGAGCGCCGTCACTAAATCGTAAAGCAACCCGACGCGATCGGGCGCCTCAATCTGAACCAACGTGTAAGTCGGATGCGCTTTGTTATCGATCGCAATTCCGGCCGGGAATTCCAGCTCCTGCAGGCGCCGATGCTGGATCTTATGGCGCGCTTCCTCGAGCAACGGCGCAAACTCAAAGGTTTCAACTTCGAGCGCGTGACCCAGCGTGTTTTCCACCCGAGCGCGGTCTTGTGCCTCGGTCACGGCCTGTCCTTTCGTATCGCAAACACGAAAAACGGCCAGAATGACGTGGTCTTCGCGCGGGAAAATGTCGGCGCTCAGAATATTGAGCGGAACAACCGAAAACGATCCAGCGATTTTGGCCAAAAGATGCGGACGGTCCCACGTGCAAAAAGAAGCGATGCTATGCCCGAATTGCGGAAACGCTTCCCAGGTCACCGCCGGCACGAGTGGCTGATCGAGTTGAGTCGAGGAGTTCTCGAAAAAAGATCGAACCAGATTGAGATGCTGAACAATTTCGGGAACATCAGATGCCCGAAAATAATTGTCCGGCATAAATTCGAAGTGCGCTTCGATTTCATCCCCAAAATCTGATGGCAGCTCAGCAGCCACTGCCGCTTCCAAGCTCTCGCGCTCGATCTTGGTTTGCTCGTGATAAGATTTTTGGTCGGCGAGGTACTGCGAAGTGGCCTGAAAAAGTTGCCAGACAAGTGATTCCTTCCAATCCGACCAACTCTGTCCGCTCGTGCCCTGACCGTCGGCCAGGGTTAATAACATCAGTGCGTGGAGATTCTTTTGGTTTCGAACGACATTCGCAAACTCCGCAATCGTCGCTGGATCATCGAGGTTTCGCTGCTGCGCGGTGCTGGAGAGAGTCACGTGATGGTCGACTAGAAGAATCAGCGATTTTCTTTGCTCCGGCGAAAGCTGCAGGCGCTTAGCCACACTTTGCGCGAAAACAGCGCTTGCTTCGGAATGCGGGCGCGCACCCACTGCCCGTCCCGTGTCGTGCAGAAGCAAAGCTAGATAAAGCACGAACGGGTCTTCCAGATTCTCGAAAAGACGACGATAGGCGATCAATTTCGAATCGTTTGTTCGCATGAGCGCGTCGAGTTTGTCGATGCAAAGCAGGGTATGCTCGTCCGCGGTGTAACGATGAAAAAATTCGTGCTGCACCAGGCAAGTCAGCTGGCCAAACTCGGGAACATAGCGGCCGAGAAAATCGACCCGGTGCATCAGCCGCAAAGCGCGGCCGACCTCACCTTTTCTTGATAAAATTGCTTTGAAGATTTCGCGTGGCCCTTTGGCGTAGCGATACGTGCGAGTGATTTGCCCGAGTGCCCGGCTGAGCAAATCCTCCAGCTCTGGGCTAAGATCGACATTGTGCTCCTGCGCGCGTTGAAAGGCAGTCATCATCTCTAAAGGATCGGTCTTGAAGAGGTCTCGCCGATCAGTCTGTAGCTGGCCATGCCGAACGAAGAATGATCCCACCCGGGTTTCAGTGCCGCGCCGGAGAGGTAAAAAGCTGAAGAGCGCGCGGGTGCCGCTGGTCGCGTAGCCGCTGGCAAACTGCTCGGTGATGCGTTCCGTTACACGGAAAATGTTTCGAGTGTGTTTATAATAATCGCGCATCAGCGCTTCGCTCGCGCGCTGGCCGCTCTTTTCCCGGTACCGCAACCGCCGCGCGATTTCCTCCTGCAAGTTCAAATGAAGAATGTCCGCCGCGCGTTTGGAGAGGTAATGTAAGTCCGTGCGCAATCGCAGCAGGAAATCGTACGCTATCTCGATTCGATGCTGGTCCGATTCGCTCAGCCAATCTTTGCCAACAAGATGCGTCGTAGTCAGCGCGCCCTCTTTGAAATACGACATCCAGAGTAAATTTTGATAATCGCGTAGGCCACCGCAGCCGCTCTTGAGGTTTGGCTCCTGCATGTAAACGCTGTCGCCAAACTTGCGGTGACGCGCTTCCTGATCGCGCATGCGCAGTTCGACGTACTGGCGTTCCGATCCAACCACGCATTTCGTGCGGAATTGATCGCGAAACTCTCGTGCAAGCAGCCGATCTCCGGCCAGAAACCGCGACTCGAGCATTGCCGTTTTCGTGAGCATGTCGCGATTGGCCTGGGCCAGCGCCTCTCTGACTGAGCGGGTCGAATGACCGACTTTGAAACCAATATCCCAAAGAAGATAAAGAATTTGTTCTGCCATCCCCTCCACATATGGCGAAACTTTGCCGGCAGCGTCACCGTGCAACAACATCACATCGACATCGCTAAAAGGATTGAGTTCGCCCCGGCCGTATCCGCCGAGCGCGATCAGCGCCAAAGAAGTCTCCGATTGACCGACCGCGTTGGCAGCGGCCGTAAAAACGTGTCGCAAAATTACGTCGACCAGTTCGCCGCGACGGGCGCAGATTTCCCGGCCGCCACCGCCAGCCTGATGTTTCAAACGAAGCCGATGTTCCTCCAGCTTGAGAAATTTTTTGTAGGTCGGCAGAACTTCCGTCGGCCGCTGTTTTCCGGCGAGAGCGAGCTGGTCTTCGGCGTGGGCCAGGACCTTCTCAAGATGTCGCGAGGTCGCCATTTCGACTTAAATTCCAAGTTCCAAGCTCCAACATCCAGAGAAATTTCAAGTTCCAATCATCAAAGGCTCGAACGCACATTTGTGGCGTTGTTAATTAGGGCTTCTTTGGATGTTGGATTTTGGAGCTTTTTTACAATTCGATGGCGTAGCGCTTGAGCTTGTTGTAAAGCGTTGGTCGCTGAATGCCGAGCAGCTCGGCCGCTTTCTTTTTGTTCCCGTGACATTGCGCCAGCGCCTGCAGGATCGTTACTCGCTCCATGTCGTCCAGACTCTGGACGCCTTGCGGAACGACGCTTCGCTCGATTTGTTGCAATGCCGCCGGCAATTGCAATTCTCCTGGCAATTCCTTGACGCCGACCGTGTTTTGCCTTGCCAACACCACGGCGTATTCCATCGCATTTTGCAATTCGCGCACGTTTCCTGGCCACGAGTAATCGAGCAACTTTTGGAATGCTTCCGGTAAAATTTCAGGTTCAGATTTGCCAAGTTGCTGCGCGAATTGTTTTACGAAGAACGTGACCAGGGGCGGGATGTCCTGTTTTCGCTCGCGCAATGGCGGCACCTCGATCTGAAAGGTGTTGAGCCGATAGTACAAATCCGAGCGAAGCCGGTTTTCCGCCAGCGCCTGGGCAATCGGCCGGTTCGTGGCCGCGATTACGCGGAAATCCGCCTTCAGCACGCGGGTGCTTCCGAGCGGCCGATATTCACGCTCCTGGAGCACTCGCAGAAAACGCGTTTGCAAATCAAGCGGCATGTCCGAGATCTCGTCCAGAAACAGCGTGCCGCCGTTCGCTTCTCCGATCATTCCCGGAAAATCGTTCATCGCGCCGGTAAACGCGCCTTTAACATAACCGAACAATTCGCCCTCGATCATCGTCTGCGGGAAGGACGCGCAGTTCAGTTTCACCATCGCCCGTTCGGCGCGACGGCTCCGGCGGTGAATCAAATTCGCGATCACTTCCTTGCCGACGCCGCTCTCCCCAGTGATCAACACATTGGCTTCCGACGGAGCCATCGCGTCGATCAGTTCCTCGATTTCCTGCATCGACTTGCTTTTGAAGACCGGCGTGAAACGAGTTTCCGCCATTTCCAGGCGCTTCTCGAGTTCTTCGGTTTTCTTTCGCAGCTTTTGCGTTTCACGAAGAAGCGACTGCTTCTCCAGCGCTTTTTCCACCAGGCTAAGCAGCTCTTCTGGCGCGTATGGTTTGCTGATAAAATGATACGCGCCGCGCTTGATTGACTCGATCGCGTTGTTGAGCGTGTCATGCGCGGTCAGAATGATGACCTGCGTTTCCGGTCGCTGGGTTTTGATTTGATCAAGCATTTGCAATCCTTCCGCGTCCGGCAATTGCAAATCAAGGAGAACGAGCGCCGCCGCTTTATTTTTCAATGCTTTTAGTCCGGCCGCGGCCGTGGCGGCGGTCTCAGTCTCAAATCCATGACGGCTGAGCAACGCTTCGAGTGTGAGCAAAATCGGTCGCTCGTCATCGATAATCAAAATGCGTCGACTCTCTTTCATCACCCTTAAGATTTTTCCGCCGGGAAAAATGGTAGCGTGACTGTGGTCAAGAGCGTCGATGTTTTTTGATCGTACTCCGCCTGGAAATCGCCACCGTGAGCTTCGGCAATCGAACGCGCACGGTTTAGCCCGAGTCCGTAATGGCCCTGGCTCACGTTTTGTAGCGGTTCGCGTCCCCAATTTTCAGTCGACAATTCGAAACGCGCCTTCGGTTCGCGCAGCTCGAACACGAAACGATCTTTGCCGAGGTAGGCTTTCACCGAGATCGCCTTAGGATTGCGTTCGTGTTGAAAAGCGTTGCTGAAAAGCTCCAGAAAAGTTTCCTGCGCCAACTGCGGATCGATTTGTAACGCCGCATCCTTCAGTTGCACCTCCCAAGTCACGTCGGCCGCGTTATCCGCAAAATCCTTCGCCAGTTTTTGCTTCAAATCTTCGATGAAATCCGCCGCTGGATAGGAAATGGCAGTGGGGCTGACCTGACTGAGGCGGGCCGTTAGCCGCTGCAAATTGGATCCGACTTCAGAAATCATTTCGCGCAGCCGCTGAATCTTGTCCTTCATTTCCGTTTCGTCAGCCAGCTCAGCCAGGTAAGCCGATTGCAGCTCGACTGCGTTCAAATTGTTTCGAATATCGTGACTTAGTTGCCGGACAAACTTTACCATGTCCGGCCACGGTACGCTCGGAGGCTCGTTCCCTGCTTGCTCGGAAGAGCTCGACATAGTTCAGGGTGACATCGAGCAAATGCTATTCCGCGAGGGAAAACGTGTCATCGGATGGCTCTTCACTTTTCGAAATCTGCACGCGTGGATCGTTGCTCGCAAGGTGTTGCAGCACGTGGAAGACATCCTCCGGGTCGGCGTCGAGCGCGCGTGCAATTTCCTCCGCTGTCTTTCCGGCTCCTGGCGAAAGTTTTCCGCGCACTTCGCTTTGCAACTGTAGCAAACGTGTCGCCGCCTTCTTTCCCGCTTCTACTCCTGGTTGATGATAAGCGTTGATGTTAACCAGTGGCCCGTAGAAGCCGACCGCGCGTTCGTAGAGAGCGATTAACGCTCCGATGTTAAATGCATTCGCCTCAGAAATGCTCACCGTGATCGATTCACGTCCTTTCTCATAAAGCGCCGCGCGCGTTCCGCGGAGAAAGCCGTGGAGATAATCACCGCTCGTAACAGCGTCTTCCACTTGGAACGGGGCACGATAGCGATCTTTCGCTACTTCAATAAATGTGACAAAGAAATTCAAGACGCCGTCGCGCAGTTGCTGCACGTAAGCGTGTTGATCAGTCGATCCTTTGTTTCCGTAAACGGCGATCCCTTGATTGACGGTTTTGCGGTCGAGATCTTTCTCTTTGCCTAACGATTCCATCACCAATTGCTGAAGATATCGACTGAAGAGCAGCAACCGATCTTTGTATGGCAGCACCACCATGTCTTTTTCGCCGCGACCGTTGCTGGCATGAAACCACATTAATGCCAGCAGCATCGCGGCGTTTTGCCGGAAATCGTTCGCTCTTGTCTGCTCGTCCATTGCCGCCGCACCGGCCAGGAAATTGTCGATGTCGAAACCTTCCAATGCCATCGGCACCAACCCGACCGCGCTCATCACCGAAGTGCGTCCACCGACCCAATCCCACATCGGGAACCGCGCGAGCCATCCATTTTTCTCCCCAAGCTCGTCGAGATCGCTGCCGACGCCGGTGATTGCGACCGCATGTTTCGCAAAATCCAAGCCGGCAGCTTTGAAGCGCGCTTCCGCTTCCAGCATTCCGTTCCGTGTTTCTTTCGTTCCACCCGATTTCGAAATGACGACGACAAGCGTGCGCGCCAGCTCGTTGTCGATCTTGTCGAGCACGCGGTCGAATCCATCCGGATCGGTGTTGTCGAAGAAATAAATACCCATTGGATCCTGCGCAGTCCCGAGCGCGTCGGCGATGAACTGCGGGCCAAGCGCCGAACCGCCAATCCCAATCGAGAGAACATGTTGAAATTTTTCGCCGTGACTGCCTTTGATTTTCCCAGAATGGACAGCAGCTGCGAAATCTTTGATCAGCGCGTTCGTCTTTTCGATATCGGCGCGCAACTCAGCATTGGGTGCCAGCGCCGGCTTTCGCAGCCAATAATGGCCGACCATTCTTTTCTCATCGGGGTTGGCGATTCCGCCCGCCTCCAGGTCGCGCATGGCCGCGAACGCCTTGTCGATCTTCGGCCGCATTTTGTCGAAGAAATCGTCCGGAAATTTCATCCGGCTGATGTCGATCGAAAAACCGAGATCGTCGTAGCGCAAAAAGTATTGCTGGAATCGCTGCCAGAGCGACGAAGAAGCCATCACCGACTGCTACCGCGAAATCTCTCGGTTAGGAAGATTTATCTCGGCGGTTTGGCCGGCTTCTGCTCGGTGCTTTCGCGTTTGATCGAAACTTCTTCCTTCGGGGCCACTTCGTATTCGGGTTTGGGCATTCCGAGCAACCAATGATCGAACCAGCCGACAATGTTTTGCAGCCGCTCGACTCGATGCCACGGCTGGCCCGATCGCGAGAGCTCGTGTGATTCGTTCGGAAACCGCACCATCACCGTCGGAATTTTGCGAAACTTAAGCGCCCGGAACATTTCCTCGCCGCCCGCGCCAGACGGCGTGCGGTAATCGACTTCGCCCAAAATAAACATCATCGGTGTCTTTACATCTTTGATGTATGTGATTGGCGAGCGCGCTTTGAAATCCTGTTCCTCATCGAACGGCGGTCCTTTAAACCATGCTGGTTGAAACAAAGTGAAGTCCGCCGTGTACCACCAATGCGTCCAGCTCGCGATGTCGCGCTGCGCCACTGCCGCTGCGAAACGAGTCGTATGGCCCACGACCCAGTTCGTGAGCAATCCACCACCGCTTCCGCCGGTCACGCCGAGTTTCTTTTCGTCGATGTAACCGCGCCGCAAGACTTCATCCACCCCGACCATCAAATCTTTGAAATCGTCGCCGGGATAATGATACTGGATCACATTCCCGAAATCCTGGCCGTAAGTCGTGCTGCCGCGCGGATTCGGAAACAGCACCACGTAACCTTTCGCCGCCATCCATTGAAACTCATGCTCGAAAATGTAGCCGTAAGCCGCGTGCGGTCCGCCGTGAATGTTCAGAATGAGCGGATATTTCTTTGCGGCATTAAAATCCGGCGGCCGCTGCACCCACGCCTGAATCGTTTTGCCGTCGAAGCTCTTGTAGGAGATTTCTTCCGGCTCGGTCAAATTGAGCTTGGAAAAAAGCTCCTTGTTAATGTTGGTCAGCTGTTGCGGCTGCGCGTTGGGTGACTCCGAAAGGCCTGGCGAGCCATTTCGAGGTTGTCGACCCAACACAAACAAATCGTTGATCCGTGTCGGCGTGGAAATCGTATAAACGAGCTTGGACGTATCTTTCGAAGCGCGAACTCGGAGCACAGCTTGATTTCCGCTCACCAGATCGGTAGCGGCGCCGCTGCTCACGTCAAAAGAGGCGAGGATCGATTTTCCTTCTTTGCCGTAGATCTCAATCAAATTTTTTCCGTCCGCGGTCCAAATCGGGGAACTGCGTCCGCCTGCGCGCGGGGCTGCGCTGTCGCCGAATGGACCGTCGCCAATGTCGAAGTCGAATTTGTCGGTCAAATTTCGCGGCTTCGCGTTCGGGGTAAGATCGACAATCCACAAGTCCGGCTGGGTGTACGAATTCACCGGTTGCGTGACCGAAGCGACGAAGGCAAGTTGTTTGCCATCCGGGCTGAGCGACAACTGGCCCAGGTCCATGTCGATCACATTCAACTTGGTCGCGGCGCCCCCGCTCGCGCTGATCGCATAAAGTTCGCTCTTCGGTTGCTGGTAGTACGGCTCGTCGACGTGCAACGAAACGAAATAAATCTGCGCGCCATCCTTCGACCAGAAGACGTTGCCTTCGTCGAAGCGGCCGAATGTCAGCTGCTTTGGTTGCACTTTTTCATCGGCATTGCGCGGTGCCTGGACTGTCCAGATGTGCGCCGGACGTTTTGGATCGGCGTAGCCTTCGTTGTCTTCGCGATAAACCGCGCGTGTGATCACGCGCACGTCGCTCTCGTGTTCTGATTCCGCCTCGGCTTTTTTCGCGACCTCGTCGGAAGCGGTCTTTGTCGACGCATTTTTCTCAGCCGGACTCTTTGACGCCTCTGGCGAACTGCTCGGTGAGGTCGCGCCGACCGCTTTCTTTAATTCTTCTTCTTTCTTCTTTTTCTTTTCCTGTTTTGCCAGATCCTCGGCATTCGTCTCGCTCGTAAACGCAATGGTCTTTCCATCCGGTGACCAGACCGGATTACTCGCGCCTTTTGGCAGATCGGTGAACGAAAACGAATCGCCGCCGGCCATCGGCAAGATCGACAATTGCGGCGGCTCGGGTTTGCCGTCCTTTTCGGTCGCGCGAAGAAAGAGCAGAAATTTCCCATCGGGCGACCAGCGTGGCGTCGAATCATGATCGCCTTTGGTCAATTGATGCGGCTCTTCACCGCTACTCGTTGGCACCGCCCAGATCGAAGTGTTGTAGCCTTCTTTCTTTTCGTTCACCGTCACCCGCACAAACGCAACGCGCGATCCATCCGGCGAAACCTGCGGGTCGCCGATCCAGACAAAATCCCAGAGATCTTTTTCAGTGATGCTTCGCTTTTGCGCGGGCAGAACGGCGATCGCTGCGAGGAAAATTACAAATGAGGTAAAGAATGTACGCATAGGTTCAATAAAAGACGTTGCCGGTTCCGGATTTTGTCTCAGGAGGCGGCTGATTGTCGATGTTAGCAGGTCTGCTTTGTTGGATGCGAGCGACAGTTTTTTGGATTCAGAAACAAGTAAATCCTTCCGTCTTCACATGTGCTCGATCACTTTATCGCCAAACTGCGAGCATCCGCCTTCGCCAAGGCTACGGCGTGATTGCGATCGCAGGTCCTGCCAAATCACATGTGGTCGATAACATTCGTCCCAAATTCGCTGCACTTGATCTCGGTGGCGCCATCCATCAACCGCGCGAAATCGTAAGTCACGCGTTTGCTCGCAATCGCGCCTTTCAATCCATTCAGGATCAGATCGGCGGCTTCGCTCCAGCCCATGTAACGGAACATCATTTCGCCGGAAAGAATCACCGAACCCGGATTTACTTTGTCCTGGTTCGCGTATTTCGGAGCGGTCCCGTGGGTCGCCTCGAAAACGGCGTGGCCGGTGATGTAATTAATATTGCCACCGGGCGCGATCCCGATCCCGCCAACTTGTGCGGCCAGCGCGTCGCTCAAATAATCGCCGTTCAAATTCAACGTCGCGATGAGGTCGAAATCTTCCGGGCGCGTCAGCACCTGCTGCAATGTGATGTCGGCGATCGCGTCTTTGATCACAATACCGCCACCGGGCTTGCCCATTGGAATTTTGCACCACGGCCCGCCGTTGATTTCTTCCGCGCCGAAATAATTCTTCGCAACATCGTAGCCCCAATCGCGAAACGCGCCCTCGGTGAACTTCATGATGTTGCCCTTGTGCACGAGCGTGACGCTCTTGCGCTGATTGAGGATCGCGTAACTGATCGCGCTATGGATCAGGCGCACGCTGCCGGAGCGACTCACCGGTTTTAGTCCCAGTCCGACCATCACGTTGTCTTTTTCCGGCGCGCCGACTCTCTTCCAAAACTCAGCCGCCTTTTCCCGGGTGCCGAATCGGATTTTGTCGAATTCTTTTGGAAATTCTTTCCGGAAAAAATCGAGGATCTTTTGCGACTCCGGCGTGCCGGCGGCGTACTCGATCCCGGCGTAAATGTCTTCCGTGTTTTCGCGGAAGATCACGATGTCGACTTTCTCCGGATGTTTGACCGGCGAGGGGACGCCTTTGAAGTATTGCACCGGGCGCAGACAAACGAAAAGATCGAGAAGCTGCCGGAGCGCAACGTTGAGCGAACGAATTCCGCCGCCCACCGGCGTCGTCAGCGGACCTTTGATGCCGACGAGATATTCGCGAAACGCTTCCACCGTGTCGTCTGGTAACCACGAATCAAACTTGTCCTTGGCCGTCTGACCGGCGAACACTTCGAACCACGCAATTTCCTTTTTGCCGCCGAACGCTTTCTTCACCGCGGCATCGAGCACGCGCGCGCTCGCCGCCCAAATGTCGGGGCCGGTCCCGTCGCCGCGGATGAAAGGAATGATCGGCTTGTCCGGTACATTCAATCGGTCGGTTCGGGTAATTTTTTCGCCATTGGGCGGAGCGACGTCTTTGTACGGCATAAGGCGAAGACTCTAATTCGAAATTCGAATTTCGAAATTCGAATTTCGAATACGCTCGCTTTCCGAGTTGCAGGTTACCCAATAACTTGTCAACAACCCTACAACCTTGGTATTCATGTCTTCCACTGAGCTGATTCTCGGCGTGCGCTTTTTCAACGGCACGGTTGACGAAGCCGTTGAAGTGATGTCGGCCGCTGGCGGTTTGCTGGTGGTGCCGGCTGCGCCCACCCTGGTCAAGATTTGTCACGATGAAGATTATCGGCGCGCCTTAACGTCGGCCGACATGGCGATCGCGGACAGCGGCGCGATGGTGCTGCTTTGGAAAATTTTTACCGGACGGCGGGTCGAACGCATTTCGGGATTAAAATTTCTCAAGCGCTTGATGGGATGGCTCGCGTCGCATCCAAAAGAACGCGTGCTTTGGATTGTGCCGAGCGAATCGGCCCACGAAAAAACGATCGCATGGCTGCGGCAGGTCAACCTGGCCACGACCGCCGATTTTTACATCGCCCCGCGCTACGCGGCGGAAGTCCGGGACGACGCGTTAGTCGGCAAAATCGACAGGCATCCGCCGGCTCATGTGGTGGTTGGAATCGGCGGCGGCGTGCAGGAAAAACTTGGGCTTTTCCTGAAAGAAAATCTGCGGGCGCGACCGGCCATTCATTGTGTCGGCGCGGCGCTCGCGTTTCTCACCGGCGATCAACCGCCGATTCCAATGTGGGTCGACCGTTTCTATCTCGGCTGGCTCCTGCGCTTGCTGCGGCAGCCACGCGTGTTCGGACCGCGCTATCTGAGCGCGCTCAAATTGCCGTGGCTTTTGCTGCGCTACAGGCAGGAAATGCCGCCGTTGCAAAGCAAAGTCAAAATTGGAAAGTAGGAAGTAGGAAACAAAAATGGGAAAAAGATCTCGAGAAACGGCCTAAGCGTTTTGCGCTAGCCGTAATAAAATGCTCTTCGCCCCCTGCCGCGGACTCGAGAAATCGACATTTTGATCCGCCCACTGATCCGTTCGGCAACGTCGATTGGGGCAAATTGTGAGGAAGCAAATCGTGGTCTCTCCAGAGCCGATTTCGCAAACAAAATCGAGACTGTACAGAAAGGCTCGAGCTTCTCCTCGACTTCGGTCTCGCTAATGATCAAGGCGCACAAGAACTGCTGCAGGAATCATCAGAGCTGCTCGCGATTTTCGCGAGCATCGGGAAGAAGCTGAAAGAGTAATAGTTTTCTACTTTCTAATTCCTAATTTCTACTTGGATGAAGATCTTGGGCCTCAACGCTTATCGCGGCGATTCCGCTGCGTGCTTGTTTGTCGATGGCAAACTCATCGCGGCGGCAGAGGAAGAACGTTTTCGGCGGATCAAACATTGGGCGGGTCTGCCGAGTAACGCGATCAATTACGTTTTGGAGGAAGCAAAGCTACGGTTGGAGGACGTCGACCACATCGCGATCAATCACAGGCCAGGCGTGAATAATCTTCGCCGGCTCGGATTTGTCCTGACCCACTGCTCGCCTCCGAAATTAATGGCGCAAAAAATCAAAAACATTCGCAGCGGCGCATCGGTGAAGGAGCGACTCGAAGCAAGCTACGGGATCGAGATCAAAGCCGAGGTGCATCACGTCGAACATCACCTCGCGCATCTCGCCTCGGCGTACTTGGTTCCCGGATTCAACGAGGCGGCCTGCGTTTCGATCGACGGCTTTGGCGATTTCGCCAGCACTGCATTCGGTTTCGGCCACGGAAGCGAGGTCAAGATCGACAGTCGCGTTTATTTTCCGCACTCGTTAGGCGTTTTTTACTCCGCGCTGACCCAGTTCCTCGGTTTCCCGAAGTACGGCGACGAATACAAAGTGATGGGACTCGCGCCTTACGGCGAACCCAACTTTCTCGAACCGCTCCACGAAGTCGTCCGCATCAAACCCGACGGCAGTTTTCGATTGAACCTGAAGTTTTTCCGCCACCACATCGGAGACGTTTCTTATACCTGGCAGGATTGCGCGCCCGAAGTTGGCACGCTTTACCGACGCGCACTGGTCGATCTTCTCGGGCCGCCGCGGCAACGCCACGAACCGCTCGAGCAGAAACACAAAGACATCGCACGTTCGGTCCAGGCGACTTATGAGAAAGCGTTCTTTGCCCTGCTTCGGGCTCTGCACGAACAGCATCCGTCCGATAATCTCGCGCTCGCCGGCGGTTGCGCGATGAACTCGGTCGCGAACGGAAAAGTTTATCGCCGGACGCCGTTCAAGAAAATGTATTGTCCGGCCGCGGCCGGCGACGCCGGCGGCGCCATCGGAGCGGCGGTCTACATCCTCTCAACCCTCGATAAACGCCAGTCCAGCTCGGACCAACAATCAACGATCGCGCTGTCCTCTGACCTCTGTCCTCTGATCTCTGCCTACTTGGGTCCCGAAGCGAGCGAGAAGGAAATCCTTGCGCTGATCGATTGGAAAAGAAAGGAGGTCGCGGACGCAGGCTGCACGATCTCCTACATCGGCGACGAAGATGAACTTTCGCAGAAGACGGCGCAAGCTATTGCGGACGGAAAAATTGTCGGTTGGTTTCAGGGGCGAATGGAGTGGGGGCCGCGCGCGTTGGGGAATCGTTCCATTCTGGCTGATCCGCGCAACGCCGGAATCAAAGACGTTTTGAATACGAAAATTAAACGGCGCGAATCGTTCGGGCCGTTTGCTCTGTCGATTTTGCGCGAAGCCGCGGCCGAATGGTTTGAGACTGACGACGACGTCCCGTTCATGATGAAAGTTTTCCAGATCCGCGCGAAATACTCCGACATAATCCCGGCCGTCATCCATGTCGACGGTACCGGCCGCTTGCAGACCGTTCACAAAGAAAGCAATCCGCGCTACTATCGCCTGATCGAACATTTTCGCGATTTGACCGGAATCCCGCTTGTGCTCAACACTTCTTTTAACGAAAACGAACCGGTTGTCTGCTATCCTGAGGAAGCGCTCGACTGTTTCCTCCGCACCCAGATGGATATCCTGGTGCTCCGAAATTTCTGGATCGGGAGAAAGAGTTAATTATTATTCGTTATCGGTTATCGGATGCTGACCGCAGACGAAGATTTGACTCTGATCTTATAACTATTAACTAGTAACCGATAACTGATCCTCCGCGGGACATATGAAGGCCTCTTACAAATTGATCCTTATTTCGGCCGCATGCGGATTCATTTCTCCATTGGCCCGCGGCCAAGCGTCTCTTAACGGGACAACTCTTGGCAAGAGCCAGAATGACTCCCGGGACCTTGCAAATTCATTGATTCCTGGAAAACCGCGCCTTGGGAAAGAAAAAAAAGAGGAAGTAGACCCGCAAAAACTGCCGAGCAAGGCTATCAAAGACCCAAAATTTCAGGGCAGCCTTTTAGACGAAGGACTCGACTCTAGCGCCGAAACCAAATCGCAGGTCGAAAAAGCGGCTAGCAGCAGTGATAAGGATCCAAAACCGTCGAAACCAGCCGATGCCGCCAACGATAAAGATTCAAAAGCTTCCAAGTCGGCTCAGGTTGGCGATGGCCAGAGCAAAGACCAAAAAGCAACTGCGGTGAGGTCCGACGAAAAGGCGCCGGAGAAGGAGAAGGCTTCAGCAGGCAAAACTGACGGCAACCACTGATCGGCGGTTGAAGCGCTCGACTTGCTTCTTGCGCACCCAAATGAACGTTCTGGTGCTCGCAAACTTCTGGATCGCGCAATCATCTTGAAGTTTCTGAGCGCAGAAGATGGAAGATTCGAAGTTAGATGCGTACGATCATCGTCACTGGATCGGCTGGGCTGATCGGGTCGGAAACGGTCAGGCGCTTCGCCAAGGATGGAGCCCGCATCGTTGGGCTCGACAACGACATGCGTGCGCAATTTTTTGGGCCGGAAGCTTCTACCCACAAAGTCCGCGACGATTTGATTGCAAATATTCGCAATTATGAGCACCACAACATCGACATCCGCGACGCGAGCGCTACCACAGAGTTATTCCAAAAATATCGCGGCAGAATCGACGCCGTCGTGCACACGGCTTCGCAGCCTTCGCACGATTGGGCGGTACGCGATCCGCAGATGGATTTCGCCGTTAACGCCCATGGCACACTCAATCTGCTCGAGGCGGCGAGGAATTTTTGCCCGGAAGCGCCCTTCATTTTCACATCGACCAATAAAGTTTACGGCGACACGCCGAATCGTTTGCCGTTACGCGAATTGGAAAAGCGTTGGGAAATTGAGCCCGGCCATCAATACGAGCCCGGAATTCCGGAGACAATGACCATCGATCAGAGCAAGCACTCCCTTTTTGGGGCTTCAAAAACCGCCGCTGATGTTCTGGTTCAGGAGTACGGACATTACTTCGGGATGCCGACCGTTTCATTTCGTGGCGGCTGCCTGACTGGCCCGGCTCACGCCGGCACCGAGTTGCACGGCTTTCTCTCTTACTTGATGACGTGCGCCGTGAGTGGCCGCCCGTATCGCGTCTTCGGATACAAGGGCAAACAGGTGCGCGATAACATTCACAGCTTCGATCTGGTGGAAGCATTTGCCGAATTCATTCGCGCTCCGCGTGCCGGTGAAGTTTACAACATCGGTGGGAGCAGACACTCCAATTGTTCAGTGCTGGAGGCGATCGACCTGTGTGAGCAAGTCAGCGGCCGCGAATTGCAATGGCAGTACGAGGAGCAGAACCGAATCGGCGATCACATTTGGTGGATCACCGACGTCCGTAAATTTCAAAGCCATTATCCAAGATGGAAATTTCGTTATGGGCTGCGCGAAATGCTAGCCAAGATTCATGATGCTGTCTCACGAACCCCGATAACCGATAGCCATTTTGTGGACCACTAATCGTCGTCGCGCGATTCGTTTCGGTACCGCGAGCTCTTTTATTTTCCGGCTGACGCGAGGTGCTCGCGCGCTACAAACACACCATGGTCGGCAATTTGTGGGCGATGCGACGAAGCCTTCAATCCGAATCAAGCTCCGACGTCGGATTTGTTATCGTATGTGGTAAAACCGTAGTTATTTGCGAAGAGGCAAAATTGCCGCTCTGCCTTTTTCGCGCAGATTTACGCAGTTTCAGTGTCCGAAACTGTCCGACAATCCTTGCTATTGATTCGGCGCTTCCGAGGCCGCGCGTTTTTGCTTTTCGATATCAGCCGAAATCAGAGCAGACTCCGGCAGCTTATGATTGAAACCATTGATCAGTCTTCCGTTCAGCACTTTGGAAAGATCGACGTCGCACACGTGCGGCGGCTTTGTCGGATTGGGCGGGGAAATCACCGCCTGGCCATAATGCAAGCGGCAAGGTTTACCCGGGAATTTTTTCAGCGTGAAGACGCCGTCGCCGTGGAGTAAGATGAATTTGTTGTGGGAATCCGTGCGCCGCTCCACGATAGCGGTAAACCCACTCACGGCCGCCGTGGCGATTGCTGTGGTGATCTTTACCGTACCGGCTTCTTTCGGAGCCGAAATCAGGATAGCGCCGCTCCCAAGATCGTAAGTTCGAGTGGCAGCGTCAAAATTGAACACTGTATTCGCGCCGAGGCGAGTGACACTCAGATCGGTGAAAGTCAGCTCCGCACGTGACTCGCCGCCAGTGTGCACGGCTGTCCCTTGACGAACGGTCTCGTTGACCACCGCCGGACGGGATGCGGCCTGGGCCGCAAGCAGGCGCACATCGCGGATCACTGTGGTGACGCGGGCCTCCTTTTTATCAGCCGCGAGCGCGAATTGGGTTAGGGCAAGGAGAAAGACGAATGCAATGCCGTACTTAGAGGGACGACTTAAACCTGCTCGCCATAGCAAGTGTCGTCCCAGCCCGGCCCCTTGATTGTAATCGCACACGATCACGAGTCCGATAGTATTGATCGAGAACGCGCGTGTCAAGCCGACCGTTCAAGCCTCGTGACCTCGTACTCGTGTCTCCGCGCCCTTTGAGGGATGGGCCGAAGCCGAGGAGGTGTCGAGCCTCAATTCTACCACAGCCGTTAGTACCGCCGGCACGCAAATGCCGGAAAGAGAAATACGGGGGACATTGGGCCGACACGGGCATTCACTTACGGGAAAAGCCAACCAATCCTGAGATCTGGACCGCTAGATTTATGTTGTTGGAATCTGGCCGATCGGATATCATCGTTTTGTAGCTATGGAAATTATGAGCGCACCTATCTTTTGGTCTGCCCGCGTCTGGACGTTGAGTTGCTCCCTTTTTCTCAGTCAGGCCGCAGGATTGCTCGCAGCGGAACTCGTTTTGCAAAAGGTTCCACCTGTCACTATCGAGCAATCCGCTGCCTATCCGCAAGACGTCGCCCACTATTGTCTCGTCGCGCAAGTTGAAACCGTGCCTCAAAACGATCCGATCGCGGGTTTGCAGCTAAGCTCGAAGTCGGAGCACGACACCGTCGCCGAAGCAGCGCTGCTCTGCGGTGATCCAACAGCCGGCTACCCCCTGTCTAATGGCAGCACGACTTTGCTCGTCTCGCTCGCGAAAATTGAAAACTTCGACAGCATTGCCTTTCGCAACAGTGGTGCGAAAGGGGATGTCCTCATCGCGACCGCTAATGCCAAACTCCCTGCCGATAGCCCGCAGTGGAATAAAGTGACTCAGCAAGATCTGACTCCGGACGTGGTCAAAATAAAGATCGGCCCGAGTGAAGCGAAATATGTCAAACTTACTTTTAGCGTAATCGAGACCGGTCGCATTGCGGGCTTGGGTATTTATTCGATTCCTGCAGTCTCGGATGTTACGATACCGCGTTCGCGAAAAATGGTTCAGGACAAATCCGAGAGCTTGGCGCTGATCAGTTATAATCTTAGTAACGTGCATTCCCGAGCACGGGCGCTCTACGTCAGCTCTGGAGAAGACTTGAAGCAGGCGAACAACATGATCGACGAGCAGCCAGGCACAAGCTACCGCTTCGCTCCGAATGATACCACGCCGGCTGCCGTAATTGATCTGGGCGAGGTTACAAAGCTGCGCCGCATTTCCACCCTTTATTCACCGGCCAAGAGCACAGTCGACTTTTATGTACTGCAAACTTTACCTGGAGAAGCGACGTCCACAGCTGAAAACGCGCCGAAAACGCTGCGTGTCAGCGAGAAAATACTGGCGGAAGTGAAGCCAATCGGTTCGGTCGTGGACGACGGCACCGGTCGCGCGGCGATTGATTTTCCCGTGACCAAGGGTCGTTACATAATGCTGAAATGGAGTCCAGCCGCGCAGCAGGATACTGCGTTGTCTGTCGCGGAGATTGCCGCCTTTGGTAGCAATGAGACTCAGTCAACCAACTTAACACTGGCCAATGCCAGCCTCGCTGGTGCTGACGGTAAAGTCGTTTCCGATGCCAAGGACGTGATCATGGACGTTAAGGATTTTAAGGAGTGCTGCAATGAGCCCGAACCCCCTGCGGAAGGTCCACCGCCCCCACCTCTTCCCGAACCGCCGTCCTTTGTTTCTGTGCCCTTCATTAGTCCCTAGCAGAAATTTTCCACCAGAAACGGCCCGTCTGTTGGAATGAACCGATAGTACGGGCCCTCTGCTTTTAGAAATTGGGGCAATTCTTTGGACCTGGCGAGACTTACCTATGAAAACAGGTAGCAGCGCGTACGGGAGTCGAACCCGTGCACCGGCCTTGAGAGGGCCGTGTCCTAACCACTAGACGAACGCGCCATCGTAATTTTCGAGGCGCTTAAAATAACCGTTGCCGCAGCCCGAGCAAGATTGCCTTTCCCTCCGCCCTAAATCGACTTGCAATCACGGTCGCGGAATCAGCTCTGGTTTGCCTCGTACTTTCTGGCCCGTTTGTCCTTTTTCTTTTTCGGCGTCGGGCTCGGCGTCGGCAATTCACTATCGGTCTCGTGTCGTACTCGCGCCTGGGTGATCTGACTTAAATGTTCCATTTTCAACTCGTCGAGCGCAGTTTTCATTTCCGCGCTGCGGGCCAGGACGCGCATCCGTCCGTAGTAAAGATTGTAATAATCGCGGAGCCGCTCGCGTTTCGCCAAATCGGTCCGCGCCGTCTCGGCCGCTCTCCTTGCGGCGGCGACGTCGGGCGCGTTTACAACCTGGTTTTGCAGTTGTCGCCATTCAATATGCAGCCGGCGCCGATCCGCTTCTTTGCCTAACGAGGTTTGCTTAAAAATTTCATCAATCTGGGCGCGTTCCGGAACGGTCGCTTCGGCGGTCGCGCTCGGGAGAGGTGCTTGCCGGGGCAAGCTCGATTGGAGATCCGAATCGGTCGCTACTTGCCCGGTGATCGAACCCGCGCCGGCGCAAAAAGCCACCAGCAAGATCGACAATGAAAGTTTCGCGCGCACTTGCAATATTTTATCGGGGCGAGTCGCTGTAAAACATGTCAGTGGTCGGGGCGAGAGGATTTGAACCTCCGACCTCGTGGTCCCAAACCACGCGCTCTACCAAGCTAAGCTACGCCCCGCAATTATCGCCGTGACCTGTATCACGGATTCGATTCGTAGCCAAGGTTTGGCCCGAGTCGCTTCTCCGCGGTCGCAATTGATTCACCGCGCCGCTGCGCGTAATCCGCAACCTGGTCGCGTTCAACTTGTCCAACAGCAAAATATTTCGCTTCCGGATGCGAAAAATAAAACCCGCTCACGCTCGCAGCTGGATGCATCGCGTACGTTTCGGTTAGTTTGATGTCGATCTTACGTTCGGCGTTGAGAAGATCGAATAGCGTCCGCTTTTCGGCGTGATCAGGGCACGCGGGATACCCGGGAGCTGGGCGGATTCCCTGATATTTTTCGCGAATCAAATCGGCGTTGGACAGATCCTCGTCGCGCCCGAAGCCCCACGCGATCCGCGCCTCCTTATGCAAATATTCGGCAAAAGCTTCGGCCAATCGATCCGCTAGCGCTTTAGCGATGATCGCGCTGTAATCGTCGTGGCCAGCAGCAAATCTTTTCGCCTGCTCGTCCGCGCCGTGAATCGTGACCGCAAATCCGCCCACATAATCCAACGCGCCGATGTAATCCGCGAGGCAATGATTAAATTGGCCTGGCGGCTTTTGGATTTGCTGCCGTAAGAAATAAAATGTGGCGAGTTTTTCGCGCCGCGATTGGTCGACAAAAAGATCGACATCATCACCGCTCGAGTTCGCCGGCCAGAATCCAAAGATGCCTCGCGCAGTTAACAAATCTTTGGCCGCAATTTCATCCAGAATCTCTTGCGCGTCGTCAAAAAGCTCGCGCGCTTGTTTACCAATCGTCGGATCCTCGAAAATCGCCGGATATCTCCCGCGCAATTCCCAGACGTGAAAAAATGGAGACCAATCGATGTAATCCCGAAGATCGACAATCGACGGAGCAACTACCCGAGTTCCGATAAAGTCCGGTTTCGGCGGCTGGTAATTACTCCAGTTGATCGATGTCCGATTGGCGCGCGCTTGATCGAGCGTCAGTAATTTTCTTGCGTGCGTTTTTACAACATATGCTTTGCGCAACGCATCGTATTCCGCGCGGGTCTTGGCATCGAATGCCGTTTTTTGTCTTGCATTTAACAATGAATTGACCACACCGACTGCGCGGGAAGCATCCAGAACGTGGATCGTGCTCTCGTGATAATGCGGCGCGATCTTCACCGCGGTGTGCGCCCGGCTCGTCGTGGCACCGCCGATAAGAAGCGGCAATTCAAAATTTTCGCGCTCCATTTCTTGCGCCACGTGCACCATTTCGTCGAGTGACGGCGTGATCAGGCCGCTCAATCCGATCGCGTCTGCTTTTTTCTCGCGCGCAGCCTCCAGAATTTTCGCAGCCGGCACCATCACGCCAAGATCGACAACGTCATAGTTGTTACACTGCAGGACAACGCCAACGATGTTCTTGCCGATGTCGTGGACGTCGCCCTTGACGGTGGCCATGATGACGCGGCCCTGCGGTTTGGCGCCCGCTAATTTTTCCGCTTCCATGAACGGCATCAAGTACGCGACCGCCTTCTTCATCACCCGCGCGCTCTTCACCACCTGCGGTAAAAACATTTTGCCCGATCCGAAGAGGTCGCCGACCACACTCATTCCCGCCATGAGCGGACCTTCGATGACGTCGAGCGGGCGTGTGCATTTTTGCCGCGCCTCCTCGGTGTCGATGTCAATGTAATCGACGATGCCTTTGACGAGCGCGTGCGTCAGTCGTTCTTCGACAGACTTGGCGCGCCACGCTTCGTCTTTAACCCTGGTTTTTCCCTTCGCTTTAATGCTTTCCGCGAAATCAACCAGCCGCTCGGTCGCGTCGTCGCGTCGATTGAGAAGGACATCTTCAACGCGTTCGCGCAGTTGGGGCTCGATCTCTTCGTAAACGGCGAGCTGGCCGGCGTTCACGATGGCCATGTCGAGCCCCGCACGAATCGCGTGAAACAGAAACGCGGCGTGCATCGCTTCCCGCACGGTGTTGTTCCCGCGAAATGAAAATGAAATGTTGCTTACGCCGCCGCTCACGCGAACGCCGGACAGATTCTTTTTGATCCAGCACGTGGCCTCGATGAAATTGACCGCGTAATTTCGATGTTCCTCCAAACCGGTCGCGACGGTGAGAATGTTTGGATCGAAGATGATGTCGGTTGCTGAAAAGTCGGCGCGCTCGGTGAGAAGTTTGTAAGCACGGGCGCAGATGTCGATCTTGCGTTGCAAATTGTCGGCCTGACCTTGTTCGTCGAATGCCATCACGATGACCGCCGCGCCATAACGCCTAATCAGTCGCGCCTGGCGCAGAAATTCTTGTTCCCCGTTTTTCAAGCTGATCGAATTCACGACCGCCTTGCCCTGGACGCATTTCAGCCCGGCTTCGATCACGCTCCACTTCGAGCTGTCGATCATGATTGGAATCCGCGCGATCTCCGGTTCGCTCGCGATCAAATTCAAGAAGCGCGTCATCGCCGCCTCCGAATCGATCATTCCCTCGTCCATGTTGACGTCGAGAATGTTGGCCCCGCCTTGCACTTGCTGACGCGCGACCGCTAACGCTCCTTCGAAGTCGCCGTTCAAGATCAACTTCGAAAATTTTGGAGAGCCGGTGATGTTTGTTCGCTCGCCGATCACGACGAACCCCATCTCCGGCGTAATGTTCAATGGTTCGAGACCGGACAGTTGTAGCGCATCGTTCCGTGCCCTCTCCGGAACTTCGCGCGGCTTGCAGTCGCGCACTGCGTTTGCGATCGCGCGAATGTGATCGGGCGTTGTTCCGCAACAACCGCCAACCAGATTGAGCCAGCCGTTTTCGGCCCAGCGTTTCAATTTTGGAGCGAGTGTTTCTGGCGTTTCTGGAAAGCCGGTTTCGGAAAGCGGATCGGGCAAACCCGCGTTCGGATAAGCGCTCACGTAAAAAGGAGCGGCGCGCGCGAGCTCTTCGATAAACGGATTCATTTCGTCCGGGCCGAGTGAACAATTCAACCCGCCCATGAGCGGGTTCGCGTGCGCAATCGAGACGAGAAACGCTTCTACCGTGTGGCCGCTCAATGTCCGGCCCGCTCTGTCCGTTACCGTTCCGGAAACGATTAACGGAAGTTTTTTGCCGGTTTTTTCGAAGACATCGGCGACAGCGAAGAGGGCCGCCTTACCGTTCAACGTATCAAAGATCGTTTCGACAATGAGAAGATCGACATTTCTTTCCACCAGCGCGTTGATCTGCTCGAAATAAGCCTGGCACAGTTGATCGAACGTAACCGCGCGAAATGCCGGATCACCGACATCTGGTGAGATGGAGGCGGTGACGGGCAGGGGACCAATCGATCCTCCGACAAATCGGCGAATACCGGTTTGCTTGGTTGATTGATCTGCAGCGCGTCGCGCAATCGTCGCGGCCGCCAGATTCATTTCGCGAACGAGCGCGCGAAGATCGACATCATCCACGACGCGCTGAAAGAATTCCTGATTCTTGCGGCCGTTGGTCGGTTCGCTTTGAAACAGAAAATCGTGCAACCCGATCGCGGTCGCATTGAAAGTATTGGTTTCGATGATGTCGGCGCCTGCTTCCAGGTACTGGGCGTGAATTTCCTCGACGATGTGCGGCTGAGTTAAGTTTAGTAATTCAAGACAGCCTTTGAGATCTTTGGCCTTCCAATCGTGAAACCGTTTTCCGCGATAGTCCTGTTCGGACAATTTCCGGCGCTGGATCATCGTGCCCATCGCGCCGTCAAGCACGATGATGCGCTCGCGCAAAAGGCCTTCGAAAGGATGAACGTTAGTCGGCATGTTGGCGAAGAACTAAGCGGTCTTTATGCCAACATCAAGAAACAAATCTACGCATCATGATACGTAGATGTGTCTTAAGATTCCAAATCCCAAGATCCAAATCCCAGGGGAGCCTCAAGTTCCAATCTCCAAAGAGCCATCTCCGGGTTGAAAATTGATTATTGGAGATTCTTTGGAGCTTGGATGTTGGAACTTGGAGTTTTTTAGAGCGCGTTTGGCCTCAAACGCAATGTCTGGAGAAATGATGCGCCCAGACCGCGCAATTTCGCTTCTAGCTTTTTCGTGCAATCGCATTCGCAGCACGCCCATGGCTCCGCGCGGTTCTCGTGCCGGCAATTTCGGCGCGAGTGCGCGTCCTTGACGCTGAGAAGTTCGAAGTATTTCTCCCAATAAGGCCGTTCTTCCGCGAGCGGCCGATCGCAAAAACAGGTTTCGACCCAGGTTGCGACGCCGTCGTCATTCAAGCGCGCTTCGTTCATATTATAATTGTTACTCGTGACCGGCGATTGAACCTTTGCCGAGCGTCCCGTCATTGATCGAGCGCAATAGGGACTGCGATTTGCCCGTTTTTACTTTTGCTTTGACGAGATAGCGCACGCGGAAAATCTAGCACGCACTTTGGGAACTTCGAATTGCCGCTAAGGACAACGGCCGCTACAAGTGACGAGATGGAGGCGGTTCGCCTTTTCAAACTCTTGAATCGCGACCAGAGGAATACGTTTGTCGCCTGCTTCCTCGGTTGGGCGCTCGATGCGCTCGATTTCTTTCTGGTCACGTTTGTGCTTGTTCCGATCGGCCATGATTTCGGACAGACCATCCCCAAGGTCGCGTTCGCGATTACATTGACGTTGATGATGCGGCCGCTCGGCGCATTCATCTTTGGCTTGCTCGGCGACAAATTCGGCCGGCGGATTCCGCTGATGGCCGACATCATTTTTTATTCGGTGATGGAATTGCTGACTGCGTTCGCGCCGAGTTTCACCGTCTTTTTGGTACTTCGCGCGTTGTTCGGAATTGGAATGGGCGGCGAATGGGGCCTGGGCGCTTCCTTGGCGATGGAATCACTGCCGACGCAAACGCGCGGACTTTTCTCGGGAATCTTACAACAAGGCTACGCTGCTGGTTATCTGCTCGCGGCGCTGGTTTATTGGATTGTCTTTCCGCACTTTGGCTGGCGCGGGTTGTTTGTCGCGGGCGCGCTGCCGGCATTTTTGGTCATTTATATCCGGGCGCGAGTTCCCGAATCGCCGGTCTGGCAACGCAACCGCGTTCGCAGTGAGCGCCCGCGAATCAAGATGTCGATCTTCATTAGGCAACACGGCGCTTTGTTCATCTATGCCGCGCTGCTCATGACCGCGTTCAACTACATGTCGCACGGTACCCAGGATCTCTACGCAACCTATTTGCAAAAGCAGCGCGGTTTCGATCCCGATCAAACATCCAAGATCGCAATCATTTATGCCATCGGAATGATTTGCGGTGGAACTCTGGTCGGCCATTTCTCGCAACAATGGGGCCGGCGCCGAGCCATCATCTTGTCTGCGATCTGTGGCATGCTGCTAATTCCGCTCTGGATTTTCGCACCGAGCACGGCGCTGCTCATAATGGGCGGATTCTTGATTCAATTCATGGTGCAAGGCGCGTGGGGCGTGGTGCCGGTTCATTTAAACGAACTGTCGCCGCCGGAATTTCGCGGGACTTTTCCGGGACTCGCTTATCAGCTCGGAAATTTTGCTGCCGCTTACGCTGCTCAGCAACAGGCGTGGCTGGCGGAACATTTTCGTTCGGCCAATGGAGAACCGAATTACGCGCTGACAATGGCGCTGGTAGAAGCGGTAGTCTTCTTGGCGATCATTTTTCTCGCGGCGATCGGGCGCGAGGAGCGCGGCAAAGAATTTTAACCGCATTTTCGCTGCCGGTGAAAATGCGCCCGAAGGGCAGCTACTTCTCAAGAAGTAGCTGGTTAACCCAGTCCCTTCAACGACCAGCGCGATTAACAATCCAGATCCAAAGTTTTGGAGCGCCTTGAGAAATTCCTGAACTATTTTTAAGGGGCTGCTCGGCTTCCCGCCGAGCGGACAGAAATGTCCGGGTTAATCACGTTTTAGCGTCGAAGGCGCTAGCCCCGGTTCTTCGCCCGGCGGTTGCGCGACTGCGCTTCTCGATGCGCGATAAACGCCCGCACCGTAACGCTGCTCCACAATTGCGTCCGCGATCCGGTCCGCGAGCGCTTCGCGATAGTCGGCATCGCGCGCTTCGCCGCCCTCCAAGCGATTGCTCAGAAAGCCACATTCCACCAGCACCGCCGGATATTTTGCCAGCCGCAAGACCCGAAAATTGGCTGAGTGAACGCCGCGATTAGCCGACTGGGGAATGGTCATCAGCTTCGATTGGATCCGATGCGCCAGGTCAATCGAATTTCCTGAATGATAATACGTTTCGAAACCGTGAATCCCGCGCCGGCGCGAATCGTTAAAATGAATGCTGACGAAAACCGAATTTTTTTGCGCGTTCTCAATTGCCACGCGTTGGTCGAGAGGAATAAAAACGTCGGTCGAGCGTGTCATCACGATCTTCAGATCCGATTCGCGCAGTTTGCGGGCGAGACGTTTGGCGACATCGAGCGTCGCAATTTTCTCCGCGCCGCCGAATTTGCGGTAAGCGCCATTGTCTTTGCCACCATGTCCAGCATCGACGACAACAGTGCCGAAAGATTTGCTCGTATCTTTTGTGCCGACTTCAGACGGTCGCGGACCCGTGGCACAAGCGGCAAGGAAGCCCGAAAAGCCAAGAATTAAAAACCTGTAACTCAGTCGAGACATTTGACGTTCTTACATTAAAACACGCCTTACCGCCAACGGTTTCTCGATGGGCACGATTCTCTTTAAGGCAGCAAAGTTCGTGCTGGGATTTGTTGTCGTTCAGAAAAACCGCTTGTTTTTTGTGCGACCAGATTTAAAGGCGTTTACTCTAACTTATGCGCACCCAACTTCTTTTCTATCCGCTCCTCTTTGCAGTTCTGACCTCCAGCATTGCATTCGCAGCAAAACCGACACCTGCTCCGAAAGCGGCCACCGCCACACCTGCGCCGACCGTATCCAAGCCGGTGGTCGATCAAACCGCGCAGACGATCATCTACTGCTATCACCGCTTGGTCGACAAAGTCCGTTACCCTGGGACTGAAATCACGCCGGCAGTTTTCGAAGCTCAAATGAAGGAGCTGAAGGATCGCGGCATCACCGTAATCAGTTTGCAGGATCTGCTCGCTTGGAAAAAGGGAGAGAAAAACATTCCGCCGCGTTGCGCGGTGATCACGTTCGATGATGGCTGGAAATCGCAATATGAAGTCGCCTGGCCGATTATGAAAAAGTTCGGCTACACCTTTACCATGTTCATTTATACCGAGGGCGTGGCTGGCGCCAGCCTCGGCGGTGGACAGGCGTGCACTTGGGAAATGCTCGCCGACATGCGCGATAACGGGATCGACATCGAAGCCCACTCCGCAACCCATCAGGATTTGCGCGAAGGCCACACCATCATGGTGGCCGAACCAGGCGGGAAGCGGACCAAGAAGAAATTGACCGGCGCGGAATACGAACAATGGGTCCAAAACGAGGTCGTCGGCTGCAAGCAGCTGCTCGAACAACGGCTCGGCATAAGGATCAACTGCTTCGCGGTGCCGTTTGGCACTTATAACGAGCACGTGAAAGAAATCGCGCGTAACGCCGGTTACGAGGCGATGTTCACAGTTTACGGACAACCGATTAGGTACACGTCGCCGATGGATGCGCTCGGACGTTATGCGATCGAAGCGAACAAGCCGAAAGTTTTTGAGGACGCCGTGAAGATGATCGCGACTTCCAGTGGTGGTCCCGGCGCGCCGGCAATCGCAGAAGTTGGCGCGGCGAATTTGTCGACCGAACCCGCCGACGGTACAACCGTTCGGAGTGCGCTGCCGTTGATTAAAGCGAACTTGAGCGGGATCGGACAAATTGATCCCGCCAGTGTACAATTGCGAGTCAGCGGCTTGGGAGTTGTTCCAGCCAGCTTCGATCCGAAAACTGGTGTCGTCTCATATCAAGTCACTCAAAAGTTACGGGAGAAAAGCTGCACCGTGATTCTGAGCGCGAAATCAGGGGACAAGAAAGTCGAGACCCGCTGGACGTTCGGAATCGGCGAGACTGGCGCTGCAGCAGCGCCGACTCCAGCTGCGACACCGAAGAAATAAGGCGGATCGGCCGCTCCGTCGAGCGATGCTAGATATATGCGGCTCTGCCGCCATTCATAACATCGAGCAAGAGACTGCTCGATCCACCTAATGTTTTCGCAACTGGGCGACAAACTGCAGGAGATCTTTAAAGATCTTCGTGGTCACGGAAAAATCAGCGAGGAGAACATTGACGCCGCGCTGCGCCAAATTCGCCTCGCCCTGCTCGAAGCCGATGTCGATTTTCAAGTTGCCAAAAAGTTCATCGCGCGGGTTAAGGAAAAGGCGCTCGGTGAGACCGTTCTGCGCAGCATCACGCCCGGTCAGCAGATCGTTAAGATCTTTTATGACGAACTCTCGATCTTACTCGGCGGCGACGCCGCGCCCCTTGATCTCGGCAAACCTGGCAGAATTCTGATCGTCGGGTTGAATGGCTCCGGCAAAACAACTTCGGCGGCAAAGCTTGCGTTGCTGCTAAAGAAACAAGGTCGCGCGCCGGCGTTGATTGCCTTGGATTTGCAACGACCAGCTGCGATCGAGCAACTCGCGACGCTCGGAAAACAGATCGACGTTCCGGTTCTCACTCCGGATCCGAGCGAAAAGAGTGTCCAGCGCGCGGCGAGCGCAGCGCTCGAATGGATACATCGACCCGCCTCCGCCGAGGCTACGGCGGGGCAAGCCATCTTCGACACCGCGGGTCGCCAGGAAGTTGATGTCGCCCTGATTGAAGAACTTCAACAACTCAAAAGATTTTTGCGGCCGCAGGAAACCTTGCTCGTCGTCGATGCTGCCACCGGCCAACAAGCGGTCAGCGTTGCAACGCATTTCAATGACGCGTTGCAGATCACTGGAATTATTTTGACGAAACTCGACGGCGACGCACGCGGCGGCGCGGCGTTGTCGATGCGCGAAGTCACGCAATGCCCGATCAAATTCGTCGGTACCGGCGAAAAACTCGATCAGTTCGAGCAATTCGTGCCGGAGCGCGTCGCGGGTCGAATTCTCGGAATGGGCGACGTCGTCGGGCTCGTCGAAAAAGCAGCCGAAACAATCGAGATCGAAGACGCGGAGCGCCTCCAACGAAAATTGCGCAGCGCGTCGTTCGATTTTAGCGATTTTCTCGGACAGTTCAAAATGCTCCGAAAGATGGGGCCGCTCGAAAATGTGCTTGGCATGCTACCGGGCATGAGTAACGTGCAGGGCCTCTCGATTGACGAGAAGCAGCTCAAGCGCACCGAAGCCATCGTGCTTTCGATTTCGATGACCAGCGAGGAGCGGACGCGCCCGGAAATCTTAAATGCGCGGCGTCGTCAGCGGATCGCTCGCGGCAGCGGCTCAACCGTCACGGAGGTAAACGATTTAATCCGCCGCTTCGATCAGATGCGGAAGATGATGAAGAACGCGGGGAAAATGAAAAAGATGATGGCGCAAATGGCGCGAATGAAAAAATAACATGGCAGTTTCAATCAGATTACGAAGAGAGGGCGCGTTGAACCGCCCATACTTTAAAGTTGTTGTCACGGACAAACGCAGTCCGCGCGATGGAAAATTCATCGAGATCGTGGGCACCTACGATCCGAAAAAAGCCGGACAAAACAGTACGCTGAAATTGGATCGGATCGAGCATTGGATCAGTAAAGGCGCGCAGCCGTCGGACACCGTGCGCAGCTTGATCAAGAAAAATAAGAACCCAGAAGCCGCGGCGAGAAAAGCTGCAGCAGCGGCAGCAAAAAAAGCTGCCCCCGCGCCAAAGCCTGCGCCGGCCTCTGCTGAAACAGAACCAGCGGCTGCACCAGCTGAAACAACGGCGCCTCCACCTCCTCCCGAGTCGGCATGAAGGAGTTCCTCGAGTTCATCATTCGGCAGCTGGTCGAATTTCCCGACGACATTGTGCTGACCGAAATTCCGAGCGGCAGGATGACGATCTTTAAAGTACAGCTGCGTCAAAGCGACGTGGGCCGCATCATCGGTCGCAACGGACAAACGATTCACGCCATTCGCGCGATGCTCAACAGTTCCGCGTCGCGTCATGGTCAGCGGGCCACCCTCGAGATCGTCGAATAATTCTTCTGTAGCGGCCGCTGCCTGGGCGGCACAGTAGGAAATTGCCGCTGCAGACAACGGCCTCTACAGTTTGTTCGAGTTCTTGCGAGATGAAGATCGACATCCTCACTTTGTTCCCGGAAATCTGCCGCGCGCCGCTGAGCGAGAGCATGTTGAAACGGGCGCAGGAAAATAAGATCGTTGATCTTCGCATTCACAATCTGCGCGATTGGACAACGGACAAACATCACATCGTCGACGATGCGCCGTTCGGCGGAGGGCAGGGAATGGTGATTAAGCCGGAGCCGATCTTTGCAGCCGTTGAAGAATTGAAACAGCAAACGCTCAACGTCCAACGCTCAACGTCCAACGCTCAGAAATCAGAAATCAGAAATCAGAAATCAAAAATTATCCTGATGTCGCCAGCCGGGCGCCGATTCGGTCAAGCGATGGCGACAGATCTCTCGCGCGAATCGCATCTTATCGTCATCTGCGGGCACTATGAAGGCGTCGATCAACGCGTGATCGAGCACCTTGTCGATCTTGAGGTTTCGATCGGCGATTACGTTCTGACCAATGGCGCGATCGCAGCAGTCGTGCTAGTCGATGCAGTCGTCCGTTTGTTACCCGGAGTTCTCGGTCACGAACATTCCGCGATTGATGATTCCTTTGCCACGGGAATACTCGAAGGACCCCAGTACACCCGACCCGCTGAGTTTCGCGGTTGGAAAGTTCCGGAAGTTTTACTTTCCGGAAATCACGCCGAGATCGCGAATTGGCGGAAAGAGGAAGCGCGCAAGCGCACAAAACAAAATCGCCCGGACCTGCTGGATTAATCGCGCACGCGTCCCAGCACAATGCAGGCGTTGATCCCGCCGAAGCCGAACGAATTGCTCATGACGTAATTCAATTCGGCGGCGCGGCCGTGATTTGGGACGACATCGAGATCGCACGCAGGATCGGGATTTTGATAATTGATCGTCGGCGGCACCCATTGTCGATCTAGCGCGAGGGCGCACAGCGCGGCTTCGATCGCGCCGGTCGCGCCGAGCGGATGCCCATGATAACCCTTTGTCCCACTCACTGGAATTTTTTTGGCATGCTCGCCCAAAACGTCCTTGATCGACATCGTCTCAGCGCTGTCATTCAGCTGCGTTGAGCTGGCGTGAGCGTTGACGTAATCGATTTGCTCTGGCCCCACTTGCGCGTCGGCGAGCGCGTCCCGCATTGCGCGAATGCAGGAATCGCCGCTCGGCAACGGCGTCGTCATGTGAAAGGCATCGTTGTTCAAACTGTAACCGAGAACTTCGGCGTAAATTTTGGCGCCGCGTGCCCGCGCGTGTTCGAGTTCTTCCAAAATCAGCGAGGCCGCGCCTTCGCCCATGACAAATCCATCCCGCAATTTGTCGAACGGACGACACGCTAGCTGCGGATCCTCGCAGCGACTCATTGTTTTGATGATGTCGAATGCGCCGATGGTAATGGTGGTCAGCGGTGCTTCAGCTCCGCCCGCAACAACGACATCGGCAAAATCGTCGCGGATGTAGCGGAGCGCTTCGCCGACCGAAACAGTTCCGCTGGCACAGCTGTTGGAATTCGTGGTGCCCACACCGCGAAATCCGAAATCGATCGCGATGTTCGAATGGGCTGAGCCGCCGAACACTTGCACTGCCAAGGTCGGTTGAACTCCGCGGGCGCCCTTTTTCAAAAAACGAATGTATTGCTCTTCGGCTTTGCAAACGCCGCCGAGCGCCGTGCCGAAGCTGACGCCGATCCGGTCCTGCGGCTTTTCGCGCGAATATTCAATTCCGGCGTCATCCAGCGCGAGTTTTGCGGAGGCGACTGAAAATTGGGCGTAGCGATCAAGCCGTTTCAAACGATGCGTCGGAAAAAATTCTTCCGGATCCCAGTCGCGGATCTCGCCGGCGACGCGCACTCCGAACCCGCTCACATCGAAACTGGTGATTGGCCCGATGCCGGTTTTCTCGGCGAGAATGCCTTTCCAAAAACCATCGACGCCTTTGCCGATGCAAGTGATTGGACCGAGGCCGGTGATGACAACGCGTGCTCGATTCATGCAGTTACTCTATTTGTTCGCGCCTCTAGGTAACTCTTCATACAGCGCAAAGTCTTGTTGGCAACGTTACCGATAAAAAAGTCACCGATGATCTTGTCGGCGAGCGGCGCAAGAAGCTTCACCCGAAAATTCAGATCATGCAGAATTGTTACGAGCACGCCGTCCGGCTTTTCGTCAAACGTCCAAACCACGTGCATTCCTTTGGTGAACGCTTTCAAATGTTGAAAATGAATTTCGACACGATCGCGGTCGACGGTTACTTCGGATGTCCATTTGATCGGAATCCCGGAGCGCCGCGCCGCCATCACCACCACGTTGCGATTTGGACTGCGCTCGAGATAGCGAATGTAGCGGTAGTGCGGCAAAATTTTCGGCCACAGCTCCAGATTGGCCGCCGTCTCGAAGATCGACATCTTCGGTGCCTGCATAATGATTGAATTCGTTTTGTGCATGCCGGTTGCTCGAAAATTAATCTACAGTGGCGTGTTTCACCTGATGTTGGAAACGAAAAAGGAGTTGATTGGCGTCCAATAGAGACGCCTGGCAATCAACTCTTGCGCAGATTCTTATTTGTCGCGGGGCGCCTCAGCCTCCCCCCATCGTCTTAGGCTCCGCCGCGCCGCGCCGCATCTGCTGTCTGTGCCAGCTGTTTCATAAGGGAAAAGAACGCTGGCGATTGGCCGATGAAAAGCCCCATGTCCGTTAGGAACTTAAGCGCGCCCATGGCAACGCCCTTTGTCTCGGTCGGACGAATGATCGAACATGGCGGCAGACTTCGGCTCAGAAACGGGCACGGCTCGGGCATGATCAGGCTCTTGTTCAGGTCCTCGCTGCCATCCTCCAGGTCAGGAAACGTCACCGATACACCGGTTACTGGATCCGCCGCAGTTAATGCCGGCGCATTGCCAGCTTTGTCCGACCAGGTCTGAAAGTGCATTGTCTCGGTCGGACCGATGCTGATCAGGATTCGCAAGACTTCCGGGTGGGTCGCCCTCTGCGCCATCGAGGGATAAAGGCTGTTACCACCTTGTTCAATAGTCGGAAAGTGGAAAGCGGCGGTATTGGCCATCGCCTGAACGAAGTTCGGATCGCTCAAATCGGCATCCGTCCTTGGGATGGCGGTATGCTGCCCAACCGCTAAAGTCGGGACCGCCTGCGGGAAGGTAAAGTTTGGATCAAGGTCAGGGTTATGACTGTCGCTGCGGTAGCGAGTCCACCAACTGGTATCCAACGTGAGTCGCGTGAGGTTTGTAAGCCGCGGCTTCCCGCTGGATCCTGTCGCTGAACTGCCTGGCAGAGTACGAAACGGTTCGAGATTCACAGTCGCCGCGCCTTTGGAAGCCAGGTAGGCATTGAGGAAGTTCTGATGGGTGAATTCATCATCGGTGTTGTCGTGGATGTATATCGGCATGTCCTCGTCAAGGACTTCCAGGGCCGCGGTGTAATCTGGATTACCGCTGCCGCCTGGAACTTCGCTGTCCTGGACTCCACCGAGTTCGTTGTATTGGACCCAAAAGTCGGTCTCGAGAATTTCCGCCGCCGCTGCGAACCTGAGCAGGGCGGCGTCTCCCGGTGTTAGACCGCCCGCTGCGACGGCCGGTGTGCGATCGCTCAGAAGCCATCCGGCGCCGACGGTTCCTGCTCCGGCGACGAGTGACTTCCGCAAAAATTTGCGACGACTAAGGCCTCCATTTGATTTCAGCGCGCCTTCCGTGTTTTCCCTGGAATTAATAACTTGCCTGTTGCTGGTGGTATTCATGGCTTTCATATCCGTAGAATCGCCACCAACGAGGCTGAATGCCTCACCGGAAAAGTTACGCAGTTGTTACTTTTTCTGAGCTTCGGGAGTCACGCTCGCTTCGCGAATCGTGTAACCGACGTGGCGCACTGTCTGAATTAGTGAAGGTTCGCCGATTTTTTTTCGCAAACGGCCAATAAAAACCTCCACCAGCTTTGTGTCGTACTCGTGTTCGTGCTCCCATACGCGCTGGCATAGTTCGGTGCGACTGAAGGCGCGGCCGGGTTCACGCATTAGCACTTTCAGCAGCATCAGCTCGCGTGCAGACAGGTCGATTCGGTGCGTTCCGCGATGCACTTGGTGGTCGACCAGATCGAGTGAGAGGTCGCCAACTCGTAGCGTCACCACCGGTTCTTCCGGATAACGTCTGCCAAGCGCATTGATGCGGGCAACTAATTCCGGCATTGAAAAGGGCTTGCCCAAATAATCGTCCGCACCAAGCTGCAAACCGGCTACGCGATCTCTGGTTTCGCCACGAACGGTCAGCATCAGCACGCGACTCTTAACGTGAAGCGATCGCAGCCGACGCAATAGTTCGAATCCGTCCATTCGGGGAACACCGATGTCGAGAACGAGCAAGTCGAAAGCAGCCTCGGCCGCGGCGTGTAAAGCCGCTTCGCCATCATGAATCACAACGGGATCATGCCCCGCTTGGATCAGGGCCGCCGCGATTTGGCGGGTCAAGGGGACATCATCTTCGACAACCAGAATGTGCATGATCTTGCAATGGCTCGAGCATTAAAAGCGCACAGTGAATTGCGCCGCGAAAATGTGATTGGCGTCGCCGGGCCCACTGGTTTCCTGCTGAAAACTGTATTGAAGCTTCAACTGAGCGTGCGGCGTAAAACGATATGTCGCCGCGATGTCGATCTTACCGAGGTCGTTCCCCCAGCGTTTGTCATTGTCGATCTTGCCGAAGACCTGTTGGTTCCAGCGCACTGCGCCGAAAATCTGCGGCGTGAATTTATATTTCGCTTCAAAGTAGTACGCGAAAGTGTCGGCGTCGCCCACCCGCGGCACTTCGAAGCGTGCTTCGTAAAATTCCGCCCACACTTGCAAATGATGCAATGCGAAGCTGACATCTTGGCCGAGAACGAGCTCACGATAATCGTCGATGTCGCGACCGCGCGGCAATGTCCTTTCCGCTTCGGGTCGAAAATACGCGCCATCGCTCGCAGACAGACCAAAGTTCCATATCTGGCTCGGGCGGAAACCGAGACGCGCATTAAATGTGGGATCGCTAAAACCAACCTCAGTAATGTTCCATGACTCCGGACGCGAAGAGAGCGAGGAATTTTTCATTTCGGCGGCGTAATCAAACTGGCCGAGCCGTCCGGAGACGGAAACACCGCTGGCATAATCGGGTCCCCAGATCACCGGATTAAATTCATACTTCTCGGTCGCTTCAAACCTGTGAATGAAGTCTCGTGGCGAAGCGGGCGCCGCCTTGTCGCTGATTGCAGTTATGTTTTCGTAAACCAGCGGCGCGTCTACAAACGGGTTTTCCCAAGACAGATGCCGCGGGACATAATTTCCGACAACGGTGGCGAACTTGCCGATCTGCAAGGAGAAGCGGCCATCCTCCCATGGCGTCAGCCGAAGCGCATATTCGTCCAGCCGAACGGCGGCGCCGTGATTGCTCGGATCGAATCTGCGATCAAGTCGAGCTTGTGCGAAAAAATAAATTTGTTTGCCGAATTGTGCGTCGAGAAACAGTGCTAAACGCGGATTGAACAGATTGTCGATCTTGCTGTCGATGAGTCCGGGTGGCGGTTGTTCGAAGTGATAAGCTTCCAAATCGATCGTGCCACTCAATCGCGTGCGAAGCTTGTCTTGAAATGCGGAGAAGGTGAGTGCGCTGTCAAGCCGGTCGAAGAAATCATCGATTTCAAAAGCTTCGGCTGTCCAGACCAGGAGGCAAAAGTTGAGGGCCATCAGCACCTTCATACAATTTTAACTCGCGCGCTCTACACTGGTTGCGCTGCGCACAAACGCAGCTCGAACTCAGTCCAATCGTCTGCCGAACGAACCAACTTTAAATCACCTTTGTGCAAGCGCACGAGTTCGCGTGCCAGATTCAGCCCTAGTCCGTGACCGGATACCGCCGCGCCGGTCGCAGCGCGACGGAATCGTTCGAAGATATGTTCCTGCGCATCACGCGCAATGGGCTGCCCGGTGTTGCCAATGGCCAGACGAATTTCACTTCCTTCTGCCTGGGCGGCAACGCGAATGCGGCCGCCTTTTCGATTGTACTTTCGCGCATTCTCGAGAAGATTTTGAACGATTAGCGAAATGTATCGTTTAGCGCCCGCGACATATAGGTCAGGCGGAACTTCCTTTTGAATTTCCACGTCGGGCGAATCAGGAAGCGCGTCCAGATCATCAAGCCATTCTTCAACCAGCTGACTCAGATTCACCGGCTCGGAATGGAGCTGAAGATAACCCGCATCCAAACGCGCCAGGAGCAACAAGTCTTCAATTATGCCGTTTAACCGGTGCGTCTGGTGAAGAAGAGTTGAGAGTTCTTCGTAAATTTCCGGTTTGAAATCTTCATGCGCTAACAACGCTTCCAGACCGGCCCGCAGCACGGTAAGGGGGCTTTTCAACTGATGCGAAGCGTCGGCCGAGTACCGTGTCGATCTGCTTAATTTCTCACTGGTGGAAATGAGGGCGGCCTCGGCGCGTCTGCGTTGGGCGCGATTTTGTTCTGAATCTAACGCCAGTCGCTCCACTGGCTTCGCGAAACGCAGAGCGATAAAATGGCTGGCTACAAAACCGCCCAGCAAAAGCAAGGCGCCCGCGCCGCCAAATTGCCAACGCAGCCGATTTTGTTGCGAAATCGAATCAGCGAGCGAATAAACACAGATTTCGTAGGCTGGCGGAAAGAGCGAATCCGGATTGAGCCGTTTGTAGAACAAGAGCTGTGGCACGTTCTCGACTGTGACCGTGAAGCCGTTCTGGACGCGATCGGGCTTCGACAGTGCATTGCTGATTTCGTTGGCGAGAATTGTTTGTGCCGCTTTCGAAAGCGATGGCATGTGCAGTTGTCCACCTGTCCAAATGCCGCTTTTGACTTCAACACCGGCGCGCTTGCTTGTGACCTCAAACGGTTTGAACCCGACTACGAGCGCGGAAATAACTTCGCCGGTCTCGGTGGAAAAAATCGGGACGGCGATCACCTCATCGACCGCTTTATCCGCAAGATCGACATCTTCCGTCAGGTAACCGATCTGTTGTTTGTTAGGCAATGTTTTGAACGCCAACTGCGCTTCGATTTTCGCGCTCAGCACTCCCACATCTTTCGGATTTGGCGGCGAGAGGACGGCGCCGGCGCGATCGAGAAAGCGACAGAACCTGGCGTCAAGCGAGCCGGCCGCTCGCTCGGACGAGATGTCGCCTCCTTCCATCAAATCGTGCAGTTCGTCTTTGGCGCTCGGATACAATAGGTCAAGCGCGTTGTCCTCTAATGCGGCGTGAATCCGTGGCTTCTCCGCCAGCACGCGGCAGCGCTCCGCCAGCGTGGCGTGTCGCAATTCCTGAAGCTTGTCCAGTCCGGAAAGTTCGGCCTGAAATGTTTGCCGAAGATCCCGCTCGGCATTCGCGGTCACTCTGCCTTGACCAAGATAAATCCCAAACGCAGTCACCGCAGAAACAACAAGCATCATCGCGATCGCCAGTTTGGTCCGAAAACTGGTTATCTCCGGCCCAGTCGCCTTGGCCGAAAAGATCATGGGAAATCAACGCTCACCGTTCCGCCATTTTTCAATTCCACCGGCCGTTCGCGCGTGGTCTTGCTGTCGATCCAGGCTTTGAGCACGTAGCGACCCGAAGGCAGTCCACTCAATCGGAATCGTCCGTCCGGATCAGTCACAACGAAGTAAGGACTATTTAGAACGAGAATCAGACCGCGCATGTGCTCGTGAATATCACAACGAAGTGTTACCAGCCCCGGCGCGTCAAACACCTCCGATGGAATCGGCCTCTCATCCGGACGATATCGCCCCAGATCAAATCGCTTCGCTGGCGAGTAAGAGAAAATACTGTGATAAGTGTCATCGAGATTGGGAAATTCTATCCTTGTGCCAACTTGCACTGGCAGCAACGGCGGAACAAAAGCGAAATCTTTTTGCGCGACCTGTTTGGTCGGAAGCGAAGGTGGCTTTTGAAAGGGACCCTCCAGATAGACAACGGCCAGCGGCGGTTGAGTCGAAAGAACGCCACCGTGCGTCACGATCTCGTAGCGTTTCGCCATTACCGGTGCCGAGTGCGACTTGGGTAATTCCACCCGTCCCTCTACGACCGCCTCCGCGAGAGCCGAAATGGCGAAGAGAATAAAAATTGCGCTGAGCGAAACGATCTTGCACCAGCGCATTGTTTACTAGTTTAGCAGTCGTTGCTTTGGACGGAAAGTTTTCCGCGAACTGGGGAAGATATCGAAAGCGAAAATCGACATCTTCGGTGCGTGCATGATGATTGAATTCGTTTTGTGCATTCCAGTTGCGCGGAATTTGCCTACAGTCGTCTGATCCGATGGCGCTGGAAATGAAAAAAGAATGCGAAAAGTGCGGACGCGCCTTGCCGGCGGATGGCGAAGCCTACATCTGTACTTATGAATGCACGTTCTGCGGCGAATGCTACGCTTCGCTGAACTCGATTTGTCGGAATTGTGGCGGCGAGCTCGTGCTGCGTCCACGAGCGGGCAAAGTAAATCGCGCAGCTACCGGCGAGACCTGATCCGATAAGTCAGAAAACATTCATCGCCCACGACCCGCATGTTTTTCATCACGCAATTAACACTAGCCGGCAGAAACTCTTTGCTTAATCCGGTAAGCGTCGGCACATCGGCTCCGCCAAATAAATAGGGCGCGATCGTGAGGTTGAGTTCGTCCACTAATCCGAGTTCGAGCAACGAACGAAAGAGAATCGGCCCGCCTTCACACGCAACCCTGCGAACTTTGTAATCGCGCCACAAGGTCCGTAGCGTCTCGACAAGATCGACATCTGGCTGATCGCTCAAATGCAGAATCGCTTTATCCGCGAGTGCGGCTCGCACTTCTTTCGGCATTCGTCTGGTCGAGAAAATTAGAATGGGTCCCGTTTTCGCGGGATCGGACTGAAAAATTTTCAGCTGATTGTCGATCTTGCCTTCGTTGGAAACAATCACGCGCAGCGGCCCCGGAGTTTGTCCACGTTCGATCCGCTCCGCGAGCAGCTCGCCCGGCAAGCCGAGGCGGACATTGTCGCGCTTGAGGGTGCTGTGCCCGATCATCACCGCATCCGCGAGTGCGCGTTGCCGGAACAAGTGCCGTTTGTCTTCGGGCGAAGTGAAATCGACTGGCGCGAGATCGCGGGTGGTAATTTTTCCATCCACGGTCGTGGCAAAAGTCGCGCTGACAAACGGCCGGGAAATGTGGGTGCTGCGTTTGGGCGATGCTGTCCGTCCGGCTCGGACTCCGGATGCTGAGGTCCCTCCCACTTTCTTACTGCGGCTCTTGGATTTCATGCTCCATCGTGGCCACTTCGCGTTGCATTTCGCGAATGCCAACGCGTTTCGCGACGCCGCTCGGTTTGTAGAAGAAGTAAACGATGCCGCCCGGCGCGCAGCAGACCAGAATCACGAGAAAGCTCATCGTCCCAATCAATTTCGCCACGGCGACCGGAACGCCGCAAAGGTTGTGGAGCATGAGCTGCAAGATTTGTTCGCGCAAACCAACGCCCGCAAAACTGATCGGCAAGGCCGTCAGCGTGCGTTCCACTGGCAGCACCGCAAAAAAATCGATCAATTTCACGCCGGCGTGGAAGGCATAAGCGACGCAAAGAAAAGTGGTAAACGTGGCCAGGTGCGCCACGAGCGATGCCCCGAATGCAAGAAACGTCGCAAACCAGTGACGGGCGTAAAGATGATAGGCCGCGGCGATCTCAATCAATTTGTCGCGCCCGGGAAATTTATGCGGCAGGAGATGGAAAAGGTTGAAGCCGCTGACAATGAAGCTTGCGATCAATGCCGAAATCGAAAACCCGAGCACAATGAGCAGGAGCCAGAGCAAATTTCTCGTTTCCGGCGTTCGTGAGAGCAAATCGAACCGCAAACTCAACAGTGTCACCGTGATCGCGACCAGCGCGACCAGCCCAATCAACCGGTCGAAGACGACGGCGAGTAATGCGCCCGCTTTGTGTTCGGTCGTCTCTTTTAGCAGCAAGTAGCTCTTAATAATATCACCGCCAGTGCCGCCGGGCAGGAATTGGTTGTAAAACATGCCGATCAAGAAAAGACCGGAGAGACGTGGAAGATGGAGCCGAATGTTTTGCACTCGCAACAGAATCTGCCAGCGGATAGCAGCGGCAATTTCGACGACCACATACGCAAGAATCGCAGCGCCGACCCAGCGATAATCCGCGGCAGCCAGCGCTACTTTCATTTGGTGGCGCTGATTCGCATCGTGAAAGACGTACCAAAGCAATGCGAACGTGACCGCGAGCTGGATAAGCGTGACGAGGATCTTTTTCATTCGCCGAAATGTTCCCTCCAAGTCTCGACCGAGCGCTGAATTTCTTCGGCGGTCTTGCGCGGACTCATTTCCCAAACCCACGCGCAATCTTTGGGCAAGAGCGGCACCAGTTTGGCAAGATCGACATCTCCGCTAAACGGCGGCTGATGATCTTGGGCCGGCCAAATGCAATCCTGAACGTGACAGCCGAATGCGCGGCGACCGATTTTCCGGAGCCACTCGGCGTGATCGAGAAACGCGAGGTTCTCTTTGATTTGAATGTGGCCGAAGTCGTGCCAATAACCGACCTGCGGCGAATTGAATTCGTCGAGCAGCGCGGGTAGCTCGCGTTCGCTCGGAATTTCTTCATAACCGCGGCGGCCTTCGATCCCCAGTTTCACTTTTTTCGATGCGGCGTACTCAACGACGCGGCGCAGGCAATCTTTCACTCGCTCGAGATATGCGGCCGATGCTGCTTCACGCTTTTCCACCGCGCGAATTTTTTGGCGGACGTATTCGCGCGAAAGGAGTTCGCCTTTTCGAGCAAGCTTGATGAACGAATCGGTCACCGGCTTCATTGGAACTTCGCCAAGATGCATCACGATAAACGGCGCGCCGAGTCGCTCGGCAAAGTCGATTGTCTGAAAAGTTTGTTTCACCGCGCGTTCGCGTTCTTTTCCATAGGCGGACGAAAATTGGTAGCAATCGGGCGACGCGCCCATCACTTCCACCGGCAACGGACAAAAATTGTGCAGGCTGCTGAACTTCACTTTACCGGTCTCACACATTTTTTGAATTCCTGGCATTAATGAAATGCGGATACCGTGACCGAGTTCGACGCGATCGAAGCCAAGATCGACAATCTCGCGCAGCATCTCGGCGCCGTCGGTGTGTCGTCCGGAGTTCCAGCAGGTGGAAAACGCGATCACATTAAATCGCCGCAGCGACTGGCGGCGCAGGTGCGGCTGGGGTCGCTTCGCTTAGCGCCGGTTCACAGCATTGCCGCCGGACTCGAGCAAGAATCAACAACGTGATTGCGCCATAAACGATCGCGGCAATCGCCAATGCAGTTGGCATTCCGATGAAATCGGAAAGACTGGTCACGCCAAGTCCAGAGATTGGCATGAGCCCAACGAAGCTCAACATGAAGACAGCCGAGACCCGGCCGCGCAAATAATCCGGCGCGCGCTCCTGCACGATCGTGCTGGCGAGCCCGAAGTTCGTCGCCAGGCCAAGCGAATTAATGAGCATTAGCGCTGTCGCTAAATAGAACGTTGGCGCGCGCGACATCCCGAATATCGCGCCGGTCACACCCGTCACGCACATCATCATTAGCGGAATGCGTTTCTCGCGCGGTAACCCGATCAGGAAAAGCGAACCAACGACGGAGCCCACGGCAGAAGTGCCCATCAGAAATCCGAGCCGATCCGGGCCAAGATGTAACACGAGGCGAACGTAGAGCGGCATCATCACGGTGATGATTGGAAAAATGCAGACCGATTGCGTCGCGATCAGCATGACCATCGCCAGACTCGGTTTATCTTTCGCGATGTAACGAAAGCCTTCCTTGATTCCGCTGGCGCGCTTTTCTTCCTCTTCTGCCGTTCCACGCAGTCGCGGCGGCAATGACAGAATCGCAACGATCAACGCGATAAAGGATAGAGCGTTGGCAAAAAATGCAGAAGCCATCCCCCATGCGCTGATCAAGATACCGGAAAGAGAAAATCCAACCATCCGCGATCCGTGAAATACAGAGCGGTCGAGGGAGATCGCGCCCTGAATCTCTTCGCGCTTGACCAATTCCGGCACCAGCGCAGACAGCGTCGGCATTTCGAAAGAATTCGAAATACCGAGGATGGCGGCGAAAATGAAGATCTGCCAGATCTCGATCTTTCCGCTCCAGATCAACAAGCCCATTGCAACGGCGAGCACGATCTGCACGTATTGCGTAATTAACAGGATCTTACGTTTATCGAAGCGATCCGCGGCTGAACCGCCGACCATGGTCAGCGCGAGCATTGGCAATCCGGCGCAAAGGTTTACCAATCCAAGCATAAGGGCGGAAGTCGTGAGCGTGGCCATCACCCAGCCTTGCGCCATCACTTGCATCCACGTCCCGGTATCCGAAATCGCGCTACCGATGATGTAACGGCGGAACGGACCGGGCCGCAAAACGCGCAGCGCATTGCGAGTGGTTAATTTTATTTCGCCGCTCATGGCCAACACTCATAAGCGGGAAGAAGCACCCCTGCAATTGACAAGCAGGCGCAATTGCTCACTCAGTCGCGTTCACTATCTTGAAGTATGCGGATCGACAAGTTCACCCAGAAGATGCAGGAAGCGCTCCAGGCGGCGCAGGACGTCGCTTCGCAATTCAATCATCAGGAAATCACCAACGAACATTTCCTTTCTGCGCTGCTTGATCAAAGCGACGGCATCACACAACCACTGCTGGAAAAGATTGGCGTTCAGCCAAATCAACTTCGCGCGCGCCTAACGAGTGAGCTCGAGCGGCGACCGAAAGTTACGGGCGCGGCGGCCGATCTTCGATTCTCAAACGAGCTTCGCAGCCTGCTCGACGGCGCGGAGAAGGAGATGTCGAAGTTGAAAGACGAATTCACCAGCGCCGAACATTATCTGCTCGCACTTTCGTCAGCGAATGCTCCCGCAGCAAAAATGCTGAAAGATCTCGGCGTTACGCGCGACAAGTTGATGCAGGCGCTGCAACAGGTGCGAGGTTCGCAGCGCGTGACCGATCAAAATCCGGAAGGGAAGTATCAGACACTCGAAAAATATGGGCGCGACTTAACAGAGCTCGCGCGACGCGGCAAAATCGATCCGGTCATCGGCCGCGACAACGAGATCCGCCGCATCATGCAGGTGCTGTCGCGGCGTACAAAAAATAATCCGGTGCTGATTGGCGATCCCGGTGTCGGCAAGACCGCGATCGTCGAAGGTCTCGCCCGCAGAATCATCAGCGGCGACGTCCCCGAATCGTTAAAGAACAAACGCCTCATCGGAATGGATATTGGCGCGATGGTCGCCGGGGCAAAGTTTCGCGGCGAATTCGAAGATCGGCTGAAAGCATTCTTGAAAGAAGTGACCGATTCGCAGGGCCAAATCATTTTGTTCATCGATGAGCTCCACACAATTGTCGGCGCGGGCGCGGCCGAAGGATCGGTCGATGCGTCGAACATGTTGAAGCCGATGCTCGCGCGCGGCGAATTGCGCACCATCGGCGCGACCACGCTCGATGAGTATCGCAAATACATCGAGAAAGACGCCGCGCTTGAACGCCGCTTTCAACCCGTGATGGTGAATGAACCAACCGTCGAAGATACCATCGCGATCTTGCGCGGATTGAAGGAGCGATACGAAGTGCACCACGGCGTCCGGATCACCGATGCTGCATTGGTCGCCGCCGCGGTCCTGTCGCATCGCTACATCAGCGACCGGTTTCTTCCCGATAAAGCGATCGATCTGGTCGATGAGGCGGCGTCGCGTTTGAAGATCGAGCTCGATTCTATGCCGACCGAGATCGACGTGATCGAGCGCGAGATCATGCAACACGAAATGGAGCGGCAGGCGCTCAAGAAGGAAAAAGATCCAGCCAGCAGAGAGCGATTGAAGAAGCTCGAGAAAGAATTAGCCGAGCTGAAAGAAAAATCGTCGGCACTTAAAGCGGAGTGGCAAAGGGAAAAGGCGCTGATCGACGAGCAGCGGAAATGGAAAGAAGAACTCGATCGATTGCGGACTGAGCTTGAGCGTGCAACACGTCGCGGCGAACTCGCCAAGGCGAGCGAGCTTCAGTACGGAAGAATTCCCGAGTTGGAGAAGAAACTGGCCGACGCTGCCGCAAAGGAGAAGGGCCGCAAATCAACTTTGCTCCGCGAAGAAGTGACCGAGGAAGACATTGCCGAGGTTGTTTCAAGTTGGACGCACATTCCGGTTTCACGATTGCAGGAAGGCGAGCGCGAAAAATTGGTGAAGCTCGAGGAACATTTGCATCAACGAGTGGTTGGCCAGGACGAGGCGATCAAGGCGGTTTCAAATGCGGTCCGACGCGCTCGCGCCGGCTTGCAAGACCCAAACCGTCCGCTTGGGTCGTTTATTTTTCTCGGGCCGACCGGTGTCGGCAAGACCGAGCTGTCTCGCGCGCTCGCGGAATTTTTGTTCGATGACGAGAACGCCATGATCCGGATCGACATGAGCGAGTACATGGAGAAACACACCGTGGCGCGGTTGATCGGCGCGCCGCCGGGTTATGTCGGTTACGAGGAAGGCGGCCAACTTTCCGAGGCGGTTCGGCGCCGGCCGTATTCAGTCGTGCTCTTCGACGAGATCGAAAAAGCGCACCAGGACGTGTTCAACGTGCTCCTGCAAGTACTCGACGACGGCCGGATCACGGACGGGCAGGGGAGAACGGTCGATTTCAAGAACACCGTCATCATCATGACCTCGAACATCGGTTCGCAATTCATCACCGAGGAAGAATCGCGCGAAGCGCGTTCGCGTCTGGTCATGGACGCGTTACGCGCGCATTTCCGCCCCGAATTTCTCAACCGCGTCGATGAGATCATCATCTTCGATCGGCTCACCGAAGACGATTTGAAGAAAATCGTTGAGATCCAGTTGCGTCGCCTGTCGAAACGGCTCGAGCAACAAAAGATCACGCTCGACCTGTCCGATTCAGCCAAACAACTGCTCGCCCGCGAAGGTTACGATCCCGTTTACGGCGCGCGCCCGCTCCGGCGCACGATCCAAAAAGAAATTCTCGACCCGCTGTCGGTCGACATCCTCGAAGGCAAAGTCCGCGAAGGCCAAACCGTCCACATCGACGCGCGCAACGGCGCGCTCGAATTTAAAGGGAAGTAGTCGTCAGCGGTAGATATCGTGCGATCCGATGTCGATGGTCGTTACGACATTGCCTTCGATGTAAAACACAACGCGCAGATTAGCTTCGATTTCTGCTGCGTAGATAATTCTGCCGTAACGCGCAGAAAGTTTGTGGATTTTGTGCGAACGCAATCGGGGATCGAATGGATTGGCTTTGAAAATCCGAAATGTTTCTCGCGCGCTTTCTTGTTGCTGAGGAGGTAATTTCGCGAAACTGCGCCAGAACGCGCGAGTGGCGCGAAAGCGATATTTCATTCGTCGCCGGGATACGGCTTGTCGAGCGCCTCATCTAGTTCCATGACTCGTCCCGCTTCCGCGTCAGCCATTCCTTGCTTGAACGATTCCGGAATCCAGGAATCATCGTTTTCCACAATGAATTTGGCGACTTGCGCCCGCTCACTCGGCGGAAGAGTCTTAAACTGTTCGATGAGTTCTGAGGCGCTCATGCCAACAATCTTTGCATATTGCATCCTCGAAGGCAAAGTCCGCGAAGGCCAAACCGTCCACGTCGATGCACGGAATGGCGCGCTGGAATTTATTGAGAAGTAGAGAAACCTCTCACTGCGCCCGAATCCTGCTGATTCCGAGCGTATGCGCTTCTCATTTGCTATTTTGATAGCGATTACTTTCTCGCCCTTTATCCGCGCAGAAGGCGACGCCCTTTCAGGACCTGAAATGAAGCAGTTTGCGCCGGGCGCCGTTCAACTCGGATGGAGATATCTTGAGAGAGGGGATTATGAGACAGCAATGCGGCGGTTTCAGATGGCCGTTCGCCAGGATAAGGATTTCGCACCTGGTTATTACGGCGTCGCCTACGTTTACAGCGTGCAAGGCAAGCTTGATGAAGCAATCAGCTTTTATCGCGAAACACTGAAGAGAGACACTTCATACGTGTATACGTACGCGAACCTTGGATATGCGCTGCTGCAAAAGGGACAATTCACCGAAGCTTTGCAAATGTTAGACAAGGCGCTCGCTATTGATCCGAAGTGTGGCGAGGCGCACCTGAGCTACGCAAACTACTACGCCTACAAACAAGATTGGAAAAATGCAGAGCAATCCGTGAACAAAGCGATCAAATACGGCCAAAAGATTCATCCCGAGCTTCGAAAACTTCTCGAAGATCACCGCGTAAAGATCGCCGACAGTTGATTGTCGGTGGATCGGCCGCCCCGCGGGCGATGCTGAACCTACTCGGCTACGCCGACATTTATTAACATCGAGCAAGGGACTGCTCGATCTACCTACGCCATCATTTGCCGAAACGCGGACACAAACGCTTCCATCTCCGATTTTTCCCAATCGTTACGCCTTCGCCAACCCGCCTTCGCAAATTCAGCTTCGGCGTGCCATGGGATACGGCGCGACAAGGAAACTCGGTTCACGCCATGACTTGCTTAAACGCACTGACGAACGCTTCCATTTCGGATTTCTTGCCGATCGTTAATCTCATGTGGTTCGGCAGCGCGGGGAATAAGCGGCCGACCTGCACATTTTTTTCTTTCATCGCTTTGATGATCGGAACGACCGGGCGTTTGCAGTCGAACATGATGAAGTTGGCTTGCGACGGGATTTGTTTGAGTCCTATTTTGTCGAGCTCCGAGATCGTGAAGCTTTTTGCTTCGCTGGTTAGCTTCCGGCCGTTGTTTACTTGATCGACATCGTCGAGGCTCGCGCTCGCCGCGGCGAGCGCCATGATGTTGACGCTGTCCCACATTTGAAACGGATGCATTCGCTTGATCGTCTCCGGTTGCGCGACGCAATAACCGCAGCGTAACCCCGCCATCCCGTAGATCTTTGAGAACGTCCGCGCGACGATCAGGTTCGGGTGATCTTTCACCAGCGGGATCACGCTCTCGTAATCGGGACTATCGGCGTAATGGAAGTACGCTTCGTCCACCAGAATCATTGTCCCGGGCGAAGTTTTCGCGATGAAATCGCGCAGATCGTTCTTGGGAGTGATGCTGGCCGTCGGATTGTTCGGATTGCAGATGTAAATCAAACCTTTCTTTGCCGCGGCCGACATTTTTGGCAGATCGTGCGCGAAGCTGCTCGTTAACGGAACTTTCACGACGTCCGCGCCGTTCGCCTTCGAGTATTCCAGAATCGCTTCGAATGTCGGTTCAGCCGCGATGAGTTTGCCCTGGGTCGGTCCGGTGAAAGCCTCGGCGCACAATTTCAAAATCTCGCTCGAGCCATCGCCGAGCGCGATTTGCTCCCGGCTCACGGCGTTGATTTTCGCGATCTTCTCAAGCAAAACATCGTTCGCTTCATCGGGATAACGACAGCAGAGATCGACCGCATTTTTCATTGCGGCGTGCGCCTGCGGTGAAGGCCCGTAGGGATTTTCGTTCGCGCTCAACCGGACGACAACCGAGCCGGTTGAGGCGGTTTTGGCTGTCGGTGCTTCCGTTGCTGCAGTGAATCGTGGCCGCACGATCGCAGCGGCGGCGCCAACGCCTAACAGATGGGCAAATTTACGACGAGAGATTGCGGATGTGTTCATAGCGATACCTCCGGACGAAGTCCTAACGTAGATAACGTTGAGACGCGAGCCTAAAACGCCACTGCATTTTCATCTACAGATTACACAGATGAAACACAGATTTCCTGCAATAGTGGAAGAGTTGGTTCCCAATCTGTGAAAATCTGTGTCGATCTGTGGCTTCGATTCTGATCGCGCGTTAGATTTACCGCCGTGATTTTTGGATTCCTCAAAGAACGCCAGCGAAAGCGGCTTAAAGCGCGGCCGTTTCCGAACGAGTGGCTGAAGATTATTAAGAGCAGAGTTGCGTTCTTTGTGCCGCTGTCGGCGACAGACCAATCCGAACTTCTCGACCACGTTCAGGTGTTTCTGGCCGAAAAACGTTTCGAAGGTTGTGCCGGATTGGAGATCAACGATGAAATTCGGGTGACGATCGCAGCGCAGGCTTGTCTTCTCCTGTTGCATCGAAAAACGGATTACTTCCCACGGCTGCTAACCATTCTCATTTATCCATCGACGTACTTGGTGGACGAACAACGCCATGTCGAAGGGCCGCTTTGGGAGGAAGGAAAAATGCTTCGCCTGGGCGAGACCGGTCGCGCGATGGGATCGATGGTGCTCGCATGGGACGCGGTGAAATCTGGCGCGGCTGATCCTTCTGACGGCAAGAATGTTGTGCTGCACGAATTTGCGCACCAACTCGATTACGAGAATTTCGCTGCCGACGGCGCGCCGTCATTGGCCACGCGCGAACAGCAGATGTCGTGGCGCGAAGTGATGAGGACTGAGTTTGCATCGCTCCGCGCAGCTGATGATACCGGGATTCCGACCCTGCTCGATACTTACGGGGCTACTAATCCGGCTGAGTTTTTCGCCGTGTCAGTCGAGGCATTTTTTGAGCGACCAGCCGCGCTCCGTTCCCGTCATCCAAAACTCTACGCGGAGTTGCAGCGTTATTTTAAACAAAGTCCGATCGAGTATTCGGCCGAGCGCAGCATCCGGGGCGATTGACCTGCTCGCTTCCATTGAACAATTTCAAGACGGCGTGTGTCAGATCAGGCACCATGGTTAAAATTATCGGAACAGGAGTAGTGGCGGCGGCGATGCTGATGGCGTCGTCCGCGTTTGCAAAAGACAAATCAGGTGACATGGCGTGTTGCGCGAAGAACGCGTCGAATCAGCAATCGTGCGCGAATCTCGCGAGCCTGAATCTGAGCGCGGCTCAGAAGAGTAAGATCGAAGCGTGGCAGTCGGAGTGCATGAAAGCCGGTTGCACGAAAGGAAGCCGCCAAGCGTTTCTGAAGAAAGCGCAAGGCATTCTTTCAGCCGATCAGTACGCGAAGTTGAAAGCCGAGTGCAATAAATCGGCCAAGAAAAGCGAAGCGTAATCCCAGATCGCGTCGCTAAATCTTTGAACGACACGGCGTAAGCCAGTGTCTCACATTGCACTTATGACCAAATTCATTGCGTTAGTGGTGGCGGGAATGTTTGCAGCGGGCACGCTGTTCGCGGGAGAACATGGCGATTGTAGCAAGAAAGTCGGAAACGCAACGAAACCGGCATGCACGGTTTCGCTCGCGAGTCTCAACCTGACGCCTGATCAAAAGACGAAGATGGACGCGGCGATGGCCGAACACATGAAAGCAGGTTGTTCGGAAGCTACCGAGGCGAAGTACATGAAGGAAGCGGAAGGAATCCTGACGAAGGACCAATTCGCCAAATTCAAAGCCGAATGCAGCGCCAAGCACGACAAGACCGAGACAGAGACTTAATCGTTCCGCGCAGTTTGTTTGTTGAAAAATCGCGTTCGCTTGACGGCGAACGCGATTTTCTTTTTAGGTGGATCGAGCAGTCCTTGCTCGATGTTAATTAGGCGGCGAAGCCGCATTTGTTTGCCATCGCCCGACGGAGCGGCCGATCCACCTTGCTTCGCGATTTCTAAAACCCGCTGTTGTTCACAACCACGCCGTCGCGAATCAAAACGCTGCGCTCGGTGTCGGAGAAGTTGGCTGCGCCGGACTCGGCTCCGCAGGAATCGGCGGTGCCGGTGCGTTCGTAGATGCCGTTGTTAGCGCTTGCTGAAGCAGATCAGCGAGACGCCAGCCGGCCTTGTGTAATTCTTCGCGAACAATTTTGGCCGACCAATCGGCATAGCCGACGCGGTCCGGCGCATTTTTTTCTCGCGCATAGCCAGCCATGACCTTGCGTCCCTGGTCGAGAGTCTCGTGGACCTTTATGAACTGGAGTCGCTCATGGGCTTCGCGCGCGATCGGCAAAATCTCGTCGGCCCAAAATTCGCCATAGTTCTTCAACGCAACACTTGGCGGAGTTTGCCAGTTTTCGGGTTGATCTTTCACCAGACGATCAATCAGCTTCCGTTTGGCCTGCTCGATTTTTTGGTAACGCTCTTCTTTCGAAAGAGTCGGTGACAACCACGGCAAGTTAGCCATCACGGCCTCGTAGTCCCAGAAGCCGTGCAATTTGTATCCACGATGTGCCATCTCTTCCGGCGTGCCGTGACTTAGCCGCAACATTAATGTGTTACCGCCCTCGTCTTCTGTGCCGGGCTGGTTTTTGTCCGGATCAACGGCTTGCCCGGCTTGATTGAAATATTCCGCGCCGACGTGGAGCGGTTGATGAATGTCGCCAACATAATGGGCGAGCAAAATCACCGCGATCGGCCTGGTGATTTTGCGCGGATTATTTTCCGGGATTTCGCCGCGCAGAACATCGACGCAATAGGAGATCATGTGGACGATGTCCCACTGGGTGCGTCCGGTTTTTCCATCAGAATATTTTTCGAGGTTAAGAATTGGCACATCCGTATAGTGGAACCAGTGATGCGATGGCATCGCTGAATTCCTGTCCTGGGTTGGCGGATTTGCGTGCCAGAAATCGCGCAGTTGCTTGTCGATCTGAGGGTGATCGGAATAATGCGGAAATTGATTCGGATCGTCCGGTCCGTTTTTGTCCCAGGATTTGATCTCGTCCGGAATGACCGACGCCTTTTCCAGCGTGATGCCATCGATCAAGGCGTTCAGCTTGGCAGCAGTCGGCGTATTCTCGAGCAACTTGCCCGCAATTCCGCCGACGATTTCGTGACCGGTCGGTCCGTAGGCGAGAAGCGTCGCGCGAACTATGGCGACACTGATCGCAATTAAAAGTCCGCGACGCGTTAGGCTCATGACAGTGACGCGCCGGTTAGAATTTCAGCGACGTGTCGAGCAAATGATATTGCCAGCAGAATAATCCAAACGCGATCCCGCCGATCGCCAGCAGGATTGCGTGTCCGCGAAACCAAAGTCCGTGGCCGGGAAGTTTGGCAAAGCGAATGGCAGTGATCAGTAAAAGCACGAGGCCTGCCATCAGTGCCCAGCCGAAGATGTGAAGAGCGCGCAGCCACGGATCGATGGCGTCGCCGAGGATTACGATATGTTCCAGTCCGCGGCTGAATGCAATCACTGGCGCCAGAATAAAGATCAGTTCGCAAAGGCAGATGACGCGCGAAAGAAAATATAAAACGCGGTCACTTTTCGCGGTGAACAACGGGCGCTGATATCGTTTGCGAACAATGACCGCGACTGGCCAGAGAAGGACGGTCAACAGTGCCAACACCAGATTTCCGCCCACGACCGGGTTAATGAAACGCTTATTCG
>WNFX01000184.1_pt1 | contig 81900 bp, 59 predicted proteins | sample 5400111 | NCBI WGS metagenome assembly WNFX01 (sample SAMN13153363, study PRJNA577476) | soil metagenome | isolation source: 40 cm soil or saprolite under grassland replicate 1 | place: USA:California | collected 2016-06-15
AGCACCTCGAACAGCACAAGAAGGTTCTGCACCCCAGCAGAGAGATCCTCGGGGCTTACCTCGCTGCGTGAGTCGGTGACCGCCCGCATGATTGCCCGGCGGATCGTAGCCGGCCGGTCAAGCAGCCCGATGGCATGGCACTCGCGGACCTGCGCCGCGCTCTTGCTCATCTTCGCTGCCGGGTCGTCCAGGGCCATGATCAGGGCGCCGCTGGCGCGTCAGCGCGTGCAGGTCGGCCATCGCCAGACCGGCTGCCGCCGGGGCCTGGTTCCGGCTAGTAGACAACTTCATCGCCCCGCCGGCCCTGACGTCGCCTGAGCCCGCCGCCCTGACGGCGCCTGAGATAGCGCTCGATAAGTCCGCTCGGGGTCATCGCTCGTGGGGGACGTTCGGGCGCGTGACGGGTACGAGGGTCAGCAGCTGGCCGAGCCCGGCGAAGTCGTCTGGGTTGGTCGTGTACAGCGGCAGGTCTTCGGCGATGGCGGTGGATGCGATCATCAGGTCGGCGATCCGGCGCCTGGGCTTGCGCCCGGCGGTGATGACTGCGGCGGTCACCCGGCCGTAGACCCGGGCTGCCTCGGCGTCGAACGGGATCGGATCGAACTCGTTCTCGGCGCGCTGGAGCACGTCCACCCGCCGGGCGCGTTCTGCGTGCTCGTCGTAATCGCTTTGCTTCTCATTGCGGCGTACCTCGTGTGGCCCGGCCGACAGCTCGGCAAGGGTGATGGCGCTGATGGTCATCTCGGCCGGCAGCTCGGCGGGGTTGACCCATCTGCGCAAGATCATGATGCTGGTGTCGAGCAGCCCTCGCGGGTGGCTGTCACCTTCCATAGGGACTGCCCGCGTCGTGGTCCAGCGCCGCGTCCTGGTCGGCCCGGAACGCGTCTATGTCGATGGCGGGCGCGCCCCGCGACATGGCGGCGAATTCCTGCCGCGGGACGAACCGCCTGCGGCGCCGCAGCGGGATCAGCTCACCGATCCGGTGGCCGTCGCGGGTCACGGTGAATGCCTGCCCGTTCTCCACGGCGTCCATGATCTCCTTCGACCTGTTGCGGAGATCTCGCTGAGTGATCTCCGGCTGTGTTGTCATACGGCAAGCCTACGCCAGGCGTAGCACGTGGTGCCACATGGTGCCATGACTGCGGGCCGCCAGCCGGTTTACAACGGACAGCTGGCGGATCGCCGCAGCAGGGCGAATGCCTTGCGGCCCGTGGGATAGCCGGTTGCGTTGGCTGGGATTGCGTTGACAGGATCTTCGCCATGCCCACCTTCCCTGCACACGATGGAACCGTCCTGGCTTACCACGTGTTCGGAGCGGGCATCCCGGTGATCTGCCTGCCTGGCGGCCCGATGCAGGACTGCGATTACCTCGGTGATCTCGGCGGCCTGTCGGCGCATCGGCAGTTGATCATGATGGATCCTCGGGGCACCGGCCAGTCGGCGATACCGCAGGATGCCGCCTCCTACCGCTGTGACCGGCTTGTCGATGATGTCGAGGCGCTGCGCGAACACCTGGGCCTTGACCGCTTGGACCTGCTCGCGCACTGCGCCGGCGCGAACCTCGCGGCCCTGTATGCGGCCCGGTACTCCCAACGCGTGGGCAAGCTCGCTCTGATCACTCCGAGTACCTTCGCCGTCGGCATCGCGGCCAGCGGGGAGTCCAGGCTGGAGGTCGCGCGGCTTCGCAGGGACGAGCCCTGGTTCAGGCCGGCCTTCGCAGCTCTGGAGGCGATCGTGGCAGGCAAGGCCACCGCCGATAGCCGGAAGGCCATCGACCCCTTCTTCTACGGCCGGTGGGATGCGATCGCACGAAACCACCAGGCGGCTCAGGACGGCCATAAGAACGCCGAAGCCGCAGCCGCCTTCGGGGCTGAGGGCGCATACGACCCTGATGCCACTCGGGCTGCGCTCGCCGCGTTCGACGCGCCGGTGCTGCTGCTTGCCGGAGAGGTCGACCTGAACACGATCCCGAGCGTCGTGGCCGAATTCGCCGAGCTGTTCCCGAACGCCGAACTAGTCGTCCAGCCAGCGGCGGGCCACTTTCCTTGGCTCGATGACGCCAGCCGGTTCGTGGCGACGACCGCGGCGTTCCTGCGATGACGCGGGTCCGCGCCGGCGGTTACTGTGGGCCGGTGCGAATCGCGACCTGGAATGTGAACTCGGTCAAGCAGCGGGTGCCGCGCCTGCTGCCGTGGCTGGATCAGCGCCAGCCCGATGTGGTCTGCCTGCAGGAGACCAAGCTCGCCGACGACGCCTTCACCGAGCTGCTCGGCGGCGAGCTTGACCGCCGCGGCTACGCGGCCGCCGTGCATGGCGAGGCGCGGTGGAACGGAGTGGCCATCTTGTCCAGGGCCGGGCTTGATGATGTGGTCGCCGGGCTGGCCGGGGCACCGGGGTTCCCGCTGCCAGAGGCACGCGCGGTGGCTGCTACCTGCGGCGGCATCCGGGTGCACTCGGTGTACGTGCCGAACGGGCGGGTGCCCGACTCCGAGCACTACCACTACAAGCTTGCCTGGCTGGCCGTGCTGCGCGATGTGGTCGCTGCAGGCCCGGAGTCCGCGATCGTCTGCGGGGACATGAACATAGCGCCGGCCGACGCCGACGTCTTCGACCCGGACGCCTACATCGGCCAGACCCACGTCACCGAACCGGAGCGGGCCGCCCTTGCCAGCCTTCAGGCAACCGGCCTGCGCGATGTGCTGCGTGACCGGTGGCCGTCTGAGCGGGTGTTCACCTACTGGGACTACCGGGCCGGGATGTTCCACCAGGACCTCGGCATGCGGATTGACCTGATGCTCGCCTCCGGGCAGGTGGCGCAGCGGGTGCGGGCGGCCTGGGTAGACCGGCAGGCGAGGAAGGGAACCGGCCCGAGCGATCACGCCCCGGTGATCGTGGACCTGGATGAGGCCCAGGACGGAGACATCGGCCCGGTCGTGCCGCCGCCTTCGGCGGCGCCGGCCAGGCGCGGCACCGTCCGGCTGCCGCAGGCGCCGTGACAGCTGGCCGGCCGCGCCCGGCCAGCCTTGCCCCGCCGTTCGGCCAAGGAAGGTACCGGCAGGCCCGAGTTACTATGGCCGGATGCACGCCAATGGCCACGCCGGATCAGCCGCCAACCTGAGAGCTGCGGAGGAGATCGGCCCGAGCGGGACCGGTGACGCTGATCCCGGTCTGGCGTTGCTCGAAGAGGTCGCACTGACGATGGAAGCCAGCCTGATCGCTGACCCGCTCAGCGATCTGGACCGGGCGGTCGATGACGTGGAGCCGTCCGACGGACGCGCCGCCCGCTCGCACCGCACCAGGCGGGCGATCATCGACGCGATGCGGGCGCTGCATGCCGAAGGCGACCTGCGGCCCACCGCGCTGCGGATCGCCGACCGCGCTGGCGTGTCGCTGCGCACCATCTGGCAGCAGTTCCCTGACCGGGAGGCGCTGCTTGTTGAGGCGGTCCGCAGGGACAGGGAGATCCTGCGCTCGCTGGTACGCAGGATCGATCCCGACCAGCCGCTGGCCGCGAGGGTGGAGGCGTTCGTCAGCCAGCGCGCCAGGATCCTGGAGGAGATGACGCCGACCTGGCGGGCCGCGCGGTATCAGACGCCGTTCTCCGATCAGCTGAGGCTGAACCGGGGCAGGAAGACCGCAGGAGGCAGGGTCGAGCTCGAGCAGCTGTTCCACGCCGAGCTGAGCATGCTGGAGCCCGGGCCGCGGCAGCGGCTCACCGACGCGCTGCACGCGATCACGATCTGGGCGTTCTGGGAGTCGCTGCGCACCGATCTCGGCCTGCACCCGCATCAGGCGCGCGAGCTGCTGAGCAGCACGTTTACCGCGCTGCTCGGGCAGGCCGGGTTCGGCTAGCCGCTGGCTGGCCGGCCGGCCCGCGCGAACCGCCGCTGCTGCGGACAGACCATTGAACTTGCATCGATAGTGCAGATATCGTGACCTCATCGTCCCGGGCTGCCGGGCGTTTCACCGACGACAATGGTGAGGTCCGCATGAGTGTGACCGCAGACGAAGTGGTATCCGGCCGCAGCGAAGGCGGCCCGTCATGGCTCTGGCGCCGCGGACTGGACTCCTATCCGGATACTGGACCGCGAATTCTGTACCTGGCAATTACGGTGCTGGCCACGATCACGCTGTACTACGAGCTGTACGTCGGCGGCTCGGTCTCCACGCTGCTGCTGACCAACCTGCACATGAGCTTCACGTTCTTCGTGGTGACGCTCGCCTTCGGGAACCTGATCGGGGCCTTCGGCTCGCTCTTCGCCGGAGTGACCGACCGGCTCGGCCGCGCCAATCTGGTGGTCTTCGGGCTGCTGTTCACCGGCATCTTCGTGGCCTTCGTGATTCCCGCGGCGACCGACAAGTGGGTCTTCACGATCGAGGGCTTCGTGGTCGGGATCGTCGAGGGCATCTGCCTGGTCGCCACCCCCGCGCTGATCCGCGACTTCTCCCCGCAGGTCGGCCGCGCGACGGCGATGGGCTTTTGGACCAGCGGCCCGGTGCTCGGCAGCCTGATCGTGGCTGTGGTCGGCAGCGCCACGATCCCCGCGGTCGTCGGCGACTCGCGGTTCTGGACGCATGAGTACCGGATCTGCGGCATCGCAGGCATCGTGGTGTTCCTGATCGCTCTGGTCGGCCTGCGGGAGCTGTCGCCGCAACTACGTGATCAGCTGATGGTGACCCTGCACGACCGGGCGCTGGTCGAGGCCAGGGCCAAGGGCCTGGACATCGAGGCCGCGCTGAGGCACCCATTCCGGCAGCTGCTCAAGCTGGACATCGTGGTCTCGGCCGTCGCGGTGTCGATCATGCTGCTGATCTACTACACGGCGGTCGGGTTCGGGGTGATCTACTTCACCACCGTCTTCGGGTTCACGCTCAAGGACGCCAACGGGCTAGGCAACTGGAACTGGGGCTTTAACGTCCTGGCGGTGATCCTGATCGGGGTGGTCTCCGACCGGTTCCGGGTGCGCAAGCCGTTCATGGTGATCGGCGGGGCCGGGGCAGCCGCGATGACCGTGATCTACTTGCTGCAGGCCGGCCATCACCCCAGCTACTATTCGCTGGCGATCATCCTCGCGCTGCTGTCGTTCGCCCTCGGCGTTGCCTACACGCCGTGGATGGCCAGCTTCACCGAGACCGTTGAAGCGCACAACCCTGCGCTCACCGCCACCGGGCTGGCGATCTGGGGCTGGATCATCCGGGTGGTGGTCTTCGTCGCCTTCCTGGTGATCCCGCATGTGATCACCTCGGTGACGCCGCTGGTCAACTACGGCGCCACCGTGTCGGCGTACGCGACACAGTACAAGAGCGAGATCGCGTTCGCGCAGACCCACCCGGCGATCATCGCCACGGCACAGAAAGACGCCTACCTGATCAAGCAGGCCAAGATTCTGGCCCCCGAGCTGAACGTGCTCCAGGCTCACGCTGCGCTCTTCACCGAGCTCGGCAAGCTGCAGGCCGCCGGAGCAGCCATCCCGCCGAAGCTGGCGGCGCAAGCGGTGGCCGCCGCGGGCGGCGGCTCGAAGGGCGTCGCCATGCTGGCACAGATCAACCTCAACCGGTCCACCATCGGCAAGATCATCGCCGCTAAGCCTGAGCTTCAGTCGCTGGCACCGTTCGCAGCCCAGCTGACCGCCCTGCAAAAGGTCCCGCCGCAGGTGTTCCCCTACCTGACCGCGCACGCTGCCGCGGTGACCGCGGCGGCCGCCAACAGCGCGCGCCAGTGGCGGAACTGGTACTGGGTGTGCTTCGGCGGGATCGTGTTCTTCCTGTTCAGCATCCCGCTGCTGCGCGGCAGGTGGAAGCCGTCCGACGCTCGCAAGGATGAGGTGGAACACGAGGCACTGGTCGATGCCGAACTTGCCGCATTGAAGGCCTGACCCGCGTTCCTCTCCTGGGCAGCCAGCGGATTGGGCAGCCAGCGGATCTGGCTGCCCAGGAGGCCAGCCGCCGCGGTCAGGCCGCCGTGATCATGACATGGCCAGCCAGGAGTCGATCAGCGCGCGCAACTCGGCCAGGCTGCTGATCACCGCGTCGGGCACGGCGCCGCCGAACGGCGGAACGTCGTCGTTCGGCAGCAGGACCGCCCGCATCCCGACGCTCTTGGCGCCGTGGATGTCATCCCATGGCCGGTCGCCGACGAACACGCAGCGGCCAGGATCGCCGATTCCGACCGCTGCCATCGCGGCGAGGAACGCACCGGGGTGCGGCTTGGTCCAGGCGATCTCGCTGCTGTAGATCGCGCCGTCGATCAGGTGCAGCACGCCGTCCCTGCGGAAAACGTCCTCGTGCCAGCTGCGCGGCCACATCGTGTTGGAGAGCACGCCGATCCTGATGCCCCGCTGCCGCAGATCGCTCAGCAGGTCGCGGCAATCGGGGTGGGTGAAGGTGTGCGGCTCCCAGGCCTGGAGATAGCTCGCCAGCAGGTCACTGGTCGGCGTGATGCCGGCGGCCTCGAATACCCCGAATATGGTCGCGCTCCGGTGCTCACTCCTGGCCAGCTCCCAGAGCGCGGCCTCGGCGCGCAGGGCCGCGGCGGCCCGGTCATGATGATCGTCGGGGAAGTGCGGGGCGCAGACTGAGCGCCACAGCTCGGCGTGATCGATGCTGTGCCACGGGGTCAGCGTCCCGCCCCAATCGAAGATCACCGCATCGACCGTCACGGGGAGATCGTAACCCGACGCCCGGGGCCCGGTGAGTCTTGGCTGGTCAGGCAGCTACCTGAAACTGAACGTTGCCTGCATGCCGATCCAAAGGCCAGGATTACCTGTGGGTGCCGGCGCGAAGGATTGGCTCCGGCGTTTCCGGCATGACGCTCGCCGTTTGCTTCTGGCTCCTAGCGTCACCGCTGACGGCCCGGCAGCAGTGCCGGGACCAGGCATATGAGGAGGATTGGATGCGAAAGCTGCACGATGGCGGCCGTCGCCGAGCGAGGAGCAAGCCAGTCGCTGCTGCCGCTAGCGCTGTGCTCGCTGGCTCGCTCGCGCTGGTTGGCGCTGCCGCGCAGGGAACGGCCGTTGCCGCCAGGTCGGCCACGGCCATGGCCGGGACCGTCCGTGCTGCCAGCCAGCACGCGGCCACTAGCTGCCAGCTCGGCAACAGCGTGAAGCACATCATCGAGATCACCTTCGACAACGTGCACTTCTTCCGCGACAACCCGAACGTGCCATCGGACCTGCAGATGATGCCCAGCCTGCTGCAGTACATCGAGAACAACGGCACGATGCTGTCCAACAACCACACGCCGCTGATCGCGCACACCGCCGATGACATCCTGACCACCTTCACCGGGCTGTACGGCGACCGGCAGGGCATGCCGATCAGCAACAGCTACCGGGCGTTCAACACCGACGGCACGACGGATCCTGCCGGCTCCTTCGCGTACTGGACCGACCCGGTCTTCGACACGGCGTCGACTCCCAACCCTGGCCACGACACCAACCCGTCGATGGTCTACGCCGCCGCGCCGCCGGCCACCACGCCTACGACGCCGAGCACGATCACCCCGGCGCCCTGGGTGCCCTACACCAGGGCCGGCTGCAACGTCGGCGAGGTCGCCACGGCGAATCAGGAACTCGAGAACACCGGCGTGGACATCCCCAAGGTGTTCGGCCCTGGCTCGCCGGAGGCGGCTCAGCTTGCCGCGGACTCCGACAGGTTCAAGGACGCCGAGATCGCCGACTACGTTGGCATCGGCGTGCACTGCGCGCCCGGCAGCCAGTTCTGCGCGGGCGCACAGGCGGTGAAGTTCGGGCAGACCACCCCGACCCCCACCGCCGTTTCCGATCTGCTCCCGAATGAGCCTGGCGGCTACACCGGCTTCCAGGCGCTCTTCGGACACCGGTACGTCGCTCCGCAGCTTGGCGGCGGTACCCCTGACCTGGCCCACAATGGCTTCCCGGTCACGAACGCCGCGGGCAACCTGGTCGATGAGAACGGCAATGAGATCGACGGCGCCTTCCTGGCCAACCACCCGGGCTTCCCCGGATTCGGTCCCATCAACGCCTCGCAGTCTCTCGCTTACATGTCGGACATGCTGGAATCCGGCGTGCAGGTTGTGAACGGTTACATCGCCGATATCCACGGTAACGAGCACATCCCTGGCCTGTCCGCCTGCGTCGGGCAGCCGGCGGCACTCGGCCCTGGCAGCGCCTGCTACATCGCTCAGGCGCAGTACTACAACGCCGCGTTCGCGACGTTCTTCCAGCGCCTGGCCGCCGACGGGATCACCCCGAATAACTCGCTGTTCGTCATCAGCTCGGACGAGGGCGACCACGTGGCCGGCGCGAACGTCGGGCGGGCAATCCAGCCCACCCCGGCGAACTGTGACGGCGCGACCGTCAGCGGGACCACGGTCACGCCCGACGTGCTCTGCACCTACCCGGCCGGATCGTTCGGCGAGCTGGCCGGCAACATGACCGGGCTGCTGGCCACCCAGGCCGGCGACACCACCCCGTTCACGCTGGAGTCCGACAGCGCCCCAGAGTTCTACCTGACGGGGAATCCCGCGGCGGACTCGCCCGGGGTGCGGACGCTTGAGCACGACGTGTCCGGGCTCACGGCGGCTAACCCCTACACCGGCACGACCCAGCCGATCACCAACTACCTGGCTGATCCCACCGAGGAGGCGATCCTGCACATGGTCAACGCCGACCCGGCCAGGACGCCCACCTTCGCCCTGTTCGCCAAGCCTGACTACTTCCTGTCACCCGGGTCGCCCACCTGCAGCCCGTGCGTCACCCAGAACACCGGGTTCGCGTACAACCACGGTGACTACGCGGCCGAGATCAATACGAACTTCCTCGGCATCGTGGGTCCCGGCGTGAGGAACGTGGGGGTCGACGGTACGGCCGCCGATGCCGGGCCGAACTCCGCAGGCCCGGACAGCGGGCAGGTGACCGTGCCAGGCAGCGGGACCACGGGCACCTGGATCGACGAGACCGACATCCGGCCGACGGTCCTGTACCTGGCCGGGCTGCGGGACGACTACACGCAGGACGGGCGGGTGATCAGCCAGATCCTCACCGACCCGAACTCGGCGCTGAGCGGTGTCGGCGTCAGCGACCTTGCAGCCTGCTACAAGCAGCTGAACTCCAGCGTCGGCGAGTTCGGCACGTTCACGCTGCAGGCCGACACGCACGCTGTCGAAGGCTCAAGCACCGGGGACTCGGCCTACCTGGCCACGGTGCGCGCGCTCGGGCTGCTCGAGCTGGCCAGGGACCGGCTGGCCGGCACGATCAAGGCAGAGCTGAACGGGGCCGCGTTCGCCGGCCATCAGGTCGGGCACGTCAAGGAGCTGACCGACGCGTGCCAGGCGCTGATCCAGGTCGCGAACCGGCTGGCCGGCGCCGGCTGAGGCTGTCGCGGTGACCGGCGGAAGCTGATCATCGCAAGGTTCCTGGCCCCGGCGGCCGTCGCTGACGGCCGCCGGGCCAGGACCGTCCTGGCGGGCCGTGCCGTCGGCTCCGCTGCCGTATCAGGGCTCCGCGGAACCAGTTGGCCTGCCGCAATGGGCAGGCCGGGCGTGGCCCGCGGGACTCTGCCTGGGACACTAGACCAAGGCTCGGACGGTTCAGGTCCGGCCAGGAAGGAATGGGGCGTCATGGCCGATCCCGACAGCCCGCCGCAGCTGAGCGCCAGCAGCGCAGTCAATGGCAGGGTCGCGAGAAGGGACTCGGACGCGATCGTCGCCGATATCGAGCGGACCAGGCAGAATCTGGCCCGTACCATCGATTCGCTCGCTGACCGGGTCAGCCCGGCGAACAACATCAGGCGGGTTCGCGAGCGGGCGGCCGATCAGTTGTCGCGGCCCGAGGTCCAGCTTGCCGCCGCTGCCGCCGCGCTCGCCTTCGCGGGCGTCGCCATCTACCGCATCTGGGTCAGGAAGAAGGGCTAGCCAGGGCCCGGCTCCGGCCACCGGTCGGCCATTCGGTAGCCCCTGTCAGAGGAATGCCTTCCCCTCGCCCCGATAGGTGGGCACCGTGGCCGTGATCGCGCCTTCGTCGATCAGGTGCAGTTCGTTGAACCGCTCGCACAGCTCGCCGGCCTTCGCGTGCCTGAACCACACCCGGTCGCCGATCCGCAGCTCGTCGGCAGCCGGGCCGAGCAGCGGAGTCTGCACTTCGCCTGCCCCCTCGTCCCGGTCAAGCGCGAGCCCGGCAGGCAGATACGGCTGCGGCAGCCTGCTCGGGCTGCCAGGGCCGGAGGCCAGATAGCCGCCGCCGAGCACGGTGACCACGCCAGGTCCTGGTCTGCGCGCCACCGGCAGCGCGAACATGGCGGCTGGGCTCCCGGAGAAACTGCGATAGGAGTCGAACAGCCGGGGCTGGTACAGCCCTGACCCGGCCCCGATCTCGGTCACCGCGGCCTCCTTCGCCGTGGACTCCACCGAGCCGGTGCCGCCGCCGTTGACGAACTCCAGCGGAGCCAGGCCGGCCACCGCGGCGACGATGGCTGCCCGGCGCCCGGCCAGTTCCCTGGCCGAGCGGCTCTGCATCGCCCGGATCACCCTGGCGTAGCCAGGCCGGCCTGGCGGATTGTCGCCCACCCCGGCGATCTGCGCCTCGTAGGCCATCAGCCCGGCCAGCCGCAGGCCAGGCCTGGCGACGATCGCGGCGGCGAGCTCGGCCGCCTGGGCCGGGGTGCGGATCGGTGAGCGCCTGGCACCCGCCCGCAGGCGGCCGCCGAGCGCGAGATAGCCGGCGTCGACGTCGATGGCGACTCGGATGGGCTGCGGGTCCGGCACGGTGGCAGCCACCCTGGCGATCAGGTCGAGGTGGTCGGTGCAGTCCACCATCACGGTGATGGCGGTGGCAGCGGCCGGCTGGGCCGCCAGCCTGGCCAGCGCCGCATGATCGGTGGCCGGGTACGCCACCACGATGTCGTCGCTGGCCCGGCACTCGGCGAGCCACAGTGCCTCGGGAAGGGTGAACGCGAGTATGCCGCGGAAGCCGTCCATCGACAGCGCGTCGCCGATCAGCCGTCGGCACCGGACGGACTTGCTGGCAAGCCGAATCGGCTTGCCAGCGGTCCGGCGAGTTAGGTCCGCGGCGTTCGCGCGAAACGGTGCCAGGTCAACCACGGCGAACGGCGGATCAAGGTGACTGGTCGCGGCGTTGAGCCGCGGTAGCTTGCCGGGTGCGCCGGCCTGCGTCACTGCTCTTCCTGGGTCAGCGCCGCATAGTCGGCGGCCGACAGCAAGCCGGGCGGCACCTCATCGGCCGGATCGAGACTGATCTTGAACAGCCAGCCGGCGCCGTACGGGTCGGAGTTGACCAGGCCGGGGTCGTCGTCTACCTCGGGGTTGACCTCGGTCACCTCGCCGTCGGCGGGGGAGTAGATGTCGCTGACCGACTTGGTCGATTCCACCTCGCCGCACGGATCTCCGGCGGATACCCGTGACCCGACCGTGGGCACCGAGACGTACACAACGTCGCCCAGCGCGCGCTGGGCATAGTCGGTGATGCCGACGCGGGCAATTGAGCCCGTGATCGCCAGCCATTCGTGCTCAGCGGTGTAATGCAGCTCATCGGGAACGCTCACGGTGCACCTCTCTCATGCCGTTACCTTGTTCCTGTCCTGTGCGGTTCTGAGCCCGGATCGCGATCCGCGCCGGGCGCGGCGCCGCCCCGCCACCCCCGTCCTGCCGGTCAGCTGCCTGATCAGGCTGCCCGGCGGTAGAACGGGAGCGGCACGAGCACCGCGGGCTCGGCGCTGCCCCTGATGTCGATCGCCAGCCGCCCGGCGGAATCCTCCGCCGCCTGCCGCGCGGCCGGCGCCGCGAGATAGGCCATCGCGATCGGCCGGCCCAGGGTGGGCGAGGGGGCACCGCTGGTCACCGTCCCGCTGGGCGCGCCTTCCCAGAGCACGGTGTAGCCGTGCCTTGGCACCCGCCTGGACTGACCGACCAGGCCGGTGAGCACCCGCGATGGCGTGGCGGCCGACTGCTCGGCAAGCGCGGCGCGGCCGACGAAGTCACCTGGCTTATCGAGCTTGACCACCCGGCCGAGACCCGCATCGTAGGGGGTGACGTCCCGGCCGAGCTCGTTGCCGTACAGCGGCATGCCGGCCTCGAGCCTGAGCGTGTCCCGCGCCGCCAGCCCGGCCGGGATGAGCCCGTCCGCGGTGCCGGCCTCGGTGAGCGCCAGCCAGATCCGGCTGGCGTCGGCGGGCGAGCAGAAGATCTCGAATCCGTCCTCGCCCGTGTACCCGGTCCTGGCGAGCAGTACCTGGCAGCCGGCCACCGCCGACGGATAGCTGGCGTAGTAGCGCAGCTGCGCCAGGTCGGAGTCGGTCAGCCGACCGAGGATCCCGGCTGAGCGCGGCCCCTGAACGGCGATCAGCGCGTAGTCGCCGGTCCGGTCGATCACCGTGGCCTCGTGACCCGCCGCCCGCTCGGTGAGCTCGGCCGTCACCGTGGCCGCGTTGGCCGCGTTGGCGACCACCAGGAACTCCTGCTCGGCGAGCCGGTAGACGATCAGGTCGTCGATCACCCCGCCATCGGGCGCGCAGATCATCGTGTACCTGGCCCGCCCCGGCGGGATCGCCGAGGCCGCGCCCACCAGCGCGTAGTCAAGCGCCGCCGCCGCCCCCTTGCCGGTCACCGCAAGCTCGCCCATGTGGGAGAGGTCGAAGAGCCCGGCGGCGGTACGCACCGCCGTGTGCTCGGCGGTCTCGCTGCGGTACCGCAACGGCATCAGCCAGCCCGCGAAGTCGGTCAGGGCCGCGCCAAGGCGCTCATGCATCGAGGTCAGCGGGGTGCGACGGGGTGCCGGTGACTGCGGATCTGGCATCTGCGACTCCATCAGCGGCCGGTCGGGGGTCGGCGGGGGATCCGGTCGTACGCCTGACGGCAGGGCAGGTCGCTCCCCGCCGTTGCCCGCGGCGCCTCCGGTGCTGGCCAAGCCTATCGCCGCGGCTACCTGGCGGCCTGGCAAGGGCAGATGATCCTTCCGGCGAGGGCCGCTGGCCGGTGACGGCCGCGGCACGGACGATGGCGCCCGCGATGAGTCGGCATGCGCAGCCTGGGTAGGCGCCCAGTATGAGCGTGCGGGTCAGCGAGACGGAGACGAAGTACGAGGTGCCAGACGGCACGGGCATGCCGCCGCTTGACGAGCTGCCGTTCGGCCAGCTGACCGGGGTCAGCGCGGTGTCGGAACCGGATGAGAAGCTGCTGGACGCCGAGTACTACGACACCGACGATCTGCGGCTGATCCGGTCCGGCATCACCCTGCGGCGCCGCACAGGCGGCAGCGACGACGGCTGGCACCTGAAGCTGCCCGATGGCGCGGACACCCGGCAGGAGATCCGGCTGCCTCCCGGTCAGCGCGGCGTGCCGCCCGCCGAGCTAGCCGGGCTGGTCAGGGCCTACGTTCGCGGCGCGGAGCTCAGGCCGGTCGCCAGGATGGCCACGCGGAGGCAGACCGTGGTGCTGCTCGACGGTGCTGGCGAGCCGCTGGCCGAGGTGGCCTCCGATGACGTGCACGCCGAGGCGCTGGGCGATTCGGCCGCAGTCTCCCGCTGGCACGAGGTGGAGGTAGAGCTGACCGGCGGTGACCGGCCACTGCTGCGGTCCGCCGGCGAGCTGCTGCGCCGCCAGGGCCTGGTCCCGGCCGACCGCGCGGCCAAGCTGGAGCGCGCGCTCGGTGACCGGCTGCCCAGGCCGGCTGAGCCGCCGCGGCTGACACCGCAATCGCCGGCCGGCGAGGTCGTGCTCGCCTATCTGCGCAAGCAGGCGAAGGCGATCATGACGCTGGACCCGGCGGTGCGGTCGGACCAGCCAGACTCGGTGCACCAGATGCGAGTGGCGGCCCGGCGGGCCAGGAGCGCGCTGCGATCGTTCGGCAGCGTGCTCGACCCGGCGGATACCGAGCACCTGTCCGGCGAGCTCCGCTGGCTCGGCGTCGTTCTTGGCGACGCCCGCGACGCCGAGGTCCTGGCCGGGCATCTCAAGCAGAGCCTGCGGGCGGTACCGGTGGAGCAGCTGATCGGCCCGGTGCAGGCGCGGGTGCAGCGGCACTTCGCCTCGGTGCGGACGCGGGCACGTGCGGCGGTGCTGGCCGGGCTGGACTCGCAGCGGTATTTGTCGCTGCTCGACGCGATCGACCAGCTGCTCGCCGATCCGCCGCTGCGGAGCCGGGCGGCTGACCCGGCGGCCGAGGTACTGCCCGGCGAGGTCGGTCGCGCCTGCCGCCAGGTCGGGCGGAGGATTCGGCGGGCGCGCCATGCGCCGGCCGGTCAGCCACTTGACGTTGCGCTGCATCAGGCGCGCAAGTCGGCGAAGCGGGCCAGGTACGCGGCCGAGGCAGTCTCGTCGGCCTTCGGCACGCCGGCCGCCGGGTTCGCCAGCAGGATGAAGAAGCTCCAGTCGGTGCTCGGCGAGCACCAGGACGCCGTGATCACCCGCCAGGTGATCAGGGAGCTTGGCGTCAAGGCGAACCTGGCCGGCGAGAACGCGTTTACCTTCGGACTGCTGTTCGAGCGGGAGAACAGCCGCGCTGAGCGGGCGGCCGCCAAGGCACGCAAGGTGTGGCGGCGCGCGTCCCGCCCCCGCTACGGCCGGTGGCTGAGCTAGGCCGCCCACCGCCCGCATCGCCGCGATCGGCAGCTGGCTCCGATCGGGAGGTGGCTTCCTGTCTGGGGTGTCCCATAACCTCAAGTCGTGACCGTCCACGAGCTCTCCCGCCTCGACGCGCGCCGGATTGCCGTGCGCGCGCAGCTCTTGGATCGCCAGAGGCCGGCCGGGCTTCTCGAAGCGGTGCGCCGGCTGACTCTGCTCCAGATCGATCCGGTCGCCGCGATCGCGCCGAGTGCCGATCTGGTGGCCTGGAGCCGCCTTGGGTCGTCGTACCCGCCGGCCGAGCTGGACACCGCTCTCGCGAACCGGACGCTGCTCGAACTGCGGGCGATGATCCGGCCCGGCGAAGACCTGGCGCTCTACCGCGCGGACATGGCCGGCTGGGAGCGGGCTGTGCACGGGGAGCTGCCCGGCTGGCGGGCGTTCAACCGCGACTGGGTGCGGGCCAACGACGCGTGTCTTCTGGACATCCTCGATCGGCTTGGCTCCTCGGGGCCGCTGCCGTCGCGCGATCTTCCTGACACCTGCAAGGTGCCATGGCGGTCGACCGGGTGGACCAACAACCGCAACGTCACGCAACTGCTGGAGTTCATGGTGCTGCGAGGCGAGGTCGCGATCGCCGGGCGCCGTGGCGGCGACCGGCTGTGGGACCTGGCGGCCAGAGTCTACCCCGATGACCCGGTGGTCCCCAGGGACGAGGCGCTGCGCATCCGCAACGAGCGGCGGCTGCGGGCTCTGGGCATCGCGCGCGCACGGGGCCCGGAGTGCCAGGTCGAGCCGGCGGACGTGGGCGAGGCCGGCGAGCCGGCCGTGGTCGAGGGCGTCAAGGGCACGTGGCGAGTCGATCCCTCCTTGCCTGGCCAGCCGTTCTCGGGGCGCGCGGCGCTGCTGTCCCCCTTCGACCGGCTGATACACGACCGCAAGCGCACCGTCGAGCTCTTTGAGTTCGACTACCAGCTGGAGATGTACAAGCCCGCCGCCAAGCGCCGTTGGGGGTACTTCGCGCTGCCGATCCTGTACGGCGACCGGCTGGTGGGGAAGCTGGACGCCACCGCCGACCGCAAGGCCGGGATGCTGCGGGTCGACGCGATCCACCAGGACGTGCCCTTCGAGGGGACCATGACCGCGGCACTGGACAGCGAGATCAAGGACCTTGCTCAGTGGCTCGAACTTGACCTCACGCCCGGCTGAATGAGTACCTGGACTGAGACTTCCCGGTGCGGCCGCCCGGCCGTGCCCCCGTGCCGGCCGAGCGGCCTCCGCCTGTCGCGGCCGGGCGGGCTGCCGCCGGGCCGCCTGGCCCGCGCTACCCGTACTTCCCGCCGGTACACCACCGATGCTGCGACGATGGGACCATGACGCTGCTGACCGAAGATGAGATCGCCGCCCGCCTGGAGCGCGCGGACAGCTGGGAGCGAGCCGGAAAGGCGATCAGCCGGACGGTGACGCTCGGCGATTTCCGCGAGGCGATGCTTTACGTGGGGGCCGTGGCGTATCTTGCCGAGGCCGCCAACCACCATCCCGACATCGCGATCAGCTGGAACCGGGTCACGCTGACCCTGTCGACGCATTCGGCGGGCGGCCTCACGGACGCGGACTTCGCCCTGGCTGAGCGCATCAACTCGCTGCGCTGAGGCCCGGCCTCGTCTGCTGGCGACGCCACGCCCCCGGGTGGCGCCGCCCGCAGACGAAGATCCCCCACCGCCGCCGCGACCCTCGTGTCCGCGCGTGCCTTGCCCGGCGGTTGCGCCAGCACGGCACCGCGTGCCAGGCGATCCTTGCGGCACCACCCGACGAGGGTCCCCTGCGCGGCGCGCGGTTCCCCGATCCCGCGCGGCGCCTTCCCCGGGACCCGGCGTAGTTGCCGGGCTTTGTGCACCGCGTGGGACTCCAGTTATACACGCTGTAGTGGAGTGACTACAGGGAGTTACTGAGATTGGCCAGAAAATTGCGCTGGGTAATCATCTCGCCCGGCGATCGCACCGTGGCAGCCCGAACCGGGAGCCGGTGCCCGGCAGGCATCAGCGGAGTGCGAATTGTTAAGGCCGATCGAAGTCACAGGGCAGATGCTTGATTCCGTTGATGAAGCTGGATAGCAGCCGGTCGGGTTCCGCGGTGGCCCTGATCGTCGGTACCCGGTGCAACAGTTCCCGCAGCATCGCGGTGATCTCCCTGCGGGCTAGGTGCGCGCCAAGGCAAAAGTGCGGGCCGGCGCCGCCGAATCCGAGATGCGGATTGGGCGACCTGGTCACATCGAAGCGGAGCGGGTCGGGAAAGACCGACTCATCGCGGTTGGCCGACCAGTAGAACAGCGCGGTTTTGTCGCCAGCGAGGAACTGATGGCAGTTGATCACCGCGTCCGCGGTGACCGAGCGCCGCATCCAGATCACCGGCGAGCTGTATCTGACGATCTCTTCCACCGCGCTAGCGATCGTGTTCTCGAAATCGGCGATCAGCAGCGCGCGCTGGCCAGGATGCTCGGTCAGCAGCGCGAGCGCGTGCGAGATCGCTGTCCGCGTGGTCTCGTTTCCGGCCACCACGAGCAGGATGAAGAAGGACGCGAGCTCGGCGGAGGTGAGCTGCTCACCATCGACGTTCGCGCTCGCCAGCGCAGTGATCAGATCGTCGGCCGGGGAGCGCTGCCGCTGCGCGGCGATATCGGTGACCAGGTTCGCGAGTTCACCGCCCGCAGTGAGGATCTGGGTGATGGCCTCATCCATGTCACCGCTGAGAAACTCGGGATCGCCGCCGCCCAGGATGATGTTGGAGTTCCGCAGCACCATCGCGTAACGCTCGTCACCGATGCCCATCATGTCGCAGATGATCTTCAGCGGCAGGCGGGCGGACACGTGCGTCACGAAGTCGCACGGCCCGGTGTCGAGCAGGTCATCGACGATCGCCGCTGCGGTGCGCTGCACGTCCTGCTCGAACTTCTTGATCATCCGCGGGGTGAAGGCGCGGGAGACGATCCTGCGAAGCCTGGCGTGCCGCGGATCATCCATGTTGATCATCGAGCCGAAGTACTCGTTGAACTCCGGCGGCAGGTCGACCAGGCTGGTCGCGCCGCGGGCGGAGGAGAAGATCTCAGGGTGCCTGCTTGCCTCCACCACGTCGGCGTGCTTGACCAGCGCGTAATAACCTCGCTCGTCGGTCCCGAACGGTGTCTCTGGGTCGGCGAAACGCGGCGGCGCCTCCATGGCGCGCAGCTGGGCGAAGGCGGCGTGGCGCTGAGCTGGCGGCAGCGCCCAGAACTCGTTCTGCGACAGGTCGATGTCGGCTGCGGCCGGCAGCGGGGGCGGTGCTGGCGTGGTCACGTAGGTCACCTTCGGCTGAGATCGGCTCAGCTCCATACTTGCAGAGCCCGCCGTATCTGAGCTAGCTGGTGTTTTATGGCGATGTGACCGGCAAGGTGCGTTCCTTGGCGCGCCTGCCCCGGTCCCTGGCCGCGCCAGGCCGGGTGGCCCGGCTGGGAACGCCGGTCATCAGCGCGACGGCGACCGGCCACGGAATCCCGGTTAGCTCGAGCACCGCGCACGCGATCGTGGCGCCTCCAACGGTCAGGATCTGCCACCCGTCGCCCGCCTCGCTGGGCTCGGCCGGCACTACGTCGGCGGGCGCGGACGCCGCGCTCAGGCAGGCGGCGATGGCCGCGTTGCGAGCGGTGGCCAGGGCATTGGCCGCCGCTTTCGCCGCCGGGCCTGGCGCCGGGTCGGCGACCCGCCAGCCGCACGCCGCGGGTACCGGCGCGCGGACCTCGAAGGCGAGCCCAGGATCGCCGGCGGTGGCTGGCTGCGGCTGCCTGAGCCGGATGTCCAGATCGGGATCGAGCCCGAGTGCGATGGCCGTCCGCTGCAGGTAGCCGGGGACCAGGGAGGCCGGCCACGGCGCGGTTCGCGGCAGCGGGCCGGCATCGCGCAGCACCACCCGGTGCCAGCTGGCCAGCGGCCGGCCGCTGGCATCGGTGGCCACGATGTCCCACACGGTCTGCTCAGGCTGAGCCTGCGCCTGGTGCCCGGCCGGCTCCTGGCCGGCGGCTCCTCGCTGCCTGGGGACCAGGCCCGCTGGAACCGGCCGGCCGGCGGTGCTGGCCGGGCCGGCCGCCGTTCCGGCGACGACCTCGGCGGCCCGGATCGTCACCGGTCCGTCGGCCGCGTTCCCGCTGAACGTGACCGACTCGCAGCCGGCCGGGGTCAGCCTGCGGTGCGGAGCGCACGCCTGGATCACATGCAACATGGCGTCGGCCAGGCCAGGGCTGCCGAGCAGCAGCTCGGAGTCCTGGGCGGGCCGAGGCTGCGGTCCCTGGCCGAACCATGGCCCGTCGTCTTGGCCGCGGGCGATCGCCGTGACTGAGCGAGCGGTGACCGCGGTAATAGCGGCCAGCCGCCTGAACCGGCCGGCCTGGAAGCAGATCGGGCCGTAAAGCGCGGACGCGTCGACTGGCCAGGACGGGTCCTGGCCATCGGCGACGGCGACGGCTGCCGTGGCGTCGGGCTGGGCTGCCGTGGCGTCGGGCTGGGGTGCCGTGAGGTCGGGCTGGGCTGCCGTTGCAGCCGGCTGGGATGCGGGGGTGAAGACGGCGCGGTAGTGATCGACGGCGAAGCCGCTGCTCTCGCACCGCAACGCGGTTGTCACCGCGGCGCCGTCGCGCAGCGCGCAGGACCCGGCCCGCCCGGTCGGCAGCAGCACCGGAGCCGTGATCGTCAGCTGCCCGGCGGTCCTGAGCGGCTGACCGGCCAGCGTTGCCGCGGCCTGTGCCATCGCCTCAAGCGCCATCGCGGGCGGCAGCACCGGAATGCCATCCACCCGGTAATCAGCCAGGTACGGATCGGCCGTCAGCGAAAGCCGCGACTGCACGATCAGCTCAACGCCCGGGTAGTGCACGAGCACCTGCTCGGCGAACCTGCCTGACGGCCGCTGGGCCTCGGTCGCCGCCGCCGCGATAGTGCGGGGCGCCGGAACACCCACCCGGCCGTGCAGCGCGATCCGGCCCGGCACGCCGTGTGCCGCCAGCGCCTTGAGCAGCAGCCGGGATCCCTCGGCGACCTCGATCGGCCGGTAGCCCGCCTGGTCCGTCTTGGCCGTGCTCGATCGCTCGGCCTGGTCAGCCGGCCCGGCAGTGCCCGCAGGTCCGGCAGTGCCCGGTTGTCCTGCAGCGGCCGTCCGCCCGGCAGCGGCCGTCCGCCCGGCAGCGGCCGTCCGCCCGGCAGCGCTGGTTCGTCTGGCTGCGGCCGTCCGCCCGGTGGCACCGGCTCGCCCGGCAGCGCCGGGCCCTGCCCAGGACGGCCAGCTGACATGCAGCGCGCGGCAGCCGGCCCGCGCGGCCAGCAATTCGGCGCGTTCCGCCACCGCGGCCGTGGCCACCGTTGCCCCGCCCGCCTCCTGCCCGCCGTAGTACCAGGCGGCGGTTCCGAAGGTGACGATCAGCCGCAGCCCGCCATGTTCCCGCCGCCCTGCCAAGGCGGCTCCGACCAGATGATCTAGGTCCGCGATCTGCTCGCCGACATGCTTCCGCAGCAATGCCGCGTCGAGCCGCACGACGGGCAGTTTCTGCCATGGCACCGGGCCGTAGCCGACCGCGGTCACCGGCCCGAACCGGCGTTCGATGCGTGCGGTGGCCGCGGCCAGGACGGCCGGATCTGCTGTGTCGGTCACCTCGTAGGTGATCTTCGCTCCGGCCGAGCGCAGCTCCTCAAGCACAGGAACCACTGTGTCATCATGCTCGTCGTGGCCCCGTCCGATGATCGCCACAGCCGCGCCCGAGCAGGCAAGCACCTGGGCAAACGCCAGTCCGGCCACGACTGCGGATCGGCTGAGGATTACCACGTCGTCCTGGCCGAGCGGGAAGTCGCCGCATCTGGTGAGCGGCATGGGGGCCATCACAGGTTCGCGCAGCTTGGCATCGGGGCCGATCACAAGCTCGCGGTAGCTGCCGGGTGCGGTGGCGAGCCGGCTGGCGGCCAGGACGCCCCCGCCGGTCAGCGGCGCGCGCACGACGGTGATGCTCAGCGACGGATGTTCTGAGTGCAGGCTGGCCCACAGGCCGCGCAGTGCGGCTCCCTCGCTGATCACCATGAGCTGGCCGGTGCTGACGGCGTCGCGTGCCGCTTCGAGCGCCACGGCGATGGTTGCCTGATCCTCCAGGCCGCCGAGCACCGCGAGGGTACGCCCGGCCTGCCGGCTGTGCGGGAAAACCCCTTCAATCACCGGGCGCAACGGCTCGCACCCGCCGGTGTGCAGCCGCCACACCCGGCCATCCCCGGCTGGGACCGGAACGTCAGGCTCCCGCAACTGCTCGGCATAGCACCGCGACCACGGTGCCAGGCCGGCGACAGCGGTTCCGTGGCCGGCCATGGCGCCCGCGAGGGCCAGGTCCTGCGGGGCAGTGGCGTGCCGTGGGCTTGAGTGGCGTACGGCGGCCGCGCGGGAACGGCGGTCGGCCGCGGGCGGGGTGCCGGCGGGCTGGCCGGCCGCGCGAGAACGGCGGGCGGCGGCGGATCGGCGTTCGGCGGCCGGCTGGCATCCGGCGGGCTGGCCGGGTGCGGGCGGGGTGCCGGCGGGCTGGCCGGGTGCCGGTGGGGTGTCGGCGGGCTGGGCGGCTGCGGATGAGGCGCTGGCCGGCTGGATCCCGCCGTCGGGCTCGGCCGCCGGGCCGGGGACCACCTGGCAGGGATTGGCGATGAAGACCTGCTCGCGCCATATGTCGATCGGCCGGCCAGGGCAATCGGCGAACAGCGATCCTGGCTTGCTGAGCGCGCCGATCGCGAACAGGGCTGCCGCGGCTCGGGCGGCATGCCGCTCATCATCTGGCCCGGCGTCCAGGCTGACGGCAGGAACCGCGCACAGCTGACTGGCCAGGGTGACCAGAGCACGACCCGGCCCGGTCTCCAGCAGCAGGCTCGCTCCGACCGATCCAGCGGCCAGTGCCTCGCTGAGCCGCCCGGCCCAGAAAGCGCCCGAACTCAGCAGCTCAGCCATGTTCTCCGAGCCTGCCAACTCGGTGCCGGTCGATGCCCAGATCAGGCGTCGGCGCGGCGGCCGGAATTCCATTCCCAGCTTGTCAATCGCCTCGGCCAGCCGCACCTCCCCGGCGGCGGGCTGAAGCGCCAGCGCGGCCGCTCGGATCGCGGTGAGCGCCTCAGCGCCCGCCGGGCTGACGCAGCCAGCCCAGGCCAGGCCGGCCAGTTCGCCGACGCCATGCCCGACCGCTGCCGTTGCCTGCACGCCAAGCGCGTCCAGCCAGCGCAGCGCGGCCAGGTTCCGGCCGAGTTCCTGCCGCGCCGCGTCGCCGTGGCCGTCGTGCTGTCCGGTGCCTTCCTGGTCATCCGGCCGGCCGGACAGGAGCAGCGTGACCCGGCCGTCGGCGCCATCGGCGATGAAGATTCCCGGCCTGACGGCCAGCATGCCGTCGCACAGCTTCGGTAGTACCGTGATCGCCTCGCTGGCCAGCCGTGCGAGCTGTTCCTGCCTGGTCGCGACGATGGCGGCCCGCACTGGGCCCTGGTCCGCCGCCTCGCTGGCCAGCTGGCAGGCCAGATCCCGCATCTCGCCGTCCGAGAGCCAGGGTGCCACTCGCGCGACCCGGCCCAGCACCACCGCGAGCGCGTCCCGGTCCTGGCCGTGCATCAGGTAGGCGGTCGGGCGCACCGCGCCGATCGGCCGCCGGCTGAACCGCCGCGTGCCGACGGGCCCGTTCTGCCCGCCAGCGGGCGGGTTCGGCCGCGCACCTGGCGTGCCGTGCTCCGTGCCTGGCGTGCCTGGGCCCGTGCTCGTGCCGTGCTCCGTGCCTGATGTGCCTGATGTTCCTGTTCCCGCGCCCGTGCCTGGTGTGCTGTGCTCCGTCGGCGTGCCGTGCGCAGACCGGGACCCGCTGGGCCAGGGCCGCGGCCATATCCGGGGGAGCAGGCGGGCCGCTGCCGTCCTGCCCGCCGAGTCCCCGAGCACCAGGTGGACGTTCAGCCCGCCAGGACCGGCCGCGCTCACCCCGGCGAGCCTGTTGCCCTCCGGCCAGGACAGCGGAGTGCGCAGCGCGCGCAGCGCCCCTGCCGCCTCGCGCAGCATCGGATGCGGGGTGCGGCAGCCGGTCGTCGGCGGTAGTACGCCGTTGGAGATCGCGAGCACGGCCTTGATCAGGCCCGCGACGCCGGCCGCCGCCCTGGTATTGCCGATGTTGGCGGCGATCGAGCCGAACGCGGCGCTCTGCCTGGCGCCCGCGCGGAGCGTGCTGAGCGCGACGAGCTCAGCCTCGTCCCCGGCCGCCGTGCCCGAGCCGCAGCCCTCGAACAACTGGACGTCCGCCGGATCGATGCCTGACCTGCGGTAGGCGCTGCGCAGCGCGATGAGCTGGCTTTCCTGGTCAGGCATCCAGCTGGCTGGATGACCGGCCGACGCGACGCCCCAGCCGAGGATCTCGGCGTATACCGGCAGGCGCGCCGCTCGGGCGTCTGCGGCACGCATGAGCAGTACCACGCCGCACCCCTCGCCCGGCAGGAAGCCGGCCGGGTTCTGGTCATAGATCCGCATGTCGCCGGTCGCCAGAACGCCGGACTTGGCCATCCCGATCAGCTGCGCCGGATCCAGGCTGATGTCCACGCCGCCCGCCACGGCGACGTCAAGCTCGCCAGCGGCGAGTGCCAGGCACGCCGTCGCCACTGCCATCAGAGACGAGGCGTCACCCCCGTCGACCGTGAAGCCGCCGCCGCGGAAACCGAGGTAGCTGCCGACGATAGCGGCCGGCGTGGCTGGCATGCTGCCGGCCAGGATCCGGCTGCCCACCGGCGGGAATGGCGCCAGGTAGCGCGCGGCGGCGGTCCGCAGGACCGCGCCAGCCAGCTCCGCGGGGATCCCCGCGGCGTGCATGGCCTCAGCGAGCACCCGGCGCGAGTACGGCCAGCGCAGCCGCAACGCCGATGCCCGCGAGATATCGCCGGAGAGGGTGTTGCCGATGATCACGCCGCAGCGATCTCTCGGCAGCCCCGCGCCCGCGGGGAACCCGGCCGCCGCCAGCGCACGCCCGGCCGTCTCAAGCGCCAGCCAGTGCGCCGGGTCGGCGGCCTGATACGCGGCGGCAGGCACGCCGAACGCATGCCCGTCGAACTGCCAGCCTTCGATCAGCCCGGCGCGGGTGCTGTAGGTCGCATCTGGTGTCTGGGTGCTTGAGCTGTAGTAATCGGCAAGGTCAAGCCGGCAGGGCGGGATCCTGCGGAATGCCCGGCGGCCTGTGGTCACCATCTCGAGCAGCGCCGGGGGATCATCGGCGTCGGGATAGCGGCACGCTAGGCCGACGATCGCGATCGACGATCGGCGGCACGAGCCGTTCGCGTCGGTCATGGCGTTACCCAGGGCGCCAGCCGCGCCCGCGGCCCACGGCCCTGGCACTGGCCGTGAGCCGGGAGCACGCCCGTCCCGCATGATCGGTTGCACATTTTTTCCCCCGAAGTCACCTGCCGGCCCCGCAACGACTTATCGTCGCCTGGAACATTTCAATGGTCCAGGTAGCTGCGCTTCCCCCGATCGGCGCCGTGGCAGCAGCACCGGCCGGCTGGCTGGTAGGTCATTATCTGTGAGCACAGACAGCGTGGTCAAGGAACATTATGCGGTGCGCCATGGCGGCCCAATGAATGGCCGTATCGATCAGCATTTAGAAACCTGAAACCGGCCAATAGCCGCGCTGGCGTCTTAGCCGTCGGCGGTCGGTGGGGACTGCTCGGCCACTGAACTGCGCTAACGCCCGGCTGGTTACTCCGGCCAGCCGCAGCCGGCCACATCGGCCAAGCGCTGGCAGGTCAGCGCGGCGCCGCCGGTCAAGGGCCGCACCGCGGTCACCGGGGCAGGGCGTGGCGGGCAGGGCGTGGCGGGCAGGGCGTTGCGGGCAGGGCGTGGAGGCAGGGCGTGGAGGCAGGGCGTGGAGGCAGGGCGTGGCGGCAGGGTCGTCGGCTCACGCCGCCGGCCGAATAGTGTACCGCGTGGTGATAGTGGCCAGAAATCGCGCTCACGCCTGAAATCCGATGCGCATATCCCGCCGCGGCCAAAGCCGTGCAGCGGCGGAATTCGCGTCGGCACTGCCGGGAATCTCCGTACAAGCGGCAGCCCCGCGGTGCGGCCGGCGGCGCCGTCGCATTGCCGGGAATCGGCTCTCTGATCCCGGCTACCGAACCTGACGTGCCATCACTTCCGCCTGGTGCAGCGAGGCAGCCTGGTCAATCAGCCCGGCCATGCGCTCGCTGCTGGCACCGTCGGCGCTGCTTGCTATATCCTGAATTCGTGCGTCGCGCCACGCTGCTCCTTACCTAGCCGCGCCCCGACTGTCTGTCGCTGGCGCGGCTGCCCCTCGTGACCGAGGGGCATTTTGCTTGGAGTGTCAGGTCAACTGGGCGGCGACCCGGCCAAGACATCGCGAGGAAACAATGACATCCGCAAACGACGCGGGGCTGGCAGGCAGCGACCGGCGGCAGGTACCTGACCGGCGGCAGGAACATGACCAGCTCAGGGACAGGTGGGATCCCCGCTCGGTCCAGGAGAAGTGGCTGGCCAGATGGGGCGCCATGGATCTGTTCCGCGCGAGCGAGGACCCGGCTGACCCGAGGCCGCGCAGGTACGTGCTCGACATGTTCCCCTATCCCTCAGGGGACCTGCACATGGGCCACGCCGAGGCCTATGCGGTGGCGGATGCCATCGCACGCTATTACTTCCTGCGCGGGTACAACGTGCTGCACCCGATCGGCTGGGACGCATTCGGCCTGCCCGCGGAGAACGCGGCGATCAGGGGCAATACGCACCCCGCGGACTGGACCTACGCCAACATCGAGAGGCAGGCGGCGTCGTTCCGCAGGTACGCGCTGTCGTTCGACTGGTCCCGCAGGCTGCACACCTGCGACCCTGAGTACTACCGCTGGACGCAGTGGCTGTTCCTGCGGTTGTACGAGCGCGGACTCGCGTACCGGGGAGACGGTTACGTCAACTGGTGCCCGAACGACCAGACGGTGCTGGCGAACGAGCAGGTCATCGCCGGCCGCTGCGAGCGGTGCGGCGCCGAGGTGATCCGCAGGGCGCTGACCCAGTGGTATTTCAAGATCACTGAGTACGCGGATCGGCTGCTCGATGACATGGCGCCGCTGCAGGGAGCGTGGCCGGACCGGGTGCTGCTGATGCAGCACAACTGGATCGGCCGGAGCGAGGGCGCTGAGGTCAGGTTCACGATCGAGGGCTTCGACGAGCCGGTGACCGTGTTCACCACCCGGCCGGACACCCTGTACGGCGCCACGTTCTTCGTGATAGCTGCGGACTCGCCGCTGGCCGCGCGGCTATGCGCCCACGCCCACCGGGAGGAACTTGAGCGCTATATCGCCGACGTCCGCAAGCTGACCGATATCGAGCGGCAGTCAACCGACCGCCCGAAGACCGGTGTCTTCCTCGGCAGGTACGCGATCAACCCGGTAAACGGGGAGCGGATCGGCGTCTGGGCCGCCGACTATGTGCTGCCCGACTACGGCACTGGCGCGATCATGGCGGTGCCTGCCCACGATCAGCGCGACCTGGACTTCGCCAGGGCCTTCGGCCTGCCGGTCAGGGTGGTGGTGCGGACCGGCCTGCCGGACCCGGCGCAGACCTGGCAGGCGACGCCAGGGGAAGGGACGCTGATCAACTCAGGCCCGCTGGACGGGATGACCAAGGCAGCGGCCATCGCCGCCATCACCCGGAGGCTGGCCGAGCAGGGCCTGGGCCGCGCGGCTGTGGGCTACCGGCTGCGGGACTGGCTGGTCTCCCGGCAGCGGTTCTGGGGCGCGCCGATCCCGATCGTGTACTGCGAGTCGTGCGGCGAGGTTCCGGTGCCCGATGACCAGCTGCCGGTCCGGCTGCCCGATCTGCGCGGCCAGGACCTGGCGCCCAAGGGCACCTCGCCGCTGGCCGCCGCCGCGCAATGGGTGCGCACCGAGTGCCCGAAGTGCTCGGGTCCCGCGACCAGGGACACCGACACCATGGACACGTTCGTGGACTCCTCCTGGTATTTCCTGCGGTACTGCTCACCCGGCTACGAGCACGGGCCGTTCGAGGTGGAAGCGGTCCGGCGGTGGTGCCCGGTCGACCTGTACGTGGGCGGCGTCGAGCACGCGATCCTGCACCTGCTGTACAGCAGGTTCTTCGCCAAGGTGCTGCACGACATGGGCATGGTCGACTTCACCGAGCCGTTCAACCGGCTGGTGAACCAGGGCCAGGTGATCAACCAGGGCAAGGCGATGTCGAAATCGCTGGGCAACGGCGTCGACCTGGGCGAGCAGCTGGCAGCTCATGGTGTGGACGCGATCAGGCTGACGATGCTGTTCGCCAGCCCGCCGGAAGACGACGTCGACTGGGCAGACGTCCGGCCCGAGGCGTCGGTCAAGTTCCTCGGCCGGGTGGCCAGGATCGCCGCCGAGGCGGCGGCCGGGCGGACCGACGCAGCATTCGCCGACGGTGACCTGGAGCTGCGCAAGGTGACGCACCGGACCATCGACGAGGTCACCAGGCTGGTCGAGTCCGCCAGGCTGAACGTCGCCGTGGCCAGGCTGATGGAGCTGGCCAGCGCGAGCCGCCGGGCGATCGATTCGGGACCAGGCGCGGCGGATCCTGCGGTCACCGAGGCCGCGGAGACGCTGGCGGTGCTGCTGTCACTGTTCGCGCCGTACACGGCGGAGGAATGCTGGGAGACGCTGGGCCGGGAGCCGTCGGTGGCGATGGCCGGGTGGCCGGCTGCCGATCCCGCGCTGCTTGTGCAGGAAGAGGTGACCTGCATCGTGCAGGTCAACGGCAAGCTGCGGGACCGCCTGCAGGTACCGCAGGGAATCGGCGAAGACGAGCTTCGTGAGCTCGCCCTGGCCGCGCCTGGCGCCGAACGAGCTCTGGCCGGACGCGGCGTGCGGGCGGTCATCGTACGGGCGCCGAAGCTGGTGAACATCGTTCCCGAGTAAACGGCGTTCCGGGCAAACGGCGTTCCGAGTAACGGCGTTCCCGAGTAAACGGCGGCCGGGTCCGTACGGTTGCGGCCGCCCCGCCGCCTGCCCGCTGTCAGACGCGGCGCAACACCGCCACTACCCGGCCGAGTATCTCCGCCTCGTTACCGGGGATCGGGGCGTAGGCGGGGTTGTGCGGCATCAGCCAGACGTGGCTGCCTGAGCGCTTGAACGTCTTGACCGTTGCCTCGCCGTCGATCATCGCCGCGATGATGTCGCCGTTCTCGGCGACGGGCTGCTGGCGTACCACCACCCAATCACCATCCGCGATCGCGGCGTTGATCATCGAATCACCGACCACCTTGAGCAAGAACAGCGTGCCTTCCCCGACCAGTTGCCTGGGCAGCGGGAAGATGTCCTCGATGGACTGCTCGGCCAGGATCGGGCCGCCGGCAGCGATCCGGCCAACGACCGGAACGTAAGCGGCCTCCTGCGAAGTGATGTCCATTGGCGCTTCATCGTCGAAATCGGCCTCAGGCCGGATCGAGCGATGACCGGGAAGCCGCACCTCCACGGTGCGCGGCCGGCCGGCGTCACGGCGCAGATAGCCCTTGTTCTGCAACGTCGAGAGCTGGTACGACACGCTGGACGTGCTGGTCAGTCCGACCGCCTCGCCGATCTCGCGCATTGAGGGCGGATAGCCGCGCCGCTGCACGGATTCGCGGATGACCTGGAGCACCTTGCGCTGGCGCCAGGTGAGCACGTGGTCAGGATCGGGCTGGTCGGGCAGATGGGGAACGGGCGCAGGCACGCTGCCGCGCGGTTTCCTGCCAGGCTTGCCCCGAGCGCGGTCTGCCGGGCCTGCTGCCGCCTGAGCATCGGCCGAGTGGTCACCTCTGGCGGCCTGGCCCTCATCCGCCACGGCTACCGGGTCCCCAGCCGCTTGGCCGCCCGCCACCTCGGGGTCGCCAGCCGCTGGCGGGCTGCCTGCCACTGCCGGATTGCCTGCCATTGCGACGGCACCGCCAGCCGCGCCGGCGTGATCACCAGCCGCTGCCGTGCTGTCACCTGTCGCGGTCGGGCGTCCCCGCCGCCCGCCGGAAATCATCTCCTCATTCATCTCGGGCCTCCGGCTCGATGGCTGCTGTCATGCCCAGACGGTAGCGGCTTTGGGCGTACACATCAAACATCTGTTCGACACGCGTCGAAAGTGTCAGACCCCTGCGGTATGACACAACCGTATCTGCGTTCGATCGAACGTCCTTCCGATAGAACAGAGATACGATCGAACAGTCGTTCGTTGCGAGGAGGCGCATGATGGGTACGATGAGCGCGGCCGAGGCGAGACTGGATGCCGCCATCCGGCCGGAAATCACGGCGCTGCGTTCCCGGACTTCATATCCGGCGCGTTACCGGCGGCCGCCATTGGCTGCCCTCCAGGGCAGATCGGCTGAGAATGCCGTTCCCTACGGTGCGGACCTGGCCGGTGGCGGTCGGTCCGGTGGCGGTCAGTCGTCTGGGGGCGGTCAGTCGTCCGGTGGCGGTCGGTCGTCCGGGAGCGGTCAGTCGTCTGGGGGCGGGCCGCCGCTGGACGGGGAGCCTCGGCGCGCTCGGCGGTTCCCCGGAGGTGCCGGCGGCGTGAGTGCTGCCGGCCGGCGGTTGCGCCTGGTCAAGGAGGCGGAGCCAACCGCTCATCTCGCCGGTGGGCGACCCGCTGATCGCGACCGCGGCAGCCAGCATCTTGCCTCATCGGGCGCCGTGGCGGTCAGCCCGCGCCGATCGAACGAATATCTGGCCGGCGCGCCGCTGCCCATCGGCCCCGGCGCGGCTGACGTGGCCGGGAGGCGCTTGGCTGACGGCGGGCTTGCGGGCGGCGGTGACGCCGATGGCCGGCTGGCGGCCCAGCGGTCACCGGCCGTGCCGGCCACGAAGGGACGTTCTCCAGGCAGAGCCAGGACCACGACGGATGCCCGGCCGGCGCCGCTCAGGCTGACCCGCCGAGGGCGCGTCGTCGTGGCGGTGCTCGGCCTGATCGCCGCTCTGGCCATCAGCGGATTGCTGTGGCTGGCGGTAGCCGGCCAGGCGCAGGCGTCGAGTCACGTCCAGCCGGGCCGTCCCGGCGGCTCGGGCATGATCCGCGTGGTGGTACAGCCTGGACAGACGCTCTGGAGCATTGCGGTTCGCGCTGAGCCATCCGCAGATCCCCGCGTCGTCATCCAGGAAATCACCGACGCCAACTTGCTGAGCAGCCCGGCGATTCACGCTGGCGAGGTCCTCTGGGTGCCCCACGGCTGAGCGGAGCCGAGCTTTGGCCGGGTGGCGGACGCCACTGCGGCCGGGATAGGGCGTGCCGCCAAGATCGTTGTGAGCGGCGCGCGGAGCGCTCATGTGGCGGATACTGTTGCTGGCTGGCCGTATCCGCGCAAGCGCAGGTGGTGACGGACACCAACCGCCCGCAGGTCCCGGCTGAGTCTCATGTCCGGCGCCGGTATTCCCGGGGTAAAACGGACGGGGAGTGCCCGTAACCCTGGTACGCGGCCGAGTGCATCAGATCGGCACGGCGGCAGCGCGGCGCGAGCCGAGGGCGAGGTGGCGTCGACACGCCGGCAATCGCGGAATATGGGCTATCCGGTGCCATGGCCAGTGGCTGGCTAGCAGGATGTTTGGGCGTTCCGCAGGCCCGCCGGGCGTCCCGCAGGCCGCGACCTAGCCAGGGAAGTTGCGAAGCGCCAGCGCTTGGACCACAATATCTAGTAGTTACACGACTGTAGTTCCGCCACAAGTTGTGATCAAGGAAGTCTGGTTTCGCATCCGCCGGGAAGTGATCGTTGTGTACTGCCCTTACTGCCGGCATCCGGACAGCCGGGTGATCGACAGCCGGACTGCCGAGGATGGTGCCGCCATCCGCCGTCGCCGGGCCTGCCCTGACTGCGGTCGGCGGTTCACCACCCAGGAGACCGTGATCCTGATGGTCGGCAAGCGGAGCGGGGTCACCGAACCGTTCAACCGCGACAAGATCGTGCGAGGCGTCCGGCGGGCCTGCCAGGGCCGGCCGGTGACCGAGGATCAGCTCGCGCTGCTGGCCCAGCGAGTGGAGGACGCCATCCGGTCGAAGGGCCTAGGCGAGGTGCCATCGCACGAAGTGGGCCTGGCGATCCTCGGTCCGCTCCGCGACCTCGACGAGGTCGCGTACCTGAGGTTCGCGTCGGTATACCGCGGATTTGAGTCACTCGCGGACTTCGAACACGAGATATCGGTCCTGCGAGCGCATCGCGCGCAGGCATTGCCGGGCGCTGACGGGGCAGCATGCAGAACCGAGCCGGGAGCTTCCGGCGTGGCCGCGCGCCTGGACGCGGTGGTCGGATACCCGAGCGCCAGCCCGGTAGCGGCGGGCAAGCAACCGACATAGCAACCCAGCTGCGGCTGGCAGCAGATCGTTCAACGAAGCCAATGGCCTGGGATGGAATCCGCAGAGATAGGGGGACGACATGACCGAGACGGCGAGCGGGTCGGCTGCGCGTGGCGACGGTGCCCGCGCGGGTCTTCAGATGCACCGGATTCATACCAAAGAGGGGGTGCATCCTTATGACGAGGTGACCTGGGAGCGCCGTGACGTCGTCATGACGAACTGGCGGGACGGCTCGATAAATTTCGAGCAGCACGGTGTCGAGTTCCCTGACTTCTGGTCCATCAACGCGGGCAACATCGTGACGAGCAAGTATTTCCGCGGCGCCCTCGGCAGCCCGCAGCGGGAGTGGAGCCTGAAGCAGCTGATCGACCGGGTCGTCCGTACCTACGGTGAGGCCGGCCGCAAGCATGGCTACTTCGCCTCGAAGGCGGATGCGGTGATCTTCGAGCACGAGCTGACCTACGCGCTCGTGCACCAGGTCTTCAGCTTCAACTCGCCGGTCTGGTTCAACGTGGGAACCTCATCGCCCTGGCAGGTGTCCGCGTGCTTTATCCTCGCCGTGGACGACACGATGGAGTCGATCCTTGACTGGTACCGGGAAGAGGGCCTGATCTTCAAGGGCGGTTCGGGGGCCGGCGTCAACCTATCCAGGATCCGGTCCAGCAAGGAACTGCTCGCCTCAGGTGGCACGGCGAGCGGCCCTGTCTCGTTCATGCGGGGTGCCGACGCCTCGGCAGGCACGATCAAGTCGGGCGGCGCCACCAGGCGCGCGGCGAAGATGGTGGTACTCGATGTCGACCACCCGGACGTCGAGGAGTTCATCGAGGCCAAGGCACGCGAGGAAGAGAAGGTCCGGGTACTGCGCGACGCCGGCTTCGACATGGATCTCGGCGGCAAGGACATCACGAGCGTCCAGTACCAGAACGCGAACAACTCGGTACGGGTCTCCGATGAGTTCATGCGGGCCGTCGAATCCGGCGGCACCTTCGACCTGCTCGCCAGGCAGACGGGCGAGACGGTCAAGCAGGTGCAGGCAAGCGATCTATTCGCGAAGATGGCGAAGGCGGCGTGGGAGTGCGCCGATCCCGGCATCCAGTACGACGACACGATCAACGACTGGCACACATGCCCGGAGTCTGGCCGCATCACCGCGAGCAACCCGTGCTCGGAGTACGTGCACCTGGACAATTCGTCATGCAATCTGGCCAGCATTAACCTGCTCAAGTTCCTGCGCGATGACGACACGTTCGATGTGGCGCGGTTCCGGCGGATCACCGAACTGATTATCACGGCGATGGATATCTCGATCTGCTTCGCCGACTTCCCGACCGAGAAGATCACCGCCACTACCCGTGCCTACAGGCAGCTTGGCATCGGTTATGCCAACCTGGGCGCGCTGCTCATGGCCACCGGGCACGCCTACGACTCCGAAGGCGGGCGGGCGATCGCAGCCGCCATCTCCGCACTGATGACCGCCGCGGCCTACCGGCGCTCGGCCGAACTGGCCGTCGTGGTCGGCCCTTATGACGGCTACGCGCGCAACGCGACCGCACACAACCGCGTCATGGCCAAGCATGCCGCCGCCAGCGCCGAGATCCGGCCGGTTGGCGGCATGGACGAGGCGATCCTGGCCGCAGCCAACTCCGAATGGCAGGAATGTCTCACCCTCGGCGAGGTAAATGGGTATAGGAACGCTCAGGCCAGTCTATTGGCGCCAACCGGAACTATCGGTCTTATGATGGATTGTGACACCACTGGTGTCGAACCGGATCTGGCCCTGGTCAAGTTCAAGAAGCTGGTCGGCGGCGGGTCTATGCAGATCGTCAACCAGACCGTTCCCCGGGCGCTGAAGAATCTCGGCTACCAGCCAGAACAGGCTGAGGCTGTCATCGAGTACATCGCCGAGCATGGTCACGTGGTCGGTGCGCCAGGACTGCGGCCAGAGCACTACGAAGTCTTCGACTGCGCGATGGGGGAGCGGTCGATCAGCCCGATGGGCCATGTGCGGATGATGGCGGCGGTCCAGCCGGCCCTCAGCGGTGCCATCTCCAAGACCGTTAATCTTCCTGAATCCGCCACGGTTCAGGACATAGAGAAGATCTACTTCGAGGGCTGGAAGCTCGGCCTGAAGGCGCTGGCGATCTACCGGGACAACTGCAAGGTGGGCCAGCCGCTGTCGGCGGCCAGGCGCAAGCCCGCCGAGGCCACGGCAACGTCTGCAGCGCCGGAAGTCCGGCCGGTGCGCCGGCGGCTGCCCAGGCAGCGGTCCGCTACGGTGACCCGCTTCTCGGTGGCGGGCTCGGAGGGCTACATGACCGCCTCGACGTACGCCGATGACGGCGTGGGAGAGGTGTTCCTCAAGCTCGGCAAGCAGGGCTCGACGCTGGCCGGCGTGATGGACGCGTTCTCGATCGCTATCTCCGTCGGGCTCCAGTACGGCATCCCGCTTGAGTCCTATGTCGCCAAGTTCACCAACATGAGGTTCGAGCCGGCCGGGATCACCGACGACCCGGACATCAGGATGGTGAGCTCGGTGATGGACTACATCTTCCGCAGGCTGGCCCTCGACCACCTGCCCTACGAGCAGCGGGCCGATCTCGGTATCCTGTCGGTGGCCGAGCGATCGGCGGCGCTGGCGGGCAGCGATCCGGCGGCGGTGACCGAGGAAGTGGACACCGAGGCGCTGGCGCAGTCCGCTCCGATCGAGTCGGCCAGGCGCAAGCCCGAGCCGGAGGCAGGGCCGGCCACGCAGCACCAGGCCGCCGAAGACCCGCCCTTCGGCTCGGCTGAGCTGATCGAGTCCCATCAGGGCAGGGTCGCTGACGCACCGCTGTGCCTGACCTGCGGTACCAAGATGCGCCCGGCGGGCAGCTGCTACGTATGCGAGGGCTGCGGCTCCACCAGCGGCTGCAGCTGAAAGTTCCCGAGTACCGTGTGGTGCACGCCGGCGGATCGCGGGCTCGCGTCATCTACTGTCTGGTCGCCTCGGTGTCAGGGCTGGACGCTGCGGGTGCCCAGCGCGTCCTCGTCGCGGCCAGGTCGGCAGCCGGAACCTGCTAAACAAACCCTCTAAACAAGCTAATCGGCTCTAGAATTAGGCCGTTTAGTGCCCTGCGCCAGCAGCCTGCGCTGTCTCTTCCGAGCGTCGGCCAGCCATGGTGCCGCGCGATGGCCCAGTCGGGGGAAGGAGGCCTGGGCCATCGCGCGGCTGCTCGTGGCCGCGTCCGCAGCGGGTACCCGTTAGCAGCGCGGGTACCCGTCAGCAGCGCGGTACGCCGAGCGCGGGATCGCCGCCGGTGTTGAGGAACCGCCCGGTCACATATCCGGTAACCGGTGCTATCGCGTGATACCAGATCGGGTCCTGCAGGATCGCGCCTCCGCTCACATAGCAATTGACCGTGACCTTGCTGCCGATATTAGGCAGATAGCCATCGATAGCAGCAGTGGTGGACGGAGCGGCGCGTATCCGGAGATTAACCTCGAGCGCGTTGAATACCGCACGGAACGCAGATGACGCACAGTGCGGAATCCGCAAGGCCGGCGCGAAATGCGCGGCCATGCTGAACGCCGCCACATATCCGGCGACCGGGGCAGAGATGTCGTACCAGATCGGGTCGCCGTTGTAGTCGGCCCCGGTGGTCCAGCACCGCACGCTGGCCGCGGTGCCGTTCCGGCCGAGCTGGCCGGTGGCCACGGCTTCGGTGCTTGCCGACGAAAAGACCCTGACGTTGCTGAACAGGGTCCGCAGGCTGCGTGCCGCAGGTCCGCGAGTCTGGCTGCCGCTGACTGAATCCCGCGCCTGCGGCCCGGCTCGGTGGCCTGGCGCCGCCGCGGCCGCGGAGCTTACGAGCATGAGCGCGGCCGTTGCGGCGGCGGCCGGAATAACGGCCCGGCCGGCGGTCTTTCGCCGCACATGAAGCGCCCTGGTCATTCTCAGCTGCCCCCTTTGTGAAGAAAGACATCCTGTGATTCCGCGATAACTGGTCTCGGACGTTCCGGTGCATGAAGCGTATATGCCGGGGCGGCACGTTATCTCGGCAACCCGGTAAAGGCGCGGGGTGCGCCATCAGCAACGCTGAGGTGCGCAGCGTCATTCGGGTGCGAGCGGTGAGATCGCCCGATCTAACCTTTTACCTGGCGTCCGCCGGTCCAGACGCCGGTGATGTGCTCGGGTCGGGCCAGCAGTGAGATATCGGCGAGCGGATCGCCGCCCAGGGTGATCACGTCCGCGTCGTAGCCGGCCTCCAGCCGGCCGCTGCGCGGCGCCTGCGGGCCGATGGTCAGCGGCGCGGTCGCGGTCGCCGCCTCGATGGCCTGGAGCGGCGTCATGCCGAGCGTGACCAGGTGCACAAGCTCGGAGCCGTTGCCGCCCCAGGAATTGATCAGGTCAGGGCCGGTCATCGCGATGTCGGTTCCCATGGCAATCGTCACGCCGCGCTTGATCGCCAGGCTTATCGCGGCCGCGTGCTGGTCGGCGAGCGCGGTGAGCTTGGCGGCGGCGTAGTCGGGTACCGCGTCCAGGTTGGCCTTGATGTCCTCCACGATGCTCCTGGTCGGCACCAGGATCGCGCCGGTCTCGAGCATCGCGTCGCAGGCCTCATCGTCGAGGTAACTGCCGTGCTCGATGGTGCGGACGCCGGCCTCGAGCGCGGCCATGATGCCCGGCTTGCCGTGGCAGTGGGCGGCCACGACGCGCTCGGCGAGCGCGGCCACCTCCACGATCGCCCTGAGCTCGGCGGCGGTGAACTGCTGGTGGATCGGATTGTCGAGCTCGGACATCACCCCGCCCGACGCGCACACCTTGATGAGGCGGGCGCCCAGCCGCAGTTGCTCGCGCACGGCGCGCATGCAGTCGTCCAGGCCGTCGGCCGTCCGCAGCTCGCCGCAGTTGCGGCCGAAGTCCTCGATCCAGCGCTGCGGGAACGAGTGCAGGTCGGCGTGGCCGCCCGTGGTGCTGAGAACCGATCCGGCCGCGTAAATGGCCGGGCCGTCAAGCACGCCTTCCGCGACGGCCCTGGCCAGGTAGACGCCGAGGCCGCCGACCTCACGAACCGAAGTGATCCCGGCGCCGAGCGCGCTGGCGAGATCGCGCGCGCACCGTGCTGCCCGGAGTGGAATCGGCTCAAGCGGCAGCCGCGAGAGGTCCATGCTCCGCGAGCCGAAGAAGTGGCCGTGGCAATCCCACATGCCTGGCATGACCGTCTCGGTCCGGTGCACCATGGCTCCCGTGGTGGCCGGCGCGGCTGCGGCAGCCCCGGCATAGCTGATCGCCTGGCCGTCGAGAATCACGACGCCGTCGGGCACCGGCTCGCCCTGGCCTGGGATGAGCAGCTCGGCCTCGATCCTGTACATCACTGCCTCCTCCACGCCCGGCCAGGCCTGAAATGCCCGGGTTATCATCCCGCTCACCGTACCCACCCGCAACGGCTCGGCCGCGCAGCTCGGCCATGAGCACCAAGCCTGGTAACGTCCGTTTGGCGGGTTGCCGGCCGGATCGGCTGCCCGGAGGCATTTTTTGCTACCGCATCTGATTGTGTATCGCCGGCTGCGTTCAGTGATGCGCTATACAAGAAGCGGTACAAGGGAGCGATATGCCGCCATCGGAGAGGACAGTGTCCGCACCCGGGCCGGGGCCGGTGCAGGACATGCTGAGCCGCATCCGCCGCACTTATCACGACGCCCCGCTGCCACTCAAGATTCTTATCGTCGTTGTCTGTTGCGTCGTCGGCTTCCCCGTCGCGCTCGCTCTTGCGCCGTACGCGATCATTTCTGGCAGCCGTTCCCCGTGGGCCACCGTCTCGGTCATGCTCTGGGGCGTCGCCCTCGTATCGGGACTGGCGCATGGCCTCGCCGCGCCGCACTACACGCTCTTCGCGCTTCCTTTCGTCGTCGCCCTGGTCGCGCATGCCGGAACGCTCGGGCGCTGGTTCGTGCCCTGCCGTACCGTCGCGTGGACCCTGCTGCTCGCCCTGCTGCCTGGCCTGGCGGTATTCCGGCTGCTCGGCGGCGGCAAGTCGTTCATCGGCCCGGGCCTCGCCTGGCTGCTCGCCAGCGTGATCCTTGGCTGGCGGCTGGCCAAGGCGTGGCAGGACAGCAAACAGGCTGGCCGCATGCAGCAGGCCAGGGGCGGCGCGCCGGGCGGGCCGGCCGGCTGGATTCCCGGACAGCCAAGGCGCGGCAGTCAGGGCGGTGGCGCGCCAGGCCAGCTCCGTACCGGCAGGGTCCCGCCAGGTGGCCTGGCGGCCGCCACCCAGAACGGCGGCCCGAACGGCGGCCGGGTAGCCACCGCCGGCCGGACCGGCCCGGTTGCCGGGACCGTTCCTGGCGCCGCCGACCGGCCGGAGAGCCGGGCGGCCGAGCGGCCTGCTATCACCGTCGACGAAGCCATGGCCGAGCTTGACTCGATGATCGGGCTGACGGCGGTGAAGGATCAGGTGCGCTCGATCGCCGCGTCCATCGAGGCCGCCCGCAGGCGGGCGCTGGTCGGCATCGGCGCAGAGAAGCCGATGCAGCACTTCGTCTTCCTCGGTCCGCCCGGCACCGGGAAGACCGCCGTGGCCAGGATCGTCGCCAAGATCTTCTATGCGTTCGGCCTGCTTGACTCCCCTGCGGTGGTGGAGGCGCAGCGCTCGGACCTGGTCGGTGAGTACCTGGGCGCGACGGCGATCAAGACCAACGAGCTGATCGATTCCGCGCTGGGCGGGGTGCTGTTCATCGACGAGGCGTACAGCCTGGTCAACGAGGGCGACGGGCAGAACGACAGGTTCGGCAACGAGGCCGTGCAGGCGCTGCTGAAGCGCGCCGAAGACGACCGGGACCGGCTGGTCATCATCCTGGCTGGCTACGAGCGCCAGATGGAGTCGTTCCTGGCCTCGAACCCCGGCCTCACCTCGCGGTTCGCGATCAGGATCAAGTTCCCTGGCTACTCGCCAGCCGAGCTGCTGCAGCTCGCCGACCTGTCACTGGCCAGGCGCGGTGAGATGCTCGATCCACCGGCCCGGTCGGTGATGTGGCGGATGTTCGAGGAGGTCGGCCGCCGGCGGCTGGCCGATGAGCTCGGCAACGGCAGGTTCGTCCGGAGCCTGCTTGAGCGCGCCGGGCAGGCCAGGGACGTCAGGGTCATGGCCGGGGACTCCGAGCCGGCTCCCGCCGACCTGATCACCATCCGCAGCGGTGACCTCGAGCAGGCCTACCGCGGGCTCACCTCGCGGTACCGGGGGTACGACGAGACGCCGACCCTGGAGAGCGCGCTCGCTGAGCTTGATGCCCTGGTCGGGCTCGAACCAGTCAAGCGCCAGGTGCACGAGATCGCGGCCCAGCTGCGGGTGGCCAGGCTGCGCGATGCGCACGGGCTGGCCAGCCAGCCGCCGGTCAGGCATTTCGTCTTCACCGGGCCGCCCGGTACCGGCAAGACGACCGTCGCCAGGATCCTGGCCAGGATATTCGCGGCGCTCGGACTGCTGGTCAGGCCAGGCGTGGTGGAGGCGCACCGGGCGGATCTGGTCGGTGATCATCTGGGCGCGACGGCGATCAAGACGAACAAGCTGGTGGACTCGGCACTGGGCGGAGTGCTGTTCATCGATGAGGCCTATTCGCTCTATAACGACGGCTACTCCGGCGGTGACGCATTCGGAGCCGAGGCGGTCGCCACGCTGCTGAAGAGAGCCGAGGACGACCGGGACCGGCTGGTGATCGTGCTGGCCGGCTACACCGACGACATGAGCAGGTTCCTGCGCACCAACCCCGGCCTCGCCTCCCGGTTCAGCGTCAGGATCACGTTCCCGAGCTACGGCCCTGGCGAGCTGGTCAGGATCGCCATTATCTTCGCCGAGCAGGCCGGTGATAGTTTCGCGCCCGACGCGCTGCCCGTGCTCGGGCAGATCCTCTCCGACGCCTGCGAGCGGCGGCGGATCGATGAGCTCGGCAACGGCAGGTTCGCCAGGTCGCTGTTCGAGCGGTCCTGCGCGGCACGTGACCTGCGGGTCGCCCAGTTCGGCGAGCAGGCGAGCGCGGCGGAGCTGACCACTATCTCGGCCGACGACCTGATCGCCGCCTACCGGGGGATCAGCGGCTGAGCGTGAAGCTGACCAGCTGGCCAGGACGCAACTGCGCGGCCAGGCCGATGCCGGCGCTGGCCACCACGGCGATCACGGGGTAGCCGCCGACGGTCGGGTGGTCAGCGAGCAGCAGGATTGGCCGCCCGTCGTGCGGCACCTGGATGGATCCGGTGACCATTCCCTCGCTGTCAAGCTCCCGGTCTGCGGCCCTGGGCAGCGCCGGGCCGTCCAGGCGGAGCCCGGTGCGGTTGCTCGCCATCGATACCTGGTACCGGCCGCCAAGCAGCACGTCGAGCGCGCGGGGGGCGAACCAGTCAAGCCTCGGGCCCGGCACGATCCTGAGCCTGGCCGTCTGGCCGGCGGCAGGAAGGGCGGGCGTCTGGCCGGCGGCAGGAAGGGCGGGCGGCTGGCCGGCCCGCGCAGGCGCCGCTCCGGCTGGCCGTGGGCCGCTTGCTGTGGGTACCTGGCCGGCTGGCCGTGGGCCGCTGGCGGCGGGCGGCCAGCCGGCGGTAACGGGCCAGGGCGCTGCGGCGTGGTGTGCACCGCCGGAGCGTACGCTGCCGACCGGCAGGATCTCGCCCGGCTGGAGCGGCCCGCCGCCGAGGCCGGAATGCAGGTCGCAGGATCTGCTGCCGAGCACCGGCGGCACGTCGATGCCGCCGGCCACGGCCAGGTAGCTGCGCAGCCCGGCCCGTGGCGCGCCGATAGTGACCACCGCGCCGTCAGCGGCCTCGAACGCCATTCCGAACGCGATCTCGGCTGGCGGCTCCCCGGCCGTGGCGGCGAGCCGCACCGGAGCTGGAGCGCCGGTCACCGCGAGCCTGGCGGCACCGGCGCAGCGAAAGGCGGCCCGGCCCATGGTGAGTTCCAGGCCGGCTGCGCCCGGCGGGTTGCCGACCAGCAGGTTGGCCAGCGTCAGGCTGGCGGTGTCGGCGGCGCCCGACGGCGGCACGCCGAGGCTGCCCAAGCCGTGGCGGCCCAGATCCTGCACCGTGGCCAGCGGCCCTGGACGAAGCACCTCCAGCCAGGCGGAACCAGCGGAGACTGCGGGGTCTTTGTGAACAATAGGACTAGAGAGAAAATTAGGGCCTTCGGGATTGGTGGGGTTTGAGAGCGGCGTGGGTGACTGGCCGGGGTCGGCGGGGCGGAAGCGGACCCGCTGGTCGGGGACGAGCAGCGACGGCGGATCTCGCGCCGGATCCCACAGCCGTGCGCTGGTGCGGCCGAGCAGCCGCCAGCCGCCAGGGGACTGCGCCGGGTAGACCGCCGCCAGGCCGCCGGCGATGGCAACCGAGCCGGCCGGAACCGAGATCCGCGGCGTGGCCAGCCGCGGCACCGGGCGCAGCAGCGGGTCGAGTCCGGTCAGGTAGCCGAATCCGGGCGCGAACCCGAGCCAGCCGACGGTGTATTCCGCCGCCGCGTGCCTGGCGATCACCTCGGCGACCGGCAGCCCGGTGAGCCCAGCCACGTCGGCCAGATCCTGACCGTCGTAGACGACGGGGAGCACGATGGGCGCATTGTTACCTCCGGAGCCCTCAAGCTGGGGAAGGGCCCCGATCACCTCGGCAAGCCCGGCCAGGTCCCAGCTGCCTGGCTCGGTGATCACCAGCACGGTGCGCGCGCCGGGCAACGCGTCGGCCACGCCAGCGAGCCCGGCGGCCCGGACCGCCTCGGCCAGCGCGGCCGGCGCGGCCGCGTCGATCAGCAGCGCCGCGTCGCCGGCCTGCCGCCACCCGGTCACGCGAACGGCGCCAGCCGCACGCCCGCGTCGGCCAGGGCCTGCCGCACGGCCCTGGCCAGGGCCACGGCGCCCGCGGTATCGCCGTGGATGCAGATCGACCTGGCCTGGACGCTGACCGGCCTGCCGGTCGCCGACCGGACCTCGTTCCTGGTGATCATGGCCACGGCACGGGCGGAGACCTCGGCCGGGTCGGTTCGCAGCGCGCCAGGCTGGCCGCGCGGCACCAGCGTGCCGTCATCGTTGTAGCCGCGATCGGCGAACGCCTCGCCGACCACGGTCAGCCCGGCGCTGCCGGCCAGCCTGGCGGCCGCACCGCCCGGCAGGGTCAGCAGCGGCAGCGTGCGGTCGTAACTGGTGATCGCGTCGACCAGCGCCGCGGCCTGCACCGGATCGCGCACTACGCGGTTGTACAGGGCGCCGTGCGGCTTGACGTAGCGCACCCGCGCGCCCTCCACCCTGGCCATGCCGTCCAGCGCCGAGATCTGGTACAGCAGCTCAGCGGTCAGCTCATCGGATGGTACCTGCATCTCCCTGCGGCCGAAGCCGGCCAGATCGCGGTAGGACACCTGGGCTCCGATCGACACGCCGCGGGCCGCGGCGAGCGCGCAGGCGCGGCGCAGCGTCAGCGGATCGCCTGCGTGAAAGCCGCAGGCGACGTTCGCGCTTGTGATGATGTCCATCAGGGCCGTGTCATCGCCGAGCCGCCAGGCGCCGAAGGACTCGCCAAGGTCGGCGTTCAGATCCGCGACGCCGCTGCCGGTCAACCCGCCTGCTCCCGCGGCAGGTCACCGAGCGCGATCCTGATCGCCTTGTCGTCCCGGCCGGCGGCGGCGATCGCGTCCATCAGCGCGTGCACCGCGTCGTGCCTGGCCAGCCCGGAGTCCAGCAGCCGCTGCGCGGCGTCCCACAGCTCAGGCGGGTCGTCGTTCCAGAGCCGCTCGGCGAGCGCGGCGTGCTTGCGCAGGTGTTCCGCTGTGACTGTCCCGCCTGCCGAATCACCATGATCAGCGGCCAGCAGCGTGAGCCTGTCCTGCGCTCTGGCCGGGTCGAGAGCGCCCAGATCCGTGCCCTTGTAGGTGCCTTCGAGCACGCCGAAGGCGAACGCCCGGCGCGGCAGCGCCTCCAGATCGCGATCCGGCAGCAGCCGCCTGACCAGCGCGGGTTCCAGGCCGAAGCTGGACGGGTCGCGGTACACCTGGCTGAAGGTCGCCATCGCGTCGTAGATCGCGTCGAGGGTCTTGCTGATGGCCGCGATGTCCAGGCCCGACCTGGCGCCGGCCCAGCGGGCCCAGGCCACAAGCACATGCGGCATCGCCTGCTGCTCGGCCGGGGTCAGCATGACCTTTCTCGGCAGCCAGTCGAGCAGGAACGTCTCTGACTTGACCGGGCTCACCCGCAGCGGGCGGCCGAAATCCCGGTCGCAGCCGTAGTCGACGATGTGGTCGGTGCACCGGCTGGCCGCTTCCAGGTCGGACAGGACCTCGGCCTCGTCTGAGGCGAGGAACTCGGCCGCCAGCAGCGACCGGCGATCGGAGTGCCAGGTAACCCGCCGCGCCCCGCCAGGGCCGACCGCGCCGGCCGGCGCGGCCGCCTGCGGCTGGCGCGCGTTCCTCGCCTGGCCAGGCGGCAGCGTGCGGATCCGGGCCCTGACGAACGCATGGTAGGAGGGGAACGACTTGCTGACCGGGGGGTCGGCGGCCGCCTCGGCGACCGCGAGCGCCGGCTCAAGCAGCCGGCGCGCGTGCGAAGGCGGCACCTGCCTGAACACGGCGCGCCCCGGCCGCGGCACCGCCGGTGCGCTCGGCGCCTGCTGATCGGCGTCGGCGTCCCCGCCGTGCCTGCGACAGGAGTCACGGCAGTACTCAAGTAGCTTGCCGACCTGGGAGGTTACCCAGCCGTCCCTGATCATCCCGCCCGCGTTGTAATCAACGATCACCACCAGCGCGTGCTCTTCCCGGCCGGCGTAGCTGTAGGCGCAGATGACCTCATCACGGTCGCCGTAGGCGTCGGAGTTGATGTAGCACTGCGCGGCTTCGACCGCGCCGGCGTGCTCTGCCCAGCCTGGCCTGGCGACGCCGCGCTCCATCAGGGCAAGCGCTGCCCGCTCCGCCTTGGCGGCCTGCCTGGCAGTGCCCAGGCAGGCGATCCCGGAGAGCAGCGCGAGCGCCGCCGGAGTTCCCTGGTCGGCGGCGTAGCCGACCAGGCCCTCGCCGACGAGTTCCTCCACGTCCGCGCGGCGGCGCCGGACCTCCCGCCTGCCTGGCTCGGCGGACTGCTGGCTCCACCAGGTGCCGAGCAATTCGCTGACCATGAGTTCGGCGTCGAGCGGGCTGCGCACGGCGAGCAACTCCCGCGCCGCGCGGAGCATCTCGGCGAAGAGCGCGTTGGGGGGCGGCGCAGCGGCGCGAGCCGGCCGTCCGCCGGACCTGCCGGGATCGCCTGCGGATTCAGCGCGTCGGCTCTGCGGACTCACCCTCACAGCCTTTCAGATCCGGCCGGTGCCTTGCCACGCTTAGGCCCGGCGCGCCGTCGGCAATGCCCGCGGCGCCGGCCTCGTGACCGTCCCGCCGGGCCCGATCAGTCCCGCCGGTCCTGCGATGACCCGGCAGCGGCCCGGCCGGCGGCATGATCCCGATAAGAAGCCAGAAATCAGCGATAACGTGACGGTATGCTTGCCGCGGCCCAGTCGGTGACTACCTGTGTGGCGCCGGCCTTCTTGCCAGCCGCGCTGAGTGCCGATGATGCTCGGCTAGCTGGAACATAGTTCCTGTTCGGGGGCATGCCCGGCGTTGCGGTGGCGGCCACGCGGCGCGAAGACGACGAAGGAGTGCGGCTATGCGGCGCGCCTCGCAGCGGCAACGAGTGGCAGGTACGCAACGCGGCTTCAGGCTCAGGGCAGCGGCCGGCGGGGCGCTCGCACTTGCGCTGGTGGCGACGGCCTGCTCGCCGGTCACCTCGGGAGCCGGGGGCGGCGGCAACACGCCGGTCTCCGGCGGGGTCGTCACCTACGCGCTGCCTGCCAATACCACGCCCAACTACATCTTCCCGTTCCTGCCTGGCGCTTACTTCTCCCAGGTCAACGAGAACCAGTTGCAGTACCTGATGTACCGGCCGCTGTACTGGTACGGCGAAGGAAACCTGCCGTACCTGAACACGCAGCTCAGCCTCGCCGAACCGCCGGTCTACCACGGCCAGGTGGTAACGATCAAGCTGAAGAAGTACCAGTGGTCCAACGGCGCGACCGTGGGCGCCGACGACGTGCTGTTCTGGATGCACATGATGCAGGCCGTCGGGCACACCGACTGGGGCGGCTACGTGCACGGCGAGTTCCCCGACAACGTGCAGGCCGTGCGCAAGATCAGCCCCACCGAGGTACAGCTGGTCATCAAGGGCCCGTACTCGCAGATCTGGTTCACCTACAACGAGCTCAGCCAGATCACCCCGCTGCCGATGGCCTGGGACCGCACCGCGGCGGGCAGGAGCGATTGCACCAACAACGTGGCCGACTGCGCGGCCGTCTTCAACTACCTCAACAGCCAGTCGCTCACCCCGGCCACCTGGCCGACCTCCAAGATCTGGCGGGTGGTCGATGGCCCGTGGCGGCTGACCGGGTACGACTCGCAGGGCAAGCTGACCTTCCAGCTGAACGACAGCTACTCGGGCTCGCTGCCCAAGTACCACATCTCCGAGCTCCAGGAACTGCCGTTCACCTCCGAAGAGGCCGAATACAACGTGCTGCAGGCCGGCGGCAGCCAGCCGCTCGACGTCGGCTACCTGCCCACCGTGGACGCACCAGTGCCGCCGCCCGGTGCGTCGGTCGGCCAGAACCCGGTCGCCGGGTACCGGCTGCAGGCGCTGTACCAATGGGGGGTCAGCTACATCCCCTACAACTTCAACCCGGCCAACCCGCAGGCGGCGGTCTTCAAGCAGCTTTACTTCCGGCAGGCGTTCCAGCTGCTGGTGAACCAGGCCGCAATCATCCAGGGCCCGCTGCACGGCTTCGGACAGGTGTCGGCCGGGCCGGTCGGGCCCTACCCTCGCACCAGGTATCTGTCGCCGAAGGGCCGGCAGGGCGACCCGTTCCCCTATAACCCGGCCAGGGCCCGCAGCCTGCTGCTCAGCCACGGCTGGCGGGTGAACTCGGCCGGCATCACCACCTGCGGCAATCCCGGCCGCGGCCCCGGCCAGTGCGGAGCGGGGATTCACGCCGGCGCCCGGCTGGACTTCTCGCTGTGGTATGCCACGGGAAACGCGTGGGTGGAGTCGGCGCTGCTGCAGCTGAAGTCGAACGCGGCACAGCTCGGCATCGGGCTCACGCTGGATCCGATGTCGTTCGACGAGGTGGTCGGCAAGGTGTTCGGCGGATGCGGCACAGCGACCGTGCCCAAGCCGTGCCCGTGGGAGCTGGCCGACTGGGGCAGCGGCTGGAGCTACGTGCCCGACTACCTGCCCACCGGTGAAGAGCTGTTCGGTTCCGGCGCGGCCAGTAACGCCGGCCAGTACAGCAACCCCACCAATGACCAGCTCATCGCCAAGACGCTGCGCTCGTCCAACCTGCACGCGATGTGGCAGTGGGAGGACTATCTGGCGCAGCAGCTGCCGGTCATGCTGCAGCCGCTGGCGCCTTCCGCGCTGATCGAGAGCATCGGCTCGCTGCGCATCGGCGTGCAGAGCCCGACGCTGGAGATGACCCCGGAAGACTGGTACTACGTGCGGTGAGGCACCGGCGATCGGCGTCCTCGGCGGCCGCTGACGTGGCTCGCCGCCGAGGTCACGGCTGGTGATCGGGTACCTGATCAGGCGCGCTCTGCAAGCGGCCGCCGTGCTGCTCGGCGTCAGCGTGATCATGTTCGGCTTCCTGTGGCTGCTGCCAGGCGGTCCGCAGCGCGCCATCCTTGGCGGCCTGTCGTCACCTGGCCAGCTGAGCGCCGTGCGCCGCGCCTACGGCCTTGGCAGCCCCTTCGCCGTCCAGTACCTGCGCTGGCTTGGCCAGGTGGCCAGCGGCAACCTCGGCTTCTCCTACGTGCGCGGCCAGAGCGTGGGCTCGCTGCTTGCCGCTAGCCTGCCGCGGACGCTGGCCCTGACCTTGACCGCGACCCTGATCGCCGTGGCGGTCGCTATCCCGGTCGGCCTGGTCCAGGCGGTGCGCAGGGACTCGATCACCGACCGGATGCTGCGCGGGGCGTGCTATGTCGGCTACGGGATGCCGCCGTTCCTGCTTGGCGCCATCCTGATCCTGGTGTTCGCGGTCAGGCTGCGGATCTTCGGCGCCGAGGGCCCGCAGGCCGCTGGCATCGCCGGAGTGCTCACCGACTGGCGTGACCTCACCCTGCCTGTGCTCACGCTCGCCGTCCTGACCTTCGCGGTCTTCTCCAGGTATGTCCGCACCTCGGCGCTGGACAGCCTGGCCAAGGACTACATCCGCACGGCACGGGCGGCCGGCGCCAGCGGCCGCCAGCTCGTGGTCAGGCACCTGCTGCGGAACTCGCTGACCCCGGTGCTGACGCTGGCCGGGCTGAGCCTGCCGAGGATCCTTGGCGGCGCGCTAGTGGTCGAGAGCCTGTTCAACATCCAGGGAATGGGATGGCAGCTCTGGCAGGCGGCGCAGAAGCACGATTTTCCCGTGCTACTCGGCTTCACCCTCGTGATCGGGGCCGGCACCGTGGCCGGGTCGCTGCTTGCCGATCTTGGCTACGCGATCGCCGATCCGCGGGTGCGGTACCGGCGGCCATGACGGGCCGGCACGCGGCGCCGGCCCGCTGGCCAGGCCGCGAACTGCTGCCCGCAACGCGGAGCAGGAGCGCGAACCCGATGACGCTGGCCGGGGCGGTGATGATCATCGCGATGGCAGCGTTCTGCTTCGCTGGCCCGCTGTTCTACCACGGCGACCTCAGCCACGTGAACGTGCTGCTCGGCAACCGGCGCCCTGGCTCAGGGCATCCGCTGGGCACCGATGCCGAAGGCACGGACGTGCTCGGCAGGCTGATGGCTGGCGGCAGGCTGTCACTGGAGGTCGGGATAGCCGCCGGGCTGCTTGGCGCCCTGATGGGCTCGCTGTGGGGAGCCGCGGCCGGCTACCTGGGCGGGGTCGCCGACGCGATGATGATGCGCGTTGTGGACGCGGTGATCGCGATACCCGCGCTTGTGGTCCTGCTGCTGCTCACCGCGATCTACTCGCCGTCACCGGCGCTGCTCGTGCTGGTGATCGCCGCGACGTCCTGGCTGAGCACGGCGCGCCTGGTCCGCGGCGAGGCACTGATCCTGCGGTCAAGGGAGTTCGTGCAGGCCGTCAGGGCGATGGGCGGCGGCAGGACGCGGGCGATCATCAGGCACATCGCCCCGAACGCGTTCGGCACGATCGCGGTCAGCGTCAGCTTCCAGGTCGCTGACGCGATCCTGCTGCTTGCCACCCTCAGCTACCTCGGGCTCGGCGTGCGGCCGCCGTCGTCGGACTGGGGTGACATGGTCGCGAGCGGCATCGGGTACATCTACGACGGCTACTGGTGGGAGATCTACCCGGCCGGCCTGGCCATCGTGATCGTCGTTCTCGCCTTCAACCTGCTCGGCGACGGTCTGCGTGATAACCTCGAAGCTCGCCGACCGCCCTGGTGATGCGGCCAGCGGCTCGTGACGACAACCATTCCACGGCCAGTCACGGCCGGACGACACTTCCCGAAGCGGACTGGCAGGTCTACCGGCCCTGTTGCCGCTAGCCTTCTTGTGTCCGATGTAGTGCGCAGGAAGGGGTTCGCCCATGATCGCTCGCACGGATGTGAGGTGCGTGGCTTGAGCGCCCCGACGTCTGTGCCGCACGCCGGACAGCCCGTGCCCGGCGGGGAGGCGTGTGACCTGGCACTTCTGGACGCGCTGCTTGCTGAGGCCCCGATCGGATGCGCGTTCATCGATACCGAGCTTCGGCTGCGCAGGGTCAATCGGTCACTGGCTGACCTGCTTGGCGTCAAGCCGGCTGAGCAGGCCGGGCGCGGGCTGGCTGAGGTGTGGCCTGCCGGGCTCGCGGCGCTGGCGGCCGCTGCCGTCCGGCGGGTGCTGGCCGACGGCCAGCCGATCTCCGATGAGCTGGCCGATACCTCAGGTGCCATCGTGCCAAGCCAGCGCCCCGCCGCGGTGCTGACGCCGAACGGCAGGACCAGCAGCGGCGAGAGCAGGCGGCTGCTGCTGTCCTGGTACCCGGCCCACGCGCCGGACGGCGCGGTGACCGGCGTGACCATGATCGCGGTGGACGTGACCGGGCAGCAGGACGCCGCCGAGGCGGTGCGCAGGACGCAGGAGCGCTACCGGTCGCTTGTGCAGGCCGGCAACCAGGTGGTCTGGGTGACCACGCCCACCGGCCAGGTCGCCGAGGACGCGCCGGAGTGGCGCTGGATCACCGGGCAGTCGGTCGACGAGTATCTGGCTGACGGCTGGCTGGCGGCCATCCACCCCGATGACAGGGAGCGGATCGAGGAGGACTGGCTGGCCTGCATCCACACCGGCACGGTGTTCGACGGCGGCTACCGGGTGCGCACCAAGACCGGCTCCTACCGGCACTACGACGTGCGGGCCGTGCCGATCGAGCGGGACGGCGTGATCATCGAGTGGATGGGCGCCAGTACCGACGTCACCGGGCAGCGGGAAGCCGAGGAGATGCGCGGCAGGCTGACCGAGCAGCTGTCCGCAGCCGCGCTGCGTACCGCGCGGCTGCAGCAGGCCACCTCAATGCTCGCCGAGGCGCTGACCGTCGAACAGGTCGTGGCGGTGATCACCGAGGTCGGCCGGTCGGCGATCGGCGCCGACCGCTCGGCGGTGGCGATGGTGGGCCAGGACCGGCTCAGGCTGCGAATCGTCAGCCCCGGCGAGGTATCCGACGGGATGGGCAGGCTGACCGGGGAGATCCCGCTCGACGTGCCAGGGGTGATGACCGCGGCGATCAACGCACGCCGGCCGGTGATCCTGGACAGCCGGGATAGCCTGCGCAGGTACTTCGAGCCTGAGGCGAACGCCGACCTGTTCCTGCGGCACAACGATGAGCACGCGTGGGTCGGGCTGCCGCTGACAACCTCGGGCGCGCCGCTCGGCGCGCTGCGGTTCTCGTTTACCAGGCCGCGCCAGATCACCGACGAGGAGCGGGTGTTCCTCGAGGCGCTGGCCGGGCAGTGCGCGCTGGCGCTTGAGCGCGCGGTGCTGTTCGAACGCGAGCACGCGACGGCGGAGACGCTGCAGCGCAGCCTGCTGCCCGATCGCCTGCCCGATGTGCCTGGGATCGTGCTGAAGGCGGTGTACAAGCCGGTCAGCATCGAGATCGGCGGCGACTGGTATGACGCGTTCAGGCTGCCGGACGGGAAGCTCGCTGTGGCGGCCGGCGACGTGATGGGCAAGGGGCTGACCGCGGCCGCAGGGATGGGCCGGGTGCGGAACGCCTTGCGCGCGCTCGCCCTGACCGACCCGCGGCCCGCCGCCGTCCTTGCTGGCCTTGACCGCCTGTTCAGCGCCACCGAGCTGGAGGAACAGGTGACTACGGTCTGCTATCTGGTGGTGGATCCGGCCACCGGCGAAGGAGTGGCTGGCAACGCCGGCCACCTGCCTCCGCTGCTGCTCGCGCCGGGTGCGCCGCCGCGGCTCGATCCGACCGAGGCAGGAACGCCGCTCGGCTGGGCGAGTCCGCGGCAGCAGTACCCGTTCAGCGTGCCGCACGGAAACACCGCGGTGCTGTATTCCGATGGTCTGGTGGAGAACCGTAAGCGCGGCCTGGACACCGGGCTCGACGAGCTCGTCGCGGTGGCCGCTCAGGCGCCGGCGGCCGTCGTGGCGGATCCTGAGCGGCTGATCGAGTACCTGGTGGACCGGATGCTCGCAGGTTATGAGCAGGATGATGACGTCACCGTGCTCGTGCTGCGGCTGCCTGCCCGCGAGCCCGCCGTCGCGCCCGAGCAGCCGCGGCACGGTCGCAGGTGAAGGATTTGCGAGGAAGGTCAAGGGGTGGCGGTAGTGGGTACGCTTTTGCATCGGGTAGTTGATGTCGCGGGTGCGGCGGCGACGGCCAGGCTCGGAGCGGTACGACCCACCCATCAACTCCGCCTAAGGTGGGGAGCGGGAGCGGAGCTAGCGGCGGTCGCTGCCACGTGGTGCAGAGTGGGGGCTCTGCGGACGGTTAGAGAAGCAGGGACCGGGCGGTAGGGTCCAGTTTCTTGCCAGACGATCGCAGGAGAGTGCCGGTGTCGCCTGCTAGCTCGTTCGGACGCGGGTTCACCGCTCCATGGCGGCTCATCGGCCAGCGAAGGAAGGGGTGACCGCGGTGGCAGGCGCTGCAAGCTCCGCGGCGCGGAGGCAGCCGACGTCCTCGGGCCGAGGCGCTCGCGTTCCGCAGCAATCCCGTGCCGACTCAGCCGACGGCGCCGACGCCTCAGTCGCGCTGATGACGGCCGATCCGATGGCTTCTGGCAGCACGGCAGCGACTGGTGACGGGCCGCGGACGGGCTCTGGGCGATCCGGGCGGCGGTCCGCGGATCAGGGTGCCGCGGCGCCCGGCGGTGACGCGGAGGCCGAACCCGCGGCCGCGGCCCCGGCCGGCCCGGCAAGCAAGACCCGCCGATCCGCTAGGTCATCCGGCGCCGCACGGCGCGCGGGCGATCCGGCGGCTAACGGCACCGGACCAGGCCGGGAGCGGGAGACCGATCTCGCCGGCCTCGCTGACCTGGAAGGTGACGTGAACCTGGCGCAAGCGACCGACCTGGATGCCGACCCCGAGCTGGCGGCGGTCACTGGCCCCGATGCCGACCCTGACCTGGCGGTGGTGACCGATCTCGACGGTGACCCCGACCTGGCCGCGGTGGCCGGTCTGGAAGCCGATGTCGATCTCGATGATCTCTCCGGACTCGACGGCGAGGACATCGTCGATGACCCGATCGGCCTGGATCTGCCTGAGGTGCCTGCCGACGCCGCCGACGCCACCGATGAGGCCGACGAGCCCGACGACCCGGATGAGACCGCGGTGGTTGCGGGCGGCAGCGCCGGCCTGGTGGTCGCCGGTGCCCAGGGGCCGGCCGGCGGTGCCGCTGAAGAGAGCGATGACGAGGCGTTCGTCTACGGCGACGATGACGAGGACCTGCCGGCGGCGCAGGTGGCTGTGGCCGGCGCCACCTCGGACCCGGTCAAGGACTACCTCAAGCAGATCGGCAAGGTGCCGCTGCTGAACGCCGAGCAGGAAGTTGAGCTGGCCAAGCGGATCGAGGCCGGCCTGTTCGCCGAGGAGAAACTGGCCGAGGGAGGCAAGTCACTGCCGCCGGACGTCCGCGGTGACCTGGACTGGATCGCCGAGGACGGCCGCCGGGCCAAGAACCACCTGCTTGAGGCAAACCTGCGCCTTGTGGTGTCGCTGGCCAAGCGCTACACCGGCCGCGGCATGCTGTTCCTTGACCTGATCCAGGAGGGCAATCTCGGCCTGATCAGGGCGGTCGAGAAGTTCGACTACACCAAGGGCTACAAGTTCTCCACCTACGCCACCTGGTGGATCAGGCAGGCGATCACCAGGGCCATGGCCGACCAGGCCAGGACCATCAGGATCCCGGTCCACATGGTTGAGGTAATCAACAAGCTGGCCAGGGTGCAGCGCCAGATGCTGCAGGACCTGGGGCGCGAGCCGACTCCCGAGGAGCTGGCCGCCGAGCTCGACATGACCCCGGAGAAGGTCATCGAGGTGCAGAAGTACGGCCGCGAGCCGATCTCGCTGCACACGCCGCTTGGCGAGGACGGGGACAGCGAGTTCGGCGACCTGATCGAGGACTCCGAGGCGATCCAGCCCGGCGAGGCGGTCAGCTTCACCCTGCTGCAGGAGCAGCTGCACTCGGTGCTCGACACGCTGTCCGAGCGCGAGGCCGGCGTGGTGTCGATGCGGTTCGGCCTGACCGACGGCCAGCCAAAGACGCTGGATGAGATCGGCAAGGTCTACGGCGTCACCAGGGAGCGGATCCGGCAGATCGAATCCAAGACCATGTCAAAGCTGCGGCACCCGTCCAGGTCACAGGTGCTGCGCGACTACCTCGACTAGCCAGGCGCCGCAGCGGCCGCGTCGCGGCGCGGGTACGCCAGCGACACAAAGCCCAGGGCGCGCGGTCAGCGAGCCCTGGGCGCAGGGAAGGGGCCGATCCGGCGACCGGACGGCTTCGTCTACCGCGCGGCCGCGGCGCCCTCGCCTGGCTTGCTGATCAGCCGCCCGGTTTCGTCTTGGATCTCCACCGCCACCTTCGCCAGCGCCAGCGCGTGCTGACGGCTGTGATGGGCGCAGAAAAACAGCTCTGCCGACCCGGCCAGCACCACCCGCACGTAAGCCGGGGCGCCGCACCGGTCACACAGGTCGTTGGCGTTCAGCGGCTTCGTTGGGGCCATCGCTCCGGTCATGTCCGCCTCCCTTGCCCGGCTGCCGCCGGCCGGTCCGCCGACGGTCATGCAACCTGCGATCTCTACGCATCACAACACCTAGCCAGGCAGCTGTCATCCCATGCAACCGTGGCGTACGCCGTGGGCGAACACGTTACCTGCCGCTTGCCTGGTCTTTGAACGCCGGCGCTGGCGCCGGCAAGTTGTCCCAGGTCGCCGGGCAAGTGAACCGGCGTGGCTGCGATGGCCACGCGATCGGTGCGGCTAGTCTGCGATGAGAAAATTCTCCCGGGTGCGCGACCGGCGGAACGGCCGCGGCCCGGACAGGCGTCAGGAGAAGCGCAGTGACCGCCGCGATCCGTGAAGTAGCGTCGCAGGCCGGCCAGGCAGAAGGCTACTCGGCGCGGCACCTGACGGTCCTTGAGGGCCTCGACGCGGTTCGCAAGCGGCCCGGCATGTACATCGGCTCGACCGATGGCCGCGGGCTGCTGCACTGCCTGTGGGAGATCATCGACAACTCGGTGGACGAGGCGCTGCACGGCGCGTGCACCAGCATCGAGGTGATCTTGCACGCCGATGGCTCGGCGCAGGTGCGGGACAACGGGCGCGGCATCCCGGTCGACACCGAGCCGAGGACCGGCCTGACCGGCGTGGAGTTGGTCATGACCAGGCTGCATGCGGGCGGCAAGTTCGGCGGCGGCTCGTACACGGCCTCAGGCGGGCTGCATGGCGTGGGCGCGTCGGTGGTGAACGCGCTTTCCGCCCGGATGGACGTCCACGTGGACAGGGAGGGCCACGAGTGGGCGGCCAGCTTCCGGCGCGGGGTGCCCGGTGAGTTCAGCGGCGAGGGCACGAGCGCCAGCTTCCGGCCGGGCTCTGGCCTGCGCCGGCTGCGCAAGGTGCCGAAGGCGCAGACCGGGACGCGCATCAGGTTCTGGCCAGACAGGCAGATCTTCATCGCCGGCGCGGACCTGGCGTTCGACGCGCTGATCCAGCGGGCCCGGCAGACCGCCTACCTGGTTCCTGGCCTGTCCATCGGCATCGTGGACGAGCGCGCTCGGGCCGCCGACGGCTCGCCGGTACGGGCCGATTTCCGGTTCGCTGGCGGCATCAGCGAGTTCTGCGCACATCTGGCGGCCGGCCAGCCGGTCACCGACGTGCTGCGGCTGAGCGGATCGGGGCAGTTCACCGAGACCGTGCCGGTGCTTGATGACCGCGGCCACCTGGCACCCACCGAGGTGGAGCGCGAACTGGCGGTCGATATCGCGCTGCGCTGGGATACCGGTTACGACACGATCATCAGGTCCTTTGTCAACGTGATCGCCACGCCGAAGGGCGGCACCCACGTCACCGGCTTCGAACGCGCGCTGGTCAGGACGCTGAACGAGCAGTTGCGAGCGGCCAGGTTGCTGCGCAACGGCGACGAGCCGGTGATCAAGGAAGACGTGCTCGAGGGCCTGACAGCGGTGATCGCGGTGCGGCTGCCCGAGCCGCAGTTCGAAGGCCAGACCAAGGAGGTGCTCGGCACCCCGGCGGCCACCAGGATCGTTGCCCAGGTCGTCGGCACCGAGCTGCGGGTCTTCCTCGAGGGCCGGGTCAGGGGCAGCAAGCAGCAGGCCAGGGCGGTGCTCGACAAGGTCGTGTCGGCGGCGAAGGCCAGGATCGCCGCCAGGGAGCACCGGGAGAACCAGCGCAGGAAGTCCGCGCTCGCCAGCTCGGCGCTGCCGGCCAAGCTGGTGGACTGCCGGTCGGCCGACGATCGCAGCGAGCTGTTCATCGTGGAGGGCGATTCCGCGCTTGGCACCGCCAAGCTGGCCAGGGACTCGGAATTCCAGGCGCTGCTGCCGATCCGCGGCAAGATCCTCAACGTGCAGAAGGCGTCCTTGGCCGACATGCTCAAGAACGCCGAGTGCGCGGCCATCATCCAGGTGCTCGGCGCCGGGTCAGGAGCCGCCTTCGACCTTGATTCGGCGCGCTACCAGCGGGTCATCCTGATGAGCGACGCGGACGTGGACGGCGCGCACATCAGGATCCTGCTGCTCACCTTGTTCCACAGGTACATGCGCCCGCTGGTAGCAGCGGGCCGGGTGTTCGCGGCCGTCCCGCCGCTGCACCGGATCGAGCTGACGAACCCGCGCAAGGGCCAGGACCGTTACATCTATACCTACTCCGACGCCGAGCTGCACCGGACGGTGCTTGAGCTGGAGCGCAGGGGGCTCCGGTGGAAAGAGCCACCGCAGCGTTACAAGGGCCTTGGCGAGATGGACGCCGCGCAGCTGGCAGAGACCACGATGGACCCGCGCAAGCGCACGCTCCGCCGGATCAGGATCTCCGACGCGAATGCCGCCGTCGGCATGTTCGACCTGCTGATGGGCACCGAGGTCGCTCCGCGCCGGGAATTCATCGTGGGCAGTGCCGCTGAGCTCGACCCGAGCAGGATCGACGCCTGAGGGCCGGGGCCGGCGGCCCGGGCTGATCGGCGTCAGGACTGCCAGAGCACCGGGCAGTAGTCCGGGTCGGCGTAGTCGGGGTCGCCGTCCGGCGTCCTGCGCACCAGCAGGTCGTGGTTGTACATGACGAGGCTCTCGTCGCGCTTGTGGTACGGCCGCCACCGGTTCTCGCCGTCCTGCAGATGCAGCGAGACAGCCCGGCGCGGCCGGTCGCTGCGGTTGTGCCCGCTGCCATGGAAGATCCGGCAGTGGTGGAAGCTCATGTGGCCCTTCGGGATGATCATCGGGACGGTGCGCACCTCGGCGTTGTTGAACTCCGCGGTGCGCTGCAGCAACTGCTCAAGCTCGTCCCGGTCGCGCATGGCGAAGTGCCTGGTGGAGTCGTCGCCCGGGATCTCCTTCCACAGGTGGCTGCCGTCGATCATCGTGATGGTGCCCATCTCAAGGCTGCAGTCATGAAGCGGGATGAACGCGGTGAGCATCCGCTCCGAGGTGCAGATCTGCCAGTAGTGCCGGTCGATGTGCCAGGGCACCACGTTGGACATCTCGCCAACGATCGGCGGCTTGAAGATCATGGTCGCCTGGAAGATCCTGATCTGGCTCGTGCCGGCCAGCCGCGCGGCGACAGCGCCGATCACCGGATTGCGCAAGATCGCGGCGATATCGGCGGACTCGTAGTGAACGTAGTCGTGATGCCGCTGCACGTCACCGTGCGACGGTTCCCAGTACGCCAGGTTCGGCGGCCTGACCGGCAGCGTCCGGTCCCGGCGGCCGGCATAAAACCGGTCGCTGGCGGCCACCAGCGCGTCGATCTCATCTTCGGTGAACAGCTTCTGCGACAGGTGCCAGCCGTGCTCCTCATACGCCCGCACGTCAGCGTCGGAGGGGAGGAGGGCGGCCTGCTCATCGGTCAGCGTGAATCGGCTCGTCATGGTCATCGTCGGTCTCCTCGCTGCGCCGGCCGTCCGTCCCGTCAATGCGTGATCCCCGCGCGTTCGTCCTCGAGCGCCTCGTACAGCGCCTTGATGTTGCGGCTGCCGAAGGTGAGCGCGCCCTTCCGCTCGATCAGCTCAAGGAAGAAGGTGTGCCGCCCGTGCGTGGACCGCGCGAATATCTGGAACATCTGCCCCCAGCGATCGCGGTCGGCGAGCACGTTCAGCTCGCGCAGCACGGCGATCGGGATGGCGAGCTGCCCGAGCCTGGCCTCCAGGTTCTGGTAGTAGCCGGCCGGGGCAACAAGGAACTCCGCGCCGCGGCCCGATATCGTCCTGACCGCGTGGGCGATGTCGCCGGTGCGGAACGCGAGATGCTGCACCCCGGCGCCACCATGCGCCCGCAGGAAGTCGTCGATCTGGCCAGGCTCGCGATCCAGGTCAGGCTCGATCAGGGTGAACGTCACCCTGGCGTCCTCGTCCTGCACCACCTTGGAGATCATCGCCTGCGGGCCAACCTCGATCCGCTCGTCGTAGATCTGGGCCAGCCCGAAGATGTCGCGGTAGAACTTGACCGCGCTGTCCAGTTCTCCCGCGGGCAGGCAGACGGCGACATGGTCGAGCAATTCGAGCAGGTCCGCACCGTCGTCGCCGTGGCCGCCCGCGTCAGGAGCTGGCATCATCTCGATCGCGCCGGGAGCGAACTCGGACTCCGGCCCGGTGCGCTCGACCAGCGTGTGCCGCACGTCGCCGAAGCCGGCCACGGTCGCGGTTCCGACGGCGCAGTCGCGGGCCCGCAGGAACTCCGGGTCCGCTAAGGGGGCAGCGCCTCCGGCGACCATGCGGGCGAACGTCTCGCGCAGGTCGTCCGTCCTGAACGCGATCGCGGCAACGCCGTCGCCATGCTGCCTGAGGTACTCGGCGGCCGGATGATCGGCCGAGGCGGGCGAGGTGAGCAGCAGCTGGATCTGGCCCTGGCGCAACAGCAGCGACCGCTGCCCGGCCGGCCCGGTGTCAAGCGGCTGCCGGCCGGCGACGCGGAAGCCGAACGCGTCGCACAGCGAGGCAGCCGACCTGGCCAGGTCGGCAACGTAGTACTCGACATGATCGATACCGGAGACGCTCATCGTTTACCTCTCGCAGCCAAGGGCGGCGTGCCGGGATCCTCGGTCCGGCCCGTGCGCCCGGCTGACCTCCCGGTTGGGCGGTTCAGCCAGTCCCCCCTCGGCCAGGCGGCGTCGGCCGGCCGGAGCACCGGGCCGGATTTGCGCCCGCCGAAGGCTAATGAGCGGAGCAATTCAGTTCCCGTCAGGGCATCGGGATGCCCGGTCGGTGCGCCGGTCATAGGTCCGGCATCCCGGCCAAGGCCGCCGCTGCAGGCGGCGGGCGGACGGCGCTGGCGACGGCTGGGTTAGGCGCGGAGCGCGCGGCGGGCCAGGACACGGGCCCGACAAGCATGGCGGTACCGCGCGGCGCGGTGTCGTGCCCGGCATCGGCCACGATGATCAGTGCGGCACTGGCGTCGCCGTCCTCGATCAGCAGGGCAGCGGCGCTCATCGCGTCGGCCAGCGTGTCCGAGGTTGGATTGACGCAGACGACCGGTCCTGACAGGCCCCAGCGCGCGGCGATATACCCGACGACCGCGTTCGGATTGGCCTGGAAGAACAGCAGCGGCGGTACCCGACGCCCGGCGTCCACCGCGCCGGCGATCGCGGTGGCTGTGACTACATCGCCGGTGGAACTGGCTAGCACTATCGCGGTCTGCTCGGCACGTTCGGCGTCGGCCGGCCGGGAGCCGAAGTAGCCGCGCAGGCATAGCTCGGCCAGCGCCGCGGCCAGCGGGCTGAAGGACGAGGTGATGAACCCCGCAATCGCGGGCGGCACGGCGTCCTCGCCGTCCGGCCATGAGCTGCGCGCGAGCACGGCCAGGCCGTCCGGCGGGGCCACGATGGCCTCCGCCCAGGTGGTCACGTCGATCGCGACGTCGACGTCAGCGCCAGGTGTGATCGCGTCGACGGTGATCGCGGCAGGATCGGGAGTCTGCGCGTCAGCCGCGATGTCCGGCGTGCCGGGGGTGATCGTCTGAGCCTGCGACGTGACTCCAGGGGCAGCAACCTGGGCGGAGGTCAGTACGCTTGGCTGATCCCGGCGCTCGCCGTGCAGCGTCGTCCGCGCGCTCATGCGGCGGCCACTACGAGCGCGGTGTTCGCGCCGCCGAAGGCGGCGTTCAGGCTGAGCCCGTAGCCAGGCGCGGCCTCGCGGGCGGTGCCGAGAACGAGGTCAAGGTCGCAGTCCGGGTCTGGTGCCAAGAACCCGGCGTTCACTGGCAGCCGTCCCGACCGCACCGCGAGCACGGTCACGATGAGCTCGACCAGCGCTGACGCTTCCAGCGCGTGGCCGTGCACCGATTTGGTTGAGCTGACCGGAACCCTGCTTGCGCAGCCGCCGAGCGCCCGGCGCAGCGCGGCGGCCTCCGAGGCGTCGGCGTACGGGGTCCCGGTGCCGTTGGCGTTCACGTAGCCGACGTCAGCGGGCCCTGCGCCGGCCCGGCGGAGCGCGTTCCCGATGGCGCGGGCGAGGCCGGTGCCCTCCGGGTGCGGCTGGCAGACGTCGTAGGCGTCACCGGCCCGGCCCCAGCCGGCCAGCCAGGCAAGCGGGGCCGCGCCCCGGCGCTCGGCAGCCGCCGCAGACTCAAGTACCACCGCTGCCGCGCCGTCGCCGAGCAGCAGGCCCTGCCGTCCGGCGCTGAACGGGCGGACCTGGCCGTCCTTGGCAAGTGCCCGGCCGGCGTCGAAGACCCCGAAGGTGTCGGCGTCCACCAGGAAGCCGGCCGCGACGATGACCGTGGTGGCGCGCCCGGAGCCGATCATCGCCGCAGCATCAGCGATCGCGGTGCTCGCTGCCACGCAGGCGGTCGAGTACACCCTGGCCGGCCTGCTCAGCCCGGCAATCCGGGCGGCCGCGGCCGCCTCGTCTCCGTTGACGCTGGCGGCCGTCGGATCTCTGGCAGCGTCCGGGCTGGCGTGCAGGGCAAGCAGGAAGGCCGCCGCAGCGCGCTCGCCGCCGTCCATGCCAGCGGCCCCGCAGGCTTCGCCGATTACGGCGGCTAGCTCAGGAATGAGCGCCGGAGCGCCTGGCAGCGCCGCCGCCGCCGTGGCCCGGCAGCGATCCGTGCGGAACCTGGTGACCGGCAGGAAAGCCGGCTTGCCGGCCAGCACGCCGTCCATGAGCTGGCCGGTCCCCCGGCCGAGCGCGGTGCTGGCGCCGATGCCAGTGATGGCGATGGGACAGGCTCGGCCCGCGGCCGGTCGCGCGCTACACATGCTCCGCGCCGGCGAGTACATCGCGGAGTGCCGTCACCGCGCCGGAGATCGTGACCATCTGGGCCAGTGCCTGGTCGCTCAGGTCGAGCATGACGTGATACTGCTGCTCCACCTTGGTGATCAGCCAGGTCAGCTCCAGAGAGCTGATCTCCTCAGCGACGTCGTCGTGCGATCGGTCGCCGAACGTCGCCAGCAGGGCGATGACCTCGTCCCGGCTCGGCGGCCCTGGCTGGCTCACGTACCGATCCCGCGGTGGGGCCGGATCTGGCGGACGTCCTTGTCCATCAGAACACTCCTGTCTATTGCCTTGCGGGATCAGCGGTGCTGCCGGGCGGTCGGCGGTTGATCGTCGTGCCACCCCGGCAGCGCACGGTAAGGGCGGCGCTGTCACGGTGCGGCCGCCTTGCCGGATTCGGCCGCCGACCGGAGGACGGCCCGATCGCGGACGTTCTTGCCGGTCGCTGTCTTGGGGAGTTCGGTAAGGACATGAAGGCGCCGCGGCCGCTTGTAGGACGCCAGCCTGTCGGTCAGCTCCGCTTCGACGTCCGCGCGCACCGCTCCTTCGCGCAGCACGAGATACGCCTCGATGTGGCCGTCGAAGATGACCACGGCGGAGGCCACCTGGGGCAGCGCACACAGGGTCTGCTCCACCTCGGTCAGGTCGACCTTCAGGCCGCCGATGGCGATCTGTGAATCGAGCCTGCCGAGGATCGTGACCAGGCCCGTCTGCTGGTCGATGGTCGCCGCGTCCCTGGTACGGAGCCAGCCGTCCACCCAGCGAGTCTGGTCGATCAGGCCGATGTAGGGCGATGCGGCCATCTGCACGAGCAGCTCGCCGTCTTGCACTCGCAGGTGCATGCCGGGAGCGGGGGCGACCGCCGGCGCGTGCCGGCCGGACAGGTCGGTGGCGATCACGCCGAGCTCGGTCATCCCGTACATGTTTCCGAGCGGCACGCCGTAGGCGGCGGTGAAGGCGTCTCTTACCCATGGCCTGGTGAGTTCGCCAGCGACGACCATCCGCTCCAGATTGGGCAGCCGCGCCGCGTCCGCCGTCATCAGCTCGGCGTGGAACGGCACCCCGAGCAGCATGGTCGGGGTGCTGCCTGCCCCCACCGCCGCGCGGATGCCGTCGGTCGTCAGACGGTCGGGAAAGACCAGCTGGACCCCGGCATGCAGGCAGTGCAGCAGGCCGCCGACCAGGCCGAGCACGTGCACGATGGAGGCCAGCAGGACAATCCGGTTGCCCGCGGTCGGGTAGTCGCCGAGCTTGGCGTAGCGGTCAAGCTCACCGAGCAGGTCAGCGGCGGTCCGCGCGATCACCTTGGACGGCCCGGTGGAGCCGGAGCTGAGCTGGATCAGCGCGTGCGGGCTCGCGGCAGGCCGGCCGTCGGGACGGGGGAGCGCTTGGGCGACGGCGGTGGCGTAGCCGCTCATCGGCGAGCCGGTCACGCTGGAAGCCTCGACGAGTACCTGCGGTGCCAGCCGGTCGAGCGCCACGGCGACCTCCGCAGGGGCGAGCCGGTGATCGAGCAAGCTCACCTGCGCGCCGATGCGCCATGCGGCCAGCAGGCTGGCCACGTAGCTGAGCGAGGGAGGAAGGCGGAGCGCGACCGTGCCGCCCGCTCGCAGTCCTGCCGATGTCAGCTGCCGCTCATGCTCGGCGGACAGCTTGCTCAGGTCCCGCCGGGTGACCGGGCCGCCGATCTGCACGCAGACATCAGCCGGGTCCCCGGCGAGCAGCTCGCGGTCGACCCACCCCGGTTCCGGCGACCTGGTCGACGGCTGGTCAGCCATTCCGTCAGACCGAAAGTCGCAAGGGGGTTCGGACATGCACCATCCCTTAGACAGGACTTTTCGCCGGAACAGAGGTGCTTTTCCGTTGAGAGTTACACAATTGGCGTCATCAGGTCAAGCTGTCGGCCGGATGCGATCGGCGGCCTGCGGACGGTGACCGGCGCCGGCCGGCCTTACCAGCCGGATGCCGTCAGCTGATTCGCGCCAGGCCGGAAACGGCGCCCGGATGCCGGTCGATCCCTCCCGCCATGGCCTGTTGATTCCCATTTGGGCGAGCCGTAGGGTTCGAGAATGCGGCTGCACCCACAGGTTCAGGCCATCCACGACCGCCTTGTGGCCGAGCAGGTCCCCGCCCTCTACACGATGTCCATTGAACAGGCGCGGGCGGCCGACGTGGCAGGTGCCACAGCCACCGCCGGCCCCGATGAGCCGGTCGCGCAGGTGCGAGAGCTGAGCATCCCGGGTCCGGCTGGCCAGATGGCGGCTCGGATGTACCGGCCGGACGGCACAGGTCCGCTGCCAGCCCTGGTGTACTTCTTCGGCGGCGGATGGAGCCTGGGCACTCTGGAGACCTCCGATGCGGTCTGCCGGATGCTGACCAATGCGACCAGCTGCGCCTGTATCGCGGTGAGCTATCGCCTGGCGCCAGAGCACAAGTTCCCGGCTGCGGTGGATGACTGTTACGCAGGCATCTCGTGGGTGGCCTCGCACGCGGCGGAACTGGATGTGGACCCTGCCAGGCTGGCGGTAGGCGGGGACAGCTCGGGCGGGAACCTGGCCGCCGCCGTGGCGCTGCTCGCCGGGAAACGCGGCGGGCCAGCGCTGGTGCACCAGCTGCTCGTCTACCCGAACACCGACTACCAGGCCGACACCGCGTCCATGCGCGAGGTGACGGACAAGTACTTCTTCAATCCCACCTCGATCGCCTGGTACTGGGCCATGTACCTGCGGTCGCCCGAGGACGGTGCCAGCCCGCTGGCCTCGCCGCTGCGCGCCGCTGACCTGTCCGGGTTGCCGCCCGCGACGGTCATCACCGCCGAGTACGACCCGCTGCGCGATGAGGGCGAGCTGTATGCCGAGCGGCTGCGTCAGGAGGGCGTGCCGGCCGAGACCATCCGCTATGACGGCATGATGCACGGGTTCTTTACCATGGTCGGCATTCTGGACACGGCGCGGATGGCGGTGGCCACGGCGGCAGGCAAGCTCGCAAGCGCATTCGGTGAGTAGTACCCAGAATTACCGGCACGGCCCTGTTACCACAAATCTTACATTATGCTCAGAAATAGCTTACGAAACCTCTGTCACAACCGTAACAGAAGCTAAGGAATGCCCGCCGTGGCCCTGTCAGGGTGCGGCAGGGACACGGCGGCTCCGGCCTATCTGGTGCCGGGCGAATCGATCGCCGCGAGGATCCCGTCCCACAGCCGGCAGCGCGTTTCGAGCGCGGCGTTGACGGTCTCCTCGCACTGGCGCCACTTGCCGTTGTCGTCGCCGCACAGATCGGCGAGCATCTGCATCGCCATCGGAGTGTGCTCCTCGGCATCGACCTGGATGTGCCGCCGCAGGTAGTCGACGAACGTTCCCAGCTTGTTGCCGAGGCCGGTGTTGACGGCCACCACCTTGTCGAACATGTCAGGTATCAAGTCTTCCCTGCCGAAGGCGAAGGCGGCCGCCTGGCAGTGGACCGGCAGATCTTCGATGAAACCCCAGGTGATCGTGGTGAACTCGGCCGACGGCTGCGGCGCGTTCGCTTCCTTGAGCGAGGTCAGTACTCCCTTGCCCTCGCGGACCAGGTCGATGAAGGTGTCGATCGCCGTCCGGTCTGCGCCGGCCTGGCTCATCCCCGCCAGGTACAGCTCGAAGTGGCTGATGAAGCCGTGGCCGAGTTCGTCGCTCTCCTCGACCAGCACAATGTCGTTGATGAGCCGGCGGCTGGCGGTCGGTCCAGTGGGCACCCACGGCACCTGCACGCAGGTCAGGCCGCGCTGCAGTGACTTCAGCAGCGACATGAAGTCCCAGACCGCGAAGACGTGGTGCTCCATGAACGTGAGTACAGCATCGAGTCCGTCGAGCCTGTGGTACATCGGGTGACCTATCACCCGATCGCGGGCTGGGCTCACGGCCCGCTTAAGCCGCTCGACCCCGGCGCTGTCCCCATTCCACTCGTAGCGCGACATTGAGCTCCTTCCACCTCGCTGGTCTGGCAGTGTGCCATTCACACTGTAAGCGCGGTTCAGCAGGCGGGCATAGCGGCAAAATATTGCGAAAGCACCCGCTTCGGGAAAGGATGAGCATGGCAGCGCCAGGTCGCTGACGTGCACGCCTGTGAAGGGATCCGGGCCCGATGACGGTCGTTGGCGCTGACATCACCGGCTGTGATCTCGCAGCGGCTGACCTGCATGGCTCGCTGGTCGACCCGGCGCTTGAGTCGATGAACTTCCTGAACGAGATCGCGAGCCGTTATCCGGATGCGGTGTCGTTCGCATCGGGCCGCCCCAGCGAAGTGTCGTTCGACGTGGCGCTGATCCATTCCTACATCGACGCGTACTGCCGTTACCTGACCGATGAGCTCGGTTACGGCCAGGCCGAGCTGAACCGGGCGCTGTTCCAGTACGGCAGGACCAAGGGGATCGTGCACGACCTGATCGCCAGGCACCTGCAGATCGACGAGGGCATCACCGCCGACCCGGAGTCGATCGTGGTCACCGTCGGGTTCCAGGAGGCGATGTTCGCTGTCGTCAGGGCGCTCCGGGCCGACGAGCGCGATGTCCTGCTTGCCGTGTCGCCCACCTATGTCGGCCTGACCGGCGCCGCCCGCCTCGCCGACATGCCGGTCTGGCCGGTGCGGGCAGGTCCGCTCGGCGTGGACCTGGATGACCTGGCCGCCCAGGTGGGCAGGGCCAGGGCAGCCGGGCTGCGGGTGCGCGCGTGCTACGTGATGCCAGACTTCGCCAACCCCTCCGGGGTCAGCATGACCGCCGACTTGCGGCTGAGCCTGCTCGGCGCAGCAGCGGATCTTGGCTTGCTGCTGCTCGAGGACAATCCGTACGGCCTGTTCCACGCCGGGGAGCACACGCCGACCCTGAAAGCTCTCGATACCCATCGTCAGGTCGTCTACCTGGGGTCGTTCGCCAAGACCGGTTTCCCTGGCGCACGGGTGGGTTACGCGGTGGCCGACCAGAAGGTGGCCGGCGCGGATGGCAGCGTCGGCAGCCTCGCCGACTACCTGTCCAGGATCAAGAGCATGATCACCGTCAATACTCCGGCGATCGCGCAGGCGGTGATCGGCGGCAAGCTGCTGCTGCACGGATGCAGCATGACCGCGGCTAACCAGCAGGAGACGGCGATCTACCTGGCGAACATGCGCCGCCTGCTCAGCGGCCTGGCGAGCCGCTTCCCGGCCTGGGCCGCCCGCAAGGCCGGGGCCGATGGCCAGGCCGGGGCCGATGGCGGGGGCGGGGCCGACGGCCAGGCCGGGGCCGACGGCCGGGGCGAAGTGAGCTGGAACGCGCCGAGCGGCGGCTTCTTCGCCGTGGTGACCCTGCCCTTCCCCGCCGACGATGCGCTGATGGAATACTCGGCGCGCCAGCATGGCGTGCTGTGGACGCCGATGAGCCACTTCTACGCCGGTGACGGCGGCCTGCACCAGGCCAGGCTGGCCTGCAGCCAGCTCACGGCGGACCAGATCGAGACCGGGCTCGACCGCTTCGCCGCCATGGTCGCCGATCGCCTCGGCCGGCCTGGTGAGCGCGGCGGCCCGGCCACCCCGGGCTAGCTGGGCAATCTAATGCGACGGACTGCGCCTCGGGAAGCAACCGTCACGATCGAAACCCGCACCCCCGACACCAGCCAGCCCCTGCCCACTGCCAGCTAAACCACGTCGGCACCATAACCCCGCCGCGCAACCGCGCCGACGGGAACCGCAGCGCGCCCACGTCAAGGTCCGCATCGGGCCAACGCATGCAACGTCACATCGCCCACGAATCAACGTATGCACTGCCACATCGCCAACGCTGCCGGGCGCGGCGGCCCAGCCTCAGCAACGAGGGCGATGTGGATCGCGACCTGCCCCGCGGGCACCGGCGCGTGCGGACGACACCGGTTAGCCCGCCGGGAGATCAGCGTCCCCAGTCACATGCCGGGGCAGTGATGCACCTTCGATCGCGGCTTCGCCGGCATGCTCGCCGACGGTTTCGCCCCGTTACTGTGCGCGGTCGTGGCCGCATGGCCGGAGACCGAGCTTTGGTTGGTCGTGCCCGCTGTGCCGTTGGTCGCCGCCGAGGCAACACCGGCGGCACCGGCCCCAAGCCCGGCCGCGAGCACACCGGTCAGCATGAGACGTCTTACCCGGGTGGCTGTCACGGTTGCCACAATTGTTCTCCTTTCCTGGTCGGTCAGCGACGGGCGTGGCTGGCCCCGTCGCAGACCAGCCTGAGCGAGGAGGCTTGACGGTAGCTGTGACGATCCTTTCAGTGGCCTCTGAGACATGACCACGCCGCACAGCCAGGTCGCCGGCGCCGCCAGGCCTGCCGGTCGGGGTTAGGCCCGCCGGTCGGGGTCCGGTCGGCTGGTCGGGGTTAGGGCGGCGGGTCGGGGTCAGGGCGGCGGGTCGGGGTTAGGTTGGCACGGCGGCCGCTGAGCGGCGTCAGGCTGGCAATGCGGCGCCGCCAACGGCCGCGAGTGGATCGCGCAGCCGCTCGCCTGAGCCGTCCCTGCGGCCGGTCGGCGGCGGCAGCGGCACCGGTGTCCCCGCCGAGGTCGCGCCCCTGGCAGGCCCTGGCCCGGCCCAGGCGAGCACGAGCACATCCTCGCCCTTGAGGAACCGGTGGCAGCGTACGCCGCCGGTGGCCCGGCCCTTCGGCGGGTACTGCTCGTACGAGGTGACCTTGACCGTCACCCCAGCGGAACCAGGCAGCGCGCTGGCGCTGCCTGCCACCGTGACCACGACGGGCTCATGCGAAGGCGCGTCCGCGGTGCCGTGGCCCACAGCACCGAACCAGGTCACCTGGGCCCCGTCGGCGAGCCTGATCCCGGTCATTCCGGCTGCGGCACGGCCCTGCGGCCGGACCCCGGCCGCCCCGAAGCGCAGCAGTTGCGCGTCATTGGTGATGAAGACCAGATCCTGATCCTCGCTCTCCAGCTGGACGGCTCCGACCACTCGGTCACCGTCCCGGAGCGTGATCACGTCGAAGTCGGCCGCGTTCTGCGGGTAGTCGGGCGCGACTCGCTTGACGATTCCGTGGGCGGTGCCAAGCGCCAGGCCAGCGCCGGCCGCATCGGCGGCCACGATCGCCACGATCGTCTCGCCCCGCTCGGTGGCGACGAACTCGCTGGCCGGCGCGCCGCCGGCCAGCCCTGGCGCGTGCGCGGCCGGTGGCAGCGCGGGCAGGTCGAGCACGCTGGTCCTGATCAGGCGGCCGTGCGAGGTCAGCACGCCGATCGCGCCCCTGGCGGTGGACGGCACCGCCGAGACAATCACATCGTGCGCGGATCGCGGTTCGGCGGACCGGCCCGAGGCCTGTCCGGGCCGGTTGACGGCAGTCGACTGCGCGATCCGTTCGCCATCGTGGTCTTCGGTCATCAACTCCTGTTTGACGGTTGGTGCGCGGGCGGCAGTCCTGGCCAGCAGGCCGGCCGATGAGAGCAGCACGGTGCACGGGTCATCGGGGACCTCAAGCGGCACAGCGGCGGTCCTGGCCGTTCCGCTGCCCTCAAGCAGCACGGTACGGCGCGGAGTGCCGAATTTCTCCGCGATGGCGGCTAGCTCGGACGAGACCAGCTCGCGCAGCCGTTCGCCGGACTCCAGGATCGCGGTCAGCTCGGCGATCTCCGCCTGCAAGGTCTCCCGTTCTCGCTCAAGTTCCAGCCGGTCATAGCGGGTCAGCCGGCGCAGCGGCGTGTCCAGGATGTACTGGGCCTGGACCGCGGACAGGTCGAAGATGCTCATCAGCCGTTCCTTGGCGGCCGACGCGTCGTCGCTGCTCCTGATCACCTGGATGACCTCGTCGATGTTGAGCAGCGCGATGACCAGGCCATCCACCAGGTGCAGCCGGTCTTCCCGCTTTGACCGCCGGAAGGCGGTGCGCCGCCTGACCACATCCAGCCTGTGCTCGATGTAGATGCTCAGCAGTTCGCGCAGGCCGAGCACCCGCGGCTGGCCATCGACCAAGGCGACGTTGTTGATGCCGAAGGTGTCCTCCATCGGAGTCAGCCGGTAAAGCTCCGCAAGCACAGCCTCCGGGTGGAAGCCGTTGCGTATCTCGATCACCAGCCGCAGGCCGCGGTGCCGGTCGGTCAGGTCCTTCAGGTCGGCGATGCCGGCCAGCTTCTTGGCTTGCACCAGGTCCTTGATCCTGGCGGCCACCTTCTCTGGGCCGATGCCGTAAGGCAGCTCGGTCACCACGATCCCCGACCTGCGCGGCGTGATCTGCTCGATCCTGGCGGCCGCACGCGTGCGGAAGATACCGCGCCCTGACTCGTAGGCGTCCCTGATCCCGTCCAGGCCGACGATCTTGCCACCGGTGGGCAGGTCGGGCCCTGGCACGAACCGCATCAGCTCGTGCAGGCTGGCGTCCGGGTTCGCGATCAGGTGCCGTGCGGCGGCGATCACCTCGCCCAGGTTGTGCGGCGCCATGTTGGTCGCCATCCCGACCGCGATCCCCGACGCGCCGTTGACGAGCAGATTGGGCAGGCCGGCCGGCAGTACCTCGGGCTGGATCTCGGTGCCGTCGTAGTTCGGGATGAAGTCGACCGTGTTCTCGTCGAGCGATGCCGTCATCTCCATCGCGGCCGCGGCGAGCCTGGCCTCGGTGTAGCGCATCGCTGCCGGGGCGTCGTCGCCGCCCAGCGAGCCGAAGTTGCCGTGCCCGTCGATCAGCGGCAGCCGCATCGTGAACGGCTGAGCCAGCCGGACCAGAGCGTCATAGATCGCGCCGTCGCCGTGCGGGTGCAGGCGGCCCATCACCTCGCCGACCACCCTGGCGCATTTGACGTGCGCGCGATCGGGGCGCAGGCCCATCTCGGCCATCTGGTACAGAATCCTGCGCTGTACCGGCTTCAGGCCGTCGCGCGCATCCGGCAGGGCGCGCTGGTAGATCACCGAATAGGAGTACTCGAGGAAACTTCCCCGCATCTCGTCGGTGACGTCGATGTCGACGATGTTCTCCTCGAAGTCCTCAGGAGGCGGGGTTGTCGTGGTGCGTCTTGCCATGACCGTCATTGTGCCGCGATCGTAGGCCGCGGGCACCGAGCAGGACCGCGGCGCGCCGTCGGGCCGGTGGCCGGACAGCCCGGCGCCTGGATGGCTCGGTGGCTGGCGGGCCGGTGGCTGGACGGTTGGGCGGCGCGGTGCGCGGGTGGCTGGGCGGGCCGGTGGCTGGACAGTCCGGCGCCTGGGCGGCGCTGCGGTCGGGCCGACCGGGCCGATAGCTGGTAGGTTCGCCAGCTATCGAGCATGAGCAGCCGGTGACCGCCCGGCATGCCGGGCGGGGGAGGGCGACCGATGGGATTTCCAGACCAGCCTCAGGGCCAGGGCCAGGGCCAGCCAGAATCACCCGGTGATCCCATGTCGCCTGGCCAGCAGTCGGGTGGTTCAGGCGGGCAGGACCAGACGCAGGGGCCCGGCGGGTACCCGGGACCCGGCAGCTACCAGCAGCCTGGTGAAGACCAGCCCGGTGGTTATCAGCAACCCGGTGGTTACCAGCAACCCGGTGGTTATCAGCAGCCCGGTGGTTACCAGCAACCCGGTGGTTACCAGATGCCGCAGCCCGGCCAGCCAGGTTGGAGCGGATACCAGCCTGGTATCCCTGGCCCGAAGAACAACAGCCTCGCGGTCGCCTCGCTGGTCTGCGGCATCGCGCAGTTCATACTCTGGTTCCTATTCGGCATCGGCTTCTTCTCGGCCATCGCCGCCTTCGTGCTCGGCCTAGTCTCGGTGCGCCAGATCAGGGAGCGAAGTGAGGGCGGCCGGGGCCTGGCCATCGCCGGGATCGTGCTCGGCGGGCTGGGCATCGCCGGCGGAATACTCCTCATCATCCTGCTCGTGGCGCTCAGGCACTCCGCGTCGTTCAACTACAACTTCGGCAACTGACGGCGGGCCTTGCGTGGCCGGCGTGACCCCCGTCAGGGAGCGCGTCGGCCACGGTCCGCCCGGCCTGGGCTCGGCGATCCCGTGCGCGGGCCACTGACCGGGGCCGCAGGATCCAGGAGAGCGGAGCCCGCCAGTCCGCACCGCCGGGCTGCGGTCAGGTCGGTCGGGCTGCGGCCAGAGCGGCCAGGGCGGTCGGGCTGCCGTCAGGTCGCGGAGAAGCCGCCGTCGACGAAGATCACCTGCCCGGTGACGTAGCCGCTTGCGGCGCTGGCCAGGAAGACAGCAACGCCCTCGAAGTCGGAAGGCTCGCCGTTCCTTCCGACCATGGTCCGGGCTGCGAGCGCCGCTGAGCGTGCCGGATCGGAAGCGGCTTGCCTGGTCATGGCGGTGGGCACGAAGCCAGGGGAGATGGCGTTGCAGCACACTCCGGCCGAAGCCCACGCCTCGGACTGCGACCTGGTCAGCGACGCGAGGCCGCCCTTGGACACCCCGTAGCCGCCGCTGTTACCGAAGGCACGGATCGCCTGCTGCGAGACCACGTTGATGATCCGCCCCCAGCCGCGGGCGGCCATTGGTGGGCCGAACCGCTGGCCGAGCAGGAACGGCGCGGTGAGATTGATCGCCAGGGTGCGATCCCAGTCACCGGCGCTCAGCATCGGCAACGGCGGCCTGATGTTGACCCCGGCACAGTTCACCAGGATGTCCGGGTCGCCAAACAGGTCGCATGCCTGGGCGGCAGCTCGGCCAACCGCATCCCGGTCGGCAAGGTCGGCGCTGACCCATGCCGCGACGCCGCCGGCTGACCGCAGTTCCCCTGCGGTCGCCGCCAGTCCGGACTGATTCCTGGCCATCAGCACCACCGACGCACCGGCTCCGGCCAGGGCGCCGGCGATGGCCCGCCCGATCCCCGAGTTACCGCCCGTCACTACCGCCACCTTGCCGTGCAGCGAGAACAGGCGCTCAAGGTAGCTGATCATGATCTTCGACTATGGCTGGATCCGGCCGTCCTGGTACGCATGTGCGGCCGGTTCGGCAGGCTAGAGCAGCGGCCTGGCGCCGACCAGGGCCAACGCCCTCGCGGCCAGCCGGCAACCGCTGGTCAGGGCCTCGCCTGGCGGCTTCTTGTCCAGCCAGGTCGGCAGGAACCCTGCGCAGAACGCGTCCCCCGCGCCGGTTCGGTCTACGATCCGCTCCAGCGGCGGCGCAGGAATCCGCACCGGCTCAGGCCGTCCGTTGGCGTAGAACATCGCGCCGTCGGCGCCCACCTTCATCACCACTTGCGGGTACCAGGCGTTGAGCACCCGTGCCGCCTGCTCGGGCTCGGTCCTGCCGGTCAGAACGCGCCCCTGGTCGGCGTTGACGAACAGCAGCGTCGACCCGTTGGTCATCTGCAGGAAGGGTTCGGCGCCCGCTCGCTCAAGCGGCGCGGCGGATGCTCCGTCCACGGAAATGGTCATCCCTGCCCTTCGCGCCATCGCGATGGCCGCGAGCGTCGCCTGCCTGGAACCCGTGTTCAGCAGCGTGTAACCGGAGACGTGCAGATGGCAGCCCGGGGTGAACAGGTCCTTGGGCAGGTCGTCTGGGGAGAGCGCTGCGTTGGCGCCGGGGTCCGAGAGCATCGTGTGGTCACCCTTGTGGGTGATCATGACTACACAGGTGCCGGTCGGCCGTTCCGGGTCCATGACGAGCCTGGCGTCGACTCCGTAACCCATCAACTCCATGTCCCGGTTGCGCCCGGCGATGTCCGCGCCGCGGCGCCCGACAAACGCCACATCAGCCCCGTCGACGGCCAGCCAGGCCGCTACGTTCGCGCCTGAACCCCCGCCGTGCATAGTCACCGTCGCCGGAGTATCGCTGCCTTTGGCCAGCGGTAGCATCGCGTGGGCGACGGTGTCGGTCATAAGGTCACCAATGACGACAACGCGGGTCAATGTCGTCCACCACCTTGATCACAGGGCCGGGTCCGGGCGGGCCTGGGGATATCCGCAGCACAGGGCTAGCCCATAGAACTTAACAGCTTCAGGCAGCCACCTCGCCCCGTTCGCTTGCTGAATCCGAGATTAGCGCCGAATTCCGGTCAAGTTGACCAGGTTATCCCGTGCCGCCGCTCGGCAGCCGCCGGCCCACCCGCCGATGCCAGGCGTCGGCCGCAGCACGTGGTCTGCGGCGGTGCCGTGCCCGCCACGGCGGGCACTGGGCGCGGCCTCGCGGTGCTGCGGCTGGCCGGGCGGGCCCACGGCAGGCGACGCCTCGCCGCCGGGTCCGCCGCTTGCCCTGGTCCGCCGCTTGCACGGGTCCGCCGCTTGCCCTGGTCCGCCGCTTGCCCTGGTCCGCCGCTTGCACGGGTCCGCCGCTTGCACGGGTCCGCCGCTTGCACGGGTCCGCCGCTTGCACGGGTCGGCGCTCGCACGGCCTGTCTGCCGTCGAGAGTGCGCGGTTCGGGGGGCCTGGCCTTTGTCGGTGGTGCCGTCAGCCGACCCCGGTGGCGCGGCTCCGGCTGCGCCATAGAGTGAATCATGACCTGGAGCTGGCAGTACGAGACGTCGGAGGGCACAGTGATCACTTCCCGCGGTCTGCCCAAGGAGAGCTTCGGCAGCCAGGGCGACGCTGAGACCTGGCTCGGCGAGCAGTGGCGGACCCTGCTCGGGGCCGGGGTTGACCAGGTCAGCCTGATGGAGGACGGCCGGTGCGAGTACGGCCCGATGAGCCTGCAACCCGTCGAGGAATAGCGCTGGCTCGGCGCCAGACCGTCCTGGGCCTGGCGGCTGTGGCGGGCCGGCCCGCTGCCACCCCCGAAGCTCTGACCCGCCCGTCACATCAGCATCAGGCGTCGCAGCGGCCGGTGTTCCAGCGCGACTTACCACGGCGTCCAGTCAAGACGTGTCCTGATATGCGAAGAATGGGCGACGCTAACCCGTGGTAAGTCGTGCAGGGAACACTGCTGACCGGGTGGCCAGGGAACGGGGACAGGCCGGGGATTAGGACCGGGTTGGCGGGCTGGCGGTGAGAGCGGGGTCGCGCTGGATCACGGGGCCGAGTACCTCGTCGATCCGGTCTAGGATGGCCGGATCGAGCCGGATGCCCGACGCCCGCACGTTCTCCCGTACCTGCTCAGGCCGGGCCGCGCCGACGATGGCGGCCGAGACGTTCGGGTTCTGCAGCGTCCAGGCCACCGCCAGTTGCGACATGGACAACCCGGCCTCGGCCGCGACCGACTTCAGGTCCTGCACGCGACCCAGGATCTCGTCGGTCAGGTAATCGGCGATGAACGTGGAGCCACGGGAATCGGTCGCCCGCGATCCGGCGGGCGGCTGAGCGCCGGGCTGGTACTTGCCTGTCAGTGCCCCCTGGGCGATCGGCGACCAGACGATCTGGCCGATCCCTTCGCGCTCGCACAGCGGGACGACCTCAGACTCGATCACCCGCCAGATCATGTTGTACTGCGGCTGGTTGGAGATGAGCCGGTCAAGCCCCATCTGGTTGGCGACGCGCAATGCCGCGGCGATCTCCTCTGACCGCCACTCGGACACCCCGATGTACAGCGCCTTGCCCTGGCGCACCAGGTCATCGAAGGCGCGCATGGTCTCCTCGAGCGGGGTCTCATGGTCGTATCTATGCGCCTGGTACAGGTCCACGTAGTCGGTGCGCAGCCGCCGCAGCGACGCGTGCGCCGACTCCATGATGTGCTTCCTGGACAGCCCGCGGTCGTTCGCGCCTGGCCCGGTGGGCCAGTAGACCTTGGTGAAGATCTCCAGTGACTCGCGCCTGATGCCGTCGAGCGCCCGGCCGAGCACTTCTTCCGCCTTGGTCCCCGCATAGACGTCGGCGGTGTCGAAGGTTGTGATGCCCTCGTCAAGCGCGGCGGCGACACAGGCCCTGGCGGCGTCCTCGGCCACCTGCGAGCCATGAGTCAGCCAGTTGCCGTAGGCGATCTCACTGACTTTCAGGCCGCTGCGGCCCAGATGCCGAAACTCCATGACCCACCCGCCTCCAACGCCCAGAACGCCCGCTTCGCCATCCCCCCGTCACCCTCGCAGGACCCTATCAGCGGTATTCACCGCGCCTTGTCACGGGTTGGCACCGCCCATTCGTCGCATATCAGGACACGATGTGACTGGGAGTCGGTCGGGCGCGGAAGGCGGCGGACGGGCGGACGGGCAGATGGCGCGCGGACGGGCAGGGGGGGTCGGGCGCGGACGGCGGCGGACGGGCGGACGGAAGGCGGCAGGACGCGGATGGGCGGACGGGCGGATGGCGCGCGGACGGGCGGATGGCGCGCGGACGGGCGGACGCGGTCGGGCGGGTGGGCGGTCGCAGAAGGGCGCGGCGGGCGGCTAGATGGAGTCCTTGACCAGGTTGATCGCCCTGACGGTGTGGTAGCCGCTCTCGACCAAGATCAAGGCGAGAATGCCAAGCTCGGTATAGAGAATCGTCGACGAGTTCTTCGCGGCGCCGAGGACGAACAGCATGAATATCAGGACGAACACGCCGAACAGCACGTACTCGCTGATGATCAGCCTGCGCGAGTCGATATAATCCCTGACCAGTGCCTTGACCGGGCCCTTGTCCTTGGCGGGCAGCGCCCACTCTTCGCCCCGGCGCATGGCATCCATCCGGCGCTTGCCAGCATCCCGCCTGCGCTGACGCTCCTGAGCCTGCGCGGCCTTGCGATCGGCGGGCGGAGGCGTGTAGGGCTCGCGCCTGCGGCGTTCTGCCTCACTGCGCTTGGGTGTGGGCCTGCCCTTGCCGGCTGGCCTATCTGCCTGCCCGGTGCCGTCCACGCCCTGGCCAGAGCGGCCTGCGCCCTGGCCTGATCCGGCGGCTGCCTGCCCGGAGCTGGCACGCCGCCCGGACCTGCCGCGTGCCTGGCCCGTATTGGAACGCGCATGATCGCTGTCGAGCGTGGCAGGAGCGCCGCCGGTACGTCGTCGGAACACGAGGACAGCCTACCGGGACGAACCGCTCAGACCACCAGCGCCCGGCGCGGCCCGCCACACCCAGATCACGCCAGGACGTGGCATCGCTACTGAGACCGGCATGATGACTGCCCAGCCGGTAGGCCATAGGCTGGGAACCCAGCATCACCAGAACAGATCCGCTGCTGATGCCAGACGGCAGCAGGCGGCACCGCCGCGCGGTGCGGCAGCGGTTGACACCGATGAGGGGATGGCCGCGCTTATGGGCGTGATGAAGCGGGTTTCGACGATCTTCAGGTCCAAGGCCAGTAAGGCGCTGGACAAGCTGGAGGATCCGCGGGAAACCCTGGACTACTCCTACCAGACACAGCTTGAGCTGCTGCAGAAGGTCCGCCGCGGCGTCGCCGACGTAGCTACCTCGCGCAAGCGGGTCGAGTTGCAGATGAATCAGGTGCAGCAGTCGTCGGACAAGCTTGAGCGGCAGGCCAGGGACGCGCTCGCGGCAGGCAGGGAGGACCTGGCTAGGGAGGCGCTGTCCAGGAAGGCAAGCGTCCAGTCTCAGCTGACCGACCTGCAGACGCAGTATTCGTCGTTGCAGGGCGAGGAAGAGAAGCTGACAGCGGCGTCGCAGCGGCTCCAGGTCAAGGTGGACGCCTTCCGGGTCAGGAAGGAGACCATCAAGGCCACCTACACCGCCGCCGAGGCGACGACCAGGATCAACGAGGTCTTCACCGGCATCTCAGAAGAGATGAGCGACGTGGGCCTGGCAATCCAGCGGGCAGAGGACAAGACCGAGCAGATGAAGGCCAGGGCGGGCGCGATTGACGAGCTCATGGCCTCCGGTGCGCTGAGCGACGCCCTGGGCGGTCCGCCGCCGGATGACATCCAGGCCGAACTTGACCGGATGGGCGCCAGCCATGGCGTTGACGCCGAGCTTGAGCGGATGAAGGCCGAACTGACGGCCGGGTCACCCAAGCAGATCACCGGCTCGGGCGGTCAGGCGAACGGCGACCAGCAGGCAGGGGCGGGCTTCTCCGCCGAGCAGCCAGGTACCAGCCTCCCCGCCGAGCAGCCAGGCACCAGCTTCCCCGCCGAGCAGCCGCGGACGGAGGGGGTCCAGTGATCATCAGGATCATGGGCGAGGGTCAGCTCGAGCTTGACGACTCAGCCGTTGAGGAACTCAACCTCCTGGACGCCAAGCTTGAGGAAGCGGTAAACGGCGGTAACGAGACCGCCTTCAGCACGGCGCTGCAGGCGTTGCTCGACCGGGCAAGGACGCTCGGAAAGTCACTGCCTCCCGACGCGATCGAGCCGTCCGGCCTGATCTTGCCGCAAGAGGGCGCGACAATCGCTGAGGTGCGCGAGCTGCTATCTGACGGCGGCCTGATCCCGGGCTGACGGCCTGTTCCTGGGCTGGCGGCCTGTTCCTGGGCTGGCGGCCTGTTCCTGGGCTGGCGGCGTGTTCCTGGGCTGGCGGCCTGGTGAGCCGCCGCGGGGCTTGCGTGGCTGCGTGCGCAAAGCATCGGCGCAGTTCGGATGTAATGAAGTAAGTCGGCTTCCCGAGGCAGCTTGATTGAACGGAGGCGGCGCCGATGGCTCGGACTCGCTACGCGACCGACAGGGGCCTGATCGCGCGAATGGGCGTGACCATGTTCATGATCGGCTTGGTGTTCACCGCGTTCGTCATCCTGGTGGTGTACCTGCTCGGCCATTACGGGGTCAGCAACGGCGGCATCATCTTCATCGCGCTCCTGCTCGGCGGCGGCATGGCCTTCGGTTCGTTCTATTGGTCGGACAGGATTGCCCTGCGCACGGCCGGTGCCCGGCTGGTGAGCCCGCAGGAGGCGCCGCAGCTGCATGGCGTGATCGACCGGCTGTGCGCGCTCGCCGACATGCCCAAGCCGCGGGTGGCGATCGCGCCGACCGACATGCCGAACGCGTTCGCCACCGGGCGGAGCAGCAAGGTCGCCGTGGTGTGCGTCACCTCTGGCCTGCTCCGCAGGCTGGATACGGCCGAGCTTGAAGGCGTGCTCGCGCATGAGATGTCGCACGTCGCGCACAAGGACGTCGCGGTCATGACGATCGCATCGTTCATCGGCATCGTGGCCGCGCTGATGATCAGGTTCGGCTTCTACTCCGAGCTTTTCGGCGGCGGTGGCCGCGGCCGCGGCGGGCGCGACAACAGCCAGTACACGCTGGTCGTCGGCTTGATCATGATGCTGGTCGGGGTCGTCGTGTACGCGATCAGCTTCCTGCTGATCCGTATGTTGTCCCGGTACCGCGAGCTTGCGGCGGACCGGTCAGGCGCGCTGCTGACCGGACAGCCGTCGGCACTGGCCAGTGCCCTGGTCAAGGTGAGCGGGGAGATGGCACGGATACCGACCAGGGACCTGCGGGCCGCGGAGCCGTTGAACGCCTTCTACTTCACGCCCGCGCTGTCCACGCAACGCGGTACGAGCCTGTCAACGATCTTCTCCACGCACCCGTCCCTGGAGAAGCGGCTGCAGGAGCTCGACAAGATCTCTCAGCAGCTCAGCAGTTAGAAAGCAGGCCATCCGTTGGGGTTGCTCGACACGCTGCTCGGCAGGTCCAAGCCGGTGCCGCCGAATCTGGATGCCCTGTTCGCGCTGCCCTCGGCCGCCTTGACGCTGCAGGCGGCGACCGACTTCGTGCCTACCGGCACCGGGTCGGTCTGCTTCCGTGCGGCCGAGGGGAAGGCGTTCACCGACATCGAGCATGATGTGCGCGACCTGCTCAACATGGGGGAGAACAAGGCTCCCGTCGAGCTGTCGTCGGACTCCTACGGCTTCAGCTGGCTGGTCTGCGAGCACTCCCCAGACGATATCGAGGGCCTGGTCACTGACCTGCATGCGGTGAACAGCTCGCTGGAAGCCGGCGGCTTCGGCTCGCAACTGCTCTGCACGGTGATCGGATTTCGTGACTCCTCGTCCCGCCGCCTCGGTCTGGTCTACCTGTACAAGCGCGGCACGTTCTACCCGTTCGTGCCGCTGTCGGGCGAAGGCAGGGACAACGCGACCGAGTTGCAGATCCGCGGTCGGCTCGCCAACGACCTGAAGATCGAGCCCGATCTGGGCCGCTGGTTCGCCATCTGGGGCGCGCCCGGCCTGTAGCAGGGCCGCCGCTAGGGCAGCGCGAGCATCTGGTCAAGCGCCGCCTTCGCCTGCCGCGCCACCGCGTCGTCTACGCTGATCTGATTCACCGCCCGGCCGCCGGCCGCCGCCTCCATCGCCCAGACCAGATGCGGCAGGTCGATCCGGTTCATCGTCGAGCAGTAGCAGACCGTCTTGTCGAGGAACACCACCGTCTTGTCTTGGTGCCTGGCAGCCAGCCGCTGGACGAGGTTCAGCTCGGTGCCCACCGCCCAGGCCGATCCGGCAGGCGCGCGCTCGATCGCGGAGATGATCTGCTCGGTCGACCCGATCTGGTCAGCGGCCAGCACGACCTCGTGCCTGCACTCCGGATGGACGAGCACCCGGACGCCGGGGACCCTGGCCCTGACGTCAGCCACGTTCTGTGCAGTGAACCGCCCGTGCACGCTGCAGTGGCCGCGCCACAGGATCATCGTCGCGCGGTGCAGCGCCCGCGGGTCGAGCCCGCCGCCCGGCCGGTGCGGGTCCCACACGACGCAGTCGTCCAGGCTCAACTCAAGCTCGAGCACGGCGGTGTTGCGGCCCAGATGCTGGTCAGGCAGGAACAGCACCTTGCTGCCCTTGCGCAACGCCCATTCCAGCGCGCGCTTGGCATTGGAAGACGTGCAGACCGCGCCGCCGTGACGTCCGGTAAACGCCTTGATGTCGGCCGATGAGTTCATGTAGGTCACCGGGATCACCGATCCGGAGATGCCCAGATCCTCCAGCTGCTCCCAGCATTCCTCCACCTGGGTGTAGGTGGCCATATCGGCCATCGAGCAGCCAGCCGCCAGGTCGGGCAGGATCACCCGCTGCGCTGGGGAGGTGAGGATGTCGGCCGACTCGGCCATGAAATGCACCCCGCAGAAGATCACGAACTCAGCCTGCGGCCTGGCCGCGGCGTCATGCGCTAGCTTGAAGGAGTCACCAGTGACGTCGGCGAACCTGATCACCTCGTCGCGCTGGTAGTGGTGGCCAAGTACGAACGCGCGAGCGCCGAGCGCTGCCCTGGCCCGCTCTGCCCGGCGCACCAGCGCAGGATCGGAGGCGGCGGGCAACTCGCCTGGGCAGGACACTCCGCGCTCTGCGTGCGGGTCGTCGGCCGCGCCCAGTACGAACAGCGGCAGGTCAAGCATGGCGGCCGGGACTTCGGCGCTGACGTGATCTGCCTGAACGGACATGGCGCTCACCTCGCAGGAGACTTATCGTCGAACTGACGATAGCCAGCATACCCGGACGAGTGAGCCGGTCACCTGGTAGGTGCCGGTCCGGTCGGCCGAGACAGAGCGCTCACTGCGGCTCAAGCGGAATGCCAGTGGCAGGCATATCGTTGGAATGCAAGGATCAGGCGGCGCACACTGGCGCCAGCTCACTAAAACCGCGGGAGCCATCCAGATGACCGTTGAGCACGACGTGACAGCGCAGGGAATTATTCTCACCGAGGTCGCCGCGGCCAAGGTGAGTAGCCTGCTCACCCATGAGGGTCGTGACGACCTCCGGCTGCGGATCGCCGTACAGCCTGGCGGCTGCTCTGGCCTGCGCTACCAGCTTTACTTCGATGAGCGGCAGGTCGACGGTGACATCGTGAGCACGTTCAACGGCGTTGACGTGGTCACCGACAAGATGAGCGGGCCGTACCTGTCCGGAGCGACGATCGATTTCGTCGACACGATCGAGAAGCAGGGCTTCACCATTGACAACCCGAACGCGAGCGGCTCGTGCGCGTGCGGTGACTCTTTCCACTGACGGGCATCCTGGCGGCGGCCCGCGGGTGGAGCCGCCGCCGGCGATGGCACGGCCCTCGCCGGCGCTGGCATGAATCAAGGCCGGCCGGGGCATGAAATGGCCGTGCCTGGCCCGGTAGCCTGGTTTCGCTGATAGGACAGCGCCGCCAGGATTGCCCGCAGGGTTGCGACCGGCCTAGGCCGCCAGCTGCTCGACGCCGCCGGAAGGACCGCCGTGCGCATCGCAGTCACCGGTTCCATCGCGACCGACCATCTCATGACATTTCCGGCCAGGTTCACCGATCAGCTGATGCCTGACCAGCTCGACAAGATCGCGCTGTCGTTCCTCGTCGACTCGCTGGAGATCCGGCGGGGCGGGGTCGCCGCGAACATCGCCTTCGGGCTCGGCTGCCTGGGATTGCGGCCGCTGCTCGTCGGCACGGCGGGCAGCGACTTCGCTGAATACCGGGACTGGCTTGAGCGCCACGGCGTCGATACCGCAGCAGTGCGCGAGTCGACTAGGCACCACACAGCCAGGTTCATCGGCACCACCGATGTCGACATGAACCAGATCGCCTCGTTCTATCCGGGCGCCATGACCGAGGACAGGGAGATCGACCTGGCTGAGCTGGCCGGCCGTGCCGATCTGGTGCTGATCGGGGCCAGCGACCCCGACGCGATGCTGGCCTTCACCAAGCAGTGCGTGCAGAACCAGATCCCGTTCGCCGCCGACACATCCTGGCAGCTGGCCAGGCTCGACGGCGAACAGGTCAGGTCGCTGATCACGGGCGCCGAGTACCTGTTCTGCAACGAGTACGAGGCCAAACTGACCGAGCACAAGACCGGCTGGACGCCGGCGGATCTCAGAGACCGGGTCGGAGCGCGGGTGACCACAGAAGGTGCTCGCGGCGCGCGGGTGGACCGGGCCGGACAGCCGCCGATCTGCGTTCCTGCCTTGCCGGGAGTTCAGCCGAAGGAGCCGACCGGTGCCGGAGATGCCTTCCGGGCCGGCTTCCTTGCTGCCGTTTCCTGGGGGCTGAGCCTGGAGCGGGCGGCTCAGCTCGGCAACCTGGTCGCCGCACTCGCGCTTGAGACAGTCGGCACCCAGGAGTACCGGCTAGAGCGGGATGCCGTCCTCAGCCGGTTCGCCGCAGCATACGGCGAGCAGGCCACCGCGGAACTCGCCAGCAACTACATCTGAGCGCCGCGGCCGGCCCGTGCTCCCGCGATCAGCGCGAACCGGTCACGAGTTCGGCTTCGGTGGCGTGTCGGCCAGCGAAGATACCGGTTCGGCTCACCGCCTGCCAGCGATGCCTTGTTCCGAGCAGGGCGGTCATCACCGACTGGATTGTCACCAGGTACATCAGCTGCCGGTAGAGAATCTGCTGCAGCGGCAGGATCCAGACGGCTCTGACCCGCTCGCCGTCCAGCGCCAGCGCGTAGCTGCACGCGCCCACCTGCAGGCAGTTGAACGACAGCCAGAACATGGCCAGCGTGAACGGGCTGAGGAACACCAGGCCGTAGATCGTGGCCAGGTCCACCACCGGGGCTAGCAGTGGCAGCAGCACCTGGAAGAACAGCAGGTAGGTCAGGCAGCGTCGGCCAACCCGCCCGGACGCTCCGCGCTGCCTGATCGCGCGCCGGTGCTTCCACATGGCCTGCAACGTCCCGTAGCACCATCGGTAGCGTTGCCGCCACAGCTGACGGAGCGTGCTCGGCGCTTCGGTCCAGGCAACTGCGGACTGCTCGTACACCACCCGCCAGCCCATGCGGCAAATCGCGATGGTCAGGTCGGTGTCTTCGGCCAGGGTATCGGCGCTCACCCCGCCGACCGTGGCAAGCGCCGCCCGCCGGAATCCCCCGATCGCGCCAGGCACGGTCGGGATGGTGCCCAGGATGTCGAACATCCGGCGATCAAGGTTGAAGCCCATCACATACTCAAGGTGCTGCCAGCGGCCCAGCAACCCGCCCCGGTTGGCCACCTTGGTGTTCCCGCTGACCGCGCCCACACCGGGCTCGGCCAGCCGGGCGGCTAGGCGGGCGAGCGCCCGCGGGTCGAAGACCGTATCGCCGTCGACCAGGACCAGGATGTCGTAGCTGGCGGCGGCGATGCCGCGGTTGAGCGCGGCCGGTTTGCCTGCGTTGCGCTGGCTGATCAGCCTGACGCCAGGCAGCCGCAGTTCGCGCACGATCGCCGCGGTGTTGTCGGTGGAGCCGTCGTCCACCACGACGACCTCGATGTCGCCGGGGTACCTGCTGCCGAAGATAGAGTGAACCGTTGCCGCGATGCCCGCGGCCTCGTTGTATGCCGGAATGACGACGGAGACACCAGGTGGGTATGGCCAGCCCGGCCGGCCAGGCAGGAAGTTACGCTTACGCCGGTGCCACCGGGCGAAGATCACCGTCATGAGCACCCTGGCGACCAGCAGGCAGCTGGCGATCAGCAGTCCAGCGGCCAGCAGCTGCACCGCGTAATCAGCCACCTGCTGCGTGAGCACCAGAGCCCGCCCGGTCAGGCGCTGGCTTGAGGTGGCCGGTACATCGGCGGCCGGCAGGCCAAGGCCGGCGGTGACCGTCACGAACCCGTACCCTCTCGCCTTCAGCTTGCTGATGATCTGCGGAAGCGCGCGGACGGTCTGGCTCCGGTCACCGCCGGCGTCATGCATCATGAGGATCGCGCCCTGCGTGCCGCGCGGCATCGCCGCGGCGACGATCTTGGCAACGCCCGGGCGCGCCCAGTCGCGGGTATCGAGGTTGTCGAGCACGATCAGATAGCCGAACTTGGCTGCACGCTGGTACGCGGTCCAGTCGGTCGCCGTGAGCGCGTCAGGACCGCCGCAGTACGGCGGGCGCAGCAAGTTCGTCCTGATGCCCGCCGCGCCCGCCAGGGCGTTCTGGGTGAGCGTCAGTTCCACCGGCTCACGCCAGCCGGCCGAGGCAAGGTTCAGATGGGTGTACGTATGGGAGCCGATCTCATCGCCTGCCCGCAGCTCGGCTTGGACCAGGCCAGGAGAGCTGGCCACATGCGCGCCAACGGTGAAGAAGGTGGCCGGGACGCGGTAGCGCGCCAAGATGGCGAGTATCTTCGGGGTCCAGGTCGGATCCGGCCCGTCATCGAAGGTGAGCGCCACGGTGCGTGGCCGCATCGAATAGCTGTACGGTCTGCTGCCTGTGGCGCTGATCACCGGCCTGCTGTCATCGAGCAGCGCGCTGGGGCCCGGTGCACCCGATGATCCGGCCAGGCCAGTTGCTTGGATGGTCTCGCCAAGCGCTCCGTGAGTATAGCCCTCGACTACCAGCCCGGTCGCGCAGACCAGAAGCACCAGGGCGACGAACGCCCAGTGCCCGCGGGGCGGGTGGACCTTCGCGTGCCGCGGCTCGCCGACGGGGGGAGTGGCAGGCTGACGGGCGGCAGAATCACGAGCGGCGGAATCGCGGCCGGGCG
>WNFX01000049.1_pt1 | contig 81549 bp, 79 predicted proteins | sample 5400111 | NCBI WGS metagenome assembly WNFX01 (sample SAMN13153363, study PRJNA577476) | soil metagenome | isolation source: 40 cm soil or saprolite under grassland replicate 1 | place: USA:California | collected 2016-06-15
GCGGCTCAGAGCCGAACTCGAGACCACCCGCACTCGTGTTGGGGCATGACGCGTTGACCTCGAACGCGGTGATTCCTTCCAGCGCTGTGAGCCGCTCGATTACCTGCACGTAGTCTGCGACGCTCGCCCCCGCGACGTTCACGATGATGCGCGCCCGGCGCAAGCGCCGCGCCAGCCACGGCAGCTCGTGCTCGGCAACCTGCGCGACGCCCGGATTCGCGAGGCCGACGGCGTTCAGCATGCCGCCACGGAACTCGGCGACCCGCAGCGCGGGATGGCCCTGACGCGGTTCCGGTGTGACGGCCTTCGTGACAACGCCGCCGAGCAGGTCGAGATCGATGACGCGATCGAGCTCCCGGCCGAAGCCGGCGGTCCCAGCAGCAAGCAGAATCGGATTTTGGAAATCGGTCCCGAAGAGATTCACCGCACTCACGGGCGCTCCGGCAGCTTCGGCCGGTCGCGATCGGGTGCGGGACGCGCTCCCCCGGGTGGTGGACGTGGCTGACCGCGCGCTGGACGCCCAGCCCCCCCCCTCAGCGGCGCGCGGTGTTCCGGTTCGTCGAGCCACGGACCCCGAGGACCCGGAATCGGAGCATCAAAGCGCGCTTCGGAGGGAGCGGTCGTGCTCTGCGCAAATTGCACGCCGAGCTCGCGCGCGAGGGAGTCCTCCGCCGCCGCATAGGCGACGCTTGGCTCTCCATGGAACACCCGCGTATAGGGCGACGCGGCGTAGCGCGTGTCCAAGACGTGCGCAATCGAATCACGGCGGTCGGGCAGGAGCGCGAGCGCCGCCACCAGCGCTTTGGGGGCGTAGAGCGAGCCGGTATCTCCGGCAGTCACATCGAGGAAGAGCTGGCCGGCGAGCGCAGGAGCACCCAGCGAATCGCGCGCCAGCTCAGCCATGCGGAAGCGCATGCCCGGCGTCTCGGGAACCGGGATGACGGCGGTGACGAGATCTAGCCAGCGCTTCGCCGCCGCGCCGGCGGCGACGACGCGCTGGAGCCGCGCCAGCTCAGCCGCGACCGGCGGCAGGTCGCTGCGGCTGGTCGCCCGCGCGATCACGACGCGTTGCTGGCCGACGAGCGCCATTCCCGCCTCGGCCGTTTCGACCGGCGCGATGCCGGCGGCCCGACGATACCGCGCCGCTGCCGCGTCGTAGTCAGCGTGCGCGAGACGACGCTCGGCGTCCGCGATCAGCAACTTGGCCTGCTCCGTGGGCGGCAAGCGGACGCGCCCGAGCATGCGATCCAACGCCGCAGACGCCGCGTCGGGTCCGCCGGTCGCGGCCAGCTGGGCGAGAAGATCCATCCGATCGGACTCGAATCGTGAACTGTTGTCGAGCGCGTTGAGCGCGGTCGTCGCGTCGGCCGGTCGCCCGGCCAACAGGTGCGCGCGCACCAGCGCCGGCAGGGCGGCCGGCTCCCGCGATCGTTCGAAATGCTTCACGGCAGCGTCATAATCGAACTGCTGCACCGCCGCCTCCCCCGCCAGGTACTCGGCGCGCGAGCGGCGGCCGCCATCTTTGGACGCGAGCGGCAGCGCCAGCGCCGCGGCGGCCTGCTGCGGATGGCGTGCGGCGAGCGCGCACTGGGCCGTCGCGAGCTCCACCCGCTCCCGCAGCGCCGGCTCCTTCACACTCGTGTCTGCTCGCGCGATTGGCTCGGCGGCATCCTGGCACGCGCCGGATCGGGCCATCCCCTCGACCTGCAGAACCAGCGCGTCGTCAGCCCAACGGCTGCGTGGATGACGCAGCACGACCGCTTCGGCCTTGGCAGCGGCAAGCGCCCACTGGGCGCGCGCTTCGGAGACTTGCCCACGCTCCTCGAGGTGCCGCGCATCCGAGGCATAATGTTCGGCACTCCACATGGCGTTGTAGTACGCGCAACCCGCCATCGACCAGATCAGGGTCAATGCGCGCCAGCTCCGGCCGGTCATCGCGCCTGCCCGCCTCCGGTCCCCACCGCGAGCTTGCGCTCGAACTCGAGCAGATAGGCGACGATGCCATCGGCGATCGCGGTGGCGATCTTGTGTTGTCCCTGGCTCGAGGCGAGGAACGCGCCGTCGCCAGGGTTCGTGGCGAATCCGGCTTCGACGAGAATCGCGGGCCGGCGCGCCGCTGCCAGCACCAGGAACGGGCCTTGCTGGACGCCGCGGTTTTCACCGGGATGAATCCCCGCCACTTTGCCCTGCACCAGCTCGGCGAGGCGCGCCGACTCGCGGAGATATTCGTTCAGCTGCAAGTCGTGCAGAATGAAGCCGAGCGATCCGCCCCCGTCGAGCCGGGGCGCCGTCTCGAATCGCAGCGCGGCGTTTTCCATCTGCGCCACGCGCTTCTGGTCTTCGGTCTTGGCGTCGGAGACGAAATATGTCTCCACGCCGTTCACCTGTGTCTGCCGCCGGCCGGCGGGCATCGCATTGACGTGGATGCTGACGAACAGATCACAATCGGCGCGGCAGAACAACGGCCGGTTCGCCAGGTCGATCAGCGTGTCCGTGGCGCGCGTGAGCACGACATTCAGGCCCCGTCGTACCAGCTCGTCGCGCAGCAGCTTGCCGATACCGAGCGTGATGTCCTTTTCCGTCAGGCCGCGCGGAAAGTGCAATCCCGGATTGCCGGGGTCGACCCCGCCGTGCCCCGGATCGACGACGATCGTGTGCAGCAGCCGCAGACCCGTGATCGGATTGGGCGCAGCGATGACGGCCGGCGGGAGGGGCGCGGGGGGCGCGACGGGCGGCGCAGTGCTGGCGATCAGCGGCAGAGACGCAACCGGACGTTCGTCGAGCCGGGCGAGCCACGGGTCCCAGCGGTAGCGGCCCGCGAGCAGGCGCGGCACGTGATCGGTGAGCCAGTGCAGCGGCAGGAAGAGGGTATCCCGGGCGACGTACGGCGCCCCAACCAGCGGATACGCCGCCCCTTCGTAACGCACAAAGGGCGACCCGATATCGAAGTCGAAGCTGTGATCTCCCAACGTCACGTGCGCGGACGACCCGTCCAGTGACACCGTCAACCCGAGGGGCTGAGCGAGCAGGACGGCCGCGACCGCGGCCGCACCCTGTTCATTCATCACGGGAATACTGACCTGGCCGCGCGGCGTGGTAATCAAGACTTGCTGCGGCACCAGGGCGGCGAGGAGCAGGAGAACCGTCATGACCGTCTCCCCTTCACGACTCGTGCCATCTCGCGTTCAGCGACACGCCGCTTCAAGTCCTCACGCTTGTCATGCGCCTTCTTGGCCTTGGCGAGCGCGATCGCGACCTTGGCCAATCCGTCCTTGAAGTAGACTTCGAGCGGCACGACGGTCAGACCCTTCTGCGTCGTCGCGCCCAGCAGCTTGCGGATTTCGCGCTTATGGAGGAGGAGTTTTCGCGAACGGGCCGGCGGCGGATTGTTGTAGCTGCCCGGCCCGTAGTGTGAGATCGTCATGCCTTCGAGCCAGACTTCCCCGTTGCGCACATGGGCGTACGCTTCACTCAAGCTCGCTTTGCGATCACGCAGCGACTTGACCTCGGTGCCACTCAGCACGAGACCCGCCTCCCACGTTTCCAGGAGATGGTAGTCGTGCCGGGCTTTGGGGTTCCTGGCGATGGAGATTTTTTCCACGCTATCGCAGGCAAGATACGCATTGACTTGGGGTTATACAACGATCTAGATTGCCGTTCCTCAAAAATTTCGCCGAAGTGGTGGAACTGGTAGACGCGCTGGCTTCAGGAGCCAGTGGGCGCAAGCCCGTGGGGGTTCGAGTCCCCCCTTCGGCACTCAGTATCTCGGGACCTCTGCATCCACCTCGCGTGACCAGGCGTCGATTCCTCCCGCCAAACTGCGCACGTTCGCGAATCCTGCTCCTTTGAGAATCTCGCGCGCCTGGAGCGAGCGTTGGCCGTGATGGCAATGCGTCACGATCTCTGCATGTCCCGGCAGCTCGACTAGCCGGCGCGGCAGCTCGCGCAGCGGAATCAGCCGGGCACCTTCGATGTAGGCGATCTGCGCCTCGCGCGGTTCGCGGACATCGAGCAGGACCAGATCGGGTTTACTTCCGCGCTCACGTTGCAGCTCCTGCGCGCTGATCTCCACCCCATCCCCCTTCCCTCGTCCCACCTCCCCACAAAATGCTTCGTAGTCGATCAACTCCTTGACGGTGGGATGCTCACCGCAGACCGGGCACTCGGGATCCTTTTCGAGCGCCAGCTCTCGGAACTGCATCCGTCGGCCATCGAACAACAGCAGCCGGCCGATCAACGGCTCGCCGAACCCCACGATCAGTTTGATCGCTTCGAGGGCCTGCAGCGATCCGATGATTCCCGGCAGGATGCCGAGCACTCCACCTTCGGCGCACGACGGCACGAGATCGGGCGGGGGCGGCTCGGCGTAGAGGCAGCGATAGCACGGCCCCTGTTTCGCGTAAAACACCGAGACCTGCCCATCGAACCGGAACACCGAACCGTACACATCGGGCTTGGCCAACAGCACGCAGGCGTCGTTCACGAGGTAGCGCGTGGGAAAGTTGTCGGAACCGTCGACGACGATGTCGAAGTCGCGAAGGATGGTGAGGGCGTTGGCCGACGTCAGACGCTCCGCGAACGTCGCAACTTGCACATGGGGGTTGATGTCGCGCAGGCGCGCCCGCGCCGATTCCGTTTTCGCGCTGCCGATGCCGGAAGTGCCGTGGAGAATTTGGCGCTGCAGGTTACTGAGATCGACGAGATCGAAGTCCACCAGTCCCAGCGTTCCCACGCCGGCGGCGGCGAGATACAACGCCGCCGGCGATCCCAGCCCGCCCGCGCCGACAAGCAGCACGCGCGCGTCGCGCAGCTTCGCTTGGCCTTCGAGACCTACTTCGGGAAGCGTGAGGTGCCGGGAGTACCGCAGCAGCTCCTCACGCGACAGCGTCGTCAATGGACCGACGCTACCCCGGCGATCTGATAGACCTGTGGCTCGGCATGCTGGAGGTCGGCCAGGCTCACGCTGGCGAGGACTTCGTTGATGCGCCGCTCGAGCATGCGCCAGACGGGACGAATGCTGCAGGCGGTCGCCGGATCGCAGCGCTCATCGTCCACGCGGTGGAGGTCACAGTTCACCTCGAAGGTCACATGCTCCGACGCTTCGATGACATCTTTCACGCTGACCTCCTGGGCGGGGCGCGCCAGCAGGTACCCGCCGCGGGCGCCACGCACCGATTCGACCAAACCGGCGCGCCGCAGGCGCAGCAAGATCTGTTCGACGTAATCGTGCGGGAGGCGTTCCTGCTCGGACAGCTCGCGGGCGGCGACGGGGCCCTGCCCCGACCGCCGGGCGAGATGACTTGAAACGATCAGGCCGTATTCCGCCCAGGTTGTAACGCGCATGGCCGGAATATGCGAGAGGGGTTATCGGGATTCAATGGGCGGGCTTACGCTGACCCCAGCCTGCAGGAGGAACGCGTTGCGATCGCTGCCGGCATTGCGCTGGAGCCACAGCACCCGGGCGTTGACGTTCCACATCAACGAATGGCCATGGACGATGTCGGCGCCAAGTCCGGCGTGCGCGCCCTGACCGATGCCACGATCGTCGCCGAGCAACGGGAACCCCGCGAGTAAAAACCCGATGTCGAGATACACGCGCCCCCAGGCGGGATGCAGAGACGGTTCATATGCGGGAGCGAAGAGCACGGCATACGGCTCGCAATTGCTCGGGCAGCCCGTTGTCACGCGCAACGGGGCGTAGTCGATCTGCAGGCCGAGCGAGCCGGCCTTCTTGGTATCGCGCCGGAATCGGACACCGAGCGTTGGGCCTCGCCCTTCCATCGGACCGCCGAGGCGTGGCAGGATCCCGACCGCGGGACCAAGCGTGCCGTTGAGCAATTGCGTCTGGCGTGGCTTCCCAAACGCAAGCGATATGTTGGCCCGGCCCTCCAGCGCCTGAATCGCGCTGTTGGGGACCTGAAAGAAGCGGCCTTCGACGAGGGCGGCGGCCTGCGTGCCGATGTTCAATCGCACGCCGAGACCGAAGCCCAGCCCGAATTCGTTGGTCGGCGTGGGCGGGGGAGTTGCGAGTCCGCAGCCGAGCAGCTTGATGTCCTGATCGGTGACGCGCGCCAGCCCGATGGCGGTCGACGCGAAGGGTGCGACGCCCTTGGGTCCTACCGGATAGTAGTTCGACTCCACGCCAACGAACGTCAGCTTGCGCACACAGTTGTCGCTCGACAGATCACCGTACCGGGAAACGGCGACACCAATTTCGCCGTCATCGCCGGAGAGCAACGCGAAGCTGCCGCCAAATGAGGTGAACGAATGACTGCCGCCGGAGCCGTCTTCGATCGAGATCGTCGACACGGTGGGACCGATGCGCGCGCGCCGTTGCGCGTCGGCATTTCCGGCGACTGCGAGCGCGACGAGGACAAGCGTCAGCGTACACATGGAGAGACTCACTTCACGAGCAAACCCACCACCAGCCCGGCCGCGTTCATGCGGATCAGCCACGCCCAGCAGGTCGCCATCTGCAGCGGCTTCGCCTTGACGTACCACACGCTGCTGCCGAGCGTCGCGAGACAAATCGTCGGCAACCACAGCACGGTGGCGAACTCCATACCGGCGAGCGGGCCGCCGCCGCTGACCCACAACGCGCCGCGGAACCGGCCGTAGAACCACGCGAACAGCAGGCCGAACACGAGCGACAGCACCGCCGACTTCACCAGCGCCGGGCCCATGAAGCGCTTCATCTCCTCCGGCGTCATCTGCGTGGCAAATGCCGCTCCGGCGGTGTTGAACACCTTGCTCCATACGACCCAGTCCACGAGGTACGCCACGACGCCTGCGATCAATCCGGCGATCCAGTTCATGCGCGCGTCTCCGTTGTGAGAGTCATTGCTTCTTCCGCTCCCCGGGCACGCCCAGCTCCGTCATCGCCCGCAAATCGAGGACTTCGTCGAGCTCCTTTCCTTTCAACAATCCCTTCTCGATCACCAGCTGGCGCACGGTGACATTCTTCGCCACGGCCTCCTTGGCCAACTTCGCGGCTTCGGCGTAGCCAATTTTGGGGGCGAGCGCCGTGACGAGCGCCGGGCTGCGCTCCAGCCAGTGCGCGCTCTGCGCGGCGTCGGCTGCGATGCCCTCGACGCAGCGCTCCGCCAGCACGCGCGTGGCGTTGCTGAGGATCATCATCGACATCAGGATGTTGTGGGCGATGACGGGCATCATGACGTTCAATTCGAGCTGCCCCGCCTCCGCGGCCGTGCTGACGGTGACATCGTTGCCGATCACCTGGAAGCAGACCTGATTCACCATCTCGGGAATGGAAGGATTCACTTTCCCCGGCATGATGCTGGACCCGGGTTGCACCGCGGGAAGCAGAATCTCGGCGAAGCCGGTGCGTGGCCCCGACGCGAGCAGGCGCAAATCGCCGGCGATTTTGCCGAGATCGGCGGCGTACGTCCGCAGGGCGCCCGAAAAGGCCGCAGCATCGCCCAGCGACTGCATCAATTGCACGCGGTCCTTGCCTTCGCGCAGCTCGAGGCCGGTCATCGCGCGGAGATGCTTGACCATGAGCGCCGGGTACTGCGGCTCCGCATTGAGCCCCGTACCCACGGCCGTACCGCCGATGCCGAGATCGCGCAGATCGTCGGCGGCACGCGTGATCCGGTCGCGGTTGCGCTCGACGGTGTGCCCGAACGCAGTGAATTCCTGGCCGAGGCGGATCGGCGTCGCGTCCTGCAGGTGCGTCCGTCCTGATTTCACGATATTGTCGAACGCCTTGCCCTTCGCGAGGAATGCGCGCGCCAGCCCCGTGAGCGACTCCGTGAGCGCCGCCAGCTGCGACAGCGCACCGAGCCGGATGGCGGTGGGAATCACGTCGTTGGTCGACTGCGCCATGTTGACGTGATCGTTCGGATGCACCGGCTTGTAGTCGCCCCGCTTGCCGCCGAGCAGCTCATTGGCGCGGTTGGCGAGCACCTCGTTGCCGTTCATGTTGTGCGACGTGCCCGCGCCGGCCTGATAGGGGTCTACGACGAACTGGTCGCGGTGGCCCCCGGCAAGCACCTCGTCGGCCGCCGCGATGATCGCATCGGCGAGCTTGCGGTCGAGACGTCCGGTTTCGCGATGGGTGAGCGCGGCGGCTTTCTTGATGAGGATGACGGCGTCGACGAAGGCGGGGAGAGGTCGCAGATTGGAGATGGGGAAGTTTTGCCGTGCCCGTTCGGTCTGGATGCCCCACAGCGCTTCAGTGGGGACCGGCAGCTCCCCGAGGGGATCACGTTCGATACGCGTTTGACCCACCGCCCCTCCGTCGATTCGACCGCCGTCCGTCTGGAGCCAGGAATCGCCCATGGAATCCCGTGAATTGATTCAGCATCTGCCGGACCGCGCCACGTTTCGACCCGACGCCATGACGAAGGTCGACTGTTTCCGATCGCATCGGCTCATCGTCGGGCTCAACTGCCTCGAGCCGGGTCAGGCGCAGGCCGCTCACACCCACGCCGGCGCCGACAAATTCTACGTAGTGCTACGCGGAAAGGCCACTTTCCTCATCGGCGAGCGCGAGGTCCCCGCCGGCCCCGGCGATTTCATTGCCGCGCCCGCGGGCATTCCGCACGGCATCGCGCGCGCCGAGGAGCGCACCATCGTGTTGATGGCGATGGCTCCCGCTCCTAGCGGCGGCGAAACCAGCCGACGGTAAACAGCTCCTTGGCGGCAGCCGCGCCATGCGTGCGCACCAGCAGGTACATGCCGAGCACGGTCAGCAGGATCGTCGTGTAGAACCGCCAGAGCAGCAGCATCGTCACCTGATGCCCGGGCCCGAAGTCTCCCGCGAAGCCCGACAGGAAAGCCACCTCGATGCCGCCCCCACCCGACGGCAGCGGCACCACCAGCGGCGCGTGCAACAGCGCCAACGATCCGAAGAACATGACGCTGAACGGCGGCGCTGCGGGATGGCCCCAGACCAGCGCCGGCAGAATCAACGCACGCGCCGCCAGGCTGACGACGGTCAGCAACGCGCCTCCAAACAACACCCACCACGGCGCCCGGCGCACGTGCGCCAGCGCGACACGCCATTGCCGCCGCGCGCGATGCCGGATCGCGCCAGGCCGCACCAACCGCTGCAGCGTCCAGATGACGAGCAGCGCGACGAGGGCGATCAGCTCGATCCCGAGCAGATCGCGCGCCAGGCTGTGCGTCAGGAAGCGATCCGCCGCCTGACTCCAGTCGGGGACATAGTACGCGACCAGCGCGACCGCCACGACGCCGAACACGGGCCATTCGGCGGCGACCTCAACCCCCAACGCCACCAGCGCCGTGACGACCCGCAACCCGGACCACGTCATGCCGAGGAACCGCGCCGGCTCCCCGCCGAGGCGGTTCGGGGTGAACGTCGAGGCCGCTTCACCGTAGAGGTTCAAACGCAGCGCATCGAGGAACGTCAGGCGCCCACCCGCGGCCGAGCTGGCGAGCTGAATGCGCCCCGCGCGGGCCGCGCAGTCGATCGCGAGCAGCAGGATGGCGAGGAGGTGGCTCAATCAGAACAATCGCCGAGCGGATACAAGAACCCGCAATTCGGACACGGATTCTTGCAGCCCCAGGGCTTCGGCTGTACGTCGGCACCGCAGCGCATGCACCGCGGCCGAGGTTTAGGCGCTTCGGTAGCTGCGGCTGAGGAAGGGATTCGTGCGGCGCTCCCGTCCGATGGTCGTTTCGGGTCCATGTCCGCTGTAAACGATGGTATCGTCGGGGAGCGGGAGCAACTCGCGCTCGATGCTGGCGATCAGCGTTTCGTAGTCGCCGCCTGGGAGGTCCGTTCGTCCAATCGATCCGGCGAACAGCACGTCGCCGGTGAAGACCACGCCATGGCCCACGAAGCAGACGCTGCCGGGAGAGTGCCCGGGCGCGTGGCGCACGTCAAAGCTCAGACCGCCGACCTTCAGTTGCTCGCCGGCAACCAGGGCGCGGTCGGGAGCGGGCTGCTCCTCGGGCGCGGCGAGACCGAACCACGCCGCCTGCTCCGCAACACCGTCATACAGCGGGCGGTCAGCCGGATGCAGGCACACGATCGCCCCCGTCTGACGCGCGACTTCCGCCACGCCGAGCACGTGATCGACGTGCGCGTGAGTGAGCCAGATGGCCACCGGCTGCGCTCCCGCCTGCTCGATCTTATGAAGAATCAGGCCCGCTTCCTGGCCGGGATCGACGATGGCGCACTGGTGCGTCTGCTCGTCGATGACGAGAAAACAGTTCTCGGCGAACATGCCGTTGGGGATGGGGACGATCTTCACTTCTTGCCTTTGCCGTCGCCCTGCTGCTCGCGCAGGGACTTGAGGTACTTCTCGACCGCGATCGCCGCCGTCGTCGCGTCTCCCACGGCCGTCGTGATCTGCCGCGTGACCTGACTCCGCACGTCGCCCGCCGCGAAGAGTCCGGCCATGGAGGTCATCATCCGGTTATCGGTGATCAGGTAGCCACCGGCATCGTGGTCCACGTGCCCTTCGACGAGCTGGGTATTCGGGTTGAACCCCGCGAAGATGAACACACCCCCGACGTCGAGATTGGAGCGCTCGCCCGTCGTGTTGTGCTGGAGCACCGCGTGCGTGACGCCCTTCACGTTGCCCACGATTTCCGGCACGATCGTGTTGCGAATGACCTCGATCTTCGGATTCGCGAACGCCCGCTCCTGCAGGAGCCTGGACGCGCGGAATTCGTCGCGGCGGTGCACCAGGTGCACCTTGCTCGCATAGCGCGTGAGATAGTCGGCTTCTTCGACGGCGGCATCGCCACCGCCCACGACGGCGAGGCGCTCCCCTTTGAAGAAGGCGCCGTCGCATACGGCGCAATACGAGACGCCCTTGCCGGCAAACTCCTTTTCGCCCGGCACGCCGAGCTTGACGGGTGTGCCGCCCGCGGTGAGGATCACGGCCTGACTGCGGTAGACGTTGCCGCGCGCGGTGTGCACGTCGAACCAGCCGCCCGAGTCCTTGCTGATGCGCTCCACGGTATCGGTCACGATCTCGGCGCCGAATTTCTTGGCGTGCTCCGCCATCTTCTGCGCCAGCTCCCACCCCTTGATGCTCTCGAAGCCGATGTAGTCTTCGATCAGATCGGTGTTGAGGAGCTCACCACCGGGCGCGCCACGCTCGATCGTGACGGCCGTGAGCATGCCGCGGCCGGCGTACAACGCGGCACACAGCCCGGCGGGGCCGGCGCCCACAATGACGACGTCGTAAATGAGTGCGTTGCGCTCAGTCATGGGTGTCTGAATTCCAGGCGCGGGGGATCGCCCTCCCCCGCCAGGGTGCGCGCCAACTGCGCGCGAAACCGAACCGTTTCGAATTCAATCTCGGGTCGCTGCGGGCCCGCCAGCTTCGCGAGCGCCGCTGCTCCAACCACGACCGTGCCGTGCCGGTTCCCGCGCGTCCGGTGGAGCAAAGCGGCGGCCGCTTGAATGAGGCCCTGCCAGATCTGCGCTTCGTCTTGCTTAATAATAGAACGCCAGACTGTTTCCAACGCTTCGTGAGCGAGCCAGAACTCGCCGCCATTAAACAGTTCCCGAGCATGTTCGAGGTACCGGCGACGTTCATCGGCGGCCATCGGCTGTCTGCCATCAGCCATCTGCGATCCGCAGCAGGTTAAGGGCACCGTGACAACTGGAGATCGTGCCGACCAACACCTCGGCAGGCGCGCCGCCCGCACCAGCCTGCTCGATGAGTCGATCGCCGGCCCGCACCGCGTCCGCCGCGAACATCCCGACGCCGAAGACTTGGTGCTTGCACACGAACAGCGCGGGCCCTGCTACGGGCCGGCCGGCCGCGCGCAGGCGTTGGGCGAGGTCGCGGACCGAGTCTGCCATCTCCCACGTGCGTGGCGCGCCGATCGCGGGACAGAGGGCGGGCTCGATGCAGTGCGTCGGGCAGATCCAGTCCGCCCACGAGACGTAACGGGTGTGGTCCGATCCCGGTCGGTCGTAGGGAGTCGGGAAATCACCGGGTACGGGCTCGACCGAGACTGCTCGGCTTGGCCATCGTCCGCGCGCTCTGCGTAGCAGCCACTCAAACATGAGATGGGGCATATGCGGAGACGGAACGATCTGATCAGCGCGTGCGTCGTGCGTCGTGCGTGGTGCGTCGGAAAGCCATTCGTCGAAGAACGACGTCCAATCCGTGGTGACGAATCTCCGATCTGAGGCTTCACCCAGGTCGCGCCTGGCCTGGCAATCCGGATTCCGATCCACAACGATGACAGTGCGATACTCGGCTTTGCCGCACGCTTTGGCTTTCGCGAGCTGCGACGCGTAGAACGTGCCGTAGCAGCCGCCGCCGACCACCACGACGTCCCTCAGCGGATGAGTCTCCCTCCGTCCACGACCAGCACGGTCCCGGTGGCGTAATCGGTGCCGGCCAGGAGAAACCGTACCGCCGCGACGATGTCCGCCGGGGACCCCAGGCGCTCGAGCGGCGTGGTCTCACGAATGTGCTCGCGCGCCTGCTCGTCCCAATCCTCCGGAAGCAGCACCGCCCCCGGGGCGACCGCGTTGACCGCAATATCCGGTGCCAGCGCCCGGGCGAGCGCTTTCGTCAGCATGACGACGCCGGCTTTGCTGACGCAGTGCGGGACATACGCGGGCCAGGGCTCCATCCCCGCGATGTCCGCCATGTTGACGATCTTCCCCTTGGCGCGGCGCAGATGCGGGATGGCACCCTGCGAGACGAAGAACATGGCGCGCAGATTGAGATCGAGCGTCGCATCCCAGCTCTCCGGCGTCACCGCCTCGACCGGCTGGCGCACCATGATGGCCGCAGAATTCACGACGACGTCGAGGCGCTTGAAGGCGCGCGCCGCCTGATCGGCGAGGCCGCGCGCGGCCGCCGCATCGCTCAAGTCGGCCCGCAACAGCTCGGCCCGCCGGCCGGTGCCTCGCACGGCGCGCGCCGTCTCTTCCGCGCCCGCTGCCGATCCGTGGTAGTGGACCGCGACGTCGCAACCGGATTGCGCCAGCCCGATGGCGATCGCCTGGCCGATCCGCTTTCCCGCTCCGGTCACGAGTGCAGCCGCACCTTCGAGCCGCACTAGTACGCCTTCCCCGTGACTGGCACGATCTGCCCCGTAATCCCACTGGCTTCGTCGCTCGCGAGGAACAGCACGGTATTCACCACCTCGTCCAGCTCGACGAGCGGGGTCTTGGTATCCGCCATCTGAGCGACGTTGTCGGCGGTCCGGACCGTGGCAGGCGCCACGGCGTTCACGCGGACATTCGCGTCGCGGTATTCCCGCGCGAGCTCGCGCGTGAGGCCGGCCACCGCCGACTTCGCAGCGCTGTAGGCCGACATGTGCATCAGGGACCGGACGACGGCGATGGACGCAAAGTTGACGATCGCGCCCCCCCCGCTGCCGCGAGACAGCAGCAGCGGCATCGCCGCCTGGCACATGAAGAACGCCGTCTTGAAGTTGACCGCAATCTCGCGGTCGAGAATCTCGGGCTTCACTTCGGTGAACGGGCCGAAGCTGAAGAATCCCCCCGCCACGTTGACGACGATGTCGAGGCCGCCGAAGTGCGACTGCGCCGCGGCGGTTGCCGCGCGCGCGGCATCCGGCTGCGTGAGGTCACCCGCCGACGCTTTGGCGGCAATGCCCTCCGCGGCAAACTCCTTGACGCGATCGGCCAGGCCGACCGCGTTGACGTCCGCCAGTAGCAACTTCGCGCCCGCGCGTCCGAAGCCGCGCGCTACCGCATGGCCGATCTGGCCGACCCGGCCGACGCCCGTGATGAGCGCGACCTTGCCATGCAGATCAGCCGGCACCGACGATGTCGTCCACGGGAGGGGCGCCACGCTGCGCGAATCGGACGGTTCCGTCCCGGCCGATGACGTAGACGGTCCGCTGAATTCCTTTGCCATCGTCCTTCAGCGCGTGGTATGCGCCGGCGATCGACCGCTCGGGATCGGAGAGGAGCGGAAAGTTGAACCGCATCTTCTCGACATAGCTGCGATGGCTGTCGACGCCGGCGGGGTTCACGCCCAGCGGCTGCATCTTGGCGGCAGTGAATTTGGCGATCTCATCGCGCACGGCGGAGAGTTGGCGGTTTCAGCCGGGGGTATTGTTGCCCGGATAGAAGACCAGCGCCACCGGCCCGTGCTTCAACAGGTCGCCGAGCGCGTAGGTCTTGCCGTCGGACGCGGCCGCGTTGAACGCCGGTGCCGTGCTGCCGATCGGTAGCGGTTCACTCATGTCCTTCCTGCCCTCCCCGTTTTCTTCGTTATGAGCTCCAGCCGGTGTTCGAGCTGCTCGAGCCACGTGTCGGGCACGCGCATCCCGCCCAACGGGGCGTGGCTTTCTCCGTACTCGCTCTCGCCGTGCCAGTCGGACCCGCCGCTGATGCCGAGTCCCAGCCGTTCGGCGATCCGCGTGAGCCGCTGCTCGACCGCGGGCGGGTGGCTCGGGTGCCGCACCTCGACGCCATCGAGTCCCTGATCCTGAAAGATGCGGATCTGGGCCTCCGTCCCATGATCACCCAGATGCGCTGCAACGGTGAGTCCGCCGACGTCGTGCACCAGTGCGGTGACCTCGTCGAGCCTGGGCAACGGCTTCTCCACGTAGGCGGCCCGGCCGCGGCCGAGGTAGCGCCGGAAGGCGTCGCCGATGGTGTCGCACACGCCCACGTCGACGAGCGCGCGGGCGACGTGCGGCCGCCCCAACGCCCCCCCCCCTCCTCCCCCGTCGCCGCCCATGAGCTGCGCCTCCACGTCGTCGAGCTCGATCGCGACACCGAGGCCCTGCAGCTTGGCGACGATCTGTTCGCCGCGCCGGCGGCGCGCGGCCCGCGTGTCGCGCAGAAACCCCTGCAGCCGCTCGTTCTGCGGCGGCAGGAACAGCGCGAGCACGTGCAGCTCGCCCCACGAGGCGCGCACGCTGAACTCGCATCCCGGAATCACGCGGACGCCGAGCTTCGCGCCTTCGTGCGCGGCGCCGGCCACGCCGTCGGTGGTGTCGTGATCCGTCAGCGCGATCGCCGCGAGATCGGCGGCGCGCGCCCGGCGCGCGACTTCCGGCGGTTCACACTCGCCGTCGGAGGCCGTCGAATGGCAATGCAGATCAATGTGCGGCGTAATCGGCCTCGGGGGCGGTCCACGCGGGCTGCGACTGGCGGAACAGCTCCAGCAGGTCGCGCTCGGAGAGCTCGGCGAACGCGCGATCGCTTGAGCGAGCGCCGAGCGGCGAGAAATGGGTGACGCGGCGGCGGCGCTGCGGCCCCGTCCCATGCTCGAAGATGAGGCCGAACTGATCCCGGCCATAGACCGTCACGCGGCCGGAGGGATACACCTCCCAGCGCTCGCCCTCTACTGTGATCGTTCGGCGGGCCATACGCTCACCTCCGACCAGAGCTCCCAGGCATCGGGCGCGTACGTCGCCAATGCCTGGAGCCGCTTTTCGAGCTTGATCTCCTCCGGCAAACGCGAGGCCTGGGCGCGGTGCGACATCTCGGTTGGGCTCTCCGAGAACTCGATGAACAGGCGCGGATCCTTGGCGTTGCGGTACAGCCAGATGCGCTGCCCGCGCGCCTCGGCGAACTGGCTGAGCTCCCGCAGCGTGTTCACGTACTCCGTCTCATTCTGCGTGGGCACGCGCACGCGCGCGGCAGTCAGGACTTTCGGCATGCTCACACCGCTCCCTCGGGAAACTCCTGCAGCAGCCGCTTGACGTCGGCCAGGAACTTATCGGCATCGGCGCCGTCCACCACGCGATGGTCATAGGACATCGTCAGCATCCCCATCGTGCGGATGGCGATCGAGTCCGCGCCGTCGGCCGCGGTCACGACCTTGGCACGCTTCTCGATCGCGCCGACGCCGAGGATCGCGACCTGCGGCTGGTTGATGATCGGAATGCCGGCGAACGGCCCAAACCCGCCCGGATTGGTGATCGTGAACGTGCCGCGCTGAATGTCGTCGGGCAACAGCTTTTTGGTGCGGGCGCGCTCACCCAGGTCGTTGATCGCCCGCGCGATGCCGATGAGCGACAGCTCGTCGGCATGCTTGATCACCGGCACGATCAGGCCCCAGTCGAGCGCCACTGCGATGCCGATGTTGACGTCCGCACGGTAAATCGTGCTGTCGCCGGACACCGCGGCATTCACGACCGGATGCTGGCGCAGGTTCTCGGCGCAGGCCTTCGCGATAAATGCGAGAAACGTGAGATTCACGCCGTGTTCGGCATAGCTCTGCTTCGCTTTGCCGCGCAGCTGCGCCACGCGCGTGAAGTCCACCTCGAAGAAGCTGGCGACATGCGCCGACACGCGCTTCGACATCACCATGTGGTCGGCGGTGATCTTGCGGATCTTGGACCACGGCTCGACGCGGTCGCCGGGCCAGGGCTCGACGCTGGGGTGCTGCACTGCACCTGCTGCCTGCGTGGTGCGTGGTGCGTCGTACGTGGGCGCCGCGGTCGGAGCCCGTTCGATATAGCCGAGGATGTCCTGCTTCGTCACACGGCCCGCCAAGCCGCTGCCCGGAATGCGTGAGATGTCCACGCTGTGCTCGGCGGCGATCTTGCGGACGAGCGGCGTGGATTTGGTGCGGAGACGCTGCTCGGCGGTTTGGACGACCCCACCGTCGCCGTCGCTGCGCTTTGCTGTCGGGGCTGGTGCTGTGGGCGCCGCAGCTCTAGGAGCCTCGGGTTTCGGTGCGGGCGGCGGTGGCGCTTGAGACTTCGGCGGCTCGGGTGGCTTTGACGCCGTCGCTCCTGCTTCCGTCTCGAGAACGGCGACCAGCGTCTGCACCGGCACCGTCTGCCCCTCCTGCACCTTGATCTCGGCAAGCACGCCGGCGGCCGGCGCCGGAATTTCCGCGTCGACTTTATCGGTCGAAATCTCGAACAGGGGCTCGTCCCGTTTCACCGTGTCGCCGACTTTCTTGAGCCACTTGCTGAGCGTGCCCTCGGCGATGGATTCACCCATCTGAGGCATCAATACATCCACACGTGCCATTGTCGCTCCGTCAGTACGCCGCGAGCCAGCGCGCGGCCTTCACAATGTCGTCCGTCTGAGGCAACACGAAGTCTTCCAGCGTCGGCGCGTACGGCAGAGGCACGTCGTGCGCGGTCACGCGCATGATCGGCCCGTCGAGCCACTCGAACGCCCGTTCGTTGATCCGCGCGGCGATCTCGCCCGCAATGCCGCCCGTGCGCGTGTCTTCGTGCACGATCAGCACCTTGTTCGTCTTTTTCACCGTGGCGACGATCGCGGCATCGTCCATCGGCAGCAGCGTCCGCAAATCGAGAACTTCCACGGATACGCCGTCTTCCTTATCGAGCTTCTCCGCCGCCTCGAGCGATTTCCACAGCGTCGCGCCGTAACTGATGATGGAAAGATGCTTCCCTTCGCGCGCCAGGCGAGCCTGCCCGATGGGGGTGAGGATCTCTTCGCCTTCGGGCAGCTGGTCCTTGATCCGGCGGTACAGCCACTTGTGCTCGAGATAGAGGACCGGGTCCTCGTCGCGGATCGACGATTTGATGAGGCCCTTGGCGTCCCGCACCGTCGCCGGATAGACGATCTTGAGGCCCGGCGTGTGGAGAAAGGCGGCCTCCGGGTTTTGCGAGTGGAACGGGCCGCCGCGCACGTAGCCGCCGCACGGCCCGCGCACCACGATCGGCGTCGCCAGTCCCGCCCGGTAGCGCGCGGTCGCGACGTAGTTGGTCAGCATGTCGTAGGCGCACGAGATGAAGTCGATGAATTGCATCTCGGCGACCGGTCGCAACCCCATGTGCGCCGCTCCCGCCGCCGCGCCGACGATAGCCGCTTCCGAGATCGGCGTATCGATCACGCGCGACTCGCCGAAGCGCTTGCTGAACCCTTCGGTGACCTTGAACGCGCCGCCGTACAACCCGACGTCCTCGCCGAGGATGAAGACGCGCTCGTCGCGCTCCATCTCCTCCCACAGGCCTTGCCGCAGGGCTTCGAGAAATGTGACTTCGGCCATCACAGCACCTTGAACCAGAGTTTGTCGGCAGCGGGCGGATCGACATACACGCCCGGCAACGCAGTCTCGGCCTCGGGCAGCGGCTCGTCGACGCACGCATCCGTCGCCTGGTCCACTTCGACGCGCACGCGGTCGTCGATGTCCTTGACGTCACCCTCGGCAACGAGGTCGGCTGAGAGCAGTCGCTTGGTAAAGCGGTCGACCGGATCGTTCTCGCTGGCCCAGCGGTCCAGATCGGCTTTCGGGACATAATGCTGATCGTCGTGCTCGGCGTGCCCTTTGCGGCGGTAGGTCTTCACTTCGATGAAATGGACGCCCTTCCCACGCCGCGCCCGCTCGACCGCGAATTGCGTCGCTTCATATACCGCGAACACGTCGTTACCGTCCACGGTGACAGACGGAACGCCGTACCCCTTGGCCTTCTCAGCGATGTCCTTCACCGCGAATTGCTTTTCGGGCGGCGTCGAGTAGGCCCAATGGTTGTACTCGCCGATGACCACGAGTGGCAACCGCTGGACGGCGGCGAAGTTCAATCCCTCGTGGAACGTGCCGGTCGACGTGCCGCCATCCCCGATGTACACCAGTCCGACGCGTGGCTCCCGGCGCAGCTTGAAAGTCAGCGCGATGCCGGCCATCACCGGGATCATGTCACCGAGGTGTGAGATCTGGCCGAGGTAGCCTTTCTCGAGGTCGTTGAAATGGACGTTCAGCTCGCGGCCGTGGGTCGGGCTTTCGGCCTTGGCCATGTACTGCCGCAGGATCTCGAGCGGCTGGGCACCCATCACCAGCAGCGAGCCGAGGTTACGAATCAGGGGCGAGAGGATGTCCTTGTGGCGGCCACGCTCGAGCGCATACGCCGACGCGACCGACTCGCCTTCCTGGCCGAGGGAGCGAAACAGCCCCCCGATGACCTTGGTCTGCCGGTAGAGGGCGACCAGGCGCTCTTCCAGCGTCCGCGTGAGTCGCAGGTAGTAATAGATCTCGAGGAGCTGATCGGCCGACAGGACCGCCCCGGAGGAGGTGGCTGCCGTCGGCCGCGTCGCAGGAAGAGCCATGGCCCTACATTATAGCGGGAGGGGGAAAGCCATGGCGAACGTCAAACTGCGCATCAGCGGAATGACTTGCGGCCACTGCCAGGCCAAGGTCGAGAAGGCATTGAAGGGTGTGATTGGGGTCTATTCCGCCATCATCGATTTGCCGGACGGCGAAGCGGAAGTCGATTTCGACGACGACTCAGTGACGACCGATCAGCTCGTCGCGGCGGTGGCCAACGCAGGCTATGGAGCGAAAGTCGCGGGCTAGTACGCGCCGCGCATCACATGCGCGGGCTCGACGAGCTTGTGGACCTCGGCGAGAAACCGCTTCGCGAGCTTGTCGAGCTCTGATTCTCCCACCTGATCGGTTGCCACTTCCACGAACGTGTAGTGACCGCCTTCGGGCCGCGCGCTGATCGTGATCCGGCCCAGCGTGCCATGATACGCCCGCCGGCGCGGCGACTCCTCGGCCGGCGCCAGCCGCCCACCGAAGAAGCTCTTGGCCACGTCGAGCACCGCTTCGGGGCTCGCGCTAGTTCTGTGGAAGTATCGCATGCGTCGCCACTCCCCGAGTTTTGAATCCGCGCAGCGTCAGACTGTTGAGCACGACCGAGAGGCTCGACCACGCCATCGCCGCGCTCGCGAGCACGGGCGACAGCAGCCAGCCCGTGACAGGATACAACACACCGGCGGCGACGGGAATGAGCAGCACGTTGTAACCAAACGCCCAAATCAGATTCCAGCGAATCGTCCGCATGGTGCGGCGCGCCAGCTCGATCGCGATGAACACGGCGCGCAGGTCCCCCCGGATCAGCGTCACGTCCGACGCCTCCATGGCGATGTCGGTGCCGGTGCCGATCGCGATGCCGATGTTCGCCTGCGCCAGCGCCGGCGCGTCGTTGATGCCGTCGCCGACCATCACGATGTCTCCGCCCTGGCGCTGCAGCTTCTTCACGAGATCGGCTTTCTGCGACGGCAACACCTCGGCGATCACCTCGTCGATCCCGACCTCCGCCGCGACGGCTTCCGCGCCCTTGCGCGAATCCCCCGAGACCATGACGACCGGAATCCCGCGGCGCTTCAACAGCTCCACCGCCGTCTTCGAGGTCGGCTTGATCGGATCGGAGATCGCGATGACGGCGTAGACGGTGTTGTTCACGACGCAGATCACCGGGGAGCGGCCCTGCGCCGCGAGGCGATCGGCGTCGGCGCCGAGCGAACCCAGCTCGAGGCTGCGCTCGCGGGCGTGGCGCAGCGAGATCACTTCGATGATGCGGCGGTCGACGGTGCCGCGCACGCCCCTGCCCTCCATCGCGGCGAATTTCTCGACCGGCAGCAACGTGACTTGCTTGTCCTGCGCCGCTTTGAGAATCGCGAAGGCGAGCGGGTGCTCCGAGCGCTGCTCGACAGAGGCGGCCCACTTCAACACGTCGGCGGGGCTGATGGGCGTGCCGTCGGGCTTCTTGGCGGTGACGATGTGCGTGACGGCGGGCTTGCCCTCGGTGATCGTGCCGGTCTTGTCGAGCAGCACGGTCCCTGCCCGGGCGAGGCGCTCGAGCGCTTCGCCGCTGCGGATCAGGATGCCGTACTCCGCCGCCTTGCCTGTGCCCACGAGAATCGCGGTGGGCGTCGCCAGGCCCAGCGCGCACGGGCAGGCGATGATCAACACGGAAACGAACGCGACCATCGCGTAGACCAGGGCCCTCACCTGGGGCTGCGGCCCGAGGCTGAACCAGCCGACGAACGCCGCGATGGCGAGCGCGATGACGATCGGGACAAAGACACCGGCGACGCGGTCGGCGAGCTTCTGGATCGGCGCCTTGGTCGCCTGGGCGTCTTCGACGAGCTGCACGATCTGGCCGAGCGCGGTCTCCTTGCCGACGCGCGTGGCGCGGAACGTGATGCTCCCCGTCGTGTTCAGCGTGCCGCCGATGACTTCATCCCCCGGCTTCTTCGCGACCGGCATCGGCTCGCCGGTGAGCATCGCCTCGTTCACCGCCGACGCGCCCTCGGTGACCAGGCCGTCCACCGGGAGCTTCTCGCCCGGTTTGACGATCACGAGATCGCCAACCACGACGGCCTCGACCGGGATCTCGGTCTCGTGCCCTTCGCGAACCACGTGCGCGGACTTCGCGCGCAGCGCCGCCAGGCGGCGGATCGCTTCGGAGGTGCGCCCCTTGGCACGCGCCTCGAGCAGGCGGCCGAGCAGGACGAGCGCGATGATCGCGGCGACCGCTTCGTAGTAGACGTCGGCAGGCAGTCCCGCGCGCAGGAACAGGTTCGGCGCGGCGGTCGCGACGAGGGAATACAGGTACGCCGCGCCCGTGCCGACGCCAATCAGCGTGTTCATGTCGGCCGTGCGGTGGCGGAACCCGCTCCACGTGCCCTTATAGAACTGCTTGCCGGACCACGCGACGACCGGGAGCGTGATCACGGCAAGGCCCCACGTGATCCAGTCGAGCTGCAGGATCCAACCCCGAGCGGCGATCCAGTCGCGCAACGAGACGGCGAGAGGCATGAGCAGCCGGCCCAGCAGATCGACCTGCTTCATCGTGCCGTTGTCGCCCATGGGGCGATCGGCCATGAGCAGCATCGATCCAGCCATTGCGACGACGGTGACGACGGCGGCGACGACGAACTTCCAGGCCAGCGCGCGAATCTCCCGGCTGCGCGCGATGCGCTCGCGCTCCAGCGGATCCTCGGCCGCGATCGGCGCCGCGACTTCGAATCCGGCATTCACGACGGCCTTCTCCAGATCCTCCGCGCTCACGACACCGGGGACGTAGTCGACGGTCGCGGTCTCCGTGGCCTGGTTGGCGACGGCGCGGATCACGCCGTTCACGCTCGCCAGGGATTTCTCGAGGGGGGCGACGCTGGGGGCGTAGTGCAGGTCGGTGATGCCGAATGTGACGCTCGCCTTGCCGCAATTGTAGCCGGCCTCGCGCACCGTTTTGATGAGCTGCCCGACATTGGTCTGCGCGGCATCGTATTCGATCGCCGCCTTGTTGGTCGCGAAATTCACGCCGGCCGATGCCACACCCGTCGCGCCGGCGAGCGCCTCCTGCACTGTCGCGGCGCAGCTGGCGCAGGTCATTCCTTCGATCGGGAGCACGATCCGCGCTTTACTCATGGCCGGCGCCGTGGAACTTGTGCGGCGAGGACGCGGCGCGGCGCTCGCCCGGTGGCTCCACGACGAGCAGCCCCTTCAGCATGTTCATGCCGCAGCGGAAGGGATACTCGCCCGGTTGCTCCGGCGTGAATTCAATCGTGGTGGTCTGGAACGCAGGCAGCTGCTGATCGATGCCGAACCGCTCGAACACGACCCGCTCCGAGCAATCGGCGGTCTCGTCGCGGTAGAACTGCAACCGCACCGGCTTTCCCGCCTGCACGACGATCGTGTCGGGCGTGTAGCCGCCCTTGACGATCACGCGGACCTCTTGCACGCCGCCGGCGGCCGCCGTCGCCGCTACCGCGCTGCCGCGCGAGAAGAGGAAGTACCACAGCACCCAGACGATGGCGACGGCGCCGAGCGCCGTGACGGCGATCTGGGTGGACGTCATGCGCCCTCCCCTCCCGTTAGCGGACCCGAGCCTTCGCGGGAGACGACTCGATGCGCATGGCGTAGAACGAGCGCCACACGAACGCCAGCGCGATCACGAGGAAGGTGGCGGCCAGCACCAGGCTCAACATGGCGCCGCGCTCGGCGGTCAGCGAGACCGCCAGCTCCACCGCCAGCAGACCGAACAAGGTGGTGAACTTGATGATCGGATTCATCGCCACTGAGGAGGTATCCTTGAACGGATCGCCGACGGTGTCGCCGACGACGGTCGCGTCGTGCAGCGGCGTGCCTTTCTGCTTCAGCTCGGTTTCGACGATTTTCTTCGCATTGTCCCAGGCGCCACCCGCATTGGCCATGAAGATGGCCTGATAGAGGCCGAACAGCGCGATCGAGATCAGGTAGCCGATGAAGAAGTACGGCTCGAAGAACGCGAACGCGAGCGTCGCGAAAAAGACGGTCAGGAAGATGTTGAACATCCCCCTCTGCGCGTACTGGGTACAGATCGCCACCACCTTCTTGCTGTCCGACACCGAGGCCTTGGTCGTGCCCTCGAGCCGGATGTTCGCTTTGATGAACTCGACGGCGCGATAGGCGCCGGTCGTCACGGCCTGCGTCGAGGCTCCCGTGAACCAGTAGATCACCGCGCCGCCGGTGATCAACCCGAGCAGGAACGGCGGGTGCAGGATCGACAGGTTGGAGAGCAGCTCGGGCTGCAACCCGCGGGTGAGCGCCACGATGATGGAGAAAATCATCGTCGTGGCCCCCACGACCGCCGTGCCGATCAGCACGGGCTTGGCGGTCGCCTTGAACGTATTCCCCGCCCCGTCGTTCTCCTCGAGATTCTCCTTGGCGCGCGCGAAGTTCGGGTCGAACCCGAAGTCCTTCTTGATCTCGGCGCGGACGTTCGGGACTTGTTCGATCAACGACAGCTCATAGATCGATTGCGCGTTGTCGGTGACCGGTCCGTAGGAATCGACCGCGATCGTCACCGGCCCCATGCCCAGAAACCCGAAGGCGACGAGCCCGAACGCGAACACGGCCGGCGCCAACATCAACCCGCCGAGTCCGGTCGTGCTCACACCATACGCGATCGCCATGAGGGTCATCATGGTCATCCCTAACCAGAACGCGCTGAAGTTCCCGGCGACGAAGCCGGAGAGGATGTTCAGCGAGGCGCCGCCCTCACGCGACGAGGTCACGATCTCGCGGGTGTGGCGCGAGCCGACCGAGGTGAACACCTTCACGAACTCGGGAATGATCGCGCCGGCCAGCGTGCCGCAGGTGATCACCAGCGACAGCTTCCACCACAGGGTGGCGTCGCCGCCGACGGTCGGGATCAGGAGCCGCGATACGAGGAACGTGAGGCCGACCGAGACGAGCGACGTCAGCCAGACGAGCGTCGTGAGCGGCGCCTCGTAGTTCATGTGGTCGGCGGTGCGGTACTTCGCCTTCGCGACGGCGGCGTTCAGGTAGTACGACACGCCCGAGGCGACGATCATCATCACGCGCATCGCGAAGATCCACACCAGCAGCTGCACCTTCACGAGCGGATCGTGCACCGCGAGCAGGATGAACGAGATGAGGGCGACGCCGGTCACGCCGTAGGTCTCGAAGCCGTCCGCGCTGGGGCCGACCGAGTCGCCGGCGTTGTCGCCGGTGCAGTCCGCGATGACCCCGGGATTGCGGGCGTCGTCCTCTTTGATCTTGAAGACGATCTTCATGAGGTCGGCGCCGATGTCGGCGATCTTGGTGAAGATGCCGCCCGCCACGCGCAGCGCCGCGGCGCCCAGCGACTCGCCGATGGCGAATCCGATGAAACAGGGGCCGGCGTAGTCGCCCGGGATGAACAGCAGAATCAGGAGCATCAGCAGCAGCTCGACGCTGATCAACAGCATCCCGATGCTCATCCCCGCCTTCAGGGGAATCGCGTGGTTGGGATACGGCTTCCCGGTCAGGCTGCCGAACGCGGTGCGCGAGTTGGCGAACGTGTTCACGCGGATGCCGAACCAGGCCACGCCGTAGCTGCCGGCGATGCCGATCAGGCTGAACAGCAGAATGATGATCACCTTCATCGCGGGGAAGCCGCGCACGACGGCGCCCGCCGCGTCCGTCGTCTGCGCCAGCGTGCCGAAGTACAGCGCGACGATCGCCCCGATGAAGAGCCACAGGATCAACAGGAAGCGGCCCTGCGTCAGCAGGTACGTCTTGCAGGTCTCGTAGATCAGCTCCGAGATCTCGCGCATCGCGCGATGCACCGGGAGATTCTTGAGCTGCGTGTACGTCGCGAGCCCGAAGAGCAATCCCAGCGCACAGATCACGAGCCCCCAGAGCAGCAACGCGCGCCCGCCGATGCCGCCCAGGAACACGGCCTGGTTCAGATTGGGAAGGACGAGGGCAGCCTCGCCCCCTCCAGCGTGCTGCTGCAGTGCCAGGAACGTCATCGACGGAGACTCCTAAGGACGGAAGGATTATCGGTCGGCGTACTCGTAGTACTCGACCCCGAGGTGCGTGATCTGCTCCTCACCCATCATCCAGCGCAGCGTGTTCTTGAGCTTCGTCTGCTGAATGAAGAGGTCGTGCTCGGCGTAGAGGCCGGCGGCGAATTGCGGGCTCTTGAAGTAGAACGACAGCCATTCCTGAATGCCCGACAGCCCGGCGCGGCCCGCGAGATCGAAGAAGAGCGCCAGATCGAGCACGATCGGGGCGGCGAGAATCGAGTCGCGGCAGAGGAAGTCGACCTTGATCTGCATCGGATAGCCGAGCCATCCGAAGATGTCGATGTTGTCCCACCCTTCCTTATTATCACCGCGGGGCGGGTAATAGTTGATGCGCACCTTGTGGTAGACCTTGCCGTACAGCTCGGGATAAACCTCCGGCTGCAGGATATGCTCCAGCAGGCCGAGCTTCGACTCTTCTTTGGTCTTGAATGATTCGGGGTCGTCCAGGACTTCGCCGTCGCGGTTGCCGAGGATGTTGGTCGAATACCAGCCCGAGAGCCCGAGCATGCGCGCCTTGAACGCCGGCGCGAGCACGCTCTTCATCATCGTCTGGCCGGTCTTGAAGTCCTTGCCGCCGATCGGCACGCGGCGCTCTTCGGCGAGGCGCTCCATGACCGGGATGTCCACCGTGAGGTTGGGCGCGCCGTTCGCGAACGGTATGCTCTCCATCAGCGCGGCGTAGGCATAGAGCATCGACGGCGCGATCGACTGATCGTTCTGCTCCATCGCCTGCTCGAACGACTGCAGCGACTGATGGGCGGGTCCCGGCGTCAGGAACACCTCCGTCGATGCGCACCACACCACGACGAGGCGATCGACCCCCGCGCTCTGCTTGAAGTTCCGCATGTCCTCCCGCAGCTGCTCGGCGAGCTCGCGCTTGTTCTTGCCGCGCTTGACGTTGGTACCCTGCAGGCGCTTCACATAGTACTGATCGAAGACGGCCGGCATCGGCTTGATGCCTTGCAGGAAATCCTTGATCGGCTCGAGATGCTCGTGCCGGTCGAGCACGCCCGCTTTCACCGCGGCGGTGTAGGCGTCGTCGGGGATCGGGTCCCAGGCGGCGAAGACGAGGTCCTGCAAGTCCGCGAGCGGAACGAAGTCCTTGATTTTCGGCGCGCGTTTGTCGGTGCGTTTGCCGAGCCGGATCGTCGCCATCTGGCTGAGCGAGCCGATCGGCAGCGCGCGGCCGCGCCGCACGTTTTCGACGCCCGCGATAAACGTCGTGGAGACGGCCCCGAGGCCGACCAGCATCACACCCAGTTTTCCCGTGGCCGGCGCGATCTCCCGCCCGCCGCCTGTCGCTACCGCCGGTTGCTGCCGTGCCATCAATGTCCCTTGCGGCGTGCGGCCGCCATTCCAGGCAACGTCTCACGTTTCGGAACCGGCGAGGGTGGCGGCGCGCCCCGCGCCACGCGCGCGACGTGCACCACTCGCTGGATCACCGTGATCGCGGAGACGAACGCGAGCACCGCCACAATCCAGAACAGCACGAGACCGGGGCGCCCCGGTCCCGCGCCCAGTACCAGCGCCGGCACGCCGAGCAACAGAATGCGCTCCGCGCGTTGGGCAATGCCGACCTTGTTCTCCACGCCGAGCGCTTCGGCCCGCGCCCGCGTGTACGATACCAGGAGCGATGCGACGAGCGCGACCAGCCCGGCTGCGAGGGCCCGCGGTTTCATGTCGGCCGGCAACGGGCCGGTCAAAAAATAGAAGATCAGCCCCGCAAAAACCGCCCCCTCGCCGACCCGGTCGAGCGTGGAATCGTAAAACGCGCCGAACGTCGTGATCTTGCCGCCCTGCCGCGCCACCTGCCCGTCGAGAAGGTCGAATATCCCACTGATCAGCAGCAGCAATCCGCCGAGCCTGATGGCGCCGGTGCCGAACGCCACGCCGGAACCGACCACCACCAAGGTTCCCACGGTGGTAATCGTATTCGGATGCACGCCGCTCGTGATGAGCAGACGCGCCAGCGGTCCAATCAACCTGACAAAACCGTCCTTGACGCGCTGGGGAATGACATTCATGCCGGGGGGAAGCTAATCGCCCGCCGTAACGGCGGTAGGGTTAGCGAGGCGTGATGGTGCCCGTCACCTCGACGACGACAGGGTAGCCCTCCAGCCGCGATGGGATTCTGCGTTTCGTATCCGGGCGGGGGTCGGCCACAAGCACCTTAATGCAACGCTGGCCGTCGCATGACCCGACTGCCGTTCCAACAACGCCAGGCAGCGCCATCAGGGCATCGGTGTGCGCGGCGAGAACCTCATCGATGCTCCGAGCGGTCACGACGGCTCCTCCCTTGGGAACGCCCGAACAAGCCAGTCCCAAGGCCAGCAGCAGCGTCGGGAGGGCGATCTTCAAAAGCGCTTTACCGTAATCGAATAGCCGTTACTGCTGCCATCCGGGTCGTGATTTGCGGCCGGCTTGTAGACAGCCCCCGTCAAGGTCATCCCGCTCACGGAGAACGAGACCATCCGCGTCGCGATCGGAATGGACGAAAGGACGACCGTACACGTGCCCGTCTCGCTCGTCACGCACTGACTCACACTGGAGCCGGGATACCAGCTGCCACTCACCGTCACGCCGCCAAACAGACTGTGCTTGGCGTCGTGGGCGGTGATCGTGACGGTCGCCGACCAGACGTCCCCGGTGGTCGCGGTCGCGGCGACACCATCGAGATTACCCACGTGCATACTCGGCGGGTTCACGGCGATGCCGATGGCGCGGGCGTTGTTGCTCGAGTTGTTGTCCACGAACTTTTGCGTCGCAATCAACGTGTGGCTGCCCATCGCGACGCCCGCCGTGCTCCAGTTGAACGTGCCGGTCGCGCTGGCTCCTGCCGCCAGCCCGGCGACGGTCAGCGTGCCCACCACCGGACCGCTCGCCCCGCCGTCGGTCAGGACGACGTCGAAGTTGCTCGCGATGTCCTGTCCTCCCACGTTCTGCACGGTGACGACGACCGGGACGGTGTCGCCGATCGTCACCTGGCTCGGCGCGGAAATACTCGCCAGCCCGACGTCGGCGGGCGTGATCACGACCGACACGGAGACCGAGCGCTGGTTGTTCGCGGCATTCTGATCCGTCAGGGTGTGGCTTGCGACCAGCGTATGGCCACCCACCGTGGCGTTTGCAGTGCTCCAGCTGAACGAGCGAATGACGCTGGTGTTCGCGGCGAGACTCGTGACCGCCTGTGTACCAATCGTCACGCCGGCGGTCGCGTCGGTCAGCACCACGTTGAAGCTGTTGGTGACAGCCAGCCCGCCGCTGTTCTGGATGGTTACCCCGATCGTCGCGGTACTCCCTCGAGTCACGGTCGCGGGCGCGCTGATCGCGCTCACGGCGACATCTGTCGAGATCGGGTTCACGTTGACCGTTGCTGAGCCCTGATTGTTCGTGGCGTTGGCGTCGGACAGGGTCTGCGTCCCCACGAGTGTGTGGTTGCCGAGCGCGACGTTCGTGGTGTTCCAATTGAACGTGGCTGTCGTGGAGTAGCCCATCGCCAGCCCCGGGATCGCCTGGGTTCCGATCGTGACACCCGCTGTGGCATCGGTCAAGACGATATTGAATCCGCCGACGTGCTGTCCGCCGATGTTTTGAACGGTGACCACAATGGCGGCCGTATTCCCCACCGTCACGTCGGATGGCGCGCTCACGCTGGTGACGGCAAGGTCGGGAGGCGGCTGTACCGTGATCCCGATCCCCATGCTGTTGTTCGTCGAGACGTTGTCCGGCAGCTTCTGCGTGGCAAACAGGGTGTGTCCGGTGGTCGTCGCACCGTTCGTGTTCCAGGGAATATCCACCGTGACCGTCGCACCGACCGCGAGACCGGCCACTGTCTGCGTAGCGACCACCACTCCGCCCCACCCGTCAGTCAGGACGACGTCGAAGCTTGTGGCGACATCGAGCTCGCCCACGTTTTTCAGCGTCACCATGACGTGGGCGGTATCTCCGACCGTCACCCGTGCCGGCGCCGCGATCCCGGTGACGGCGATGTCGGTCGGCTTGGGATTTACGGTGACCACGGCCGTCCGCTGATTGTTGTCGGCGTTGTCGTCGGCCAGCGCGTGCGTCGCGATCAGGGTGTGGTCACCGATGGACGCGCCTGTCAGATCCCACGTGAAGTTGATCGTATTGACCGCGCCCACGGCAAGACCATTAATGGTCTGGGTGCCGAGGGTTACGCCGGCGGTCGCGTCCTGCAGCGTCACGGTGAAGCCGGTGTGCACGCCCTGATTGCCGGCGTTCGCGACCGTCACGCCGAGCACGACGGCGTGTCCCTGTATCGCCTGGCCGGATTGGCCGATGTTGGTGACGGCGACATCGGTGACCGGGGCAGCGACCGGAATCGTCGCGGAGCGCTGATCGTTGACCGGCCTGTCGTCGCTGAGCGAGTGACCGGCAACGAGAACGTGGTCGCCGCTCGTGATCGGCGTCCACGCGAATGTGAGTGTCGTGGCGGCGCCGGCGACGAGGCCGGCAACGCTCTGCGTGCCGACGGTCACATGATCGGTCGTATCCTGGAGCGTCACGTCGAACGCAGCCACATCCTGGTTGCCGAAGTTCTTCACCGTGACGGCAATGTTGGCGGCGGTGTTCTGCACGACCGTCCCGGGTCCGTTCACACCCGTGACGGCGACGTCAGTCAGGGGGCCCGGCGGCGGCGGCGCGAAGCCGTCGATCGTGACGCCGAAACGGTTGAGCACGAGATCGATCCGGTTCGCGATCGTGATCGACGAGCTGCCGGCGAACAGCAACGCCACGGGATTGAGGTTGCCATCATCGGTCACGATAAGCGATCCGGAGTCGCCACCAGCGCTGAACGTGCTCGGCCCAATGATCAACTGGTCCACGTAGCGGGCGCTCTTCGTACACGTGAACCCCGAGACCGCATAACAAACGGTGACGGTGGCATTGACACCGGTGATCTGACCACGCGTGAGGTGGGTGGTACGCCCGTACTTTTGCACGTTGAGACCCAGCAGCGCATCGCGGTCATCGAACAGCCCGTCGCCGTCGGCGTCGCCATAGATCGTCGAGTTCGGCATGCCATAGCCTTCGTCGGCGGGGACGGCGTTGTCGAGAAGATCCGTGCTGGACATCGCGATCGCCGCGTCCATCGTGTTGCTCGCGCCGGCGGCGAACGAGATCACTTGAAAGTCGGTCAGCGTCGCGATCTGGTCGGCGGCCGTGCCGCCGTCGTACGGGCCTGGCTGGTACTCCGGATCACCGATGCTCGCATTATTGGAGTTGGCGAGGACGTGATTGTTCGAGAGGATGTAGACCCGGCCCAGCGCGTCGCGCACGCGCGCGCCGATGGTGCCCGCGGTGATCGACGGATGTCCCACCGAAAAACCCATCGGGGCCGGCCGCTGACGGTGCGTGGGGTCGCTATAGGCCATGATGCGCCCAGTGACCAGGGACTGCACGGGCACGCCGTCGAGCACCTGCGGTAGACCGTGGATGCCGGCGCGCTCGACGAGCAGCAACACTTCGGCGTGCCCGCTCCCGTCCGACAGGTCAGTGACCGCCGTCCCCACGACGCCCGGAATCTCGAGCAGCGCATCGGTATGCCGGCGCTGCGCCGCGAGCGCGGCTCGGAGGTCCGGAATGAGACGCCGGGATGATATACGGGCAGGACCTAGGGGAGAGTCGAGCGTCCGGTCGAGGCACGCATACAACACCAGCGGAGCGGCCACCGTCATCACGACGATAGCTGCCCGCGTCAACGTTCGGACGGCGAACCGACGATCCCTCTCCCACATCCCCGGACCCCTGGGTGTGACAGGAGGGCCGATAATGGAGCCGGCGGACTGACTCGGCAAGCTAGGAGAGTTGCTTACACGTGATGCAAGTCACGGTGTCTCTAATAGATCAGGTACCTGGCCCTCGTCTCCCGAAACCCTCGCAAGTCCCGCGCCCATGACTCCCAAATGTCCGCCGCGGGCCGACCCGCCTCGATCGCCATCCGCAGCTCCGGGCCCGCCGCCAGTCGATCGAAGCTCTCCGCGCGAAACTGGAACTGAGTGGGATGCGCCGCGCGCAGCGCGGCGAGCAGCGCGACAGCAAGCCTCGTCGGATCGTAGTGCTCGCGATCGAGCACGCGCAGCCGCAGACCCTTGAGGGACACGCCAGGATACTTGCCGTCCGTCGGGGCGATCGGCGTGAACTCCGTCGCCGTGACCTCGACACCGACAGCCGGGGAAGCGCGCATCCGTTCGATGGCCGCCGCGGGATCGAGCCACGGCGCACCGATCACCTGAAACGCGATCGGCGTGCCTCGGCCAACGGACACGTTCGTCCCTTCGAACAAGCAAATCCCGGGATAGAGGAACGCGCTCTCGAGGTCCGGCATGTTTGGGGATGGCTTGACCCATGGCAAGCCGGTCTGATCATAGAACATCCCGCGACTCCATCCCGCCGCCGGCACGACGACAAGGTCGGCGCCGATCGCCATGACGTCGTTGGCCATACGCGCCAGCTCGCCGAGTGTCATGCCGTACCGCATCGCCACAGGCAGGAAGCCGACGAACGCGGAATCCGGGTCCGCGACGCGGGCGCGCACATTGCCCTGCACCAGCGTCCCGCCGACCGGATCGGGACGATCGAGCACGATGACGCGCTTTCCGGCACGCGTTGCAGCGCGCATCAGCTGCACGGTGGTCGCGATGTAGGTGTAATAGCGGGCGCCGATGTCCTGCAGGTCGATCAACACGACGTCCACGGAATCGAGCGCCGCCTGCGCGGCAGTGCGCGAGCCGCCATAGAGACTGTAGATTGGGAGACCGGTGGCCGAGTCTTTGCTGTCAGGAAGCCCGGGGCGATCTTCCGTACCGCGAAAGCCGTGCTCAGGACTGAATAAAACCGTGAGTCGTGCGTCGTGCGTGGTGCGTAGGAGATCTACGTCGCGGCGTCCAAGATGATCGACGCCCGTGTTGTTCGTGAGCAGGCCGAGGCGTTTGCCGGTGATGAGGTGGACCGAGTCTGACAGCACGACCTCGATCCCGGGACGGACCTGAGCCGCGGCGGTTGAGGGAGCCCGAGTACCGGCGGAACAGGCAAGCCCAAACACAATCCAGACGAGACGATGCGCGCGCATAAACTCCTGTTCGTAATGATCCTGGCAGCATGTGGCGGAACGCGAGCGGTTGGACCGGCTCCGCAACCCGCCGTCGACGCAGTCCTCGGCAAACTCACGCCGCGCCAGAAAGTGGCGCAGCTCGTAGTACCGTGGCTCGGCGGAAACTACATGGCGCTGGACGATTCCGCCTTCCAGATCGCGCTGCGTTGGATCGACTCGCTCGAGGTGGGGGGCATCATCATCTCGGTCGGGTCGCCCTACGACATCGCGGCCAAGCTCAACACGCTGCAACAGCGCTCCAAGCTGCCGCTGCTCGTCTCCGCCGATCTCGAATGGGGCGCCGCGATGCGGGTCGTGGGGGCTACGGCTTTCCCGCACATCATGGCCGCCGGGGCGACGGGGGACGAGCGCGACGCCTACATGATCGGGCGCGTCGCCGCACGCGAAGGGCGCGCCGTGGGCATCCATGTAAACTTCGCTCCCGACGCCGACGTCAACAGCAATCCGCTCAATCCCATCATCAATATCCGCTCGTTCGGCGAGAACCCGCAGGCCGTGGCGCGGCTGGTGCGTGCCTACGTCCGCGGTCTGCAAGACAACGGGATGCTGGCCACGCTCAAGCATTTCCCCGGCCATGGCGACACCGATGCCGATTCGCACATCGGACTGCCAACGATTCGATCGACGTACTCGCGACTCGACTCGGTCGACCTGGTGCCGTTCCGGGCCGGCATCGATGCCGGTGCCCAGGTCGTGATGAGCGCGCACATCGCATTTCCAGCGTTCACCGGTGACGCGCCCGCGACGCTGTCTGCGGCCGTGCTCACAGGATTGCTGCGCGACTCGCTGAAGTTCAAGGGCCTCGTGGTGACCGACGCCCTGCAGATGGGCGCGATCGTCGCCAAGTACGGGGCCGGCGAAGCCGCGGTGCGGGCCTTCGAGGCTGGCTCGGATCTGCTGCTCATGCCTGCCGATCCCGACTCGGCCATCGCCTCGATGCTGGGCGCGATGCAGACCGGCCGCATCACGACCGCCCGGCTGGATGCCTCCGTGCGGCGCGTGCTCGAGATCAAGCGGGGGCTTGGACTCTTCCAGCGGCGTACGGTGCCGCTCGATTCGATCGCCCGCGTCGTCGGCTCGAAAGCCTTCCAGGATGCCGCGGACGACATTGCGCAACGGTCGTTGACGCTGGTCCGCGACAGCGGCGGGACCGTCGCCAGGCTGCGTGGCGCCCGCAGCCGCGTGGCCGTCATCGCGTACGGCGACGAGCTGAACAGCTATGTCGGGCAGCGCATGCTCGAGCTGCTACGGTTGGGGGGCGACACGGTGAGCTTCTTCCGGCTCTGGCCCATGTCGGGGCAGGCGTCCTACGACTCGGCGCGCGTGGTCATCGGGCGCGCCCCGACCGTGGTATTCGCGATGAACGTGCGACCGATCGCCGCGAGGGGAAACATCGCGCTCCCCGATTCACTCGCGAGGCTGATCACCATGACCGACTCGGTGAAGCCGACCGTACTGGTCTCGCTCGGCAGCCCGTATCTGCTGAATCAGACGCCGGCCGTGAAGTCCTACCTGATCGCCTGGAGCGGCGTGCGGCCGTCGGAGAAAGCGGCGGCGCGCGCGCTGCTCGGCTGGTCGCCGGTGCGCGGCAAGCTGCCGATCCGCATACCGCCGTCCTATCCGATCGGGTACGGCCTCACGGTGTCCGACTCCACTCTGCCGCCGCCCAAACCGCCGGCGCACGTCATCATTCCATGATGCGGCGGCTCGCTACGCTGACCGCTGCTGCGCTGGTTCTAAGCTGCGCGCATTCACAACCGGCGGTGTCTCCTGAAGTACAGCGGTCATTGGATCGCTTTGATCCGGTCCTCGACTACTTGCGGTCGCAGGTGGACAGCGCGTTCCCCGGAGCGGTGCTGGTCATTGGCGTGACCAACCAAAGCGTTGTCGTGGGGCCCGTCGGCCACTACGCCGTTGACGACCCGCGTCCGGTGACCCCTGAGACGATGTATGATCTGGCATCGCTCACCAAAGTCATTGGACTGACGACCGCGGCGATGATGCTGGTGGACTCCGGCAAGCTCGACCTCGACGCCCCGGTGCAGCGGTACGTGCCCGCGTTTCAGGGAGCCGGCAAGGAGCGTGTGACGATCCGGCACCTGCTCACACATTCTTCGGGAATGCCGGCCTGGCGACCGCTGTATGCGGAGACGGCGACCCGCGAGCAGGCGCTGGCGCTCGTCGATACCACTCCGCTGCTGCGCCAACCGGGCGACACATTCGTCTACTCGGACCTCGGCGCGATGGTGCTGACCCAGGCCGTCGAGGCGGTGGCCGGTCAGCGGCTCAACGATTTCCTCGGAACACGACTGTTCGGGCCGCTGGGGATGCACTCAACACGCTTCCTGCCGCCCGAAAGCTGGCGCGATCATATCGCCCCGACGGAGAACGACACGGCGTTTCGGCACCGGCTGCTGCGCGGGGAGGTGCACGATGAAAACGCGGGAAGGCTCGGCGGCGTGTCCGGACATGCGGGATTGTTCAGCACGGGACCGGATCTAGCCGCGTTCGCAGTTTGGCTGCTACAAACCCGCCAGGGTGGGGTTAACCAACCCGCGCTTCGTGCCGAGCTTGTCCGAGCGTTTACCCAGCGCCAGAACATTCCGCCCGGCTCCTCGCGCGCGCTGGGCTGGGATACGCCCTCGGAGAACTCGAGCGCCGGAACGAAGATGGGGCCGAACGCATTCGGTCATACCGGCTTCACCGGTACGTCGATCTGGTTCGACCCCGATCGCAACCTCTTCATTATTCTGCTGACCAACCGCGTCAACCCGACGCGGGCCAACGCGAAGATCCTTCAGGTCCGGCGGCGCGTGGCCGATCTCGTCAACGACGCGCTCACTCCACCACCGTAGCCCAGCCGCGCCGCGACAGGTCGCGGTAGATCACGAAGCCACCCAACGCACCGAACGCAAGCAGCACCAGTCCCGGCAATGTTTCGTGAAGCAGCAATTTGCCGACGCCGAAGAGCACGCCGTATACCAACACTAACCCGGCGATCCAGTCGAGCAGATTGGACAACCCGCCGCCCGCCACCTTCACGTCGGGCGCTTGCGCGGCGATGGGGGCCCATCCCGCGCGCGACGGCCGCGTGCGCCGGTAGAACGCCACCAGTGTCTGTTGCGGCTCGGGCTTTGTCAGGAACGTCACGGCCAGCCACACGACTGTCGTGACCGCGACGGTGATGAGCATGATATGCGCGAAGTCGATCGGTTTGTCGTTGTCCAAACCGAAAGCAAGCTGCAGGAAGAGCGAGACCACAAAGGCGGACACCATCGCCGACACCTCGCTCCACGCATTGATGCGCCACCAATACCAGCGCAGGAGCAGCACGCCACCCGTTCCCGCGCCCGTCACGATCAGCAGCTTCCACGCCCCGGCGATGGATTCCAGTTTGAGCGTCACGAGCGCGGAAATGATCGTCAACACCACCGTCGCCACCTTGGATGCCAGCACATAATGCGCGTCGGTCCGATCGCGCTTCCAAAACCGTCGGTAGAAGTCGTTCACCAGATAGCTCGCGCCCCAGTTGAGCTGCGTCGCGATCGTCGACATGTATGCGGCCGCGAACGCGGCGACCATCAGACCACGCAACGCGGCCGGCAGATGATCGATCAGCACGAGGATGTAGCCGGTCTCGGGATCCTTCAGCCCCGGATAGAGAATCAGCGAGGCGAGCGCGACCAGTATCCACGGCCATGGCCGGATCGCATAGTGCGCGATGTTGAACCACAGCGTGGCGAGCAACGAGTGCCGCTCGTCTTTTGCCGAGAACATTCGTTGGGCGATGTAGCCGCCTCCACCGGGCTCGGCGCCGGGATACCAGGTCGCCCACCAGTTGACGCCGATGTAGACGAAGAACGCGATCATCGGCATCCACGCCGAGCCGACGGCAGGAACGATGTCCAACGCATCACCGCGACCCGCCGCCACCAACTTCGTCTTCATCGCCTCGATGCCGCCCACCGCGTTGACCGCGAACACCGCGAGGATGATGACCATCGACATCTTGATGACGAACTGGAACATGTCGGTGACCAGAACACCCCACAGACCGGAGAGCGTCGAGATCGCCGAGGTGAGAGCGATCATCCCGAGCACGATGACGAGCGCCTCGACCTTGGTGATGCCGAAGATCAGCTGGAGGATCTTCACCATCGCCAGATTAACCCAGCCGAGGATGATGCAGTTGATCGGGATGCCGAGGTAGAGCGCGCGAAAGCCGCGGAGGAAGGCGGCCGGTTTCCCGGCGTATCGGATTTCGGCGAACTCAACGTCGGTCATCACCTGCGCCCGGCGCCACAGGCGCGCGTAGAAGAAAACCGTCAGCATGCCGCTCGCGAGAAAGCACCACCAGATCCAGTTCCCCGCGATGCCGTTCTTCGCCACGAAACCGGTGACCGCGAGCGGCGTGTCGGCGGCAAAGGTCGTCGCGACCATCGAGGTGCCGGCGAGCCACCAGGGCACGTTGCGTCCGGAGAGAAAGAATTCCGTCGTGCTCTTGCCGGCGCGGCCTTTGTAGTAGAAGCCGATGCCGATGTTCAGCGCGAAATACGCCGCGATGATCAGCCAGTCGACGATGGTGAGTCGCATAGCGCCACCAATTGGGGGGATGCAGCCCGACATGGCAAGCGGGGACGGACCGTTGACAGCCTCGCCGCTACCTTCTAAGTTGCTGCCAGACTGGAGGATAGTAATGGACACGACGCAAAAATCGGTTACCCTGACGCTCACCGACCGCGCGGGCGAGGAAGTCAAGAAATTCCTGGCCGAGGAGAAGGTGTCGAAGGAGTCGGCCGGGCTCCGCGTCGCCGTGCTGCCGGGCGGCTGCTCGGGCTTCCGCTACAGCCTGAACATCGAAGAGCATCCCGCGGCGGACGACGTCGTGATTGAAAGTGCCGGCGTGCGGCTGTTCGTAGATGAGTTCAGCTCGCAGTATCTGAACGGCACCGTGATCGACTACAAGAGCAACTTCCAGGAATCGGGATTCGCGTTCGAAAACCCGAACGCCTCCGGCGGCTGCGGCTGCGGATCGTCGTTCACGGTCTGAACGTTTGATCCTTCCTGAATCGGTGGCTCGGGCCCGCGGATTTCGCGGGCCCGTTCTTTTTTAGCCATGCGTAGCCTCGACATCGCCGTCATTGTCGCGTACTTCGCCGCCGTCATTGTGTTCGGCCTGCTCCTGGCCGGACGGCAACGCGACGCATCCGATTATTTTCTCGGGCATCGGGGCCTCCCCTGGTGGGCCCTCATGTTTTCCGTGGTCGCGACCGAGACGTCCGCGCTCACCGTCATTTCCGTGCCGGGCCTCGCGGCGCGCGGGGACCTCACCTTTCTCCAGATCGCCTTTGGGTATCTCCTCGGTCGCATCGGCGTCGCGGCGCTGCTCCTGCCCGGCTACTTCGAAGGCACGCAGGATACGGCCTATCAGCGGCTCGAGCACCGTTTCGGGCGAGTCGCCCGGCGCACCGCCTCCGGCGTGTTTCTGCTGACTCGGGCCCTCGCCGACTGTGTCCGCATCTTCGCCACGGCAATCCCCCTGGCCATTATCACGCACTGGAGTCTGCCGGTCGGGATCGCGGCAATCGGGTTCGTCACACTGGTGTACACGTGGGTCGGCGGACTCCGCGCCGTCGTTTGGGTGGACGTCATCCAGCTCGGCGTCTATCTGCTGGGCGGGATCGCGACGCTGATCGTCGCCACGCACAGCGCCGGTGGCGTCGAAGCATTCGGGCGCGCGTGGGACGCGAGTAAGCTCACGGCAATTGATTTCTCGGTCTCGCTCACGAAGACCTACACATTCTGGGGCGGACTGATCGGCGGGGCGCTGTTGTCGGCGGCGTCGCACGGCACCGATCACTTGATCGTCCAGCGACTGCTCGCGGCGCGGAACCTCAAGGATGCGCAGCGTGCCCTCATCGGATCCGGTGTGTTCATCATCCTGCAGTTCGCACTGTTCCTGCTGGTGGGAACGAGCCTCTGGCTGGCGGGAGCGGATCAGCCCGGCATGCGCGGTGATGCGATCTATCCGACCTTCATCGTTACACACCTCCCCGGCGGCATCGCCGGGCTCGCGGTTGGCGGGATTCTGGCGGCGGCCATGAGCAGCCACGCGTCGGCCGTGAACTCACTCGCTTCCGCCTCGACGCATGACTTCTATGCGCCGCTGACAGGCCGTCAGGACCCTGCGCAGCTGTTGCGGGTGGGACGCTGGCTCACGCTCATCTGGACCGTCATTCTCGTCGCCGGCGCGATCGCATTTCGTGATCAGAACACACCCGTCGTGCAGCTCGCGCTCAGCATTGCCTCGCTCACCTACGGATCACTCCTCGGCACCTATATCCTCGGTGGTGTCTGGCCGCGCGCGCGGCAGATCGATGTCATCATTGCGTTGATCGTGAGCATCGTCGTGATGGCCCCGATCGTTCTCGGCGCGGTGATTCCGCACGTCCCCGTGCATTGGCTCCCCGGTCTCGCGTGGCCGTGGTACGTGCCGCTGGGAACGGCGGTGACGGTGACGGTGGGGTTAGTTTCGTCATTGGTGGGGAGCGACGGAAGGACGGAAGGACGGAACGTTCATGTCAGCTGAATCGCCTTCCGTTCCGTCATCCCGTCCTTCCGTCGTCGTACTTGGCATTGACTGCGGTGGCTCCCATACCGCGGTTGTCGTGGGAGACGTCCACGGCCGCATTCTCGCGCGCGCCGAAGGTCCCGGCTCGGCGATGCGGCCCGGCGGCGCCGAGCGCTCGGCGGCCGTCATCCTCGACGTCGCGCGGCGCGCGGCGACGCAGGCCCAGGTCGCCCTCCCCGCGGCCGTGGCGCTGGTCGGGGCCGCCGGTGCCGGTCGCGCGCCGGAGCAGGAGGCGCTGGCCGCAGCCATCGCCACCGCCGGCGTCGCGGAGCACGTAGAGGTGCGCGGCGACATCGAGGTCGCGCTGGCGGCGGCGTTCGACGACGGACCCGGCATCCTGATCAATGCCGGCACCGGTTCGATCGCCTATGCCCGCGGGCCGGATGGCCGGCTGCACCGCGCCGGTGGCCACGGCTGGCAGCTCGGCGACGAAGGCGGCGGCTATTGGATGGGACGTCGCGCACTCGCGGCGGCCGCGCGCGCGCATGACGGCCTCGAGGAATCCTCCACCCTGCTGGAGCGGTTGCTGGTCGCGTTGGGATTGCAGCGGTTCGACGATCTGATCCGCTGGACCGCGACCGCAACGCCGGCGCAGGTCGCTGCGCTCGCGCCGCATGTCCTGAATGCCGCGCGGGAGGGAGAGATCGTCGCCCAGCGAATCATCGCCGATGCGGCGGTCGAGCTGTCCCAGCTGGTCCGCGTGTTGACGCGCCGTTTTCCGGAAACCGACACCATCAAGCTGGCCACGACGGGCGGGTTGTTGCGTCCCGGATCGCCGCTGCTCACGGCGCTCCGCACCAATCTCGCGGCCAATTTGCCGCGCGCGCGTCTGTCATCCGAAGGCGGCAGCGCGGTCGACGCACCGGTGGGCGCGCTGCGGCTCGCGGCTAAGCTGATAGCAAAGGACTGACTAGGAGTTCTGCCGAACTTTGCTGTGCTTGAAGCCGTACCCGACGTATAGAAAAAGCCCAATTGCCAGCCACACCGCGAAGCGAATCCACGTTTCGAGCGGCAGTCCCAGCATCACGTACACACACAGCACCGCCGAGAGCGGGGCCACGACATACGCCCAGGGCACGCGGAACGGGCGCGGCCGCGCCGGGTCGGTGTAGCGCAGCACCAGCACGCCGGCCGAGACGAGCGCGAACGCGAACAATGTCCCGATGTTCGTCAGGTTGTACGTCTCGTTCGCATCGCCGATCAACGCCCACAGCGCGACGAATATGCCGGTGATGATCGTCGTAATGTACGGCACCCGGCGGTTGGCCGAAATCTTTGCCGCCCACGGCGGCAGCAAACCATCGCGCGCCATCGCGAAGAAAATGCGCGGCTGTCCGTACTGGAAGACGAGCAGCACGGCCGACATCGACACGATCGCGCCGAGCGCGACGATCCAGCCGACCGTCCTGTAGCCGGCGACTTCGAGGGCCTTGGCGAGCGGGTCCGCGACGCCGAGGTCGGTGTACTTCACCATGCCCGTGAGCACCGCACCCACGACCACATAGATGAGCGTACAGATCGCCAGCCCGCCCAGGATACCGATCGGCAGATTACGCTGCGGGTTCTTCGTTTCTTCTGCCGCCGTCGAGATCGCGTCGAATCCGATGTACGCAAAGAACACGATCGCGGCGCCCTGGTGGATGCCGCGCCAGCCATTGGGCGTGAATGGCGTGTAGTTGTTCGAATTGATGTGAAACAGTCCCGCCACAATGAACAAGGCCAACACGAGCAGCTTGATGACGACGAGGACGTTGTTGGTCTTCGCGCTCTCGCGCACGCCCAGCAGGAGCAGCCAGGTAATCAGACCGACGATCAAGAATGCCGGCAGATTGACGAGGACCGGGATGCCGGCGACGTGCGGCGCGGTCTCCAGCAGGCGGTGGACGTTCGGATCGGGGCTGAGCAGCGCGGTGCGGTACCCCGTGGTGAGCCAGTCGGGAAGGTGCACGCCGAAGTACCCGAGGAACGACTTGAAATAATCCCCCCACGAAATCGCCACGGCCACGTTGCCGACCGCGTACTCGAGAATCAGGTCCCACCCGATGATCCACGCGACCACTTCACCGAGCGTCGCGTACGAGTAGGCATAGGCGCTGCCGGCCTGGGGAATCATCGCCGCCAGCTCGGCGTAGCAGAGGCCGGCCAGGGCACAGCAGACGCCCAGCAGAATGAACGAGAACACGAGCGCCGGTCCCGCCCCCGCGCGCACCATATTGCCGGCGGCATCATACTGGCCGGCGGCGGCGGTGCCGATCGCACCGAAAATGCCGGCGCCGATCACGGCCCCGATCGCGAGCATGATCAGATCGCCGGCACCGAGGACGCGGCGCAGCGAATGCGGCGTGTCGAGCTCGCCCACCAGGAGCTCGGCGATCGGCTTGCGCTTGAAGAGCTGCCGCACGCTTGTCCTACTTTCGGTGTGAGGCGTGAAGCCTAGGGAATGACGGTGACGCTGGCGACGTAATCGACGTGCCGTCCATCGCGGGTCGTCGCCGGGTTGAACAGGTATCCCATCATCCGTTCCGTGAACTCGCGGCGGTAGCCCGAGTCCCTGATGGGAGGAGTCACCTCGACCCGGGTGACTCGGCCTTCGGCGGTCACCCAGAACCGGACCTCGTGACGCCGGCCCCGGGCTTCACGAGGTGCGCCCGGCGGCGGAAAAATCGTCCACCGCGGCGAGGCGGGGAAAATATCACTCGCATTGCCGCCCGAGCCAGCGCCGGAATCGGCCCCGACGCCCGTCCCGGTGCCCGTGCCTCGCCCGCCTCCCGAACCGGGGCCTTGCCCCGCTCCACCCGTCGTGCCGGCGCCGGTCCCGACCGCCGCCGACGGCGGCGGCGCGATGACGATGGCCGGCGGAGGCACCTCGATCTTGACCGGCTCCGTCGCCGGGACGGCGATCGTGGGCACGGTGACTGCCGGCGGCTGTGGGATATCATGCGCCTGTGCCGCGGACGTTGCAGGCAACGCGAACCAGCTGACCGCCGGCCGCCCTCCCCCTCCTCCACCCCCGCGTGCACCTGAGCCGCCGCCGCCGCCTTCGAACAACGCGGCGCCGCGCCACAGCACGAGGATCGCGATGGTGAGGTGCGCGACGAACGACAGTGCGGCCGCCGGCCCTTCACGGCGCCGCGGCAGCGGCAGCGCGTAGGCATTGAAAGCGGGACGCGAGGGATCAGGCATGGTCTATAATTACACTAGAAGAAAAGGCGGGGCACGGTTTCGGCCGTGCCCCGCCTGTTTCACGCTGTGTTCGCAAGTCAGTGTGCCGCGGCAGCGCCCTCGGCCGGCGTAAACCCGATCACCTGCACGCCGGCGCCCTTCGCCACGTCCATCGCGCGGACGATGTCGCCGTATTTGCGGTTCGGCGCCGACTTGATGAACAGCAGCTTGGCGGGACGTTGATCGTACAGCTCGTGGAACTTTGCGTCGAGCTGCTCGAACGGTACCGGTTGCGTGTTGACCGCGTACGAGCCGTCGGGCTTCAGCTCCAGCACGATTTGATCGCTCTGCTGCTGCTTTTGCTTGGGCTGGTTCTTCTGCTCCGGCGGGACCTGCACATCGAAATCCCGCCGCGACAGCGGCAGGGTGATCATGAAGATAATGAGCAGCACGAGCAGCACGTCGATCATCGGCGTGACGTTGATGTCCGCGCTCAGGCCGCTGCCGGAGCCTCCGCTTCCCATGGCCATGGGTCAGTGCTCTCCGCGGGGCGTGCGTTCCTGCTCGGCAATGGCGCCGATCACGCGCACGCCCGCTTTGCGGGCGATCTCGAGCCCCGTCTGCACGCGCCCGTACTCGATCCCTTCGTCCGCCTTGAGATAGAGAATCTTGTCCACCGTGCGGGTGGCGTACAGCGACGTCAGCTGCCCAGGCAGATCCTCGTCGCTGATGAAGCGCGGCCCGGTGTACTTACCCGTCCGCGGATCAGTGATGTCGAGATAGAACTTGCCGTCACGATCGATCCCCAGGCGGACTTCGCCTTCCGTTTCCTCGCGCGAATCGGGATTCTTGGCGCGCGGAATCGACGCCTGGAACCCGGCGGTGATCGCGGGCGTCACGATCATGAAGATGATGAGCAGCACCAGCATCACGTCGATCATCGGCGTGACGTTGATGTTCGCCGCGACCGCGCCTTCCGTCTTTTTCCCGCCACCCAGCGCCATTGGTCGCTATCCCTTGATCGGGCCGCTGGTCTGCGACGTCTTCTGGGTCTGGAATTCCTTGGTGAAGATCGACCGGCCGAACTCGCTGCCGACGCTCTTGATGAGGTAGTCGATCAGCTCCTTCGATGTGTAGGTCATTTCCACCGTGAGGAAGTCGATCTTGGTGGCGAAATAGTTGTACAGCCACACCGCCGGAATCGCGACGAGCAGACCGAACGCCGTCGTGATCAGCGCTTCCGCGACGCCGCCCGTGATCGCGGCGAGCGAGCCCGAGCCGCCCGACGCCGACATGCCTTGGAACGCCGTCACGATACCCATCGTCGTGCCGAGCAGTCCGACGAACGGCGCGGTGGCGCCGGTCGTCGCCAGAATGCCGAGACCGCGCTTCAGCTCGGCCGTGATGATCAGCATCTGCCGCTCGACCGCCCGCTCGGCCGAGTTGATGTCGGCGGCCGTGATCGTCGCCCGGTCGCGCAGCAGCGGCTTCACCTCAGCGAGCGCCTCGCCCAGCACGCGCGCGACGTGACTCTTCTTGTTTTTCTCGGCCAGCGCGATGGCGCCGTCGAGCTGCTCCTCCTGCAGGTAGCGCGAGAACTCGGGCGCAAACTTGCGCGTCTCCTGCTGCGATTTCCTGAGGTAGATCTGCTTGGAAATGCTGACCGCCCACGACCAGGCCGACATGACGAACATGACGACCACAATGCCTTTGGCGAACAAGCCCATCGACGCCCATAGATCAGCGTAACTCATCGTGTCTCCCTATCGCTTGATTTTGAAATCGATCGGCAAATTCACCAGCACGCGAACGGCACGGCCATGCACGCGCGCCGGGCGGAACAGCGCCCGCAGCACGTAGTTCTTGGCCGGCTGATCGAAGCCGGGATTGGGACTCTGAATGACTTTCACCGACGGGGGCTCGGCGCGCCCCGCCGTGTCGATGATCGCTTGCACCAGCACACGCCCCTGCACGCCTGCCTGGCGCAACAGATCAGGATATTGCAGCGACGGCCCCGACAATACTTCGGGCCGCTCCTCCACCACCGATTCCATGAACACCTGATCGGACGGCACGAGACCGGTCCCGATGCCGCCCTCGACGCCCGTTCCCGTGTAGTCCTTGGGGTCGAAGTGCTCTTGGAGATTGATGGGCGGAATGTTCGTGGGAATGTCCGTCGGCGCGACCACCGTCTGAAATCCCTTGAGCTGCGGGACGTCCACGATGGGCGGCTGCTCCTCCGGCTTTTTCTGTTCGTCCTGATTCAGGAACACCATCGCCGTGTCGATGGACGCTCCCGCGTCTTTTTGTCCCGCCGTGAGCGTCGCCACAACCGCGGCCAGAACGATGACGCTATGTCCCACGAGCGACACGACGCCAAGACCAAACGCGCCCTTCTTGTTGGACTTGCGATTGGACTCGATGAGATGGTCGAACACCGCCGTTCCCTCCCGGGCTTGGTAGCTCATTAATTAGTACCCGCCAGCATTACAGCCGCTAGTAGAGCGAACATTACAAAACGATGACAGCCGGATGACCCCTTTGCCACCTGCATCATCGGACGTCGACGGTATCGTCCAGAGGATCGAACTCCACTGCCATGGTCACCCACGCCTCAATCCTCCTTCCCTGTAGCAAGGCCGGCCGAAACACCGCCATTCCCAGGGCGTAGCGCGCCGGCAGCACGAGCTCAGCTGCCGTGGTTCGCAATGTGACAATAGAGGAAGGCCGTACGCGGCCGTTGATGCCCACCACCGCCTTCAGCAGCACTCGACCAGCGACACCCCGCCTGTGGTGGGGCGGTGGGATCCACATGAGCTGCGGAAAGACGTCCGGTGGTTGCGAAAACGGTTCCCACAGCGGGCAGCCCAAAGGCTCCAGCATCGTAAAACCGATCTTCTCTCGCGGCGAACCAACCTGGCCCTGAGACATGGCGTAGGACTGGAGTACGAACGTCGTTAGGATCGACGGAATGAGCAGATTGACGACCAGCAGCTCCAGCGGACCGCGCCTTTGAGATTTCGCCAAGTCATCATACATCGACGCCTCTCAGAGTGTCGTTCACTCTGAGAGTACCGTCCACTAATGACTCAGGTGTTGCTTGGAGATGACGGAATCGTGAAAACGAGATTTGGTTCGGGCGTCAGCGCGGCAAGCCCACGGTGAACGTCGTCCCCCGCCCCGGCCGGCTCTGCACCTCGATCGTCCCGCCGTGCGCCTCGGCAATCCACTTGCAGATCGCCAACCCGAGACCGGTGCCCGCGCGCTCGCTGGTGCGGGTGCGCGCGGAGTCAGCCCGCCAAAAGCGATCGAAGACGTGCGGCAAATCGCCGGGCGCGATGCCGATGCCGGTGTCGGCCACCGTGAACACCACCCGTCCGTCGCTGCTGCCCAGCTCCACCGACACCTGCCCGCCGCGCGGCGTGTACTTCACGGCGTTCTCGATCAGGTTGAGCGCCAGTTGCCGCACGCGGCTGCGATCGACCGCGAGCACAACCGGATCACCCGGCAAGCGGATGTCGATGCCGACACCGGCATGCTCGGCGAGCAGCTCGCCCGTTTCGCCCGCCTCCTCGATGATCTCGCGGATGTCGACCGGCTCGCGATGCAGGTCGGCCCGGCCTTCGTCGGCGCGCGCCAGGGTCAGCAGCGAGTCGAGCAGCTCCGTCATGCGGTTGACTTCCTGCAGCGTTTCCTCGAGGGGAGCGAGCGTTTCGTGTGGCAGGCCCGGCCGCGTGATCGCCCGTTCGACCCCGGCGCGCACGACCGTCAGCGGCGTCTTCAGCTCGTGGCTCGCGTCCGCGGTGAAGCGGCGCAATGCCGCGAAGCTGCGCTCGAGCCGCGTCCACATCTGGTTCAGGGTCGCCGCGAGACGCCCCAGCTCGTCCTTCTCCATCGACACCGGCAGGCGCCGGTGCAGGCTCCGGCCATCGGTGATCTCGCGGATTTCCGTGATCATCTGATCGACCGGTTCCAGCGCGCGGCCCGCGATCCAGCGTCCCACGAGCACTGCGGGGACGATCCCGACGAGGAACGCGATCACGATCGTCGTGACCAGCTGTTCGATCTGCAGCTCGGCGCTGCGCGTGTCGGCGCCTGCGAGAATCGCCCCGATCTGCCCGCCGGCTTCCGGTACCGGCCGGATGACGTAGTGCAAGGTCGGGCCGTTAGGCGCGAGGCGGAATGAGGCGGGGGCGGCCCGCGTGCCGGTAACGCCGCGATTGGCGAGCGCATTGATCTGCTCGAACTGCGCGAAGCCGAGCGAGCGCGCATCCGGCGATCCGAACAGCAGGCTGCCGACGCGGCTCGTGACCAGCAGAAAGTCCGGAACGACTTCGAGCACCGCCGCGACCTCGGGGGTCAGGACCGGCCGCCCCGCCGTGTCCTTTTCGACCAGCACGCCGCGCGTGTGATAGCTCTCGGCGAGAATCCCGGCCGTGAGGTCGGCTTCCGACTGGATGCGGCGATCGAGGTCCTGATAGGTGGCGCTGCGACGGGCGAAGTAGAGGACGACCGCGAACACCGCGATGCTGAGAATGAGCGCGGTGGCGTACCAGACGGTCAACCGCCCGCGAATGCTCTCCATGTTACGCCCGCACCACGTATCCCACGCCGCGCACCGTGTGAATCAGCTTGGGTTCCCTGGCGTGATCGATCTTCTTGCGCAGCCGCGTGATGACCACGTCCACGATGTTGGTGCCCGGATCGAAATGGTAATCCCAGGCATACTCCGTGATCAGCGTGCGCGACATGACGCGGCCCTGATGGCGCATGAGATACTCGAGCACGGCGTATTCCTTGGGAGTAAGCTCGATGCGTTTCCCATCCCGGGTCACTTCGCGGCTTCCCGTGTCGAGCTGCAGTCCGGCCACCTTCAGGGTCGGCGGGGCGATCGCTTTGGGACGCCGCCCCAGCGCTTCGACCCGCGCCAGCAGCTCCTCGAATGCAAACGGCTTGGTGACGTAATCGTCGGCACCCATGCGCAACGCCTGGACCTTGAAGTCGACGGAGTCCTGGGCCGTGAGGACCAGTACCGGTAGTCCTACCCCGCGGTCCCGCAGGGTGCGCAGCACGTCGATGCCGGAGAGTTTCGGGAGCCGCAGATCGAGCACCATCATGTCGTAGCTCGAGCCCTTGCCGCTGGCGCGGCGCAGCCCCTCGTCGCCGTCGCCGACCAGGTCGACGTGATAGCCCGCCTCGTCCAGCCCGCGGCGAACGTATTCCCCCACCGTCTTGTCGTCCTCGATGACCAGGATCTTCATCCGACCGGGAGGAACACCTTGAAGTTGGTGCCGACGCCCATCTGCGACTCCACTTCGATGCGCCCGCGATGCTCTTCGACGATGCCGTACGCCACCGACAGGCCGAGGCCCGTGCCGCGGCCCTGCGGCTTGGTCGTGAAGAACGGCTCGAAGATCTTCGGCAAGTCCTCCTGCGGGATCCCCGTCCCCGTGTCGATGAACTCGACCAGGATCTCGTCGTGGCGCTGCGGGTTGCGCTGCGTGCGGACGGTCAGCACGCCGCGCGCATTCATGGCGTCCATGGCGTTGAGCATCAGCGCCATGAAGCACTGCACGAGCCGCTCCGCATCGGCCGGAAACGGCGGCAGCCCGGTGCTGAACTGTCGCTCGATGGTGAGCCACTTGAAGCGGTCATGATGTTTCAGCAGGAACAGCGTCTGCTCGATGACGGCGACGATGTCGGTGCTCGCCTTGTGACCGCTCTGCTTGGGGCGCGAGAAATCGAGCAGCCCGTCGACGATGCGTCGGCACCGCTGCACCTCGGTGTCGATGATCTTCAAATACTCGTCTTGCTCGCCGAAGCGAAGCGCGAGAGCCTCGCTGCACGCGAGGATCGTCGCGAGCGGGTTGTTGATCTCGTGCATGACGCCGGCCGCGAGCTGGCCGATGGCGGCGAGCTTCTCACTCTGCGACAGGCGCTGCTGGGCCTGGCGCCATGCCGTCACGTCCTCGCCGATCGTGATGACGTGCGAAATGTCCTCGTCGTCGAGCCGCATCGGGATCTTCGTAATCCGGTAATGTCGAGTGTCGCCGGTCGCCTGCGAGTCCATTTCCACCTGCTGGATCTCACCGGTGTCGAAGACGCGGTCGAACTCCTGTTTCAGCAGCTCGCGCGGTTGGCGGTCGAGAACCTCGAAGACCTCGCGGCCCAGCGCGTCCTCGCGCGACACGCCCTGCGTGCCCGCTTCGCGCTTGCGGTTCCAGGCCCGAATCCGGTAATCGCGATCGATCACGTACAGGCCGACCGGCAGCGAATCGATGATGCGGGCCGCGAAGTTGTGTTGCGATTCGAGCTCGCGGGTCCGCAAGGCGACTTCCGTCGCCAGGTCCTGCGACAGCTCGGTCGCGGCGAGGACCGGAGCCAGCATCTGCGCCACCACGACCAGCACATCGTGCGCCATGCGCTCGTAGCGACCCTGCGGGATGATCACCTCGAAGCAACCGAGGGCCTCGTCTTCATGGATGAGCGGCAGGCGCAGCAGCGTGCCGCCGGCGACCGGTTCCTGATGCGGTCCTTGGGCGACCCAGCCGGCGACGGCGGACGTGAATCCGGGGAGTTGTGTCTCGTCTTCCGGACTGGCGATGGGGAGGTAACGGGCGCCGTCCGCGGAACGAAGCCACAAGCGGCAGCGGCGCAGCGCCAGGCCGCGCCGCAGCACGCCCACCACTCCGGCCAGCCCTTCTTCGGCGGGCCGACCGGCAGCCAACACTTTAGCGACTTCGGCGAGGACCTCGAGGCCGGGATGGTCCGAGGCCAGCGTCGGTGCGACCATAGGGTCGCTAACCTAGGGACGACGCTCCCGCCGCGCCAGCGGCGCCTCAGCACGCAGCGCCAATAAGCCGCGCATGGCGGGCTTGGTAGCGCTAAAGAAGGCGGTGGGGCCAATCACGATCGCGAAGTGCGGGTGGTCGCCGTCGCCGATGCTGATCGCGGGCAGCACAGACACCGCCAGCCAGCGAGACCCCTGCGCCAGCGGAGAATGCGAGGCGTGGTAGCCGGTGACCTCCATGGTCACATCCAGGCCGATCCCGGTGCCGTGCTCGTCCTGCCCCAGCTGGGCGATGGACTTCATGCGCGTGCGTCCGGACAGCGTGGCGGCCGCCACGATGCCCCGCATCCCTCCGACCATCATGCTCTCGTTGATGAACGTGCCCACTCGGCCCGCCAGTGAAATCGCCGCAAGGCCCCGCGCCGGCCGATGCACGTAACCGATCTCCGCAGTTTCGATCTGCCAGTTGTCCCCGACCGTCGCGACGAAGCCGAATCCGATCGCATGCGCGCGATTGCCGCGCGATTGTGCGCCGAGTGTCGTAGACAAAGCTCCCCACGCAATCAACATTGATACGATGGACCGGCGCACGTTCGTTCTCCTGACTGGTGCGGCTTCTGCCGCGCTGTGGCGCACGCGCCCACTGTATGCGCGGAGCATTCCGGGCAGCCTGCGCTTCGACCTCGACGACCAGCGCCGCCTGGCGCTGTGGTACAACGCTCCCGACCGGTCCATTCCCTTACTGCGCAACGCAGCATTGGGTGTTTGGATCGGCGACACCCTCGCAACCCTTGCCGACTTGGAAGACGTCAGCGTGGGGAACCGCCGGCCACCCGGAGGCGAATCGTTGGTGATCCGGGGCCGAACACCGCCACCCGCCGGAAGCACGTCGGGCAGCGTGTGGATCGAGGCCGAGTTCCTAGCTTCGGACTCCGAAGCACGCGGCGCGGTCACGGTCACCGTGTATCCCGATCGCGTGCTCGCCACGATCCGCGGCATACGATTCTTCGCAACTTCTGAGCCACAGGTGCTTCCTGGTGATGGCGCTCTCGTGGCGCTCGTGAGTGGTTACCAATCGTGGAGCATTTGCCACATAACTGCGCTGCCGGCCGACGCGACCAGCTATGGCGCTATCGGCCTTACTCGTGCAGGACACGGCTTGGCCGCGGTATGGGATCCGGGCGAGGCGGGCGAAGGAAAAGTGATCTTTGGCCCGGATGGGAGCCTGGACGCCGTGAGTGAGTGGTCTCCCCCCCGTCCCGTACGGCCGGACGGCGACGGGGCGACGCTGCGGCTGGCCTACGTGCCCGCCGGCGACGGCCTCGCCGCGCTGAGCGCTGCCGCCACGCCGTCTTCATCCGTAGACCGCGAGCGCGTGGCCGCACTCTCCGTGCCTACCGGTTGGTGCTCCTGGTACGAGCTCGGTGCCGCCGTGTCGGAAGCCGACATGCTCGCCAACATCGATTTCTGCGCCGCGCACTTCGACCGCCGCTTCTTCCGCTACATCCAGCTGGATGACGGCTACCAGCGCGCCGCCGGCGACTGGAACACGAACGCCAAGTTCCCCCACGGCCATCGCTGGCTCACCGACCGCATTCACGGGGCGGGATTCCAGGCCGGCTTGTGGATCGCGCCCTTCGCCGTGGCGGAGCGATCCGACGTCGCCCGGGCGAACTCGGCGTGGCTGTTGAAGGGGCCCCCCCCGCCCCCGGAGGGGGCACCTGTCGTCATGGACACGCGCGAGCCGTGGGGCGGACGGATTCTCGCCCTCGATGGCGCGCATCCGGACGTGCAGCAGTGGCTCTATGACCTGGCGCGGCGGGTCGTCCGTGAATGGGGCTACGACTATCTGAAGATCGACTTCCTCGAGTGGGCGACCGCCGGCGTGACCCACTACGGCGGGTTGACCCGTGCGGAAGCCTATCGCAGCGGCCTCGCCGCGCTGCGCGACGGGCTCGGCACGGAAGCCTTCCTGCTCGGTTGCGGCGCGCCACTGCAGCATGCGGCCGGACTGGTGGATGGTATGCGCATCGGGGACGACGTGGACGCGAGCTGGAATGGCATTCAGTCGCCGGCGCGCGCTGCCGCGCTGCGCAGCTTCTATCACCGGTCGGTGTGGCTCAACGATCCTGATTGCCTCGTCGTTCGGCCCCCCCTTACGCTCGACGAGGCGCGCGTGTGGGCATCGGTTGTCGCGCTGTCGGGTGGCATGAGCATTTTCTCGGACAACCTCCCCAAGCTTCCTCCCGACCGCTTGCCGCTCTTACAGAAGACCATCCCCGTCGCGGCACAGACGGCGTCGGCCCCCCACCCCGTCGACACGCACGGCGATGAGCCCGAAATCGCACCGGCGCTCACGGTCGGCGACAGTGTGGTACGGCTACGCGGCCCGTGGCGCTTCCGCACCGGCGACGATGCCCGCTACGCGTCGAGAGACTTCGATGACGAGACCTGGGAAACGATTGCGGTACCGTCGACGTGGGAGCAGGCCGGCCATCCCGACTATGACGGGTCTGCCTGGTACCGGACGCGATTCATGTTGCCCGCGGCCTCCGACACTCGGCAGACGCCGTCGGCCAGGCTCGACCTCGGGAAGGTCGACGATCTCGACGAGACATTCGTCAACGGCGTCCGGATCGGAGCCATGAGCGGGTGGCGCACCTATCGCCGCTACACCGTGCCTCCGACGGCGCTGAACTGGGGTGGCGAGAACGTGGTCGCCGTCCATGTCACCGACACGGGCGGCGCGGGTGGACTGTGGAGCGTCACCCGTGACCGCCCGGCCTCGACCTGGATCGTGGAAGGATCCCCGCACTGGTGGACGCTCGCCCTGTTGAACTGGGACGACGAGCCGCGAACGGTGGCGCAGAACCTGGCGGCGCTGGGGATCACGGGAGGAGGGGGCGGGGGAGGCGCGGGAGCGCAACGCTTTGCAGCATACGACGTCTGGGCCGAGCGACCCCTGGCGGACGTGCAGCAGACGCTCGCTGCCACGATCTCGCCGCACAGCACGCTAACGATCGCGCTGCGCAGCGCCGTATCACGGCCCCAGGTCATCGGCACGACGCGCCACATCGTTCAAGGCGCCGTCGACATCAGCGAAGAGCGCTGGGATGCCGCCACACGCTCACTGCAGGCGAAGTCGACGAGACTCGATGGCCGTCCCTACGCGGTCACCATCGCCGTGCCGCGAGGCCTGCGTGCGAGATCGTGCCAAGCGGATGTCGCCTGCACTTTGAAGCGCCTGGAGAGCGGGCACGCCGTGCTCGAGTGGCCGGCGGGAACGACGAGCGACGTGAAGTGGAGCGTAACCTTCGGAGCAGCTGCCAGACGCTAGAATCGCGCGTTCCCACCTGTGAGCGCCGCACCTCGCATGACGTAGCGTTGGGCAGCGATGCACGCCGCCAGCACCGGCAAGGTGACCATCACGGCCGCAGCCATCTGATAGGGCCAATTGCCTGCAAAGGCCACGTGGAAGCGCGTAAGCGCGACCTCCGCCACCTCCATGGCCGGTGAGCGCGTGGCGACCAGTGGCCAGAGGAGGTTCCGCCATTGGTCCATGAACGCGAGCACAGCGAGGGCAGCCACCGCGGGCCTCGCCAAGGGAAGCGCGACACGCCAGAAGAGCGTCCACTCCCCTGCTCCATCCAGTCGCGCGGCGTCTTCCACGTCGCGCGGCAATGCGAGAAACGACTGGCGCATCAGGACAATTCCCCAGACCGATACGAGCTCGGTTGAGATGAGACCGGGATACGTGTCCACCCAGCCCAATGCGTCGATCAACAGATAGCGCGGCAGCAGCAGCAGGATCGCGGGAATCGCAGACGTGGCGAGCAGCGCTGTAAAGACTCGATCTCGCCCGGGAAAGCGCATGCGTGCGAACGCATAGCCGGCGGCCGCGCTGGTGAGCACCTGGCCCACCATGACACATGCCGCGAGAATCGCCGTGTTCATGAAGACACGGGCGTATGGCAAGGCTTGGAATGCCACCGCGTAGTTGCCGGTCTCGAGTTTATCGGGAAGCACGGCTGGCGGCCAGCGCAGCAGCTCGGACTCACCCATGAATGAGACCGAGATCATATAGATGAAGGGCGCGAGCATGGCGAGGCTCGCGATCGCCAGCAGAGCCTTACGCACGAGTGGTCTCCTTGCGGAGCAGCCTGAGCTGCGGCCATCTGAAAACCAGCAGCACGAGTGACAGCAGCAGCGCCAGGGCGCTCGCCATGGCAACCGCCTGCGAGACAAAGCCGGTCTGATAGATCCGATGCACCAACACGTCGGTCGACTCGGCCGGTCCACCCTGCGTGAGCACATAAACAAGCGTGAACATCTGGAAAGCGCCGAGCACGCCGGTCAACAGTACGAAACCAGTGACTGGCCGCAGCAGTGGGAAGGTGACGCGCCAGAACGCGCGCCACGCCCCGGCACCGTCCACCCGTGCCGCATCGAGATACGCGCGGGGAATCCGTTGCAGGCCGGTCAGGAAGACGAGCATCTGGCCGCCGATGTGCGCCCAGATCGAGATCAACATGAGGGCGGGGAGCGCGGTTCGCGCGTTGCTCAGCCAATCAGCCCGGCCCAGGCCGAGCGATCCCGCTCGATAGATCACCTGCCAGAGCAGCGCGATCGCGACCGTCGAAGCGGCATAGGGCAGCAGCAACGCGGCACTGAAGAGGCGGCCGCTCCATCGCCCGCGCTGGCGCTGCACCGCCAGCGCCGCCACGAGCGCGAGCGTGACAGAGACCGGCACATACAGCGCATAGACGGCGGTATTGCGAAATGAAATCCAGGTCAATGGATCGCGCAGCAGCGTCTTGAAGCTCGCCAGGCTCGCGAAGTAGAGGGCGTAGAGTGTCGGTCCGAGCGTGAAGATCACGAGGTGGAGTGCGGCGGGCGCAAGGAAGCCCCACGCCACGGCAGTCTCGCGCCGGCTCCGGATCGGTGTCCGCTCCGCCCAGCGCAATAGCAGAATCGCAAAGGGTCCCAGCAATGAGCACGGAACCAGCAACAGCAGCCAGCTGGGAGCTTCGATTTCTGCGGGCGACGTGCGCAGCTCGATCCAGCGACCGGAGCCGATCAGCGCCGCGACGATCGCGCGTCGTTCGCCATCGATGCGCGCGCGGCGTGGCGCAGATGCCGCCGGCTCCCCCGAGACCACCTCCGCGTCCCTCACGATCGCCGCAAGATCACTGACCGACACACGGGTACGCGGCGCCGGCAGCCTGGTGGCGGCCTCTTGCAGCAGCCGTCGTGTATCGACCAGCCAGCGGTCGGTACTTTGCCGCGCGGCGGTATGCACATCGGCGTACGTGCCGAGCGCGAGGAGCAGTGCGGCACCGATGTAGGCGCCACGTCGCTGCGGGAGCCGGCGGAACGCGATCGCGGCCGCACCGCCCACGGCGATGAGTGCCGCAGGGAACGCAAACCCGAAGCCACCGGGCAGTGGGCCACGGGGCAGCCGACGCGGCCGCACGGCGACCGCTCCGACGACCTCACGACCGTCGCGATCCTTGAGCGGCACGAGCGCGGCGCGGTCCCGCCACCACCCTCCCCCGGAGCCGCCGAGGCGCTGCAAGTCATCCGGCGCAAGCGGCGCCGCTGTGGCCTCGATCAGCGGCGCCGTGCCGAAATAGACCTCCACATCCGACGTCCACCCGGGCAGCGTGCGCAACGCCTTCGCCTGGGTGAGGAGCGACGGCAGATCATAGCTGCGGGATGCCGGGGTCGGGGGGGACACCGGAGGTGCTGGCGGTGCGAGCGGCGTCGACCGCCGGCCCCGCCTGCGAACACGCGGGGGTGGCGGCGGCGGCGGTGGTGGTCGGGGGGGAGGTGTGACTGCCGCGATGTAGGTGGCTGTCGTGCGTGCCATGCGAAACGCGAATGCTCGCTCGTAACGGCTCTGCGCCGCGTGTACCACGACGAGCGCCAGCGCCGCTGCAAGCGCAGCCGCGGCAGCCGCTGCCGCGGCCCACGCGCGCGAGCTCACGCGAGCGGCGCTCCGGCGGCGTCGAACAGATACAGCCGGCGGCGATCCACTTTTACGCCGACGCGCGTACCGACCTGCACGTCGGCAAATCCAGCCAGGCGAGCGACGAGCGGCTGCCCGCCGACATTCAAGTGCACGAGCGTTTCACTGCCCAGGGGCTCGACGACGAGGACGTCCCCGTTCCCGACTCCCTTATCGACCGCGCACAATCCCACGTACTCCGCGCGGATCCCGAGCTGCAGTTCTCCCTCGTACGTCGAAAGCTCAATCGGGATCACCAGACTACCCGCTTCGATGACCCTTCCCTCTTTCCCCGTCCCCCGTCCCCGTCCCTGCAGCACATTCATTCCCGGTGTGCCGACCGAGCGCGCGACGTGGACATCCGCCGGCCGCTGATAGACCTCCTCGGGTGTGCCGACCTGCCGCAGCCGGCCTTCGTGCAGCACGGCGATCCGTTGGCCCATCGTCATGGCTTCGGTTTGGTCGTGCGTGACGTAGATCATGGTGGCGCCGAGCGCCCGCTGCAGCGCCAGCAATTCGCCGCGGAGCTCGATGCGCAACTTCGCGTCCAGCTTGGACAGCGGCTCGTCGAGCAGAAAGGCCTGCGGTCCGCGGACAATGGCGCGGCCCAGCGCCGCCCGTTGTCGCTCACCCTCCGAGAGCTGCGCGGGCAAGCGATCGAGGGCGTTCTCCAGGCCGAGGCGCCCCGCCGCCTCCACGACGCGGCGCGTCACCTGCGCATCGGCGACGCCGCGCATCTCGAGCGGGAAGGCGATGTTTTCGCGGACGGTGAGATGCGGATACAGGGCGGGGCTTTGAAACACCATCGCGACGTCCCGCTCGGCGGGCGCAACATGCGTCACGACGCGATCACCGATCACGACATCGCCGCTGGTCGGCTCTTCCAGTCCGGCGATACAGCGCAGCACCGTCGTCTTCCCCGACCCCGACGGCCCGAGCAGGACGAGGAGCTCGCCGTCCCGCACATCGAGGTCGATATGCTGCAACGCCTGAATTCCGCCGTCGAAGACCTTGCTCACCCGGCGGAGTGTGACCGACGCCATCCGTTATGCCGTCAGGCCGATAGAAACGCCCGGGCGAGCCCGTACACGACGGCCCACACGACGAATCCCGTGACGATTACCCCGGGGATCTTCTCGATCGGCTTCGTGGTGGCTCCGGTAGTCGCGGCGAGCGAGTTGATCTCGAGCAGCGCGGCGACGACGATGACAGCGGCCCAATACGCGGCATGATTGCCGCCGCCCGGTAGTGTGAAGTGCGAGGCGGCGCCCATGTAGAACAGCATCGGAATCGAAAACACCACGTTCGTGCGCGACGACAGGAACGCCCGCCGGGCAGCCGCCGGCGCCAGGGCATTGGCCTGCCCACCGGACGCGACCGCTTTCGCCGATGCGATCACGATCTGCTGCTTGGGCCAGATGACCAGCACGACATTGAAGAACATCAGTGTGCCGAACAGCGCGCCGGTGAGGATGGTAATAGCCCACGGCGTGGACCACGCGGATGTGCCGAGCGGCGACTCACCAAGCCGCTTTCCTAGAATGGCGATGCCGGTCAGAAACGTCACAATGGCGCCAGCCCGGAACCAGCGCAGCGCCCGCGGCAGCAGCTTCTGCGTCGCCGTGCTCTTGGCCGCCGGATCCGCCTCCGCCATGAACGGCCCTTGGACGAAGTTGAAGTAATACAGCAGGCCGATCCACGTAATGCCACCCAGGTAGTGAAACCAGCGCAGCAGGAACTCCGCCACGAGCGCCTCCGGCGTGAGAGAGGACGACACGTTCCGCGGAGCAAAATAGGGGGGGAACCGTGTCGCGCAATGCGTGGTTTGACAGCCACACTCTTGAAGGATGCGGAAGATGGCACAACTGAAAGAACAAAGCACGGCCAAGGCGAGCCCCGAAGCGCGACACGTCCTCCCCCAGCTCTCCTACGGTTTCGCAGCCCTCGAACCCCACATCGACGCGCAGACGATGCAGATCCACCATGACAAGCATCATCAGGCGTACATCACGAACCTCAACAACGCGCTGAATAAGCATCCCGCGCTCTCCGGTAAGAGCGTCGAAGAGCTGCTGCGCGGGATTAATGCCGTCCCCGAGGACATCCGCACCGCGGTCCGCAACCACGGCGGCGGACACCACAATCACGCGTTGTTCTGGACGATCATGGCGCCGGCGGGCAAGGGCGGCGGCGGAGAGCCAGCGGGCGCGCTGGCGGATGCCATCAGGAAGACATTCGGCGATTTCACGAAGTTCAAGGAACAGCTTGGGGCCGCAGCGACGTCACTCTTCGGCAGCGGGTGGGCGTGGCTCACCCTGGCCAAGGGGAAGCTCGAAGTGGCGGGCCGTCCCAACCAGGACAGCCCGGTGATGGACAACAAGACGCCGATCCTCGGATTGGACGTATGGGAGCACGCCTACTACCTCAAATACCAGAACCGCCGGCCGGACTACGTGACGGCCTGGTGGAACGTGGTGAACTGGCAGGAGGTCGCGCGCCGGTACGAGGCGGCGCTATAGCTGCTCGGCGCTGATCCGGTTTACGGTAGTGAGCAGCAGCTCGAGGTCGATGGGCTTGGACAGCACGTCCTCGACCTCGAGATGAGCGCCGGACCACTCCCGCGTCGCCGCCGACAGGAGGACCACCGGAATCGACCCGAGCCGCGGGGTACGCCGCATCATGTGGAGGAACTGCTTGCCGTCCATGACCGGCATCTTGTAATCGAGCAGGATCAGGTCCGGCAGAAGATCCATCTTGTCGAGCACATGCAGCGCATGCTGACCGTCCCGCGCCGTATGGACGACAAACCCTTCCCCAATCAGGAAGTCCCGCAGGGTAACCCGTGTATCCGCGTCGTCTTCTATCACCAATATGGTCCGCACACATTCTCTCCAGGCAATGCGTGACTGTAATGCCGCCCCCTTCCGAAGGGCAGAATCTTTGGGGGTAATTCTTGGGAATGAGACGTGGATCACCTAAAAACGGGCATCACTACTTCATTCATCGAGCGGCGAGGCTGAGATCGCGGCGTTCCCCTCCTCATCGTACGTCACGGTCACGCGCCACGGCCGGCAACATACTTGGCAGTCCTCGACATAATCCTGATTCACGCCGCCGCCCGCGTCGATGCCGATTTCATTCGGCTCGCCGCAGTAGGGGCACATCACGATCCCCTCTGTGTCGGCGGTGCCGTCGCCGAGCGGGAATTCCTCGTCGAGATCGTCGTCGGCGAAATCGACCATCAGTCTCCCCCTCCCCATCCCATGCGCTGCCGCAGCGTCGTGACGTGCGCGGTGTGGTGTCGCCCATGCCAGGCATAGAGCGCGAGCAGCGTGTCCAGCGACGGCGTGCCCCACTCCGGGTGCTTGATCGTCCGCGCAAAATCGGCCGGCGACATCCCCCGCAGCAACGCCACCCAGCGCTGATGCAGGGCGGCCAGGAGATCGAGCGACATCGCGATGGGCGAGCGCATCTCGGGCGTCTTCGCCCAATCCTTTTCTTCGTACGTCTTGATCGCAGGCGTATCCTCCGTCAGCCCGAGCTTGAACCGCACGTAGGCGTTCATGTGGCTGTCGGGCAGATGATGCGCGACTTGCCGCACGGTCCAACCGCCCGTGCGGTACGGCGTGTCGAGCTGCGCATCATCGAGCCCGGCGACCGCTTTGCGGAAGTTCGCGGGGGCCGCGGCGATCTGCTCGATCCGCGCTCGGCGCTCGTCCACCGACAGCGCGGGCACCGGTGTGAACTTGCCGATTGGGTACCGCTCGTCGGTCACTGATCTACTCGCCAGGTGGTCGTCAATTCCGTTGTGCCCCACTTGATGCGCAGCGTTCCCTTCAAATCCGCGTAGCCGGTGCCCGGTTGCGGCGCATCGGGCACGAGATAAATCGACAGCGATTGCTCCGGCTCTGCCATGGTGCGGCTCGTCAACGATACGCGGCCGATATCCTTGGCCGGATCGTGATCGGTACCCCACTGCCCCGTCCCGCGATTCACGATCAGCGCGTAACCGGTCCGCGTGTAGAGGATGAACAGGGCATAGTCCCCGCGCGGCAGCTTCAGGTCCCCGAGCGTGATGTCGAGGTCGGTGTGCAATGTCGTGGCCATGTTCGCGCCGAACCGCCAGACGCTATCGAGCGGGATCAGTCCTCCCTCGACCTTGCGTCCGCGCGCGTGCGGCTGTCCGTAGGCAATAGCGATGCGCGACGGACCCGAGAGGCTCGCGTCTTCCTCGTACCAGGAGTTGCCGATGCGGCGCGCGTTGAGGTGCACCTCGACCGACGCGAGACTGCTCGCCGCAATGCGCAATGGCGTAGCCGGGGTTTGCGCGATGCTGACCACGGGAATCAGCAGACTTGTAAAGACGCCGGTCGCGAGACGCATGCGTTTCCTCCTATGAAGTCAACGACTGAATCAGCCGCTCGACCGCCTGTACCAAAGCTGCCGTGCCCGGCCCGCTATTGTCGAGCCGGTGCAGCACCTCATCGAGCTGATTCACGGCCGACCTCCCCGTCGCCTGCGTGAGCAGTTTGGCCGTCAGATCGAGCTTGTTGTAGAGCCACTTACCGTCGGCCGGGCCCAGCGCACGACTGCCAACCAGCTGATCGACTAGACCCTCGACGCCCGCGATGGCCTGGATCGGCGTCAGAATCAGCGCAGTGGTGAACGACGTGTCGGCCAACCCGCGGATGTCCGTCGCGATCAGCCGCACGGGGAAACTGCCGGGCTCCGCGTACGCGTGCGACACGGCCAGGCCGGTTGCGCTGGTGCCGTCCCCAAACGACCACGCGTAGGTGAGCGCGTCGCCGTCGGGATCGCTCGAGCCGGCCGCGCTCATCGGAACGGCCAGATGTGGCAGCGAGCTGTAGGGCCCGTCAGCGACCGCGGTCGGTGGCTTGGTGTTGCTTTCTACGGCGATCTCGATCGGGTCCGGAAGTGAAGCCAGCAGGTCATACCCACTCAACGCCTCGACCTGATCGATCGTGGTCTCATACGTGTGCCAATCGACGTTCCGAATGCCGGGACGGTTTGGCATGATCACGGCTACCGCCTCGAGATCGCGATAGGAATGCACGTCCGCCAAACCGTGATCGCGCGGCAGAAAGAGCGCCACCTTCCACGTGGAGGCGGGGATCGTGATGATGCCCTGGTGCTTCACCGTGCCGATGTCTCCGGCGACGCCGGCGATGATGTACACCTCCTTGTTGCCGAACCGCGCCGAGTCGCCCAGCTCGTTCTCCATCGCGGCCCAGGGACCTTGGTTCAGGTCGGAGGCCTGCGGCACGATGTTGGAAAAGAAGAACGTCGTCGCGTTATCGAGCGAGCCGGACGTGCGGTCGAACGAGCGCGCGAGATGCCCGCGATCGATCCCGAACCCCGCTGAGTCGCCGGCGCCCGTGTAATCCGCCGTGGTAAAGTGCGTGAAGGTGGCGGGCAAGTCCGGATCGAAGGTGAAACACTCGCACCGGTCCTCTGCGCCGAAGTGCGTCGCTTCGAGATCGTAGCTCACCCAGTTCGGCGTGCCGCGATTGCGATTGTACGATGCCGTGTATTGCGCGCGGCGCACGATGAAGTCGTCGCTCGCATCGCCGTCGGCGGGCTCGCCGAACTCCGCGTTGCCCGCGTAGCGCGCCGTCGTACTCGCAATCGCAACACGCGTCGGCAGCGCGATCGTCCGCGTGGTGCCTTCGTTCGCTGTCGCGCGCAGCACCGCGGTACCCTCGGCGAGCGCCGTGATGACCCCGTTCTGGTCGATGCTGGCGAGCCCAGGCGTCTCCGACGACCAGACGAACGTGGCCGTCGGCACTTCGGCGCCGTTCCCGTCCAATAGCTGCGCAAAGAGCTGGTCCTGAAATCCTACGGGCAAGGCCGGTTCACTCGCGCTCCGTCCGAACATCAGAATGGTATTCGCGGGCGGCGGTGGTTTGACGTTGCACGCGCCGAAACTCGAGGCCACCGGGCCATACCAGCCGGTCGCGTCCCTTTGCAGCGATTGCCCGGCCGGTGGCGGCGGTTCTTCGTCCACACCGATGTCGATTGAGAGCATCCCGTTCGCGGGGCCGCCGACCGCCGTGAAGCTGCCTTCGTACGAGAGAAACTCCACGACCCCGCCGGCGGCATCCACCAACGCCATGCCGTCGGGACTGCCGTTCTGAATCCCGTTCACCGGATAATTCACGACGACGACACCGCGATCAGCGCAGGTCGGACCGATCGTCGTCCGCAATGTGTCGGTGCGGTATGCGGCGCCCCCGCTGCCGTTGTAGAGCACGATTCTCCAACGGTTGAGATCTGTACCGGCAGGGCCCGAGACTTCGATCGCCTCACTGGCGTCGGTGCCCAGATTGTCGTAGTGGAGCTCGCTGAATCGGACCGTCGGGAGTGAGCCGTCCAGTATTCCGACTTGGTCCATCGACGGCGCGAGGTGGTCGGTAGAAACGCAGGAGGCAAAAACAACGAGCACGGCGGCGGGGAAAACGACGCGACGCATGCTGTAACGCTCCAAGGGGTCGCTGGATGATTGGGAGGACGACAAAAAGCCGGCACCGGAAGATACGGCGCCGGGGGAAGGAGGCAAATAACAATGAAGTTCTAGTGGTGACGCACTGCAACCACACAGCAGCAGGCAGGTTACATCGAGTGGAGCGGAGTGGGTTGCAAACTAGGTGCTCTCCCAACTGAGCCGCCGCCCCGAAGTCCCTGCGAGATTCACAACGTAACGCCCTTTCCGGTAAGCCAAGAACCCGCTGGCCCGCGCCTTGCGTGTCATGCCACACCAAGATGTAGCACTCACTCAACAACGGGCGGGTTATGGACAAGCGCTTCTTGCTCACCCTCGCAATGCTCGCAGCGGCCTGCCGGGACGCCGTCAGTCCCCGGCCGCAGGGACTTGGCGCGCCGGCGCTCGCGGTCACCGCGGCGTCGGGCATTACTCTCGACCAACAGAATGGCGCGTTCCATGACGTAATGCCCACGAGCAACGGGGGCAGCCACGTGGGAATGGGATTCAATCCCCAAAACCCCCACGTGGGCGACGCGATCGTGGCCACGTTCTTCTGGGTCGGCTCGACCAACACCATCACCACCGTAACCGACCATCTGAGCGACGGTGCGCAGACACCCGTCGGGAACACCTACACGTTGGTCGATTACGTCACGTCCGCCGGCATTTCGATGGCGACCTATGTCGCCACGAACGTGCGAGGCTTTCGGGACGCCAGCACCGCCACCGACTCGATCCTGACGGTGCACGCCCTCTTCTCGACGCCCATCCCCGACGGCGGGGTCCTGATCTCGGCGTGGAGCGGGGTGAGCTTGGTCGATGCGGAGGCCAGGGGACCGTACCTGTCGGCATCCGGTTCCGGCTCGGCACCCACGATCGCCGATCCCGGCGCCATTCCCGTCAACGCGGGCGCGCTGGCATTCGGCGTCACGATGTCGGACCGGGTGGTCGGCCTCGGCACGCCGCCCGGCTTCACCACCGTCAACGAATCGGATGACCCGCAGATGAAAGGCGATGCGGAGTACGTCGTGCAGGGCGGCACCGCGGGCGCAGCCGACCCGCAGTGGACCTGGTTCTTCGATCAGGCCAGCTCGCCGGGCACGTGGCTGGCCACCGCGCTCACGCTCAACCCGGCCGCCACCCACCTCGTGTTCACCGTCCAGCCCAGGACCACGATGCCCTTCACGCGGATCGCGCCGGCCGTGCAAGCCACCGTCGTGGACGACCAGGGCAATCCGCTCACGAGCTTCACCGGTTCCGTATCGATTACCATCGGGCACAACGGCGGCCTGCTGCTGCGTGGCACGCTCTCGGGGACGAAAACCGTCCCCGTGGTGAACGGCGTCGCTACGTTCTCGGACTTGAGCATCGACCAAGTCGGGAACGGCTACACGCTGGTGGTGAGCGTCCCGGGCGCGACCAGCGCTGAGAGTGCCCCCTTCAACATCGGCCTGTTCTGACCGGGTGACGGGCCGAGCACGCGCCGATCCACCTCGTGGATCGGCGCGTGCGCGTTGGCTCCCAGGGGATTCCCTAGGCGTCGGCCGCATCGCGCGTTGGTGGTGAATGGAGCGGATGGGATTCGAACCCACGACCCCCTGGTTGCAAACCAGGTGCTCTCCCAACTGAGCTACCGCCCCCGTGACCGAAAATAGAGCGAGGCCCACGAATTGCAACGAAACCATTGCTGTTGTGCGGACGCCACAGAAAACGAGTGGAACTCTTCCGCCGCTCGGGTATACCGCAGGTGAGGAGCAACGCTGTCGAGTTGTTGCTTACGCAGGAGGTTGTATGGAGTTCAATGATTTGATGCCTCGAGCGCAGGTTACGTTGACACGGCGCGGCACATCGGTCCTCGGCGAGCGGGAAGCGCGATTACTCGATGCGGTGGATCGGGTGCGATCGATCAAGGATGCGGCGGGCGAGGCGGGGATCAGTTACCGCACGGCGTGGAGCGCCATTCAGCACATGGAACAGGCCCTGGGCCGGCCGATAGTCGTCTCGCGCGCGGGCGGACCGGGCGGCGGCGCGACCACGCTCACCGAAGAATGCCGGCAACTGCTCGCGCTGTACCAGGACCTGCAGCGGCGGCTCGAAGAAGGGCTGATGCGCGCCTGGGAGATGCCGGAGCCGGCGTCCGCCAGGGGCTAGCGAGTCAGCGCCAGCCCGTAACCGCCCGGCAACACCCGCAGCTGGTAATTCGGCTGCGCCACTCCGTTGATCGCGCCGCTGTACTGGCTCAGCGAGCCGATATCCGGCACGCCGATCGTCAGGATGGTCGCGCCATTGGTCAGCAGGCCGGTCAAGGCGAAGCGCGTCGTGGTCCCGCCCAGCGGCTGTTGAAACAGGCGCAGACCGGTGCCGGCAGTGGCGCCCGTCAGTGCAGCCGGGCCGGTGATCGTGAAAACGATCGCCGAGTCGAGGCCCGAATTGGGCGACGTGAGCCGCACTTTCAGCTCTCCGGGTCCGGAAGCCGTCGCATCTCCACAGCTCAGTCCCGCGAACAGCACCGTCGCGAGCAGCACGATACCGAAGCCGCGCCTCATCGCAGGCCTCCTTTCCGCTGCAACGCTTGCATCATCGCGCCATTGAGCGGTGCGCCCGTGGTTTTGACCCACGCGAGAAAGTCACCGATGTCGAAGACACCGTTGCCGTTGCCCAGAAAATCGAGATAGCGAATCTGATCGGGGGTGAGCGGCGCGGTCGGCCCGAGGAGCTGCGTCGTGACGTCGGCGGTCGCGAGTGACGGCGCGGTCACGGACATCGTAAAGGTCCTCGCCTGGTTTTGCGCACCCGACGTGACCGTCGCCGTGTAGGTGAAGTTGCCGGTTTGGCGCGGGAATCCCGCGACGATCCCGGTCGGTCCGTCTACTGTCAGACCGAGAGGCAAGGTGCCGTTCGTGACGGCCCAGCTGTTCGTTCCGGTGCCGCCGCTGCTGCGCAGCGTATCGGCGTACGCGGCTCCCATCACACCATTGGGACGTGCGCTGGCGGTGGAAATCGCCAGCGTTCCGAACGTCGCGGTGAGCGTGTACGGCCGCCCCATCGGCAGTGCGACGACCGTGTTGGTCGTCACCGTATCACCAGACCAGCCGCCGAAAGGTCCGGAGTCGGGCGTGGCCGTGAGTGTGACCGTCCTGCCTTCGCGAATGAACGTGCCGTTCGTGAGATCGATCGCGGTGTCGGCCTGGATGGTGCCGCCCGACCCTGACGTCGCCTTCAGCTTGAAATCGCGCAGCAGGCTCGCGGTCAATGTCCCTCCCGCGAGACTCCCCGTGATCGCGTGATTGATGGCGAGGCCGTCCGACCACGACTGGAAGTTGAACCGCGTCCGACCCACAACCTGGCCATCGACAAAGCCTACATTATGGCTCGAACCATCATCGAGCAGATCACGGAACGCGAAGTAGTTGGCGGCATCGAACCGAATCGTGGCCGTGGTATCGCTCGCGCGGACCACCGTGAGCGATCCGAACTTCAGGCGGAAGGACATCTGACCGTCCGGCACCACCTGCGTGATCTGGTCGATCCCGAGCCCCGCGAAGCTGCCGTCAGTCATCGTCGCGACAGGATTGGTGCGGTACACGAACGCCGTGTTACCGCTGACGCCGGGGTACGGATCGCCAGCATCCCCCCGGTTGCACCCGGCCGCGCACCAGAGCTGACGCAAGCCGTCCGCCTCTTCGAGTACGAGGCCGTGGATCGAGCCGGCGTTCACGTTGTTGCTCCCACTGAAGCCGCTCGCTGCAATCTTACTGGAATCCACGTGCCAGATCAGCAATCCACCGGGGCAGGTGACCGGCTGGAAGCTGGTCTGACAGTGGAGCCGGATCACCGCCGAATCGGCCAGCCCCGCGGGCCCACCCTGCCGGTTTTCCACGAGAAAGGATTCGCCACGCGGGTTGGGCCCCGGCGGCCGTATATACGCGGCGGTGCGCGAGGTGGCCGCGGGATCGAGGGCGTACGTGCCGCTGCTGGTCAACTGCTGGAGCGTCACCCATCCCAACTCATTCAACGACCACGCCTCCATCCGTGACGGGCTGCGCGGGCTCGAGAAATTGCCCGAGCCCATCAGCCCCCAGTGGCCAATGCCCTCGGTGACTTGATCGAGGTCGTACAGGTCGGGCAACCCGAGCGCATGGCCGAATTCGTGAGCCGCGGTCCCGATTGGCATGATTTGCGTCGTGTCGCACGCGCTGGCGCCGCCGCGCGCCGACGTCGCGAAATAGTCCGCGACATGAATCATGCTGAATCCGGATGAGTTGCCGGCGTGGGCGGGATCGTTTGTCACGTAGCTGCTGAGCAACGTGAAGCGATGGGACCAGATGTGATTGTTCGTCGCTGGGTCGGCACCATCCGGGAATCCACCGCAGGCGCCGTCCTTGGTGGGATGCGCGAACATGATCATGTCCACGTAGCCGTCGTCGTCGCCAGAATTGGGGATGCCGTCCGGGCCATCGTTGTCGAACTGACCGAAGTCCACTTGATTGTCGACGCGTGCCAACGCCTGCCGGAAGCCGGTCTGCATGCGCGAAATTGCGTTGCCGCTGAAAATCCCGTTGCAATTGGACGTGCCGAACAGATTCCCGCTGCACGTTCCCGCGACACCGGTGTAGGTGACCTCGGCGCTGTCGAGCCTGACCCACCCCAGGATTCTCCCCGTCATACTCAAAGCGTTGTTGGACATTTGCTCGTAGAAGGTGCGCAGGGTGTACGGATTGCCGCCGGGAGGACTGCTCGAGAACAATGCGGTCGTGTATTGTGCCGTATCGGTCATGAACAACGCCGAATCGGTGTTCGCGTAGGCGAAAAACACCGCGGGGACGACGAGCGTACCGGAGACCGCGGTGGTCGGGGATTGTTCGATCGTCAGCGAGTTCAACAACCCGACTTTGCCCTGCCCCAACATTTGGTGCCGCAGCAGACTGACTTGACGCGCCTTGACGCGCCAGCCGCCATCGGCACGAAAATCGAAGCCCGGGATTTCCCAACGGGGATGAAAACCGCTTTGCGCAGGGAGAACGGCAAAAACAACTGGGCACAGCAGGCTCACCATGCCCAATGTTCTGATACAAGCTCGTCGCGCCATAGACCCCCGGAAAGGAACGGCCTAATTCACCCGCCCGTCACAATCTAGACTAGCACATTCACGGCCCGAAAGACTGTGGCGAGTCTCACACGAGCCTTGCCAATTCGCGGCCGCAAGGCTAAGCTGTACCACCGCTTATCATAGAACCCGAGGCGTCATTGCGCACAGAGACCCTGCAGCACATCGCGCTGTTCGACAAGTGTAAGAACTTCACCCGGGCGCGCGAAGTCCAGGCTGCCGGGCTGTACCCCTATTTCAAGCCGATCTCCCGCTCCGAAGACACCGTCGTCGTCATCGAAGGCCAAGAGCGGGTCATGATGGGGTCGAACAACTACCTCGGCCTCACGCACCACCCCGAAGTCCTGGCCGCCGCCCGCGCCGCGCTGGAACGCTACGGCTCGGGCTGCACCGGCAGCCGCTTCCTGAACGGCACGCTCGATCTGCACGAGCAGCTCGAGACCGAGCTGGCGGAGTTCTTCGGGAAGGAATCTTGCCTCGTCTTCTCAACGGGTTATCAAGCCAACCTCGGCGTGATTTCCGGCCTCGTCGGCCGGTCCGACGTCGTCTTCCTCGACAAGCTGGATCACGCGTCGATCGTCGACGGCGCCAAGATGTCGCACGGCGAGACGATGCGGTTCAACCACGGCGACCTCGCCGGCCTCGAGCGCAAGCTGCAGAAGCTGCCCGAAGGCACCGGGACGATGGTCATCGTGGATGGGATCTATTCGATGGAAGGCGACATCGCGGACGTGCCCGGCCTGTTGCGCGTCTGCCAGAAATACGGCGCGGCCCTCGCGGTCGACGATGCACACTCCGTCGGCGTGCTCGGCCCGAACGGCGATGGCACCGCCGCGCACTACGACCTGGTCGAGGAAGTCGACCTGATCGTGGGCACCTTCTCGAAGTCGCTGGCGTCGATCGGCGGGTTCGCGGCCGGGTCGGAGAACGTGATCCACTACCTGCGCCACCACTCGCGACCCCTGATCTTCACGGCCGCCCTGCCGCCCGCCAACACCGCCGGTGTGCTGGCCGCCTTGCACGTGCTGCAGCGTGAGCCGGAACGGCGCGAGCAGCTGTGGCGCAACACGCGCCGGCTGCAGCAAGGGATGCGCTCGCACGGCTTCGATATCGGCCCGACCGAGACGCCTATCATCCCGGTGCTGATCGGACCGCTCGACAAGACGTTCCTCTTCTGGCGGCAGCTGTTCGACGCCGGCGTGTTCACGAACCCGGTGGTCCCGCCCGCGGTGCCGCCGTCGCAGTGCCGCCTGCGCACCAGCCTGATGGCGACCCATACGGCCGATCAGATCGACCTCGCCCTCGAGGTCTTCGGCCGCCTCGGAAAAGAGCTGGGGGTCATCTGACCGCAGTGGAGATCACGCCCGTCCCCGCGGGGGGCGGGCGGGATCTCAATCGCTTCATCGCCTTTCCGTACGACCACTACCGCCACGATCCGTTGTGGGTGCCGCAGCTCCGCCGCGACATGCACACGCTGCTTTCACCCGGCAAAAACCCCTTCTTTGAGCACGCCGAAGCGCAGTACTGGCTCGCCGTCGGACGGTCGGACGGTCGGACGGTCGGACGGATTGGCGCGATCAAGAATGACATGCACACCAAAGAGCACAACGATCGCGTTGGATTCTACGGCTTCTTCGAGTCCATCAACGACCAGCAGGTCGCGAATGCGTTGTTCGACACCGCGGCCGCCTGGCTCCGCGCCAGGGGCTTCGACACGATGCGCGGCCCAATGAACCCGTCGGTCAACGACGAGTGCGGCTTGCTGATCGCGAACAACGGCACGCCGCCCTCGCTCATGATGCCGTACAACTTTTCCTACTACGAGCAGCTGCACGAGCGCTACGGATTCAGGAAGGCGAAGGACTTGCTCGCCTACGAGGGCGGCGGCGCCGAGTCCGCGCCGGAGCGGTTTCTGCGGATTGGCCGGCGGGCCCTCGAGCGCAACGGCATCACGCTGCGTACGCTCGACATGAAGCACTTCGCCGACGAGGTCGAGCTCATCAAACAGCTGTACAACAGCGCCTGGGAAAAGAACTGGGGCTTCGTGCCGCTGACGAACGCGGAAATCGATCATCTCGCGAAGCAGCTGAAGCCGATCGTCGTGCCGGACCTCGTCATTTTCGCCGAGCGTGGCCGCGAGGTCGTGGGATTCGCCGTGAGTCTCCCGGATTTCAATCTCGCACTCTTGCACAACCGCTCGGGCCGGATGTTTCCGGGCATCCTGAAAGTGCTGTGGTACTCCCGCAAGATTCACCGCTCTCGCGTCATGCTGCTCGGCGTGATTCCAGAGTTTCGCGGCCGCGCCATCGACGCGGTGCTGTACCACCGCACGTGGGAAAACTCGGTCAAGCACGGGATGCCGCGGGGCGAGGCCGGCTGGATCCTCGAGGACAACGCCCTCATGAACAAGGCCGCCACCGAACTCGGCTTCCGCGTCTCCAAGACCTACCGCGTCTACGACAAGCCGCTGTGAACGTGTTTGTGACCGGCGCCACCGGTTTCGTCGGTGCGCACCTGGTGAAGGCCTTGCGTGCGCGCGGCGACTCGGTCGCGGCCCTGGTGCGCCGGCCGGCGCTCGCCGAGCAGCAGGGCTGGGGCAATGACGTCCGGCTCGTGCGCGGCGATCTCGACGACGCAGCCGCGCTGCGCGACGGCTGCGCGGGCGCGGACGTCGTGTATCATGTCGCGGGAAAGATCGCGGCTCGCAATGCCGCCGAGTTCATGGCGACAAACCGCGACGGCACAGCCAATGTGCTCGAGGCCGCGCGCGACGCGGGCGCGCGGCGTTTGCTGTTCGTCTCATCGCTCGCGGTGGCCGGTCCGACCACACCTGGGCACCCGATCGACGAGAGCCGCCCCCCGCAGCCCGTCACCGACTACGGCCGCTCGAAGCACGCCGCTGAGGTGCTGGTCCGCGCCATGCCCGCCTCGCTGCCCTGGACGATCGTGCGCCCACCGGTGGTGTACGGCGAATGGGACCGCGGTACGCTCAAGATCTTTCAGCTTGCCCGGCGCGGCGTCGTCCCGGTGTTCGGTGACGGCTCCCAGGAACTCTCGGTCATTCACGCGGAGGATTTGGCACGGTCGTTGATCGCGGCAGCCACTTCACCTGTCGCGGCAGGCCGTGTTTATTTCGCCGCGCATCCGACCACGACGACGAGTCGGGCGCTCGTGCTCGCGGCGGGCCGGGCCATGGGCGCACGGGGGCCACGCATCATCCCGGTGCCGCCGTTCGTGGCGCGTGGCGTGCTCTGGGCCGCCGGCACTCTTGCGCATATGGCCGGGCGCGCGACTTTGTTGTCGGCCGACAAGGGCAACGAATACCTCGCGCCGGCATGGACGTGCCGCAGTGATGCACTGACTCGAGACACCCGCTGGCAGGCGGAAATCGAGCTCGAAACCGGGCTGCGTCGCGCCGCGAACTGGTATCGGGAGGTCGGATGGCTGTAAACGGAGGAGGCAGCCGCAGTCGCAACTGGAGCGGGTGTGAGACGTGGCGTGGCTTTACGGCCATCGATCTCGCCACCGGGGCCTACGTGCTGGTCGCCACGGGCGCCGTGCTCTACTCGTTTCAGGGCGACGGGATCCGGGGTTGGCCGTGGGTGCTCAGTGCCCACGCGCTGATCGCCGCGCTCGTGCTCGTCGCCCCGCGCGCGCGCACGAGCGGTCCGATCGGCCGGTTCCTCGGCGACTGGTACCCGATGCTGCTGCTCCCCGCGCTCTACGGCGAGATCGGCGTGCTCACACTCAGCGCCGGTTTCCAGAACGATTTGCTCATTCAGCGGCTCGAAACATGGGTCTTCGGCTCCCAGATTTCCTACCGCTGGATCCGGGAGTCACCCAACGTCGTGCTCTCCTGGTTTCTGCACGCCTGCTACCTCGCGTATTATCCGATCCTCTACGCCTCCCCATTCGCACTCTGGATGGTAGGGCGGCGCGACGCGTCCCGCCACACCATCTTCGCGGTGATGGCGACGTTCTATCTGTGCTACATCGTCTTCCTGTTCTTTCCGGTCGCGGGACCGCGCTATGCGTTCGGTGGCGCCCACAATATCGCGACGGAGGTCTGGCCGGCACGGTTCGCCGCCTGGTTGCTCGACCGCGGTGACTCGTGGGGCGCTGCCTTCCCCTCGTCACACGTCGCCGCGTCGGTGGTGGCAACGGGCATGGCGCTGCGCTACTGGCGCACGCTGGGACTCGTGCTCCTGCCCTTCACCGCGGGCCTGATCCTCGCCGTGGTCTACGGGCAATTCCACTATGCGGTGGACGCGCTCGCGGGGTTGATGGTGGCGGCGATGATGCTCGGCATCATGCAAACCGCCGAAGCTCCAGAGCCTCGGCGGTTGGGGGGGGCGGTCGGCGACTACACCGTGGAGCCCGGCAGCAGCGTTTAGTGCCCGATGTGCATGGGGGGCATCGCGCCGCTGCTCCCCACCGGACCCATGAAATGCCGCAGGTCCTTCTGGTAGAGAGAGTCGCCGGCGTCCGTCTTGGGCCAGCTGGCTTTGCGATCGGGGGCGAATAGTCCGCCCACCACGCCCATCCCTCCACCCGCAATCGTGTGACCGGTCGGATTCTCGTAGATCACGCGGACGCGGTAGCGGTGTGACGGAGTAATACGCAGCCCAATCGCCATCAGGCTGTAAAGCTTCGTTACTGGCACCGCGTTCGGTTGGTCGGTCTGCGCCGCCACCGGCTCGCCGTGCCACAGCAATTCCCCTGTAGTCGCATCCCAAAACTCGATCGTCCGGCCGTACTGATGCATGTGCCCACCAATCACGATGAGCTTGCCATCCACTGACGGGCTTCCTTCATATGCGCGCTCGCTGCGCCCCGGCGGCAGGTCGAAGGACTTGTCGCCCACGGGAAAGGCCACGTCCAGCTGCCAGGGTATGACGGTAAACAGCGGCCAGGGCCGCCGCTCGGGCACATAGCTCACCACGAGCCGGGCCCGGACATCGTGATATCCGACGGTGGTGGCGTTGTGGAGCATGGCATTCGAGAGAATCAGCTGGCCGGCACGAATGGGCGCGCCGACCAAGAACCACGGAAAGCGGATCTCGCCTGTCTCGGTGCCCGACGCCAGGATGCGCCGTGAGATGGGAAGAAACAGCTCACGCTCATTCGGATCCATCACGTTCACGTGATGGAGCAGCTCGATGGGAAGCCGACGTCCGTGCGCGTCGACGACTTCCGCGTGTAGGGCATAGACAGCGCCGCTCACAGGAAGCTCACCCACGGACGCAGGCTGATCGACCATCGCCCCGGCGGGCAGATCGACCGCCGGCAACTCGATCACGAGCTCGGCTCGCTTTGGATTCGCGGTGATGGTGGCGCGCTGCAACACGCTCCAGTCACGCGGCGGGGCATGCCCGCGCGCGAGAGACGCCGCTCCGGCGACATATCCAGCGAGGATCAGGCGCAGCGCGGCCAAGACCACGAACGACCATGACGTCATCGACAGTCCCCTCAGCGAGCCAGCGAGTCGGCTACGGCAGCGAGTTTGGAAAACGGAACGCCATCGAGAGTGACGCCGGGCGGAATGGCGACGTCGAGGCGCTCGAGGATCGTCGGCATCAGATCTACTGTACGCATGGGAAGCTCTGGAAGAGCCACGCTCGCGGCGATCGGGACTTCCATGTGTTCCGCAATGAGACTGCCGTGCCCGGCGCGATGTTCGGGGATTTCCCAGGGCCCGCGGAAGTCCGCGCCCGGACTCGCCGCCAGAGCGAGATCGCCCGCGCGCGCCGAGTGGAACAGCTGCAGCAATTGGCGCGGTGCGTCGGGCACGTCCGTCCCCCTCGTGCGGGCCAGCAGTTCGCGGTCATCGAGCTCCACATACCCGCCCAAACCGAGTGGGTCGCCATTTTGGGGTTCGTAGCGGACTAAGCCGGATGCCTCTGTTAACCGCGCTCGCCCCGTCCTGGTTCGCACGATGACACCGCCGCTGTCGGAGCGGCAGGCGGCGAGCCGCACGGCCGGGAGCGCGAGGAAGCGGTCGAGGACGTCGCCCGGAATCTCCGATTCCGTCAGCGGCCGGTCGCGGCCCGAACGCGGATCGAAGTACACCTGCACGCTGGCATTCCCCGACACCATCGTCGCCGCTCGGGCACCGCGACGCCAGACGTGCGTGGGGTGACGAAGCGTTCGTATCCCGTCGCGCTCGAGCTGCACGGCCACGTCGGAATGGTCTCGCATGACGGTCATGCCGTGATCCGAGACGACAAAAAAGGCCGGCAGCTCGTCTCCCCTTTGCCTGACGCGCCCCACGAAGTCACCCAGCGCGCGATCCACCAGCCGATAACTCTCGAGGACCGCCGGGTGCAGCGGATCCTTCAAATGAGAGACGCCATCGACGCCGGGGAAGACGACAAAGAGGAAACGCCACGGCTCGTCCGCTGCCTCGAGCCAGGCGCGCGCGACCGCTCGATCGAGCACGGGATAGGTACCGATGTAGTGCGCCGCCGCGCCCAGTACGACCCGGCGGGCCGGGATGCGGTGAGCGCCCGCCGCGAGGCCGCGGGTGAGGGGCGTGCAGATCGCGATGCTGTCGGGAACGAGATCGAACAGCGAGGGAGCGGGCGCGATGTCGTGGTTGAGCCACGCGCCCTGGACGCCGCAATAGCTGCGGGCGGCGCGCCACTGCTCGCGCCATCCGCCGGCGGCGCCGCGGCGGTCGAGCCAACGGATTCCGGGAATGCCGACGCCGCCCGGAAAGCGTCCGAAGAGGAACGGGATGTACGCCACGCCGGTCGTGGAGGGGAAAACGGTGGTGCCGACGCCGAAACCACCCGGCTCGATCACCCAGCGTGCGAGATTGGGGAGGTCACCGCGGCCGAGCAGCTCCCGCAGGACATCGGCGCGGGCGCCGTCGATGAGGACGAGTACCGCGCGAGCGTCGGTCATGTGCGCGTAGCTTAACTCAAAAGGGTCCCGGCGTGAACCGGGACCCTCTCTTATTCTCAGCCGGCCCGCGAATTACTCGACTTTGATCGCGATCTTCATGCCGAGCGTCAGGTGGGGCGTGCAATAGCCCTTGTACGTTCCCTTCGGCGCGTTGGCGAACGAGACGTCATACGTCTCGTTCGGCTGCGTCAGGAACGCTCCCGACAGATTGTCCACCGTGTTCTTCATGCCGGCGTTGAGCGCAGCGGCGCCGCCGGCCGGAATTGAATCGCTCCAGAAGGTGATGTTATGCGGGCCGCCCGCCACGTTGATGAAACGCACAGTCCCACCCGCCGGGACCGTGACGGTGCTCGGCTCAAAGGCCGCGCGCGTGCTGCCGTTGCCGGTCATCTTGACCTCGACGACAGGCCCCGTCGCTGCCGCGCTGCCCGCCGGAGCGGCCGGGGGCGCGTTCTGCATCTGCGTCTGGTTCTGGTCGCCGCCCTTCTGTCCACAGGCGAGCGCGCTGATGGCGACGACGGTCGTGAGCAAAGCGAAGCGCATTGCTGAAATCCTCCGGAACGGGACTCTAGGGAATTGCAGAGATTCGACGGGCAAGTCGCTTGTGAACTGTTTCACAATAGCGGTCAATATAGAAGGGGGACCGCAAAACGGGAGTCCTCCAAAAGCAGGGGGAATCCCTAAGCCATTGCGTTTCCGGCGGTAACGCCAATATTGGGGCGCCTTTTTCCGGCCCCCAACCTTTTGGAGGAGTTACCGTGCAAAGAACGTTCGTCGTACTGGCGCTGCTTGCCGGGCTGATTACAACGAGTGCGTCGGCGCAGAACTGGCGCACCGAGGTGGGCATCCAGGGCGGCTACACGCGGATCAAGCCGGCCGGCACCGGGGTCGCAGATCACGTCGACGTCTTCGGCTTCCCCGGCGACCTCTTCGGAGTGACGCCTTCCATCGCCTCGCTGTACGCGATCTTCCCGTGGAAGAGCAAGTTGGCGATCGAGCCGACGCTGAGCTTCTTCCAGGGCAACACCGTCTTCCTGCTTGGGGACGCGACGTTCGTTACGCTGGGGCTGCGGGGCGATTACGCGGTCACGCGTAAGTTTTACGTCGCCGCGGGTGGCGTAGTACACTGGTACGAAAGTGGCGGGACGGGAGAAACGCAGCTCGGGCTCCAAGGAGCAGTGGGCTATCGGTTCCCCTTCATTGCCGGCCTACGGGGCCGGATCGAGGGAAACGCGACGTTCTTCGGAAACAGCGAACAGCTCCCGGCCGCGAATGCCTACGCTGTCTCATTCGGTGTGTCGAAGCAAATCGGAGCGGCCGCGCGCGCTCGTGCCGCCACCGCCCAGCCCCGGCGCGCGACGAATCGCGCCTGGGAGCCGACATTCGGCCTGCAAGGCGGGTATTCGCGCGCGCATGGCGTCGGCGGCGGCGACTTGACCAGCCTCTCGTTCCCGGGCATCGGTGGTACGTTTGGCACACTCGGCTCCGTGGCGGCGTCCCCAACGCTCTTCGCGATTCTGCCGATCGGTCGGAAGATTGCGATCGAGCCGGGTCTCGATTTCCACCGCATCCAATCCCAGGGCGCCACGATTTTCTCCGGAAACCTTTCGGCGCGTTTGGCATATGCGGTGAGTGGCGGGTGGTACGGCGCGCTCGGTGGGAACCTTCATCACCTCAAGGTCACGGGGACGAGTGCCGCAACGATTACGGGATTGAATCTGGGCTGGGGTTATCGCTTTCCACTCCTGAGCGGTTTGGGCGGTCGCGTCGAATTGAATTACAACCTCAGTCGGAAGAACGACAACCTCGGACTCCCGCCCATCAATACCTTCAGCATCAATTTCGGAGTAACGACGCCGTTGCGGTAACCAGCGTCGCGTCCTCACGTCAACGGCCCTCTGTATTTGGGGGCCGTTGCTTTTTGTTGGAGTCGCGACGACACTAACAGCCATGCCGGACCCGACGCCGCCACAGATTGCCCCGCAGGAGCTCGCCGAGCGGCTGGATCGCGGCGAGGCGCTGCAAGTCCTCGATGTGCGCGCCCCCGAGAAGGTCGAAAAGGGTCATATCTCGATCGGCGCCGAGCTTGCTTTCCACGCGCACCCGAATTCCCAGATCCTCGCGCTTCCCGACCTCACCCCCCTGCACCTCGACACGGCCCGTCCCGTCGCGGTGGTCTGCGGGCACGGCAATTCCAGCAAAAAGGCGACCGCCTTCCTGCGGCAGCGCGGTTACGAAGCCTACTCGGTCAGCGGCGGCATGGCGGCGTGGGAAAGTGTCTACGTGGCGCGCCGGCTGTCACCGACACCCTCACTGTCACACGTGGTCCAACTCGATCGCGTCGGGAAGGGCGCGCTCAGCTACGTAGTGGTAAGCGATAGCGACGCCGTCGTCGTGGATCCCGGCCGGCACATCGAGCGGTACGACGCGTTGCTTGAAGAGTTGCGCGCAACACCCGCGGCGGTCGTGGATACACACATTCACGCGGACTATGTGAGCGGTGCGCGCGCTGCCGCCGCGCGCTGGCAGGTGCCCTACTTCCTTCATCCCGACGACGCCGTTTCACCCTACGACCAGCGCGCCGGCCAGCTGACGTTTCAACCGCTGGCCGACGGCGATACGATCGCGTTCGGCCGCGCGACCCTGCGCGCCGCACACGTGCCGGGCCACACGCTCGGCAGCGTCGCATTGCTCGCGGACGACGGCCTCGCGCTCACGGGGGACTTTCTGTTCGTGCAGTCGGTCGGCCGGCCCGATTTGGCGGGCTACTCCGACGCGTGGGCGAAGCTGCTCTGGAAGAGCCTCGAGCGCGCGCGCCAGACGTGGCCCGGCGACCTGCTCATCCTGCCGGCGCACTATGCCGCCGAAGGCGAGCGCCGCGCCGATCGCGCGGTCGCGGCGCGCTTCGATGTGATTACTGCCACCAATGCGGCGGCGGCGATTCAGGATGAGCGCGTTTTCCTGCGATGGATCGCCGATCGTCAGACGAGCTTCCCGGATGCTTACCGTACGATCAAGGAGGCCAACCTTGGCCTCGTGCAGATCTCGGATGCCGACGCGGAAGTGCTGGAATCCGGCCCCAATCAGTGTGCCATAGCCTAGCTTAAGCACGGCGTGTGCAACCTTCGGGGGGATGCCCGTCTCTCATGGCGTCCCTAACCAGGTGCAGTCCATGCGTATGTCGCACGTGCTCGGAGCGGCCGCCCTCCTGTGCATCATCTCGTCTTCCCTACTCGCCCAGGGCTGGATCGATCCTATTCGACCAATCATCCCCCCACCGCAAAATCCCAATGGGCGAATCGAGCGTCTCCGCAGCGCCGTGCAAGTCAACGTCACCGGGCGCGTGGCCCGCGTGACCGTCGAAGAATGGTTCCGCAATAACGGCCCCGTGATGGACGAAGGGATGTACCACTTCCCATTGCCGGGCGAGGCCGTGTTCTCGAGCTACTCGTTATGGCAAGGCGACCAGGAGCTGCGCGGGGAAGCGATGGATGCCGCGCAGGCGCGTGCCATTTACGAAGCGATCGTGCGCCAGAAACGCGATCCGGCTCTGATCGAGCTCGCCGGGCAGGGCCTCATCCGCGCCCGCGTTTTCCCGATCGCGCCGGGGGAGACGCGCAAGATCACCCTCAAATACACGCAGCTGCTCGACCGCGCCGGTGACGCATGGCGTTTCCGCTACCTCGGCGACCGCAATCGCCAGAGCGCGCCGCGCAGCTTCCGGCTGGAAGTCGATAGCGCTTCTCGCTTCGGGGATCCGTATTCGCCCACCCATCAGGTCCAAGTCACAAGGCGCGATGACCGCCTGGAAGTGACGCTCGGCGATGCCGCGGCCGGTGGCGACTTCGAGCTGCTGCTGCCGCTCGCCCGTGGGTTGGTCGGCCTCTCGCTGATCCCGCATCATCCCGTTGGCGAGGACGGGTACTTCATGCTGTTGCTGGCCCCCGGCGCGGCAGCCGATGCCGCGGCGTTGCGGCGAGATTTGGTGGCCGTAATCGACATCTCGGGCTCCATGTCCGGCGCCAAGATCGAGCAGGCAAAGGCAGCGCTGATCCAGCTGCTCGGATCGCTCCGGACGAACGATCGATTCCGGCTGGTCGCGTTCTCCGGCGGGGTGCGGCGTTATGCAGAAGGTTGGACTGACGCAACGACGGAGGGCCGGCGCGACGCCGCGACGTGGATCCGCAGCCTGGAGGCCGAAGGCGGCACCAACATCGGCGGGGCGCTTACCGAGGCTTTCGCCGTGTCACCGGCCGAGCAGTCGCTGGGTGTCGTCGTGTTCCTCACCGACGGCCAGGCGAGCACGGGCGAAACGGATCCCGAGCGGATCGCCGAGCGAGCCGAGCAGGGACGCGGCCGGTTCCGCGTGTTCTCGTTCGGCATCGGCGACGACGTCAATACGTACGTATTGGACCGGCTCACCGAGCGCGCGCGGGGAACGACGGAATACATCCGGCCGGGGGAGAACATCGAGGGGGCCGTGGGCTCGCTCGCCGCGAAGATCGCGAGCCCGGTGTTGACCGATGTCACGATTGCTGCGGGCGCCGGCGTCGAGCTCTACGACTTGCAGCCTGGCAGCATGCCCGACCTGTTCGCGGGCGACGAGATGGTGGTGCTCGGGAGATACCGGGGAGCACGGAGCACGGAGCAGTCCGTGACGGTCCGTGGCCGGCGGAATGGCCGCGATGAAGAGTTCAGCACCGCATTCGCCGATCGCGAAAACGAGAGCGCGCGCTATATCGAGCAGTTGTGGGCCGCACGCAAAGCCGGCGCGCTGTCCAAGGAGATCCGGCTCCGCGGCCAAACACGCGAGCTGATGGATGCCCTGAAGCAGCTCGCGCTGCGCTACGGGATTCTCACTGAGTACACGTCCTACCTCGTGCAAGAGCCCACCATCGCGCTGCGGCAGCGGGCGGAGAATGGCGTGATGCAGGCTCCGGCGGCCGCCCCTGGCGATCAAGCGGGCGCGGCTTCGGTGGGACGCGCCGCGCGGGAGCGGTCCATGAGCGAAAGCGTTCACCTCGACGCGATTGTCGTCACAGGGGCGATGGACACGACCGGCTTCGATGAGCTGCGGCGCGCGCATTCCGGCATCAATCCGACCCAACGGGTGGGAGGCCGTCTCTTCATCATGCGGGACGGGACATGGACCGATCTCGGCCATGGCGACTCGCTGCGCGTCGTCACGATCACGCCCTATAGCGACGCCTATTTCGCCCTGCTCAAGGCCCTGCCGGACCTGCGGGACGCGGCCACGCTGGAGCCGGCGGTGCTGGTGGCCGGGCGGCGCGCGAGCATCAAGATTGGAGAAGGGGGTAAGACCAGCTGGTTGCCAGGTGAACTGGAGCGACTGGTGCGCGAATTCCGGGGCTGAGGCCACGAGTGCCCGACGACATCGCAGACGTGTATCGCAGCACCTATCCCGCGCTCGTGCGCTTCCTGTACCGCAAGGTCTGGGACCAGGGGCGCGCGGAGGATCTCGCGCAGGAGGCATTCGCGCGGGCCCTGGTCCATCGACCGGAGAACACGCGAGGATGGTTATTCGTGGTTGCGGCGAACATGGCGCGTGATGAAGCGCGCAAGGCGGCGCGGGAGAAACGGCACCTCACGCTGCTCAAGAGTGAGCCGGACGTCGTGCGCAGTGCGCCGGAAGACGAGATTGACGCCGACACACAGCGCACGCGCGTACGAGCCGCCCTCGATCTGCTGACTCCGCGCGACCGCGAGGCGCTGCTGTTGTGGGATGCGGGGATGTCGTACGACGAAATCGCCGCACAGACGGGATTGGCGCGTGGCGCCATTGGAACCACGTTGGCGCGAGCGCGCCGGAGATTGGTCGAAGCCTATGATGCAGGACTGGAAGGAGGGCAACATGTCGCACGTGGATGAGGGGACGCTACACGCATACCTCGACGGCGAGCTGCCTTCCGACGAGCGGACGGCACTCGAGGCCCATCTCGGCCAATGCGCGATTTGCCGCCAGACGCTCGCCGAGCAGCGGGCGTTGCTCGAGCGGGCCAGCGCTTTGCTGGGATCGACGCGACCGGTGGAGCATCCCGCACCACCGTTCGAGCAACTGCGCCGCGCGCCCCGGCGCTCGCCGTGGCACGTGCGCATGCCGTTCGCCTGGGCGGCATCGATCGCGGTCGCACTTGGGATCGGATACTTCTTCCGCAGCCCGGAGCAGCTCACGCCCAACGCCGCCTTGGCGCCGCCGGCCGGTCCAGTGGCCATGCAGCACTCCAGCGATGCAGCTGCAGCGGCGGAGGAAGCGAAGGCGTTGCCGGTTCGCCAACGTCAGAGCGCCCGCGCCGACGAAGTGGTGCGGTCGGAGAGCCCGGCGCGTACAGATTCCTACATTGGTCCGCAGTCACGAGTGAGGGATGTTGGTGCCGTTGCGATGAACTCACCGCAACTGCGCAATGCCACGCCGGCTGCAGCAGAACCCGCGCCGAGCCTCATCGTGTCGGGCGCCCCTGCAATCGGCGCGGTGCGGCGGATGCCGGTCACGACGCAATGGCCCGTCATCAGCCGCGGGGTCGCTGCGTCCCTGCTCGGCGAGGACCCGGTCGGGCTGCCGGGCTTGTCGACGCGCAGAATCCAGCGCAACCCGTCGGGCGACGGCACGGTCGTCGTCGAGCAGACGCTCGATTCGGCGACGGTGATTCAGATCTTCCAGCGGCCGGCTACTGCGCTCGCCTCCACCGATTCGTCGGCCGCATTCACACCACGCATGTTGTTCGACGAACGCGATCGCGCCGCGCGCGAACGGGCGCCGGTCCGCCTAGACCGTCTGGCTCGTTTTGTGGGGCGGTTGCGCGTGGAGATCGCCGGCCCGCTGTCGCTCGACTCGCTGAACCGGCTGCTCGAGCAGGTCGAGCCCCTGCCGTAGACCCTAGCTGCGACGCCAGGCGATCAGCTCGGCGACAACGCTGATCGCGATCTCCTCCGGCGTCACCGCACCGATCGCAAGACCGACCGGCACGCGCACGCGCTGCAGGCTCGCTGCCGGCACGCCCGCAGCAGCCAGCGCCTTGGTGACTACGGCTTTCTTGCGCTTGCTCCCCAGCAATCCCACGTAGCTCGCAGGAGACGCGGCGATGCGCTCGAGGATCAGCGCGTCATTGCGATGGCCGCGCGTGGCGATCACAACCGCGTCCGCCGCCGTGAGCGGATACCGCAGCAGCGCAGCTTCCACGTCCCCGGTCAGCACGGCGACCCCGTCGCCAAAGCGTGACGCGTCGGCATACTCGGCACGATCGTCGATCACGACGACGCGAAAACCGGCGGCGGCCGCAGCGCGGGCGATCGCGGCGCCGACATGCCCTGCTCCGAAGACGAGTACGCGCGGCGCCTGGGTCAACCGTTCCTCCATGAAGCGACCGTCGCGCGTGAGCGTGGCGGCGGCGCCCAAGTTCCGGGCATCGGCCAGGGCCTCGAACGTCTTTATCGGAGTGGACGTCCAATCGATCGCGGTGCGCACCAACCCCGATGCCGCGTTGGCTGCGGCGTCCAGCACGCGCACATAGCTGTCGTCCGGGAGCAGCGGCTCGACGAAGATGTCTACGGTCCCGCCGCACGACAGTCCGAGATCGCCGGCCAGGTCGGCGTTGAGATGATGCGTGAACAATGCAGGTACCCGCCGCGCCTGCGCCTCGAGCGCCGCGCCGATGACGTCGGCCTCGACGCATCCGCCGCCGACCGAGCCGATCAGACGCCCGGCGGCGCCGACGAGCATCTTGGTGCCCGCCGGCACCGGCGTTGAGCCGCGCACGCGCGCCACGGTTGCGAGCGCTCCCGGAGCACCTTCCCGAATCAACGCAGCGGCAGCATGCCACACGTTCATACCTGAAATACTAAGCTCCCGGAGCTCAGTTTGCCCCGGGAGCACCGAAGACTGAGAACCGACCACCGAAAACCCTACTGCGCGACGATCGTTCCGTTCATCCCCGAATGAATCGTGCAATGGAAGGTATAGGTGCCAGCCGCCAGCTTGGCCTTATAGGTTCCCGTTGTCATCGTCGAAGAATTTGTCGGCAACGTGCCGGGCCCGGTGAGCCACGTCACGTTGTGTGAGTTGGAGGCGTTCACCCACGTGAAAACGACTGTGTCCGCCGCCGTGGCGGTATCCGGTGTTGGATTGAAGGAATTGTTGCTGACCGAGATGTCGTTGCCGTGCCCGCCGCTACTGCTTCCCGTCGAATTGCTGCATGCTGCAACGGCCGCAACGCCGATGGCGACCGCGACGGCCAGACCTCCAAACCGCATAACGCCTCCCGAGTTCGAGTAGA